>Ga0172373_10008218_pt1 | contig 13289 bp, 8 predicted proteins | sample Lak10m_2_FD_114546 | JGI IMG/M metagenome (GOLD analysis project Ga0172373, IMG submission 114546) | Freshwater microbial communities from Kabuno Bay, South-Kivu, Congo - kab_092012_10m | ecosystem: Environmental > Aquatic > Freshwater > Lake | place: Democratic Republic of the Congo: South-Kivu... | reverse complement strand
CGGTAAATTCCACCCCTTCATAGATCGGAGGACGTAGCCCCGACAAGGTTTTGGGGAGCGGCGGAGGCTCAGACAGTAGGGTGCGCAACGTAGCGTCGTACAGTTCCTGGCTTTCACCTTCCGTGTTGAGGTGGGGCAGGAGTCGCACCCTCTGATCCTCGGTCAGGGGTAGGAGCCAATCGCGCACAAGGCTCAGTGGCACCTCCGCGATGTGGAGGGTCAGATGGTTCGACACAATGTGATCCACCTCTTGCGAGCTGAAAGGTTGGGAACAGTACTCATCTCTAGTAAAGGCTTTCATGGTTTGTTCGGTTTTACTGACACACGCGGGTGCGTGCGCGCTCTCACAAGCCAACTATGGCTGGATCCACAAGAGGTCATCCCGAACCTCACCTGCAGCATGTCCGCGCAGGACATTCAACACCCGCTCCACCTCCCTCATCGTGGTCACCGGCTCGAAATGGGAACCCGTCCCTTGCAGCGTTTGACGAGCGAGTGGCACCCACCCCCGTTGCTGTTGGTAGCTGAGGTTGAACGGGAAGCGAAGGTTGCAAAACACGGGGTCCTGGTCCTGAAGTTGCGAAGTACCGCGGGTGAGATGAGCGCTCGTGAGGCCCATGCCGATGGGCAGGTCGCGCATCACCATGGGGCGACGACCGTGTCCCGTCATTACCTGGGTCCATGGATCCCCGGAGGCGCAGTAAAACACGCGAGGGTCGTACAACGTCTCCACATCGCCCATTGCCACTCAAGGCGACCACACCCGACTTAGCAGCGGTCAGGGAGGAGAGGGTGGCGGAGGCACAGGAAACGATCAACATAGCGGCGATCGCTGACAGGGTTCGGTCGAAACGACTGTCCCATGATCGCTGAGGCGGCGCGCGCCGCGCAAGCCTTTTACACCTCCGTCGCCCCATTCGAAACCGAATCTCTAACTTTGTACACGTCACAAACACACGCCCTCCCATGAAGGTTGCGCGCACGCCCAACCAAGCACTCGCTCACCTCAACGGCATCTATCTCCACCCGGAGGAGTTGAGTCGTTTCGGTGCCCGGTATGCTCGAGTGGGGAATCGTGTGTACGCCGTGTACGCCAGCGAATTGGTACAAGTCGGTTACGTCGCGATGAACCATCAGCAGCGAGCCGCGGGATCATTTGTGTTGGATGCCGATGTTTCGCTTCAGCCTTGGCCCTTGGAACTGGGTGTGCCGCTCGAGTCGATCACGTTTCAAGTCTCAAGGTATGGGGAGGGTACACCAATTCACGCGCGCAGCCAACATCTCGCGGCGGGCGTGTCGCGCCAGCTGACGTCATCGGTGCCGCAGATCTTGACCGTCCAACAACAAATCTTGTTGCGCCTGTCACCCGACGTCGAAGCACCCCAACTCCAACTGGTGTTTCAAGTACTCCACCTGCAACCGGATGTCGAATTTGGCCGCATCACCCCGGAGACGCGCATCCAGTTCACCCTTCCCGATGGCCCCGCCTCGGTCATCTTGGACCACGTCGTGGGCGACGACCGCGCGCGCAGCTTGTTTCACGCAGAGGTGGACTTTTCCCAGCTGGGCATTGGCGGGCTCGATGCCGAATTCAATCGCATCTTTCGCCGCGCCTTTGCATCGCGCGTATGCTCACCCGAGATTGTGCGGCAAATGGGCATCCATCATGTGCGCGGCATGTTGCTCTACGGCCCACCCGGGTGCGGCAAGACGCTGCTGGCTCGTCAGATTGGACGCATGCTCAACTCGGTCGAACCCAAGATTGTCAACGGGCCCGAGATTCTCGACAAGTATGTGGGTGGGTCGGAACAGAAGGTGCGCGAGCTGTTTGCCGAGGCGGAGGCAGATCAACGTCGGCTGCAAGATCGATCCCCGCTGCACATAATCATTTTGGATGAACTCGACGCCATCTGTCGCCAGCGTGGATCCACTTCAGACAGCACGGGCGTGCATGACTCCATCGTCAACCAATTGTTGAGCAAGATTGATGGCGTCGAATCGCTCGACAACATCATCCTCATCGGCATGACGAACCGCAAAGATATGATTGACGATGCACTGCTCCGCCCTGGACGTCTGGAGCTGCACATTGAAATTGGATTGCCCGACGAGCCCGGTCGCCTGCAGATTCTCAACATCCATACGCGCGCGATGCGGGAGAATCGGCGCTTGTCGGAGGAGGCGATTGCGCACTTGTCGGAATTGGCGGCTCGTACCAAAAACTATTCTGGCGCTGAATTGGAGGGTCTCGTCAAGAACGCCGCCTCCTACGCCTTCAATCGAACGGTCGATTTGGAGGGTGGCAAGGTGAGGATGCGCGACATGAGCGGGTTGCGCGTGGAGTGGCCCGACTTGTTGCGCGCTCAGGAGGAGACGGTGCCGGCATTTGGCATCTGCACCGAGGAGTTGGATGCCATGAAGTCCAACATCATCGACTACGGCTCCGCGTTTCGTACCCTGCGCGATGCCGCGCTGCACGTCGCTACGCAATTGCGCGACAGCACCCACACCGCCTCCGCCACCATCCTATTGTCGGGCGACCATGGCACCGGCAAGACGGCGCTGGCGGCGCACATGGCATCGCTCTGCAACTACCCCTTTGTGCGCATCGTGACAGCGGATGCATGGATTGGACTCTCGGAGCAGAGCAAATGCCAGCGCATGGCGCAAGTGTTTCGCGACAGCTTCCGTTCGCCCCTCTCCATCATCCTGCTCGATGACTTGGAGCGTCTGATCGAGTACTCTGGTGTCGGCATGCGCTACTCCAACGCCATGCTACAGACGCTCTTGGTCATGTTGCGCAAGCGGCCGCCGCAGGGGCACAAGCTGTTGGTGATCGGCACCACGTCATGTTCGAGTGCGATGACCGAGCTGGAGTTGTCAGATGCCTTTTCCATGCACATGGAGGTGGAGATGTTGGATGCCGAAGGGGTGGCGTCTGTGATGGCAGAGATGGATGTGCCGGAGGCGCTGCGACGCGAGGTGAGGGCCCCGATCGGCATCAAAAACCTCATCCTGCAGATCGAATTGGCACAGAAGTAAGCGTGGGACGTGGATGCACGCGAGCTGTAGTCCGAGGTCGTATCGACCGAACCCTGCTCACACAGTTCCGATGCCATGCGACGGTAGGTTTTGGTATAGGTAGGTGGGGCAGGATCGACCCCCCTATAGTTTGTAGATTGAGTTGTAGGTTACATTTGGCGGGTTCAGATGCGCCGCACCACCAAGTTTCATCGACCCGTGGAGACGATCACCGTCACCCCCGACAGCATCACCAGTTCCAACCTCGATTGGCAGTGCATGTTGGAAGCGGGTGCGTTTACCATCTCTCCGAGGACGTCGAAGCACGACTTTGGCCGCATCTTACAGTTTGTGTGCGATGCAGAGGATGGATCTTGGACGCATTTCTCCCCCATGAGCTTCATCGGGAGCGTGCCATTTCAACTGATTGGATCCGTCGCTGACTTTCGCAAGTGGTCCAAGGTGCACTTCATCGAATCGTTTGGATGCGTCGATGACGATGTCTGGATGCAGGATGCGCAGCCGGAACATGACCTGTGTCTGTGGCAACTGGGTCCCATGTTGGCACTGGTCAACCTAACCTTGAACCGGATGACGGTGTTGACCCAGACGCGGATCGCACTGGCGTCGGAAGATCGAACGCACGCCATTTGTATGGCCAACTACGAATGGAAGCCACCCAAGTTGCAGGTGTTGGAACAGGTGGAGACGGGGGTGTACGCCTTTGCCCCGTCGGTGACGCTCGACAAGGCGCTTCGCTTCCGCATCCACCCTCACGTGCAGCTAAACGAAGCCACCCCCATGCCCATGTTCAGCTGCAATGGCGAGGTGTGGGTGTGTCGCTACACGGGGTTGGTGCCGCGATTCATGTGGGAGGGGTGCGTGAAGGGGACGAGCCAAGAGGAGTCGTTCACCTACCTGCCCGCTGCCGACTGTGCCATTCCCGCGGCGCTGGTTACGCCGTGGGAAGACCTCGAAGCGGCATGGCTGCGCTTCTTTTTGCGCGGCGGTTTGTTTCGCCATCCGAGCAACTGCTACATGCCGGCGTCGGTGGAGGCGACGGTGCGTCGCCTGGCCAATTGGGTGGTGGCCCGCGTGCCCGTGGAGACCGAAGTGGTGTCGCATCGTGATGTGGTGACGGAACCCTCTCTGATGGAGCTCAACGTGCCCTACCACATGATCCTGTCGCGTCTGGTGGTGGATGGCGTCGAGGTTCCCACATCCTATCTGGGACGCGACGATGTGATTCGGGGTGTGATCTGGGTCCAGACCGCGATGCACTTGGAGATGCAGAGGTTGGATTCTTTGGTGCAGGCACCTTGCGTGCGCCGGATTCGGATGGAGGCGATGTCGATTCGCTCCCGAGTGCAGATATTGGATGAGCCACCCAACAGCCCCCTACTGTCGCGCATCGTGTTGCGTCCGGGCGTGGAGGAGCGCATGCTGTACTCATTGTGTTTGGGGGCGCGAGTTCAGTTGGTGACGAGTCCGACGCGTCAGCCCGTCGTGGTGGATGGATTGCCGGTGTGTTTTGGCGTGGATCTCTACTTTTTGGAGCGCCCGGGTCTCTACCATGCAACGACAAATGACAAGACATTTATTCCGAGCATGTGTCCGCTGTGGCTGCGTGTGGGTCCGTCGGTATCCTTCAGTCATCACAAAAAGAATTCCATCCCGGTGTTGGGATTGGAGTCGGTATCGGTTCAGCTGAAGCGGCAACGTCGCGTCAAGCGCCGCCAACAAGAGGGTGCAGATGCAGGTGACGTTGCAGGTGCAGGTGACGTTCCAGGTGCAGGTGCCGAGGAGGGTACCGGTGCCGTTCCCGGTGACGTTTCCAGTGCCGTTCCCGGTGACGTTCCAGGGGAAGGTGCAGGTGCCGATGAGGTGGCGGAAGAGGAGGAGGTGCTGGAGGAGGAGGATGGCACGGGTGACGTACGCTACCTTGACCAGGTGTACGTGAGGATCGATAAGTAATTTGTACTCCATCGCGCGTCACTTTTACCGATGCGCACCGCACCCGCTCACCTCCTCGACACCCCCGCCAAGTTCATCCTCCAAGCTTGGAACGATCGCGACTTCGACACCGCCTTCATCTACCTGCGATGCCTGGGTATCGGCACCGACACCTTGACCGCCAAGATGCGGTACCGGAAGCTGTTGAATTGGTTCTTGGGGACGTTGACGCTCGGTTGTCTGTTGATGGCGTATCTGGCGGCGCAGCCCGTGATGCTTCGGCGTGGCAACACGCTCGCCCTATCCACCCTCTACACCCGCCTCCTCTACGGCACCGATGTATTGCGCTGGACCCTCGTGTCTGACGATCTCGAAGATTGTGCGGCATCGCGAGTGCAACTCCATTGCGAATTGACCCCCATTCGGTACGAACGCGTCGTCACCACCCGAACTTGGGATCAAGTGCACGACATTCAATGGCATACCCGTTCGGACAGCGACGCCCCGATGCAGTTGGATCTGGAGGTGTCGGATCCCGCGGCCCAGGTGTCCATGTGCACCGACGCCACGAAGACGGAGGCGCGACACGTTGAGGGGGTTCACATGGTGGGGTTTGCCGCGCACTCCGACACCCCCATGCGCGTCCGGCTGCGCGCCTCCTTGGAGTCGCAAAAGTTGCACCCGAGCCAACAAGTGCAGCGCGTGTCAGAGTGTCGGGAGCGGATCGTGGCGTACCTTCCCACGTACGCCATGTGCGACTCCTTTCAGGGTCGATTCGTCCCGCAGGTGGCCACCTACATCAATATCTATGTATGGATGTTGGCGGTGGCGGTGGGGGCTGTCATCTTGCGCCACCGACAGGCGCAATACGAACGTCAAGTGACGGATGAGTTGATCGGTCTTTTGCAGGAATGGGTTGTGAGCATGTAAACACAAAGTTGGCGTCGTACAAACTGGGCAGTGTTTCACATGACGGCGGTGGTGCTGCGCGAGCTCGGCGTCGGGGCGTACGGGACGGTGTACTTGGTCCAACACGGGGAGGCGCGCGTCGCGGTGAAAGTCTACCACCACGACGAGGGGCACGTGTGGGACATACTCTCCCAACTTCGTCGCATGCCCCACCCGCATCTCCTCTCCATTCTGAGCTTGCACCCGTATCAGCGGTACGCCATGTTTGAAGTAGCACCCTATGGGACCGTGTCGCGCGCGATCCGCGATGTCGTGCCGGCGGCGTGGACCCTACAGTGGTGTCACGATCTCGCCGCCGCGTTTCAACATTTGCACCGACACGGATGGCATCATGGCGATGCCACCAACGCCAACCTCTTCCTCTTTCCCGCAGCCACACCGCACGACCCTCCCCGCCTCAAACTGGGCGACTATGATCTCTGTCTCCACACGCCCGACATGGTCATCCTCCCCCTCGACAATGACGTGCGCCCACCCGAGGAGTGGATCGGCTCCGCGGCTGACATGTGGTTCTGGGGCATGTTGGTGGGGTGTTTGTTGGCGCCTCCCCGGTCCGAGTATTCGCGGTGGACCAGTTATACCGCGATTGCGCGCCAGCTCGCATCCACTACATGGGATGCACATTGGCTGCGCTGCGCCCTTGCGTGCCTGCGCGACGACCCGGAACATCGACCCACCGCTAACTGTGCCTGGGAAGCCACCCTTCACCATCCACCGCCTCGAGAGACGCAGCGCCAGCCCGTGGAGGTGGTGGGCGTGCCGGTTGCGTCCGATGAGATGCATCATTGGTTGCGACGGCTCAAGATGCCGTCGCGCCGCGGGTCGCTGGCACCGATCGATGCCCCTTGGGGGAGAGATCCGTCGACGTGGATGTTGGAGACGGTGTGGCCCCGCACCTACCCAAACTCCCCCCGACTCGAGTACACGGTACCCGATGATGAAGAGGTGCGCCGCTACTTGCGCGTCGCCTATCTCGACGATGAACGCGCCGGACCAGCGCAATCTGAGATTGTGTTGCGAGGTGAACCCCGATCGCGACGCGCGTTGGAGGTTCGATCCGCTTACCGCCCCGCCTCCTTGCGCCTCTGTTGGACCGCGGTGGAGGAACTATGGCCCGTGTACAGCACTTGGCATCGCGACCCGGATCGACTGGTTTCGCTCTTGATGGATCAGTACCGGTGCTTCAGCCTCCCCAACCTGGTGCGCGATTTCCGCAACTTGCGCGTGCTCGGTATGCAAAGGTGCAACGTGATGCATCTTCCCGACACTCTATCGGAATGTACCAGCTTGGAGCAGGTGGATGTGTCGATCAATTGGCTGCGCACGCTATTCCCCATGGCGGGCTTGCAACGCCTCACGGCGCTCAACATTGGCAAGAATGCGATCGAGGCGGTGGAGGAGGAGGTGGCGTCGCTTCCGAGATTGGAACTTGTGGATGCTCAACATAACCGCTTGACATCGTTTCCAACCCACCCCTGGCCATCCTTAACCTACTTGAACTTGAGCTACAACCTGATCGATCGGGAATCCATCCGCATCCCCTCGCTCACCAACTTTCTGTGTGCCTAAGGTGAGTATGCATTCCGATATATCTACTCCCAAGAAATGAATCAAAGTCTCATGTGGCGTGTGCTCTGGTTATGTGTGTGTGCATGGGCGCAGAGTTGGATCGATATGACAGATACATCTCGACAATTGTGGTATCCACGCCAACTAGATCAAGAACGGTTGGATTCTGACAATACCACTAGCTGGATCCACGAACATCGATACCCAGATCACATCACGCTGGGTTATGGGCAAAGAGTAGGTTGGACATGGCCCAACCCACAACTACGCAGTTGTACACTTCCGTTGCGGCGCAGATCGTATCTACAAAAAGAATTGGCATCATTCCCGCATTCAACCCTTGTTAACTGGCCCCGTGTATTCCCGAAGAACCATACCTTGATTTTGATTGGAGATTCTCTGTCACGTCAGAATATGGATGCATTGGCTGCCGATTTGTCACGTTTTCCCGAGCTGTTGTTGGTGGATGTAGGTAAGAATGCTCATCCACATTGTAACGCGAAGAGTACGGTTCGTCGTAGCATACCCGATCATCTACACCCTTGCATCGTGAATTACGAAGGAAATACTGAACTACTCGTAGTACATGCACCCAGTCAACCTCCATTTCATATTTATTATACGTGGCACACCAATGATGCCACATGGAATCAAACACGCGCTACCGTGGAGCATATTGCCAGCCACTATGCCTCTGTGACGGTGGTGTTTAATCAAGGATTATGGGGGCCAACTACGCATGGTAATCTACGTGTATTGGATTGGTTTCAGAATTGGTTAGTTCAGATGAATGAACCATCGCGCAAAGGTTCTGTACGTACACGTGTTTTGTGGAGAGAGACCACAGCGGGCCATTTCCCAACACCTGACGGATGGCGTAAGCATGAACAACATACAGCTTGCGTGCCCCATGCCGATACAACTTTAACATCTCCAGAACACGAGCTCTTACACAAGCATCTTCAGCACAATGCACGTGACGACTTTAGATTCATCCCATTCTTCCGAACCACGGCCGAAGCATGGGACCTTCACATTGTTTTGCGATCGGAGGATTCTCTGCAAAACAACATCCACCCCCCCACTCTCGACTGCTTACATTATTGTTGGACTCCTATGCTATGGCAACCCGTTTTACACGCGATCGCACAAGCCATGCAGATGTAAGTGCGTGTGACAAAACTGTACAGTGCAAACTATGCAACACAGTGTCACCTCTCCACGCGCACCCGAAGAGTTGTCCATGGACACCTTGTTTCAACACCTCTTGGACGAAGGGCTCACGATCGATATGGCGTTTGCCACCATCGAGCGGTTTCAGATGAATGGGATGCCGTTGCAAGTGGCACCCATGGTGGAATGGGCGTTTCAGCAACTGGCAGTGGGAAATCGGCGCGCGATGGAGTTGGATGATGAGGTGGAGATTGTTCGTGTGGCACCGGCAACAGCCGCGGCACCTGTTGTAGCGGCAGCTGCACCAGTAACGGTAGCGGCACCTATCGTAGCGGTAGCGGCATCGGCACAACTGTCCTTGACCTCCATTGTGGAGGCATTGAAAGCAAAACCAAAGACCGCAGTATCCGTAGCAGTAGTTACATCCCCCGCAACCGTGAATCTGACGGCAGCCTATGTAGCTGCTCGAGCCATGTTTTCTTCACCTGCAGCGGCACCGGCTCCAGCGGCGGCACCGGCTCCAGCGGCGGCACCGGCTCCAGCGGCGGCACCGGCTCCAGCGGCGGCACCGGCTCCAGCGGCGGCACCGGCGTCTGCACCGGCACCCGCGTCGCGCATCGATCTCTTGTCGCGCGAACTGGGCATCCCGATCGTCAACCTTCCCCTCGAGATCCCCTCCACCCTCGCCACCCTTCTCGTGAACCAATTGATGGCACAAACCCGCTTCCCCCTCTTGGAGGCGTGCATTCAGGGGCACAACCTCCACCTCCTACCTGCCGCGTCCGATCACCCGATCCATTGGGATGATGTGGTCCAACTTCAACTCCTCGCGATCGAACGCCAACATCATACCCCACCTTCCACCTGGCACCCCACCTCGGAATTTTGCACCACCACCGTCCACATCGATTCCGATGAGGCGTTGAATCTCATGTTTCAGCTGTCGTGGATGAAGTACATGAGTGAATACCACATCGTGGAGGTTTCTCGCATCGAGAACCGTCCCCTCTTTGCCCGCTATGCCCGGAATCAGTGGGACATGCAAGCCGCCACCAACATTCCCGCCGATCGTCTCGAAGCCACCTTGTGCCATGGAACCTCCAAGATCGATCCCATGCTCGTGGCACGCACCGGGATCGACTTTCGACACGCGAGCCGCACAGGTCAGATGGGCGCGGGGGCCTACTTTGCAAAGAACCCCCTCTACAGCCACTCCTACGGGTTCAAGCATCCCGACGGAACCACCTCCATCTTGATCGTGCGAGTTCTTCTCGGACGCGTGGCAGATTATCGCGGCAGGGCGGCAACCCCACTCGTCAAGCCACCCATCGTGTCATCCCGGCCCGTGGATAACCCGCCCGATCAATATTCACACGTGTACCCGGTGGCTTCCGATGCAGCAGCTCGTGTGGTCGGACACGCCGTGGGAGCAGCTGACCGGGTGGATGTCGTCAACACGTTCGAGGCAGACTCGGTCTTCTACCATCAAACGGTTCCCACCGCCACGGCATCCACCGACCCCGATGTGCGTGTGTCTAACAACTATGTCATCTACACGTTGCACCACGCACTCCCCGTGTACATGATTCGGTATCGCTAAACGAGTGTGTATGTACACGTGGTTTGACCACTCACTTGCGCTGGCACTGGCGCTGGCGCCGAGACTCGGCGCTCCGTTCTGTCTGACGAACTTCGCGACCCTTGCGCCGCAGCTCCACCCCCTCCTCTGTCCCCTCCTCTTCCTGAGCCACTTCTTCCGCCCCTTCTGGCGCCGGGGCCGAAGCCGCTGGCGCCGGTGCCGAATCCGTCTCCTGCGCCGGCTCCTGCGCCACCCCCACCTCGCGCATCCACCCGGACCACACCTCGGTGTACTGCGCCAAGGCTTGCCGCCCCCTCTGTTCCCGCAGCTCCGCCTCGGCCTTCGGTGTCTGGTGGAACAGCCGAACCGCGTCTGCCACACCCGTTCGCGCATACATGACGCTGCGCACAAATTGGAGCAGATCGCACGTCATAAATTCCACCTCGCTCCTTGGTGAGAGCAGACCGTGCAAACAGGATCCCTCCGCCCACGGTTCCACTTGCACGTACGAGAAGTGTGTGCGTTGCGACATCGCGAGCCACTGCAGCGCGATGTACAGGTTCCATGCGGAGTCAAACATCTCCTTGTTCAGCGCCAGAGACCTTAGCACCGGCGTCACCCTGCGCACCACCTTCGCCCACGTCTTCAACGGTCTCTTCTCAGAGGTCAGCTCTCCCGAGAACACACGCCCTGCCATCTGGGCTGCACGGTGGAGCGCGTCGTTGACCGTTTCCGAGTTGAGAGCCTGGGCGAAAGGGTTCAACGTGGTACGGGAGCGAGATTGGTGGAGGAACGTGCAGATGCCCTCACGAACACCTTCGTAGTGGTCTCCCCACTGGCACGTGGTGTGGTCGTTGCTGCACCGGTTGCACGGCACGTTCGAGAAGCCGTAAGAGGCCGGTCTGGCCGTATCGTAGGGGTGGTACGCGCGGTACGTTTCGCACGCGAGGAACCGAGCAGTTGTCTCCCGATCGTTCACCCCCATCGTGTAGAAAAACATGTACCCCGCCATCTGGGTGGTATGTAGGTAGCGATGTTCTTCAACCTCGGGGGTCTCCTTGCCAGCTTCGTGCAGAAGCATCTGGATCACCGCGGTCATCCACCGTTCGTCGGACCCCTCCATCATGCGCCGCATCATCTCTTCCCAGCACACCCTGTTGGTCTCGTTGCGAAGGTGCTTCCAGCAGCTGATCTTGCCGGGCGCGGGCGCGCAGCCAGGTTTCAACCCGGACAAGGGAGCCCGGTCCTCCGTGTGGAACAAGTACCCCACCTCCTCGGACAGGCGCTTGCCTGCTTCGGGCACCACCGGCGCGTCGACGAAGATCCCTCCCAGGGATTCGGGTGTGAACACGAGATCCGTCATGGGGTGCGAGCAGTGAGAGTGAGGTGGCTCGACGTCGATGGTGACCGTTGGTAGGTGCAATGTGCATCTCAATGGATAGTGCAAATTGCATTTTACAACGGGCGAGTTAGACCGAAAGGCTCTCACATTCCCTGTCCCATCTTCAGTTCACGATGGAAGTTTCCGTGCCTGCACTTCTCAGCCTGGAACAGGCGACCGCGCTCATCGAGTTTTGGGTGCGCAGCCTCGCGGAGCAGGGGTTCGCGAGCGGCTTGGCGTCAGAGGCGGCGGGCGAGGAGAGTGAAGTGACGGACCCGCTGCGCGACACGGTGTCTCACGCGCTGAGACACTGGAACTCGGCGCGCACGGGGATCATCTCGCAAGCCATGTCGGCCGCCCACGTGCCGCAACAGGAGCTGTTCGTGACGCAGCTGATGCGCTCGCCCGACGCGGTGGTCGTGCCCATGTACCCGTCCTTCGCCATGAATGGGAGCGGCTGCCACCACGGGCACCTTCCGACCCAGGTACCTGAGTGCCTCGAACCGCTGAAAGGCGAGGTGACGCTTGGAGAGGGCACCGAGACGCGCTGCGGTGTGTGCCGCAACCACGGAGACATCCCCTCGAAGATGATACTCCACTTTCGCTTCTACATGCTGAACGCCAACCCCGTGGAGGCGGCCCAGCTGTTCCGCCTCGGCGCGGTCAACGCCCTGCCGCCCGCGATGCGGACCCTCGCGGCGCCCTACTTCCCACCCACGAAGTGCCGCCGCACCCTTGCGGGCAAGGCGGGCTGGAACCGCACGTGCGCCCCGATGCAGGCGAAGGATGCCAGCGTGGCTTTCCCCTGCCGGGTCGCCAACAAGGTCAACCAGGAGACTCGGGCATCCATGCCGATCGCGCCGCCGCCGTCGACGCACTTCGGATCGGTGCCGGCGAAGGAAGAGGATGATGATGATGAGGAGGCGGGCGAGCATGTGGATGTGCGCCTGTTTAGCGCGCTGACGACGTGCGCGCTGCGCGCCATGCTGCTCCACCAGCTCTCCTTCCTGCCGCTGACGGTGATCCGCGGCCTGCAGCATGCGCTCCACGCCATGGGGTCCGCGGGAGTGCGGCATGTGTTGCACCCCGAAGTGGTGGCGCGCCTGGCGCGCCTGCTTCAGGAGCGCACCAACATGCTGATGGAGCATGCTCGCGAGCTGGGGAGCGGCAGGCGAATCCTCGACGTGGAGGAACGGCTCGCCAGTGTGCTCGAGACCCAGGGCGACTACATCACCTTCCGGGACGCCGCCCGGGCCCCCGTGGTGAAGAACCTCGAGGTGGTGAAGGGGAAGGGCGCGGCGGCGGAGGATGGAGAGGGGGAGAGGGAGTGGGAAGAGGAGGGTGCCGAGGAGAAGAAGGGGGAGGAGGAGGGGGAGGGCTCCGAGGATGATGATGATGAGGAGGAGGAGGATGGGGTCGAGGAGAAGAAGGGGGAGGAAGAGGAGGAGGAGGAGGGATCCGAGGAGGAGAGCAGTGACGACACGGATGACGATGTTTCCGTCGGCCGGCGCCGCCCCCTCCCCAACCTGTCCGCGTGGGCCAACGTCAACCGCCACCGCCTGCCCGACGAATCCGACTCGGACGATGCGGAGGCGGAGTCCGAGGTTGACGAGGAGGATGAGGAGGGGGAGGAGGGGGAGGAGG
>Ga0172373_10008215_pt1 | contig 13291 bp, 17 predicted proteins | sample Lak10m_2_FD_114546 | JGI IMG/M metagenome (GOLD analysis project Ga0172373, IMG submission 114546) | Freshwater microbial communities from Kabuno Bay, South-Kivu, Congo - kab_092012_10m | ecosystem: Environmental > Aquatic > Freshwater > Lake | place: Democratic Republic of the Congo... | reverse complement strand
CAGAATATACCTACAAAATTTGCAAGTACAAATGCAGGATGTTTATATGTTTCAAATACCGCTGAAATCAAATCGTTACTGCATTGTCAAAATTTAATTACCTGTTCTTCCTTATCAGCATCTAGCATTTCAACAAATGCATTTATATTGAACACTAGTGTATGAGATGACATTTGCATACCTTTATCAAATGCTCGGGCAGGTACTAATACTCCAGATTTCGATGTTATTCAAGGTGCAGTCAGAAGTTGAGCATTTGATAAAGATACAGTCCAGGAGTTATTCTTTGAAACAACTATTCCTCACAACTACAAAGAAGGAACAACACTATACCCACATATTCAGTGAGTACCAAAAGACTCTGGTGGTGGTTCAGTTCGCTGAGGGTTGGAATATACAGTTGGAGAAGTAAATGGAGTTATTCCAGCTGCAACAACAATTTACGCAACAAGTGCAACGCCAGGCGTTACATTGAAGCATAGCAGTGTTGCATTACCATCAATTGCTGGAACAACAAAAAGAGCTGTTATGATATGTCGCTTATTTCGAGATGCAACAAACATAGGTGATACATACGCGAATGATGCCTTTGGGGTTTGCTTCTCGCTAAATTATGAAGTGAATTCACTAGGTAGTCAAAATAGAACATAAATAAAGGAAAATCATAATATGTACTTAAGTAGAGAAGAATTAGAAGCTAAAATTCAGACTTTAGAGACAAAAGTAAATCGGTTAGAAACAGATAAACTATTATTGCAACAAGACCTTAATGTATCTTTATTAAATTTCAATAGTTTATCAGATATAAATTTAGATTTACAAATAGTTGTAAATAATTCAAATAATGTTAGAGACTATATATATGAAAACAGAAATGATGAAACAAAAACTTTTAATGACATCATAAATTTAATAGAAGCTTTAACACAATAATAATTGTTGCTGGAGCATAATATGATGAAACAAATATGAACTAAATTTAATATACAGGAAATTCTAAAATTGATACTTGTAGGTGTCTTTTATGCAGGATTTACATACGCATCTATTAGTCAAAAATTAGAAACAATTTCAAAAGATATAATTAGACTTGATAATGTAAAAGCAAATAAAGAGCTTACAGAAGAGCAATTCGAAAGTATAGATGATAAACTAAATTTGATTCTGAAAATAATTGATGAACATAAAAAATAAATAACCTCTCTCTTGTTATGATGTGTTATGAAAAAAAACCCCATGTATAGAGAAGTTTTATACATGGGATTTTATATATATGGAAAAAAAGGAAGTTGAAGTCTAATTATTATAAATTCTATACTATTCTGAATACTATATTCCAGATATAAATATAGAAAAAAGACTTTAAGATTTCAAATAGCAAAAAGTTAATTTTTTATGAATTGTAAAAAATTAGAAAACAGAAGACCTTTTGGTTGTCATTTCTCCACCTTAGCATCTGATTATTAATATATCGAGGAAAATGCTATAACACCTCGTGTAGCTCACATTTTGGCACCACAATACCATCCTATTCCTATGATTTTTGCTTGTTTCTAGACTACTTTTCTCATTCAGGTTGTCGAAAAGTGCATGCATTCGTGCTACTTTTTCTTTAGCGACCATTTAGATTTATTGAGCAAGTCTGATTTAAAGAGCATCCAATCAATCACGGACATTATTATAAATAGAAATATCATCTAAATACATCTAAAAAACTATAGATGCATCTAAAAAGAATTATAAATAAATGAAAATAATTTTTATGTTTTAAACAAATGTCATAGTATATATTTACAGATATTTCCCCGGGGTTGGCACGAAGAAAACTTTTCCCTGGCGTTTATCGGCGGCTTGGCTCAAACAACATAGAGCTAGACCACAATTGAAAATGGAATGAGCGTTTAGTGTGATTTTCATTTTCTACCAACTACATCTAACAGCTGCATGATGTACTATTATTTGCAGATTGAAAAAAAAGTTGTAGTTTGGTAAATGCGCTATACGCGCGCAGAACCACTGGAGATACTGAGTGTGAATATTGCAATTTGCGCTCAGTATCTCTTGCAAGGTGGTTTGTACGCAAAGATAAATGAAATTTATTTATTTATCTTGGCACTAAGACAATTCAACAACAAAAGTTAGTTTTAATGAAGCTGATAGAAATAATTTACAAATGAGCTGCTAGCAGCAATTAAAATAGATTAAATTTAATAACTGGTAGAAATAATTTACAAATGAGCTGCTAGCAGCAATTAAAATAGATTAAATTTAAAATAATGAAACCACCAGTAATATAAAATATAGAATGTTTATAAAGATGATGTCGCGACATCATCACTCAGAACAAATTAGAAATAATAATTGAGACTGAGAGATAATATAAAAATTATTTTTATTATATTTATCCAGCAAATAATAATAAAAACTGTTTATAAAGATGATGTCGCGACATCATCACTCAGAACAAATAAATAATATAAATAGAAATAATAATTATTTCTTTTTTTTTATAATAATTTTTTTTCATTTTTAGAGAAAACATAGTATATAATAATAAAATGAAAGGAAAACGAATCATGAAGATTACAAAAAAAATTAATCGCTGGTGTGATGAATCAAATAACTCATGGGATGCTACGCGTTTTTCCGCGGCCGAAGCGGAGAAAATGGCGAAGACCCTTGTTAACTGCCGCGACTGCAGTGACTGCATTAACTGCATCTCCTGTCGCCGCTGCGGTGACTGCAGCTATTGCGAAAATTGTGACAACTGTCACTACTGCCGCGATTGCCGCAACTGCAGCCTCTGTGTCTACTGCAACAACTGCATCTTCTGTCACAACTGCATCTCCTGCATCTACTGCATCTCCTGCCACCACTGCAGCGACTGCAGATATTGTGAAAACTGCATCTCCTGTCGCGACTGCCGCTACTGTTGTGACTGCAACTCCTGTCTTGAATGTAACAATATTAAAAATTTCAGATAATATATTTAAGGTAAATAAAATGAAAAAAGAAGAAACACAAATAATTTCAAATGAAGTAAAATTAAATTATGCATTACTGAATAATTTACCAACATATGAAATCTCAGATAAAGAAATTCATCAAGATATTATTAAACAAAATAACAGGGAAAGAGACGTTTGAAATAAATCAAAAAATAATAGAAATTCCGGTGAAAGTGTAAAACAATCAGCTGAAGAGAACTTAAAATTATGACAAGAAAGATGTTCAGGTAATATAAAGTTACATAATCATGACTATACAAAAATGGATGCTGAGTTAGAAAAAAGAGCATTAAATAAAAAGAATAAAAAAATGCTTCAATTCGCAAAAGAGCCAACTGAGGACGATTGAACCGCTTTCTCAGCATGACTTGATAACCAGCTAGAAAAATGTTCGAAAACATATAGAAAAAGGAATAAATAATAAATGCTTTCAAATCATCAACAAGAAGTACTACAATATATTCTAGATAAGTTGATTGAACTTGTAGAGATAAATAAAGACATCAGAAATAATATTATAAAACAAGAAACAAAACAACAAATAATAGAAAATGAAAATGAAGTTTTATATCCAAAGAAAATAAATAAAAACAAAACAAAATAAATGTCAAAATATCATTATACTTATAGCATAAAAAACATAAAGAATGGAATGCAATACATTGGTTCTAGAAGTTGCAATTGTCATCCGTTAGAAGACACTAAATATATGGGAAGTTCTACAAATCAAGAATTTATAAAAGCACTTAAAACTAATCCAGAACATTTTATAAAAACAATCATAATGATGTTTGATGATGGAAAAGAAGCTCGTAAAGCAGAAAGAGACCTACAAATTAAGTTTGATGTAGCAAAAAATCCATCTTATTATAATAAGAGAATTGAAAGTTTGAATAGTTGTGTTGGAGTGGACGTGCAAAATAATCCAGAAATAAGACAGAAAAAAAGTGAAGCAATGAAAGGCGAAAAAAATCCTTGTTATGGTCGCACAGGAGAACTTCATCCTATGTTTGGCCACACTGGAGAAAAAAACCACATGTATGGCAAACATCATACTCCAGAATCAAATAAGAAAAATAGTGAATCACACAAAGGTATGCATGCTGGTGACAAAAATCCAATGTTTGGCCGCACTGGAGAAAAAAATCCAATGTCAAAACCGGTGATGATTGTCGAAACTGGACAAATCTTTACAACTCTTAAAGAATGCGCAGAATATCTAAATTTAAAAAGTGTAAAAACTATACATCGAAGAATCAAAAAAGGCTTGATTAAATACGTCGACTAAATAAATAATTCATTTTTCCTTTTAGTTAACGGGGTAATCTAAAATTTTAGGTTGCCCCGTTTTTTTATATATTTATAATTTTAGAGTATATAATAATAAAACAAAAGGAAACTGAATTATGACATTTAAGGGATGAGAATATTACAACAGGCTTGAAAAGAAACACATAGAATATTTAGAAACCACATTAAACGAAAAGATAACATTCGCTGCATCAGGTTATTTTTCAGACTTCGATGTAATAATTCATGATAAAAAAATCGAAATAAAAACTGAGTGTGGAGGCGATGCCATTTCAAATAACTTAGTCATCGAAATTTATAACACTAAGCAAAAAAAAGACTCAGGATTATATGCAACAAAGTCTGATTTGTGGTCAAATACATATTATTATAATGGACAATGATATATAGGTTTAATAGAAACATTTATACTTAAAAAATTTGTAGAAAGAGGAATAGAAAAAAAAGTATTCCCAATTAAAATGAATAATAGAAATGGTGACAATAATGCAAAACTAGCAATAATAAAATGCAAATACTTTCATAATTTAATAAAAGAATATGGTATGCGCATAATCATTGAAGACCCAAAAACATGAGTAAAGGAATAAAAAATAATGAAGAAAAAAACTATTTCGGAAATAACTCCAGAATTTATAAATGAAATTATATTGCTTTATGATACTATTGATGAAGAAGATGATGTTGTTGAATTTCTGTATAATAAGTATGCAATAACAGATATAGCTCTATCAGAAAGAAAAGCATTCTTTAGATATATAATTCAGACGATGGAATCATGTTGGATTCTAAATATACGTGGCAAATAATATAAAACTAATGTCATAGTATATATTACTCTAAAGCTATATATAATTGAAAGAAAACAAGATGTCAAAACATATTGACAAAAAGAATCTTCAAAAGATTCAAATAATAAATTATGATGAGATTAGAAATCAAATAGAAACAGGAATGTTATTCTTTACTAGTGGCAATTATACAATATCGAGAGCAATTCAAAAAGCTACAAAATCTCCTTGAAGTCACGTAGGTATACTATTCAACGTTAGAGATACCGATAGAATAATGATTCTAGAATCGGTTGAAGATATGGGAGTTCGTTTAATTCCATTTTCAGAGTATATTAATAACTATGATGGCAATATAATTATTTGTAAATTGAACGCAGAAATTGATACCAAAGTTCTTGGAAAAGGATGAGACCTTATACTTAAAAAATATGACAAATCTGAGTTCATAAGAATTCTAGAAAGAATTATAAAAGGAGAAGGCCGCCCTCATTATAACTCAATGTATATATGTTCAGAATTGGTCGAAGAAGTTTTTGAGTCTACATATAAATTTCAGTTTGACAAAAGAGGATTTATATCACCAGAGAATATATGAGAAGATAATTGCATTGAGTTATTGTGACGCATAAAATAGAAATAAAAAAAAGGACTTATACAATATGTTAGATAATATATTTCAAGAGCTTATAGATAACAAACTAGACATTCAGAAAACTTATAAAAAGTTTAAAAATGAATATCCAGATTATAATGAATTCATCAAACTAATTTCTGGTAAAACTTTCGATAACTTTTTAGAAACAAAGACAACAAGAGAATATATGTATATGAAATATAATTTCTTTAGAGCTTCAAATGAAATTATAGCAAACTTAACAAAAGAACTAAAGAATGATACATTAGATATAGACAATAGAATCAAACTATTCACGCGCGTTACTGCATTTATCAATACACTTGAATCACAGGAAAGACAGGCACTGAGTCATGATTTAAAGTTACCAGCATTTGAAAGTTTAAAATTAGACATTATAAAATAACATCATTAAAACTACTAGTACTAAAATGAGTATAAAATTAAAAGTAAATAAATAGTATGAAAGCTATATTATCCGACTATATACCACACGATAATGCTAAACTATTTCATGAATCAAATAATAAAAATAGAATAATAACAGCATCAGTTAGAAGTGGAAAAACATGGGCTACAATTCATGAAATTATAAAAGTAGCATGAAATAATGATAAAAGAAATACTTATGTATTATTAATTGCTCCAACTTTTGCGCAACTAAAAGACATTCTATTAAGACCATTATATTATAAACTATTATCATATGGACTTATAGAAACTACTGGTTGAAACAAAAGCGATAACATTATTCAACTTAAAAATGGAAATCTTATTATTGGTCGTTCAAATGAATCATATATGAGAATGGAAGGAATAACAGTTGCAGAAACATTTGTAGATGAAGTTTGTCGTGTAGATAAAGAATGTGTTGAAGAATGCAAAAGACGCATGATAACAACAAATGGAAGACTAAATTTAATTGGAACTCCAAAAGGAAAGAATAATTGAGTCTATAAAGAATACTTTGAAAATGGAAAGAAAGAAAACACAGACTATTTCAAATTCAACATCTATGATAATCCAGAAGTAAAGAAAGAAGCGGTAGACCAATTATTAGAACAATATGATGAACTAACAGCTAAACAAGAAATATATGGTGAATGAGTTAGTTTAACAGAAGATAGAATATACAAAGACTTTGACAATAATAATATAAATGAACCTTCAGAACAAAGAGATATCTTTATAGGTATAGACTGAAATATAGGAATATATGCAGCAACAGTGTTAACAAAAATAAATGATAAATTATATGTTATAAATGAGTATTCAGACAATAAAGATGTTACAGAGTTAGCAAATAAAATAATAAGAGATTATGGAACATCACCATATATAATAACTGATGCAATGAATAGTCAATCAAATAGACTATTGCTTAGACAATCTGGATTAAATAATATATTTGAAACAAAAAGTAATCCAAAAAGAGTTGACAGATATCAAATGTTAAATGCATGAATAAAGAATGCTAAAGGAGAAAGAAAACTATTTGTTTCTAGTACATGTAAGAATTTAATAAAAGACTTAGAAACTCTAGAATATAAAAAAGGAACTGATATTCCAGATGATAACAATAATGAAAGAGGACACTGAGTTGATGCATTAGGTTATACTATATGGAATAACTTTAAGATAAATCCAAATGAAGTTAATGTTGTAGCTAGTTATGGTCATGGTTATCTAGAGAATTGGAATAGACAACAAACTGGCTCATACCAGCAATTCTAATATATAATAATTTAGGAGAATAAATAAATGGACTTTCTTAGTGTTCAAAATTGAACTAACAATTCAAAGTCAGATGAAATTATAGAAAAATTGATTGGAGAAAATCAAGAAGACCAATGAGAAATAAGAAATAAGTTAGCTGAAGAAGGTGAAGTCTTTTATCAAAATCTTCTAACAGATGCCAATTGTTGAGAAAAATATTATCCAGCAAATAGGTTTAGTGGCCCTGCAGATTTAATCGCGATGCCTATTACGAAAACAATTATATCAAAAATCATATCAGCATTCAGAGACTATATAAATGTATTAGAAACATCTGATAAAAATGGTGTTGACGAAATTTATAAAAAGTATAACATAGAAAATATAGTTAGAAAAAATATACTGAATGCTCTAGTAAATGGCTATAGTTCGGTATGATTATCAAAAACATTGGATAATAATGTAAATATAGATACATGAAAAGCATGATATATTATAAAACAATTTGATGAATATGGCCGTAAAACTACAGGTTTTATAAAAAGTTATATTACAAATGATGGTACAATTCAAGCTCCAAATATAAAGAAAACTAAGTACTCAGTAGAATGAGTTGACTTTGTAACTGATACAACATGAACACAATGAAATAATGAAAAAGTAGTATTCTCAGATTTACATGGATTGCCATTTGCTCCAGTTATTTGATGAGACGCTATTGATACAGATGAAGATGATAGATATGGAATTCCTTTCTATATGCGTTTTAGAAAACTGCTTATAAATTTAAATCAATTAGTTAGTGCATCACATCGACAAATACTTGCAACTCCAACTGTATGAACAACTACAAAGGATTTTATTGATGCAAATAATAAATTATCTATTAGACCAGATGTTATCAATTATGTGGGTGCAGATAGAGAATTGCAGCAGACTGTTAGAAACTTAGACTTAACATGAGAAGCTGTATTTATAGAAAAATATCAAGCATCTATAAATGAAGTATGTCAATTACCACCAAAAGAATTTTTAGATGGTACTGGTAAAATAGAAAGTGGAGTAGCTCTATCAATTGTATATGAATCATTTATTCAATTATTAGAAGATATGTCAAAAAAATATAAAGTTATAGAAGAAGAGCTTGTAAAGAAAATATACTTTATGGAATATGAAAAAGAACTACAATCTTTTAGTATTGAATATAAGAATGGCTCTATTCCAGGTCAAAATGAAATAGACTTTAATAGAGACAAAGAATTATATAATTTAGGTATTCTAAATATAGATGAATTATCAGAGAAATGAAAATAAAAAATGGCAAAGTTTAAAATTGAATGAACACCATTTATAAAGAAACCTAAATTCTTTACAGATGTAGAGGAAGAAATTGAATCTATATTGAAAAAAAGTTTTGAGAGTCAAAAGTCTATAGATGGAACTAAATTTCCTAAAAAGAAAAAGAAGACTATTGGCAGGGGGAGAAAATTTTTATGAGACACGGGAAAGATGGTGAGAAGCTTAGAAGTGGAAGCAACTGATGAGCATATTACTATCAGTATAACCAAGGGTGACATTTATAAAGACTATTTACATGAAAGAACTCATTGATTACCATTAGGTAAAGAATTAGGAAAGAAAATACTAGAAATAATAAAAAAGAATCTAGCAAAAAAAGGATGAAAATAAATGAATACTTATCTTACAACAACTGAATGTTTGACGATTATATCGAACTGAGAAGATTATTCTACAGATGAGCAGACATACGCTTTAGAACAATCTTACCTTCTAGTAAATAGTTTTATAAAATCATCTGTTAAAATTCCTTCTATTGAGATTTGAGATGGAGTACAATTAACAATTAATGCTCCAGCAGTACTTAAGTATGCTCAAGGAGAGTTCATAAGATATCTCTTAGCAAAAATGCAATATCTATTTAGCGAAGATTTGCAGAATCAATATAATGCAGTTGTTGAATTATTGGAAAAATTAGAGAATGGACATATAGCATTAGAGACGCAAACTTTTAGCGTCAATGCTGGCTGCTCTATTATATCTTCAAACACAACGGCAAGTGGTTCACTAGAAGTGCTCAACAACTATTCAGGATTGGAAGACTATTATACAATAGAAATAGACAACAACACAGCAGAACTTAGATACCCATATAATTCATTCAACAATACGAATACTCCAGCTACATTCAAATGAAAAACAAAATCATCTGATTGATATGAGACATTAAAAACATGTTATTCAGACAGTTGAGTTCAAATTGGTTTTATAAATGTTAGATTCATTGGGTCTTTATCTGCTGGAGATACTTGAGTTATTAAGTGCACTCCACAAAGTTCAGTGAATGCAATAACGAATGACTCATCAAAACTTTTTCATCAAACTCATATAAATTATTAGTAGGAAGATAATCATGAATAATCAACTAGATATAAAACAATGATGCGCAACGAATTTATATAAGTTAGTAGATGAATATAAAGTAATAGAAAAAATTGTTGTTGCGATAAATGAAGATGACGTATTTAAGCAAGCTGAACAAAATAGGATAAACAACTATATACTTATATTGGGGAATCAATTAATTGAATCGGATGTTGCTCCAATTGGTTATAATAAATTTGAAAATACAATAGACTTTTATTTATTTTGTAACACTAAATCATTATCAGCAGACTATCTAAAAGTTCAGGAATTGGAATATTATATTAAACAAATTATATTAGAACAATATGCAGATAAAACAGAAATCTTCTATCATTGAAAACTAAATTCTATAGAACCAGGAAATACCATTGAATCAAATTCTACAAAACAATTGAGATATTATTTGTTACAATATAAATTTTGAACAATGATAGATAGGAATTATAATCCTCTTGCTTAGATTTTGTTGCATCTTAAGAAGCTTCTATTTTATGATGCAAAAAGAATTTTGATGACTGGTTTATTTCATTCTAATTTTTTTATATTATTCCATAATATTTCTGTATAATATAATAAGGTATAAAACACTTAGTTTTGATATAATTGTAAAATAAAAAGCACTATATATATACTAAGTAAAATCGAAAGGATAAAACAAATGGTAGAAAAAACTGCAAGTGATATCGATACTTCCAACACGAAGGAAAAAACTGTGGATATCATAAACCAGGATGTTGTAACTGAGACAACAAAAACATTTACTCAGGATGACTTAAATAGAATCATATCTGAAAGACTAAAAAAATATCAAGATTATGATGAATTAGTATCTTTCAAGCAAACAGCAGAAGAAGCTAAATTGTCTGAACTTGAAAAGATGCAAAAGAAAATAGACAATCTTTCAGTATATGAAAAAAATTATAAGGATGCTAGTGAGACTTTAGAATCAATGCTACAGAAACAAATAGAAGGTATTGATGAATCAAAAAGAACGCTTATTCCTGATAATTTTTCAGTGATAGAAAAACTAAAGTATATCAATCAAAACTCTAGTTATTTATTATCACAAAAGGTAGATATAAGAACACCAGATAATAAGTTTGGTTCAACAGAATCAACAAATCCAAATTTATTGTATGGAAAATATTCTTCTGTTGAGGAATTTGCAGCTAAAGATTTGAAAGGTTTTAATGCTGCAATTAAAACAAAAGGATATTATGAAGAACTCAAAAGAGTTGGAATTATAACAGAATAAAACAAAAAATTTAGGAGAATAAAAAATGGCTACAACGACTACAACGACTCTAGGTGGATTGATGCAAACGGTTAACACCGCTATTGCCAGCAATCTGAATACCTATACTCAACTTTGGAATGCTACATTTGTTGCTGAAGCAAATGATACTTTAAATGTTGTTTTCCCAGTAATTGGTGCTTCACATAGAAGTGCTACGGCAAATACAGCAACTGATGGTTCTGCTGTAACCACAAAAACTATTACGGTTGGAGCTTCTGCTGTTTCATTGGCATCATATCCTATTGTTGCTACTATTCCAAATGTTGCAATTAAGGGTGGAATGAATGTTGCTGAAACCGTAATTCCAGTACTTGGTAGAGAAGTTGGTAATACTATTGACAAACTTATTTATAGTGTTGCTAAGGCTGGATTCAGCACATCTATTTCTAGTTCGGATGGTGTATCCCTTGCCGACATCACAAACTCTGTTGCTGCTCTAAAAGCTGCTGGATTCTATGGTCCATTTGCTTTTATTGGTGATTGGAGAATGATTCAGGGCACTTACGGAATCATGAATGATGTTCAGGCTAATATGTTCAATACCGTAACTAATGACGAAATTGCTAGAGGTGTTGGTTATCTTGGTTCTATCAATGGTGTAGAAATCTACGGAACCCACATGAGTGATACGTATACTGATGCTACTTCAGTATGGTCATACGGTTTTGTAATCAGTAAAGATGCACTAGGCTTTGGTTATGGTGCTCCATTGATTGATTATAAAACTCAAGATGCTCCACTTTATGATGGTGTCCACGTTTATGGCTCCACATTCGCCGCTGCAAAGGTTCTCGATGCTACGGGCGGAAAGAGAATTGAAGCTAGAGTGGCTCTTAGTTAGTATTTTATTGTAAAAGAGAGAGGGAAATCTATAATGAAAGTACCTCTCTAAACTACTAATTAATAACAAAACAAATAAATAGGAGATATAAAATATGGCTAAGGTAGCAGTAGGAGCTGACTACACTTATTCTTTTGCGAAAGAAACAACTTTTGGTACTGCTGTTGCTGCTAATATGACTTTATTGGCAACAGAAGGTTTTACAGTTAATCATGACTTAAAATCTCACCAAGTTAATAGAGCTTGAGGCAAAAGAAATATAAGTGAAGATTCAGTATGACAAGACAAAAATGGTAGCATTCCAGAAGCAACATTTAGCTTCTATGCCTCACCATCAACATTACAAATTCTTCCTGTTGTGTTTCAGAAGAATACAGCGTGACAATCTCCAGTTAGTGCATTAACTGCAAATATAGAATATTCAACATTACCTGATTTCTCAGCAAATGAAGGTTTCTTTTATACTATTCAGGCGCAAGGGCCCGCAGTTGCATATAACGAAAGACTAACATCTGCTGTTGGTAAATCATGTAAACTGTCATTTGGTCCAGACGCAAATGAAGGTGCTTTAATGGTTGAAATTGGTGTTGTTGCTAAATCTTCATCTATAAATGCTGCAAATAGAACTGGTACGGATGTTCAATCAAGTCTCTCAGCATTGTATAAATGGTCTGAACTTGATGCTTTCTCAGTTGACTCTGTAAGTTTCTTATCACAATTATATGACTTTGAATTTACTTATAATACTAATGCTAAACCAATTCCATTTGGTGGTGGAGCAAATGTAGCATTACCTAAGATTGAAGGTACTGGTTCATTTAAGCTATTAGGTTCAGATGCTGCGGCATTTACCACACTTAAAGGTTATGCTTTTAGTAAAGCTTCAAATGCTGCATTACCAATTCAATTATATTGAGGTTCAGCGACACCAACAACTATTGGTGATTTAGTAATGAATCTATTGGTATATATAACTGGAATGTCAGAAGATGTTACTTTAGATGGAGAAACAACTTATACTTTTGAATATGTATTAGTATCAGATAGCGCTGGAACAACTCCAACACCAGGCTTTACTATAACTTGAAAGAATTAACCCTTAGTTTCGCTACCTAAGGACAGTAGTAATGCTAATGAAATAGTTTGAAACATATGCATTACTACTTTTTAGAATCAAGACAATAGATTCTATCACATTCATAATTATAATCCATTAGAAAAGATGTTTTGAAGAAAATGGTTTAT
>Ga0172373_10008212_pt1 | contig 13296 bp, 11 predicted proteins | sample Lak10m_2_FD_114546 | JGI IMG/M metagenome (GOLD analysis project Ga0172373, IMG submission 114546) | Freshwater microbial communities from Kabuno Bay, South-Kivu, Congo - kab_092012_10m | ecosystem: Environmental > Aquatic > Freshwater > Lake | place: Democratic Republic of the Congo... | reverse complement strand
GCGCGGGCCGGCGTAAAGCCCGGTGAGCCCCGGGTCGGTCGCGGTATAAATCCCAATCGTGGGCACGTCCAGCGCGGCGGCAAGATGGCTCAGGCCGGTGTCCACGCCAACAACCGCTTGGGCATGCCCCAGCAAGGCGGCGGCTTCACGTAAATCCAATCGCGGGGCGCAAATGGCGCCCTGAATGGACTGGGTTAGACGCTCGCCGCGCGAGCGTTCACGCTCATTTCCCCAAGGTAAAACCGGGATTAATCCCGCCTTGTGCAAGCGATTGCCCAAAGCAATCCAGTTTTCTTCCGCCCACAGCTTATCGTCGCGACTCGTGGCATGCAGCAAAATGGCGTAAGGCCCTTCAGGCAGCCAGGGCAGAGAAACGTCGGGTGCATGAATCCCGTAATCCGGCAAATCTTGTGGGGTATAGCCCAAAGCCATGCCTGCCAACTGGCGGTTGCGCTCAACGGCATGCAAGGTTTTGGGCACTGAAAATGTCCGGTCGTAGAATAGGCTGGCCAGCGGCTCGCGGGCGCTATCCCGCGCAAAACCACAGCGCAGGGTTTGGGCGCAACGCGTGAGAAGCGCACTTTTCAGTAGACCTTGCGTATCCAATGCGAGATCATGGTGCCCGGCTCGGATAGCCCCGCAGGCGGCGCGAATTTCATGGCGCGACGACCACCAGGCTTTGCGCCATCGGCGCAGGGCCACCGGGATAATCCGGCTAACTTCGGGATGCAAGGCAGGAAGTGCTGCAAAACTTTCCTCCACCACCCAGTCGATGTGAGTTCCCGGCAGGTGTTGGCGAATATCCGCAACGACGGGCAGATTGTGCAGAACGTCGCCGAGGGAGGTGGTTTTGATGAGCAAAATGTTCAAAGTGAGCTTCATCCTTAAGATGGGCGCCGAGAGGTTGCCAATGATACATGTGCAGCGTCGAAGCACCAAAAAAGGAGCTTGGCCCAATTAAATTTGAAAAATAGTCTATATTTTTCGGGAGAATACATAGGCCTATATATTTCGACATATTGTTTTCTTTGGGCTGGGGGAATATAAGTCCGCGCGTATTTAATTTTTCGCGTGGATTTTTAGATGAAACCCAAAAAAGTGCAGCAGAGTTTCGGCATCCCAAAACCCATGTCGGTTCGCGTTTTGTATTTTGTGGTTGATTCCGTGTTGATTTTTATTGCGATTGCCGGAGTGCTGTTTATTTTGTTGAACTGGACTGATAACGGGATCATCGGCGGGTAATCTATCTGCCAACGGAATGGATGTTTTTGACATGATTCTCAGGAGCGAAATTTATGAAAATAAAATGTGTTGTGCCGCCTGAAGAAAATTTTGATCGAATCAATGAAGACCAGATTGGTCTTTACTCGGCAAAATATCAAGAATTGTTTGGCGTATCTTTCCGGCGGGGGCATAAATTAAAACCAGATAAGCGCGGCATTGTTAAAGTTAAAGCTGTAGATGACACTTCCACCTCAAGTATCGTTTACCTAAAATTTCTGGGGGCTAGTGCATTGGGTGCATCAAATGACAAGGCAATCGTTCATCCAAGGACGATGGATCGGTTGGGGTTTGACCGCGAAAATGGTGGCGTAATTGAAATAGAGCGAACAATCCCATATTGGGGTCGTTTTCTCTTCTACTGGAGTCACCCCGAGGACTCGCTCAGAGCTGCTTTCAAACTTGGTTGTCTTGGCGCTGTTTTGGGTTTGATTTCACTTCTCTGACGATGTTGTGGTGTGAATATGTCTTTTCCGTTTTAAGATGAATCGCACTACTGCAATCGAGAAAGATGAACCAACGACGCAGCAACAAACCAAAACCACATTCAGCATTAACCACAATTAATGGAGAAAAATGAATCTTTCTGATCTAAAAATCGCCATTATCGGCTTGGGCTACGTCGGTTTGCCGCTTGCCGTCGAATTTGGCAAAAAGCGCAGCGTAGTGGGTTTTGACATCAATCAAAAACGTGTAGATGAGCTCAAATCCGGCGTAGATAACACCTTGGAAGTGGATGCCGATGAGTTAAAAGAAGCCAGTCATTTGAGCTACACCACCAACCTTGATGAGCTGCGCATCTGTAACTGCTTCATCGTCACGGTCCCGACTCCGATTGATGAGCACAAGCGTCCCGACCTGACACCTTTGATCAAAGCCTCCGAGACCGTAGGTAAGGTACTCAAGCCCGGCGACATCGTGATCTATGAATCCACCGTCTATCCGGGGGCGACCGAAGAAGATTGCGTGCCCGTCCTAGAACAATTCTCTGGTTTAAAATATTTCACCTCAGTGAGCGAGCATGTCGCGCCCGGCACGCAGTACTTCTACTGTGGTTACAGCCCTGAGCGCATCAATCCGGGTGACAAGGAACACCGAGTCACTACCATCAAAAAAGTGACCTCCGGCTCTACGCCTGTTGTTGCCGATCTGGTCGATGCGCTTTACAACGAAATCATCACCGTGGGCACCCACAAAGCGTCCAGCATCCGAGTGGCCGAAGCCGCCAAGGTGATTGAAAACACCCAGCGCGACTTGAACATTGCCCTGATCAACGAACTCGCACTCATCTTCAACAAGATGGGCATCGATACCGAAGCCGTTTTGCAGGCAGCGGGCAGCAAGTGGAACTTTCTGCCGTTCCGCCCGGGTCTAGTGGGTGGACACTGCATTGGTGTTGATCCTTATTATCTAACTCACAAAGCACAAGAGATCGGTTACCACCCTGAAATCATCTTGGCGGGTCGTCGATTGAATGACAGCATGGGACAATATGTTGTCTCCCAGCTCGTCAAAGCCATGATGAAGCGCCGCATCCAAGTGGATGGCGCACGCATCCTCGTCATGGGGCTCACCTTCAAGGAGAACTGCCCAGACCTGCGCAACACCCGCGTGGTCGACATCGTGCACGAACTCAAGGAATACAACTGCCAGGTCGATGTTTACGACCCATGGATCAATGCCGAAGAAGCGCAACACGAATATGGAATTACCCCAATCGCCAAACCGGAGCAGGGCGCCTATGACGGCATCATTCTGGCTGTGGCCCACCACCAGTTCAAAGCCATGGGCGAGGCGGCCCTCCGGCAACTCGGCAGGCCACAGCATGTGCTGTATGACTTGAAATACATCCTGCCAGCCAATGCCAGCGATCTGAGACTCTGATGACTACTCAATACGAAAAAATTCAAGCCCAACTTCTTGCCGAGCCCAAAACCTGGCTCGTCACCGGGGTGGCGGGCTTCATTGGTAGCAACCTGCTCGAAACCCTGCTCAAGCTCAATCAGCGTGTGGTGGGGCTGGACAACTTCGCGACCGGATTCCAGCACAACGTCGACGAAGTGCAGGGTTTGGTTACCCCCGAGCAGTGGGTCAACTTCCAGTTCATCCAGGGCGACATCCGCAATCTGGAAGATTGCCAACGCGCCTGCGCAGGTGTCGACTACGTCCTCCACCAAGCCGCACTCGGTTCCGTCCCGCGTTCCATCGAAAACCCGATCAACACCAATGAAACCAACATTTCTGGTTTTCTGAATATGCTGGTCGCTGCACGAGATGCCAAGGTCAGGCGCTTTGTGTACGCCGCCTCCAGTTCCACCTATGGCGACCACCCGGCGCTGCCCAAGGTCGAAGACAACATCGGCAAGCCGCTCTCTCCCTATGCCGTCACCAAGCTGGTGAACGAACTTTATGCCGAAGTCTTTGCGCGAACCTATGGTTTCAGAACTATCGGATTGCGCTACTTTAACGTCTTCGGCCCCCGGCAAAATCCCAATGGCGCCTATGCGGCAGTGATTCCAAAATGGATTGCCAGCATGATCAATAATGAACCCGTGTACATCAACGGCGATGGCGAAACCAGCAGGGACTTCTGCTTCATCAACAACGCCACCCAAATAAACCTACTTGCCGCCACAGCTATCGAGCACGACATTGCGAGCTCCGAAGGTGACTTGGCAATCCAGCAAACATCACCTGCCAACCAGGTCTACAACGTCGCCGTGGGCGACCGCACCACCCTTAACCAGCTTTTTGAGCAAATCAAACACAACTTGCTACCCAGCTACCCGCATCTAAAAGAGGCAAAGCCGGTCTATCGGGAGTTCCGTTCAGGCGACGTGCGCCACTCGCTTGCCGACATCAGCAAATCAGCCAAGCTCCTCGGCTATCAACCAACACATCGTATTGGCGAAGGGCTGAAAGTGGCGATGGAGTGGTACGTGTCTCAGGGCATTGATACGGCAGGGGTTTGAGTGCGAATCGGGGCTATTTTGTGGAACCTGATGGGTCTCGGCTTGCCGTTACTCGTCGCTGTTTTCGCGATACCAAGTCTGCTGGAACGACTTGGATCGGAGAGATTCGGATTTCTGGCTTTGGCATGGGGGTTGATTGGTTACGCTGGTGCGTTGGACTTGGGTATCGGCCGGGCAACCACCCAGCGTGTATCTGCACTTCGTAGTGGTGAAAATGATGATCAAATTCCAGACGTCGTTGCAACGGCGATCCGAGTAACCTCGCGTACCGGTGGAATCGGGATGTTGCTGATCGTAGTCGCAGCGCTCGCCGGCGCATATCGCTTTGTTCATGCAGCTACCGTTCCCGTCAACGAAATTGAACTTTCCATGTTTTTGCTAGCCTTGGCTTTGCCGATGCAGTCGATTAGTGCGACCTACCGGGGAGTAAACGAAGCCTATCTAAACTTTCGGGGTATAAACATCCTGAGAATTTTGCTGGGAGTGGCCAATTTTGGAGTCCCATACCTTGTTTCAATTTACACCCAAAAGGTTTATTGGCTGGTCGCGACGCTCGTATTTTCAAGGTTCCTGGCCTTGATGTTTTATAGGCATCTTGCACATCAGTGTATGGCTGATGGAATGCATGTACAGAAAGGGAAGTACGTCAGGCGTCACGCTCGGGATTTGTTGCGCTTCGGTGGATGGTTTACGGTTACCGGAGTCGTGGGGCCGATAATGGTTCAGGCGGATCGTTTTTTTGTGGGCGTGCTTATATCGGCAGCGGCTGTAACCTTGTACGTGATTCCCTACGAGGTTGCCATTCAAGCATCAATCTTAGTGGGGGCCATTACCACCGTAATTTTCCCGGTTATTACTAACTTGCTACATGGTTCACCTCAAGAGGCGGAATTGGAATTTAAGCGTTGGCTTGGTCGTGTCGCCGGCGCCATGTTTCCCTTGATGGCGCTGCTGGCATATTCAATGCCGTTCCTGCTGCATTTGTGGGTTGGCGAACGGATAACCGAGGAGTCGATTCTGGCAGGGCAGATTCTTTGCGCAGGCGTGTTCCTTAACGCGATAGGCTCGATGTATTTTTCTTTGCTGCATGCGCAAGGTTTTGTCAAACAGACTGCCATCCTGCATTTGGCTGAACTTCCAATTTACATCGTGCTCCTGCTTGCCCTCATCGCCTCATATGGAATCGTCGGCTGCGCCATTGCCTGGGTGGTGCGGACAGCAATTGATACAGCCGCACTGTTCTGGATCAGTAATCGGACTCGACACGAAAAGGTATTGGCACCATGAAACTGTATTCCGAAAAGAAACCCGACTATTTTTCAAGCGCGCGAACAGTAATCCTTGATCTGCTTCCGGCATTTTCCCCCAGAGCCCTCGAGATCGGCTGTGGATCGGGCCAGACCCTCGAAATGCTGAAGAAGCAGAATCTTTGTTCAGAGACTGTCGGCGTCGAATTGTTTGACGCGGCGGCCAGTGAAGCCAAAAAAACAGTAGATCTCGTTTATTGCATGGATGTCGAAAAGGAACCAATGCCGGCAAATCTCGGCAAATTCGATTTGATCCTTCTTCTGGACGTCCTCGAGCATTTGGTCGATCCATGGGCATTCCTGTCACGGTTGACCGCGAACCATCTCGCCCCAAACGGGAAAGTCATTGTGTCTTTGCCGAATGCAAGGCACTTCTCGCTGGTTGTACCGCTGCTGTTGGGAAAACTGGAATACGGTGAGCGCGGAATCCTCGATAAAACGCATCTTCGCTTTTTCACTAGGAGTTCGGCAGCTAACCTGTTGAAGGGGGCCGGGCTGAACATTGAGGCAGTCAAGGCGACCAGCCTCGACATTCATCTGAATTCCGGAAAGCTGAACGCGCTGACATTGGGTCTGTGTTCCGGGTTTATTGCGAGCCAGTACATTTTTCGCGCCGGTCCCTCCGGCGACTGAGCTGTACTAATTGTTGCACCAGGCAGCGTTGACAGAATAGAGAAGCGCATGAAGACAGGTATCGTCATAGTTAACTGGAATGCCGGAGCACAGCTGTCGGACTGCGTTGCCAGTGTCGCCAGGTATCATCATGGCCTAGTGTCATCCGTAATCATTGTGGACAATGCATCAACGGACGACTCGTTGGCCAGGGTTGAAGCACTGAACACCTCTGGTTTGCAGCTGCAAATTATCCGGAATGCCACGAACCGGGGTTTTGCGTCCGCGTGCAATCAGGGGGCAGAATTGGCCGACGGGGACTATTTGCTCTTTCTCAACCCTGACGCCAGACTGTTTGAAAACTCGTTGTCAGCACCGATTGCATTCCTGGAGCAGACAGCAAACCGGAAGGTGGGGATTGTTGGCATCCAACTGACTGACGAACAGGGTCTCATCGCGCGCAGCTGCGCGCGCTTTCCGACGTTGGGAATATTTGCGGCGCACGCGATCGGGTTGAATCGTATTCCGGGGCTGCGGCACCTGAATATGCATCTCACGGACTGGGCGCATGACGAAACACGAGCAGTGAACCATGTGATCGGCGCTTTCTACCTGATGCGCCGTTCCCTCTTCGAATCTTTGAGCGGCTTTGACGAACGATTCTTTGTGTATCTTGAAGACCTAGATCTGTCCCTTCGCGCCAGCGAAGCGGGCTGGCGCAGTGTCTACCTGGCTGAGGCGCAGGCCTTCCATGCTGGCGGCGGTACGTCGTGCCAGGTTAAGGCGCACCGGCTCTTCTATTCCTTGCGAAGCCGTTTGATTTACGGCTTCAAACATTTCCGCCCCTGGCAAGCCTGGGCTCTGGTGTTCGTAACCATGGCGGTCGAGCCCTTCGCACGCACCATTTTTGCCCTGATTGGGGGAGGCCTGGCCGATGTTCGCAACACCTGGCGAGCGTACGGCATGCTATTTGGAGATTTCAGGAAGATTCTGGAAAACGGAAAACAATGAAACTCCTTTTGCTTACTCGATACGGCCAGCAGGGCGCATCCTCGCGGATGCGCTTTTTGCAGTATCAGCCGCAGTTGGAGGTGTCAGGGTTCGAGTCTGTTGTATCACCCCTGCTCGACGATGCCATGCTGCTTCGCAGATATCACCATGGGCGCTATGGCTTGCTGGATATGGCAAGGGCCTATGGGCGGCGCATTCGTGCATTGCTCGGAAAGAAACAATTTGATCTGGTTTGGATTGAAAAAGAAGCGCTCCCATGGTTTCCAGCATGGTTAGAACGATTGCTCCTGCGTGGCAAACCCTACGTATTGGATTTCGACGACGCGATCTTTCACAACTATGACCTGCATCGTTCTATTTGGGTGCGCCGTTTCTACGGGCGGCGGATAGACCGCTTGATGGAAGGCGCTCGGCTGGTGATTGCAGGGAACCGATACTTGGCGAATCGTGCTGTTGCGGCTGGTGCGTTGCGTGTGGAGGTAATACCCACGGTGATCGATTTGGCAAGGTATCCTATTAAGCGGGCATATTCTGGTACGCACATTCCGCGAATCGTATGGATCGGCTCTCCCTCCACCGTTCAGTATTTGCTTGATATCGCCGAACTACTTGCCACGTTGGCAAAACGACAAGCATTCAAACTGCGCATAATCGGCGGCGCTCTTGCCATGCCGGGTGTGGACGTGGAGGCATTACCTTGGTCTGCCGACACCGAAGCCGCAGCAATCGGCGAGTGCGAAATTGGCATCATGCCGCTGCGCAACACGCCTTGGGAAAAAGGCAAGTGTGCCTACAAGCTAGTTCAGTACATGGCATGTGGGCTGCCTGTAGTAGCGTCACCAATTGGTGCAAATCGTGATGTTGTGGTTGAGGGTGTGACGGGATTTCTTGCGGACGCCCCGGTAACTTGGATGGAGAGGCTGGAGATGCTCTTGTGTGACGCAACACTGCGTCAGTGCTTGGGGCAGGCCGGGCGGGAATGGGTGGAGGCCGAGTATTGCCTGCAACAAACCGCCCCGAGGTTAGTCAAGTTGCTTGCCGCAGCAGGGACGCAATAGTCATGTGCGGCTTAACTGGATTTCTTGGCGGTGCAGCTGGAAATGGAGAAGGATTGCTCTGCCAGATGGCTGATACCCTTTACTCTCGAGGCCCAGACGATGGCGGCTACTGGTGCGATCGCGAGCAGCGGATTGGTCTTGGCCACCGGCGCTTGGCGATAGTAGATTTGTCGCCCGCGGGGCATCAGCCGATGGTGTCGGGCAGCGGGCGCTATGTGATCGCGTTCAACGGCGAGATATACAACCATTTGGCATTGCGGCGGGAGCTGGAAAAGGCCGCTAGGCCACCAATTCTCGCCCCGGAGGTGCAAGAAAATGATGCTGGCGGATTACAGGAGATTGCTTGGCGCGGGCATTCGGATACGGAAACGTTGCTGGCAGGGATCGAGGCTTGGGGGCTAGAGGCTACCCTCAAGAAATCTGTTGGTATGTTTGCTATTGCCTTGTGGGACAGGCAAGTGCATACGCTGACATTGGCGCGTGACCGCATGGGTGAGAAGCCGTTGTACTACGGTTGGCAGGGGGCGGGGGCGGGGCGCAGTTTTTTGTTCGGCTCCGAGTTGAAGTCGCTGAAGGCGCATCCGGCATTTTCGGCAGCAATTGACCGTGGCGCACTTTGTTTGTTGTTGCGGCACAACTACATTCCCGCGCCGCACTCGATCTACCAAGGCGTTGCCAAATTAGAGCCAGGCTGTTTGTTGTCTGTTTCACTCGACCAGCAGGAACCCCGAATCTGGAAATACTGGGATACCCTCGAGGTTGTTAGTGGGAGCGTTGCCCATCCGTTTGCCGGTTCGCCGAAAGAGGCAGTGGATGGGCTAGATAAGCTTGCGCGTGATGCAGTGCGCCTGCAAATGATGGCCGATGTCCCGCTCGGTGCGTTTCTTTCAGGCGGCATCGATTCCAGCACCGTCGTTGCATTGATGCAGGCGCAATCATTCCGTCCGGTAAAGACCTTCACCATCGGATTCAATGAAAAAGGTTATAACGAGGCAGAACATGCCAAGGCAGTAGCTCGGCACTTGGGAACTGAGCATACCGAGCTGTATGTGACGCCAGATCAGACAATGGAGGTGATCCCACGTTTGCCAGCCTTGTATTGCGAGCCGTTTGCCGATTCATCGCAAATCCCAACCTTTTTGGTAAGTCAGTTGGCCAAGCAACATGTCACGGTCTCGCTATCTGGTGACGCAGGCGACGAGCTGTTCTGTGGCTATAACCGTTATCAAATGACAAACAAGCTGTGGAGCAAGTTGTCTCGAATGCCTGTGGCATTGCGCGCGCTGGCGGCGAACGGCATTACTGCGCTGTCGCCCGAGACGTGGGATGGGTGGGCTCGTCACCTCCCTGGTACATCGAATCTCTCTTCGATAGGGGATAAGTTGCACAAGGGCGCGAGCGTACTGGCAAGTCGCAGTGTAGACGATCTCTATCTGGGTATGGTTTCGCATCTGCGGGATCCGGCAGAGTGGGTGATCGGTGGGAAAGAGCCTTTGACTCAGTTGACGCGGCAGCACCAATGCCTCGACGGGTTGAACGCGGTGGAGCGCATGATGGCATTGGATGCAGTGAGCTATTTGCCGGATGATATATTGGTAAAAGTCGATCGCGCAGCAATGGGTGTCTCACTGGAGTCTCGTGTCCCCTTCTTGGATCATCGTGTGGTTGAGTTTGCATGGTCACTGCCATTGGATTACAAACTGAATAATGGTCAAGCCAAATGGCCCTTGCGCCAAATGCTTTATCGCTATGTGCCACAAAAGCTGATTGATAGACCCAAAATGGGATTTGGGATTCCGCTACATGATTGGCTGCGTGGCCCATTGCGCGAATGGGCGAATACGCTGCTGGATGCTGAAAGGTTGCAAAGGGAGGGGTATTTCCATTCAGCGCTAGTCAGGCAAAAATGGGATGAGCATTTAAGTGGAAAACGCAACTGGTCCTATTTGCTTTGGAATGTGTTGATGTTCCAAGCATGGCTGGATGAGCAACAATGAAAACGGGATTCGCGAACGAAGCCAAGGCGGGTATGTTATTTGCCTTGATATTTTTTTATGCTCTTTGCGCAGGTTTTTTTATACAGCAAGTCGTTTTGCCAAGGTTTATGCCGGATTTGCATGCCGGACATGGATTGCTCAAAGGCGGCGACTGGGTCTGGTTTTATGACGAAGCTGTCACACTCGCGGATCGTATCCAGCATGAAGGCTGGCAGGCTTGGAATTTGCGACCAAAGGGTAATGCACCTATTGGAATTGCGGGGGCAGTTTTCGCGGCAACCGGAATTTACGAGCCTTGGATTCTTCTACCCATCAACGCTTCACTTTTTGCCTTGGGCGGCCTTTGTCTTTACTGGATTTTTAGTCACCTTGCTTCACAACGGCAAGCATGGTTTGCAGTTTTACCTTATGTGCTGTTTCCCAGTGCGGGCATGATCTACGGGCAGATTCATAAGGATGTTTTCACAATCGCCGGGGTGTTAGTCATATTTTTAGCTTGGGTCAGGCTCGCGCGCCAAGATTTAATGGACTTACGTTCTGTGCTCGGCGGAGCAGGACTTGTAGGGTTGGGCTCCTTATTGGTTTGGCTGATGCGCCCCTACTTGCTGCAGCCATTGCTGCTTGCCTCGATTTTGGCGGCCCTATTGTTGGTTGGAATGACCATCAGGGAGCGCAGATTGAACTGGTGGGTTGCAATATTGCTTTGCCTGATTGTACAAGTGTTGGGCGTCAAATTTTCTTCTGTGGTCGAGTCGTCCTCTGTGGTCGAGTCGTCCTCTGTGGTCGAGTCAGGCTGGATTCAGCAGGGGGTAGCAACGCTGAATGCGAATCGAATAGGGTTTGCCCTCGGAAGCTCCGGAGCGGGTAGTAATATTGACACGGAGGTTCGTTTCACCTCTTTGTGGGCCGTGTTTTCCTATTTTCCCCGAGCTATTCAGATCGGAGTGCTTGCCCCTTTCCCGGTAATGTGGTTCGAGGAAGGGGTGTCCCCAGGGGCGGTGGGGATGAGACACATTGCTGGCCTAGAAATGGTAGTGAGTTATGCGTTGCTCATGGGGGTTACTCTCTTACTCAGAAATGACAAAACGCCCAAGCATATAGTTTGGGTGCTCTTATTGATGGCAATGATAATGATTCTTGTGCAGGTGTTGGTTGTTTGCAATGTAGGTACACTCTATCGCATGCGGTATGGTGTTTGGCAAGTGTTGTTGGGCTTAGGGGTCATAGGCTGGAGCCATATTTTAAAGTTGCGGGGGGCAAATTGAAGCGTTTGCTTTTCATCGTCACCGAGGATTGGTATTTTGTCTCCCATCGGCTGCACTTGGCCAGAGCCGCTGTTGCAGTAGGTTACCAAGTGGCTTTGTTGACGCGGGTTGCAAGGCACCGGGATGTTATTGAGGCCAGCGGGGTCGAGGTCTTCGAGTGGACTATTAAGCGTGGTTCAATTAATCCAATGGCTGAATTGCGCGCGCTTGAGGGGGTGTTTGCCGTCCTGCGGCATTTTCGACCGGACTTGGTGCATGCGGTAGCACTTAAACCTGTGTTGTACGCTGCTATTGCGTGCAGGTCGGTAGGCATTAATCCCAAGGTGTTCGCCTTGGGTGGGGTGGGTTTTATTTTCAGCTCCCAAAAATTTTTGGCACGTCTGTTGCGACCGACGTTGGTTGTTGCTTTTCGCTGGGTACTTGGCGGTGATCATTCCCGGTTGATTTTACAAAACCCGGATGATCTGAGGATGCTGCTTGCGGTACGAATGTTCGATGCAAAGCACATTCGTCTGATACGTGGCGCCGGGGTTGATACGGTGGTGTTCTCCCCGAGGGATGAGGTGCCGGGGATACCATTGGTGGTGCTTCCGGCACGTATGCTCTGGGTTAAGGGTGTGGGGGAGTTTGTGGCAAGCGCGCGGGCTTTGCAGGCGAAGGGCGTCGCCGCACGTTTTGTATTAGTGGGTGAGCCTGATACACACAACCCGGAGTGTGTGCCCATGCCTCAGATCGAAGCATGGGTGAGGGAAGGCGTGGTGGAGTGGTGGGGGCACCGGAACGACATGCCGGATGTTTTAAATCAAGCCGCTGTGGTTTGTTTGCCTTCTTACCGCGAGGGATTGCCAAAATCGCTACTAGAGGCAGCAAGTTGTGCTCGACCGATAGTTGCATTTGATGTGCCGGGTTGCCGTGAGGTGATTGTAGATGGGGTAAATGGTTTCCTAGTCCCGTTCAATGATGTGGGTGGCTTGGCGGTCGCGCTGGAAAAACTGCTGGGAGATGCTGATTTGCGTCGTCGTATGGGGGAAGCTGGGAGGGAGCTGGTGATGAGGGAGTTCTCACAAGAAAAAGTGGCGATCCAGACGATGCGGGTTTGGTCAGAGGTTTTGGCATGATGGTTTTAGTTACAGGGGCTAATGGCTTTGTTGGTAGTGCGCTGTGTGCCGAATCCTTGCATCGCGGCATCCAAATCAATGGCGCCGTGCGCAATGCAGTAGATTTGCCAAAGGGCGTTCGTCGTTTTGAAGTTGGCGGTATTGACGGAGAAACAGACTGGATGGAGCCCTTGCGTGGTGTAGATGTAGTGGTTCACCTCGCCGCCCGCGTTCATGTGATGAGTGATGTTTCGGCCGATCCGCTCGCAGAATTTCGCAAGGTCAATGTGCTGGGTACCGAGAACCTTGCGCGGCAAGCTGCGAAGGCCGGGGTTAAGCGGTTTGTTTTTGTGAGCTCCATCAAGGTGAATGGCGAGCAAACTGTATCGGGCCGGAAGTTTGTTGAGAATGCTGTGCCAGCTCCTGTTGACCCTTATGCTTTTTCAAAATGGGAAGCCGAGCAGGTGTTGCATCAGATTTCCCGCGAAACCGGGCTGGAGGTGGTGATTCTCCGCTTGCCTTTGGTTTACGGGCCGGGAGTCAAAGGCAATTTCTTTCAGATGATGACGGCGGTTTCTGCGGGCATTCCGTTGCCGCTTGCTTCTGTGCGAAATTCCCGCAGTCTGGTTTATCTCGGCAATCTGGTGGATGCATTGATCGCATGCGCGACGCATCCGGCGGCGGCCGGGCAAACTT
>Ga0172373_10008211_pt1 | contig 13297 bp, 11 predicted proteins | sample Lak10m_2_FD_114546 | JGI IMG/M metagenome (GOLD analysis project Ga0172373, IMG submission 114546) | Freshwater microbial communities from Kabuno Bay, South-Kivu, Congo - kab_092012_10m | ecosystem: Environmental > Aquatic > Freshwater > Lake | place: Democratic Republic of the Congo... | reverse complement strand
TTCGTCAATGCTGTTTTTTGGGTGCGGCAAAGCGTTTCTCATCTCATCGGCGGCCTGACTTTCAAGCTCAGAAAGCTCGTTTTCCAGCTTAACATCAAGCTCCAGCGCCGGCGAGGCGCTTTGAGGGTAATCAATTATTTGCTTGTCCGAAGAGCAATTAATAACATAAAGAACGGGCTTGGCGCTCAAGAGGTTAAGGTTCTTTAAAAAAGCCGTTTCCTGGTCCTTGGTTTCAATGTCTTTTGCCGGTTTACTTTCTTCCAGCCACGGCAGCAGGCGTTGTAAGAAAGCGTATTCAGCGGTGGCTTCTTTGTCGCCACCCTTCATATTTTTTTCTACTTTGGGCAGATGTTTTTTTAAAGTGTCGATATCTTTTAGGATAAGTTCCAAGTTAATAATTTCGATATCATCGGCTGGCTGGGGCGAATCGCTGACGTGGATGATGTTTTTATCTTCAAAGGCACGGACCACCTGGACGATCGCATCAGCTTCCCGGATATTGGCTAAAAATTGATTGCCCAATCCTTCACCTTGGCTGGCGCCCTTAACCAGACCGGCAATGTCGGTAAATTGGATGGCGGTGGGAACAATTTTTGTGGAATTAGAAAAGGTTGCTAATTTTTCCAGACGCCCGTCGGGAACTTCAACAATACCGACGTTCGGTTCAATGGTGCAAAAAGGATAATTTTGGATATCAACTTTGCGGCGGCTTAACGCCTTAAACATGGTTGATTTTCCGACATTGGGCAAACCGACAATTACGATTGATAGCATAAAAATTGTTAATAGTTATTAGCGAAATAATTTTAATTTTATTTTTTTATGTTATACTAAAAATAGTTTTCTGTCTATGAAATTAATTATTTAATAAATACCTTTATGAAAGTTAATCCACATATTTTTAGAGGATATGATTTGCGGGGGGTGGCCGGAAAAGATTTAACGCCGGAAATTATGGAGTGTTTGGGCAAGACCTACGGTACCTTTTTGAAACGGCGAGGCATCAGCGAAGCTTTGGTCGGTTACGACAGCCGTTTAACCAGCGCCGAATACAGCCAGGCTTTGATTCGGGGCTTTAGCTGGGCCGGCATAGACACGATTGACATCGGCCTGACGCTAGTTGGGACATTTTATTGGGCGCAATATTTTTTGAATAAAAAAGGCGGAGCGTTCGTTACTGCTTCCCATAACCCGGCTGAATATAACGGCTTGAAATTGGCCATAGATTTTTCGGAGACGCTGGTCAGCGACAATATCCAAGAATTGCGGAAAATGATGGAAGATGATGATTTTGAACAAGGGGCAAGCGCGGGGAAAATTGAGAAAATAAACGTTAAAGAAGATTACATTAAAGATTTAAACAAAAGAATAAAAATTGAAAGGAAATTCAAAGTGGTAGTTGATCCCAGTTGCACGACGGCCGGGCTGCTGATTCCGGATGTTTTGCGGAGCTTTGGCCTGGAAGTTGTCGAAAGCAATTGCCAGCTCGACCCCTCTTTTCCTTTGGGGACGCCGGATCCGACCGAAACGGTGGTGGCCCAGCGGGTCAGACAGAAAGTTTTAGAAGAAAAAGCGGACGTGGGTTTTTCCTATGACGCAGATGGTGATCGAATCGGGATCGTTGACGAGCAGGGGAATATTATTTGGAACGACGTGCTAATTGCTTTATTTGCGATTGATATTTTAGACCGGTATCCGGGTTCAAAAATAATGTTTAACACTCTTTGTTCCCGGGTTGTTGAAGATTCGATCGTGTCCCATAAAGGAGAGCCGTTTATGTGGCGGACCGGTCATTCTTTTTTAAAAAAGAAGAATCAGGAAGTTCGGGCGCCGTTTATCGGCGAACTTTCCGGCCATTTTTTCTTTTCGGCTGATTTTTATAACCACGATGACGGCTGCTATACAACACTGAAGCTTCTTGATTATCTGTCTCGCAGCGGTCAATCGTTATCGCAAGCGGTGGCGGCTTTGCCAAAATATATTTCTAGCCCCGAAATAAAAGTCGGCTGCGCCGACGATAAAAAAGTTGGTTTGATCGTTAAAATAAGCGAAGTTTTGAAAAAAGATTATCCGGAAGCGAAAATAATTGATGATGAGCGAGCCGGGGACGGCGTGCGGCTTGATCTATCCGACGCAATGTTTGTGGTTCGCTACTCCCAAAACGGGCCTTATCTGACGGTCAAATTTGAAGCCCGGATGCCAGCCAGATATGATGAGCTCAAAAAATACCTCAACCAATTATTGCATAACTATTCTGAAGTTGATTGGAGCTACGGAGTAAATGTTGAAAGTCTGGTTTAATGAGCTTCTGATCAGAAAATCGAAAGACCCTCGTAAAAACGGGGGTCTTTTTCATGGGAGGTCGAATTTGAGATTAGGATAATTCAGTCTCAGCGTCAGGGGGCAATTGAAGCTGACTCTTGGTTGAAGACAAAAACGCGTCTTTTTTCGCCCGGTGCATCAGATAGCCCGTGCCGGCTAGCACCAAGCCGATAAAGACAATGACCGCTAAAATCTTTAAAGTTATCATAATCGGCCCTCCTTCCTAATGAAATTCGATCAATTAAAATAAAGAACTTCCATTAATTCCGCACCTGACTCTTTAACATCAGTTAAAGAGTCAAATTCGATGTTAATTACACTTCAATTATCACCGGTAACACCACCCCTCGCTTCGCCCCTTTGGCTTTCCTCGATGCTGTTCGGATAAATTGCTCAGGGGCTGCGCTCGGGGCAAGACTCAGTAGCAAAAAGTTAAAATTTATTTCTGCGATGTGAGTTATACCTCAATTATTACTGGTAACACCATTGGCCGACGTTCGGTTTTAGTGTATAGGAATTGACCGATTTTGTCACGGATGTTTTCTTTGACGTAATTTTGGTTGATCGGTCCCTGATCGCCAGTTGAGTGATGGACAATATCTTTCACTTTTTCCCGAACCTGATAGAGTAATTCTTTGGATTCGCGCATATAGATAAAGCCGCGTGAGATAATATCGGGGCTTTGGCGCACTTTGCCGGTTTTTCCGTCAATGGTCACAATCACTACAAACATTCCGTCTTTGGCCATGGCTTGGCGGTCGCGCAAAACTACTTGGCCGATGTCGCCGACGCCTAGGCCGTCGACAAAAACGTAGTTAGTCTCAACTTTTTTGGCGTGAACCTTGGCCGTATTGTTTTGAAATTCGATTACCGAGCCGTTGTCCAAAACAAAAATCTTGTCCTTGGGGACGCCAACGGAAGCGGCTAGTTTGGCGGCTTCTTTTAGAAAATAATGGTTGGCATAGACCGGCAGAAAAAAGTCCGGTTTGATCTGTTTGATAATTTCTTTGATGCTATGAGCGTTGCAGTGGCCGCTGGTATGGACGTCCATGATGTCGTTATGGATAACATTATCGCATTTTCGGTAAAGATTATCTTTAAGCCGCTGAATGGTCCGTTCGTTGCCCGGGATGACCGAAGAAGAAAAGATGATGGTATCATTTTTTCTAACTTTGATGAATTTGTGGTCGCCGCTGATAATGCGCGACAGGACCGAGTTGCCTTCACCTTGGGCGCCGGTGCAAATAATAACAATTTTGTTATCCGGGTATTTATGGATGTGATTGATGGGAATCAGCGTTTCTTTGTCGGTTTTGATATAGCCAAGTTCCCGGGCGATCTCCACGTTCATTTTCATGCTGTAACCGTCCAGGGCCACGCGCTTGCCGATCTTTCGGGCGTATTCTAAAAGGTGCCCGACGCGCCTAATCTGAGAAGAGAAGGTGCCGATGATTACTTTGCCGGTAGCCTCATCGATTAATTTTTCGAGGTTAGCATACATTTCTTTTTCCGAAACCAGTTCGGTTGAAGTATCGGTTGAACCTAAGCTTTCCAGCATTAAAACTTTCGGGCCAGGCAGATTAGCCAAATGGTTGTAAGTAACCGGCGTGCGATTTTCCGGATCGGCATCCATTGTCCAGTCTCCCGGATGGATAACGGTTCCCTGGGGCGTATTAATAATTACGCCGACCGCGTCCATAATGGAATGCTCGACATTAAAGAATCCGACGCGAAAGTGACCCAGGGTAAATCGTTCGTCAATTGATTTGATGCGGTGGATTTCCAGGTGCCTCGAAGAATCGGGCGCGTAATCTTCCAGGCGTTTTTTGATCAACGCAATCGTCATATCCCGGCCGATGATCGGCGGATAATTTAATTTTTCCAGCAACAGGGGAGCGGCGCCGATATGATCAAGATGACCGTGGCTGAAAATTACGGCTTGAATATTTTTTTCCTTGCCTTTCAGATAGTTGATATTGGGAATAATATAATCAATGCCCGGCATATCTTCTTCCGGGAATTGAATGCCCATATCCAAAATAATGATGTCGTCGCCGTATTCAAAAACGGTCATATTCCGGCCGACTTCTTCCATTCCGCCCAAAGGAATTATCCGCAAGGTTAAGTCTTTTTTGCGGGCTATTTTTGGTTTTGGTCCCGATTGTTGAATCGGCCGTTGCCCGGTTGGCCGATGCTGGATCGGACCCTTCTTTTCTATTTTTTTCTGGCCATCGCGTCCGGCCTGAAGTGGCGAACGCCGACGGCGGCTGCTTGAGTAGGTTATCATATAGATTTTTAAATTCTAAACACTTTGGATTAAGTGTTTTAATGTTTAATTTGTTTAGAATTTATGATTTTAAATTTAGAGTTTCAATAATTTCACGCCGCTTTTGGCGGGGTGAAAGTTAGTAAGTTTGAAGCTGGTGGGGATGGAGAGATTTGAACTCTCATGCCTTTCGGCACACGCTCCTGAAGCGTGCGTGTCTGCCAATTCCACCACATCCCCGGCAAGTTCTAGATTATGCTTTTTAGTCCATTAAATTCAATTAATTAGTTTCGCCCGGATATAAATTACATCTAACGGGCCATTTCTGATACACAGACAAACAAAGCATAATTTAAAACTCGCCTAAAAAGACGTAAAAATAAGAAAAAGTGGCTTAGTCCCGAGAGCGGGCACTAAAAACTAATATTTACTGAGAGAGTCTTAACTATCAGTAGTATATCACAAAGTCAATTAAAAGTCAACTCTGTCAGAAGTTTTTAATAAGAAGGCTATCTTTTTATTAGTTTTTTAAATTCTTCGACCATCTCTACTGGCGTGGGATCTTGGCCATAAAAAAGCGCCAAGTGATAGGACAGCCAGTTGCCCAGAATTAAAGTATTGAATAGTTTTTCTAGAGCAGTTTTTCCGGTTATTTCTATAGATTCAACCGGCAGTTGCCGCTCTTTTAGCAGCTGGGCGGTTATTTTCATTCTATTTTTAATTTCTGGCAGGTCATCGGGATCGTTTAGTAATAGCAAAATGAATGGTCCTAGATTTTTTGTCCAGCCGACCATTTCGTTGTGGTTTAATTCCGGAAAAACATTCCAGAAAGCGGGAATTTTGGAGTTTTCATTAAAGCCAATTTTCCAGATCTTGGCCATTATTTCGTTATTCTGCGAGGCATAAATTACGGGAATTTTGTGGGCGATTTTTTGGCACAGTTCTCGAGCTTGGCTTTCCAGTTCCGCCGGGTTTAATTTTTCTACCAGAGCGTTGATCTCGTGCTGGGCAAAAGGAACTAGCAACCCATAGGCCATAAGGATTTTTATCAGACCGTTGAATTGATAGCCCAAAGATAGCCGGGGCTGAATATTAGGGGGAATTTTTATCCAGGGTGTTTTGTTCTTTTCAAAAAGCTCTCCCAATTTTCCGCCGCTGGTTAAACCGGCAATTTCCAAGTTTTGTTTTTTGGCTTCTTCAAATGAAGAAATAGTCTCTTCGGTGTTGCCCGAATAAGAGCCGATAATTATCAGCGTTTCGTGATCCGCGTCAGTCGGCAGAAAGTAAGAATTGTGCGCCTGCAAGGGAATCGGCAGTTTTAAGGGGGTAAAATCCTTGAGGTGCTGGAAAAAATCATCCATTAGTCCGGAGCCGCCCATGCCGCAAAACAATATTTTTTTAAATGAGCGCCGCTGCAGTTGGAGCTGGTTTAAAAAAATTAAATCGGCCCGCAGTTGATCCGGGAAATTTAAAATAACCTCGCGAAAATTATGTTTGTCTCCCTCCATATTTGAAATTTAAATATTTATTATTTCCAGCCGCGGCTGGTTTTTAGATACCACTCATTGATCTGGCAGAAGCGGGATGACGGCAGATCAATATTTTGAAGATTAATGCCTTTGATATCTTTTTTAGCGACAAAAAGATAATCGGGACTAAAGAGAAAAATTGCTGGCAAGTCTTCGGTGATTAGGCTGGCCACTTGCTGATTTTTGGCGGCGCGGGAAGACGCGTCCATGTCTTCGATCGAAGCGGAAAGCAATTTATCAACTTCTAGGTTATCGTAAAGCGCCAAGTTGAGGCCAGATTCTTTTTTCTGGGTTGAGTGCCAGAAATGGAAAAGATCGGGTTCAAAACCGATAATCTCGCCAAAGAGTAAGGCCTGATATTGCCGGGGCTTGATGATGTCGTTCTGGATCTTGGCGGTTTCTTTGATGTCCAGGTTAATCTTTACGCCCAGCGCTTCCCATTGTTTTTTAATCAGCTGGGCGCTTTGGGCCAGCTCCGGCCAATCGATGGTCGTCAGATTAATTTCTAATTTTTGGTTGTCTTTTTCTAAAAAGCCATCGCTGTCTGTGTCGCTCCAGCCGGCGGCGGCCAGAATATTTTTAGCGTGCTCCAGAGCAAAATCATAAACTTTGACTTGGTCGCTCCAGCCCGGCATGCCTTTAAGCAGCGGGGAATTGACTTCGTTGCCAAAGCCGCCGAAAGCCTGTTCGATGATTTCTTTTTTATTAAGGCCCCAGGCCAGCGCTTGGCGGATAGTTTTATCGGCTAAAAATTTATTTTGGGTTTGATTGAAAAAAACGGCAAAATATCGGGGCAGGGTCAATTGATAGATAGAAATCGTAGCATCTTTTTTATTCTTCAGGTCGGTAAAGTTTTTGGCTGAAGCCAGGCTGAAGACGTCAATATTGTCTTTTTTATAAGCGGTATATATTTCGGCCTCCGATTGGTAAAAGTTAAAAATTAAGGTTGAAATAAACGCCTCTCCCTTAAAATATCCCTTAAAAGACTTTAGCTCTAAACTTTTAATATTTCCTTTTTTGTCTTTCTGAAATTTGCTGAAAGAGTAAGGGCCGGAACCGATCGGCTTTAGATTCATTTCGTTAAGGGCAAATTGGGCGGCCGGAATGTTTTCCCAAAGATGTTTTGGCAGGATGCCGAAGGTCAGATTATTAAGAAGCGGTGAATAGGGATTTTTCAATTTTAAACGGATGGCCAGATCATTGATCTTTTCAATTTCGATGCCTTGCCAAAAGGCCCGAAGGGGACTGCGAAAATCAGGATTTTGGATAGTTTGAATAGTGAAAATAACGTCATCGGCCGTCAGCGCTTTTTGATCCTGCCATTTGATATTTTCTTTTAAAGTTATTTCGTAGATTTTTCCGTTGTCGCCGATAGCATATTGTTGGGCGATATCCGGTACGAGCTTTCCTTGGTTATCGAATTTGAAGAGGCTGGAAAAAATTATCGCGGTTAAGTCTTTGTCTACCTCATTAGCGGGACTGAGCACGGGATTTAAAAAGCGCGGCGATCCGGCAATCGCCAGGCTGATTTGTCCGCCGGTGGCCGGTCTGACCACGGTGGCCAATTGGTAAGAACGCCAGGAAAGCAGCGCCAGGCCGATGATCGCCAAAGCGGCGAAAGCAAAAAATTGATATTTTTCTTGCCGGGTGGAAATATGAAAAAATTGCCGCCATTGTTTAAACTTCGGCCATTGGAAATTTTTTTTCCACTGATTAAATTTTTCTAGTAGAGAGATAATGAGTTTCAATTTTAGTATCTAGTTGAGACAAAAATCGAAGCGATCGCGGTGAGAACAAAAAGAGAGGCTAAAATGACAATCGCGACGGACAGGATCTTTTCAAAACCTCGCTTAGTATAGTAAGAAGCGCCGCCGCCGCCCATAATGGCCGAACCGCCCGCGCCTCGCTGTTGCAGCAGGATGCTCAAAATTAAAAAAACCGAGATAACGATTTGAGAAATAGCGATGATTTTGGGTAGATTAGCGATCATATTTTTGATTAAGCCGGTTTTTTCTTAAGAAAAAAACCAACAATCCAATTAGTTAAACTGATAATAATGGTTGCCCAGAAATAGGCCCAAAGCCCGTTAATGGTTATGGCCGGAATAAATTGGGTCAAGAGCCAAAGGGTGGCCATGTTAATGAGAATACTGAACAGTCCCAAAGTAAGAATAATCAGCGGCGCTGAAATTAATTTAAGCAGCGGTTTTATGACGGCGTTTAAGACAGCCAAAATGAAGCCGGCTAGAATCAGCGTTTTCCAATCTTGGGGCAGGCGAATGGGAAAGTTGAAATTAAGAACAAAGTAGGCAGCTAAATAAATAGCTAAGGCGTTAGCCAATATCCTGACTATAAATTTTATCATAATATTTTGCTTATTTGTCGCAAAACAAAAAAGCTCAATTAGTATCAGGTTACTACAAAACGGCGGTCAGGTCAATGTTAAATTAATCTAGTCGAGATTTCTTTTTTATGATTATTCGGCGCAAAGCCAGGACGCTTTTGCCCGAAACGACCATTTTGGCCTGTTTTTTCTTTTGCCGGCGCCTATTTTTAATTTCTAATTTTTTTTGAATTTGTTCCAGCACAAGATAATGATTAATTATTTTTTTGGATGCTTTTTCTGTGCAATTTTCTATAATACGATATGGCAAAACGGTGCGCCTCATCGCGAATCGCTTGAAAAATTAAGCCAAAAGCGACTGGCAAGCGATTAAGCCTAAGCGCCCTGGGACTATATATAGTATAGAGCTCTTCTTGCTGTTTGGCCAAAGAGACGATGGGGATTAATGGCTGGGCGGCCGCCAGCAGAGAATTACGGGCGCCGCTCAGCTGCGGCTGGCCGCCGTCTATTAAAATCAGGTCTGGCAGCGGCCACTCTTGATGACATGCTCGGCGGTTTAAAACCTCTTTTAACATCGCCGCGTCGTTGGCGCCGCGGACGGTTTTTATTTTAAATTTTCGATAAGCGGATTTTTGGGCTCGGTTGTTTTTAAAGACAACCATTGAACCGGTGGCATTGGTTCCTTGGATGTTGGAAATATCATAGGCTTCAATTCTTATTGCTTCGCCGGCGTAGAGGCGGAGCAGCTGGGCCAGCGCGTTAAGCGACTCGCAATATTTTTTAAGATTCGTTCGCTGGCCGCCGGCTGTTTTGTGCGCCGGCCCGCCTTCGCCAAGGCTTCGGTGGGCAGGGCACAAGCCCAAGTGCCATTGCAGACAGGGTTTTTCGTAAGAATTTTTACAGGTTCGATAGGGAATTATCTTCCGCAGAGCTCGCAAAACTTGTTTTAGCTCAGTGCCGTTAACAAAGGGGCCGATAAGTCTGATCCCACGCCTCGCTGTTTCCGACAACGACGGTTTGTGGACAATTCTCACTCTTGGCCACTCCTCGTCGCCAACCTCAATCCAGAAATAACTTTTGTCATCTTTCCATTGGATGTTAAAGCGCGGCTGGTATTTTTTTATCAGCTCGTTTTCCAGCAGCAGCGCTTCTTTCTCGTTGCCGGTAACGATAAAATCGATCTTGGCGATATTGGGCAGCCAGTCTTTTTTATAATATTGATTTCCCTGAACAAAGTGCGAACGGACGCGATTTTTTATTTTAACGGCCTTGCCCACGTATAAAAAACGGCCGGTCTTGTCTAGAAAAATATAAACGCCGGGCTTTTGAGGCAACTGGTTAATTTGTTTTTTTATGGCCTGGTTCATTCGGCTTTTGATTCGTGTTATAATTTAAGCGTAAGCTTTAAAATAAAACAATGTCAACCTGTCAGCAAAAAATTTGCAGTCTTTTTTTAATTACTATTTTTGGATTTTTATTTTCTGTCAATCCGATTGTTCTGGCCGCTGACGACGTCGTTGTTGAGCTAAGCCTGGATGCTTCAGCCAGCGCAATCGGTTCAACCGTCCAGGCGGGCGGGTACTCGGCCGATTTTAATATTATAAAAATAAACAACGCTAGCGCCTATCCGGTCATTGTCAATTGGATCAAGGTTACTCGTTCCGGTGGCAGCGCCGATGATTTCAACAGTATCAGCCTTTACTCGATCAGTAGCTCCGGTTCAAGAAGCCAGCTTGGTGCAACGCAATATTTGATTTCTTCCGGCGTAGTCTATTTTGATACGGTTTTGAATATTCCAGCTAATTCTTATATCCGGGTCGCCGTTTCCGCTTCGGTTCCCAAACTGGCAAAAGCCGGCGATGTTGTGACTTGGAATTTGGCTTCATCTGACGACGTTAGCGTTACGGCCTTGGGTAGTCTGGTCCAGCCGACCGTCAAAGGGTCGTCAACCGGAGTCAGCCGGACGATTTTAGGTTCTGGTCCTGATACAACGGCGCCAGCCGCGCCGTCCAATATGAAAGTGGAAACGGTGGGAACAGAACCGACTCTGCGAGTCTCTTGGACGGATCCGACTGATACTGATCTGCAAAAAATCGTTCTTTACCGCTCAACCGTAAAGAGCCAAGCCGGCGTAATCACTCATTCCTTTAGCCGGGGAAGCGGCATTTCATCGGTCACTTTGGTTGACGACAAGGATATTGTCGTGGGCACTACTTACTACTACACTTTAAAAGCAATCGATATCGCCGGCAATGAATCGGTCGCTACCACTCAAACTTCCGGCATTGTCTATAGTAAGGGACTGAATATTTTTTTAGATTCTTCGTCGCCGGCCGCCACGCAAATTAACGCTTCAACCAGCGATGTAACTTTGGGCGCGTTCAAATTTTTGGCGTCCAACACCGACGCGACGGTAACTAGTTTAAAATTCGCTGGCATCAGCGCCGATCAGATAAGCAAGCTAAAATTATACGTTGACGGCACGTTAGTTTCTTCCAGCACATCAGTTGATTTTATTTTTTATAACGACAGTTCAAGATTAAGCATTCCGGCTAACACCAGCAAAATTATTTCAGTGAGAGGCGATATTCCACCGGGTGCTTATAGCGGCGATATAACCGTAAATCCGGCCAGCTTGACTGCCCAGGGTTCAAATGGTTTGTCGATAATAACTTATGGGTTAAAAACGGCCGCTAATAAAATTACGGTTAAGGGAACAACGCCACCTCTAATGCCGCTGACTTCTTCTTCGCCGACGCCTTCTGCGTCACCTTCAGCGACGCCAACTCCGTCTTCGGCCTCGACGGCCGGCATTCCAGAAGGTGCCTTAATTCGGGCCATTGGCGACATTGATGTTTATATCGTCAAGTATATGGGAGCCAAGAAATTCAAACGGCTGGTTTTGAGTCCGTCCGTTTTTAACAATTACGGGCATTTAAAATGGAGCGATATCCGGGATATCGATCCGTCGGTCGCCAACGCCTTTACGGTTTCGGAATTAGTCCGGGCGGTCGGCGATGAAAAAGTTTACAAACTTTATCCGGCTGGCGATTCCGGCCAAAAACGCTGGATAAAAAATGCGACGGTATTTTCTACAATGGGATTTGATACGGAATCCATTTATGAAATAAATTCTTTTGACCGGGATTCATATACTACTGGGAGCGACCTGGAATAAACGAAGCGGTAATTTTTCGATCTTTGACCCCGAGCCGATTGGCTCGGGGTTTTTTGTCCGTTATCCGTCGCCGCTTGTTTCATTAAAATAAAAGCCCCCGGCATCTTTTCGCTGTTGTTTAAGATGTCGGGGGCTATGTTTTTTCTCCTTTGATCGCCTGGATGATATCTTTGATGCGTGCCGGCTTTAGCAACTTGTCATTTTCTAATGACAGAAAAAGTTGCAAGTCGCCGGTAAAGATGATCGTTTTGATCATCGGATAAAGAGTGTCGGTCTGCTCCTTAAAATCCACGCCGGTCATCAGGTCATTTTTGAAATGGTTATCAACCAAGATCGCCTTGGTCTGGGAGAGCGAAGATTGTTTTAACCAGCCAAGAGCGTCGGTTGGATTGTCAAAAGCCACGACTCGGAAATTATCGCGCAGGGCTTCCTGGGTCATATTCCGGACCTCTTCTTCATCTTCAATGAGAACGACAACTTCTTTTTTAACTTCTTCCTGGGTGTCACCGTCGTTTTTAATCGTCGCTTCCTGAACGGGCGACTGGTCGATGAGTCGGTCAAGACTTTCGATCGATTCTCTGATTTGACCGACCAACTGGAGATCTCGAACGCTTCTTTCTATATCCGATAGAAGCGCGTGAAGTCGGTCGGCCGAGCGGCGCCGAAGAGAACTTTTTTGTCCGATTATTCTTTGGATGGCGCTTCGGGCGATCGGCGACAATTTCAGATTCAGAGCTTGCTCTGGATAAAACCACCTGATTTGTTCTAATCCCTCGGTTTTAAGAATTTTTTTAGGCAAGGTGATTTTTTCCGGCGTACTTTCCGGATAGAAACTTTCGTAAATGAAAAAAATTCGCGGCTGGCCGTTTTTTATGTCTTCCAGGTGAAAGAGCAATCGGTAGCCGGCAAATCCTGCCAGAGTTGTTTCTTCGATATTTTCCCGGCTGGCCGCGTCGTTGACAAGTTCGCCCTTGGTCGGTTCGCTATGGCCGCCAGGCAGTATCCAAGTTCCCTTGTCTTGACCCTTAGCCTTGTAGACCAAAAGAATTTGGCCGATGGTATTGCGAATCAGAGAGATCGCAATCACCTCGTGAGTCTTATGTTCGTTCTTCACTTTTTTCACCTCCTCTTCGTAGTGATTTTTTAAGAACTGACTATTTTTAACCCCTCCGCTTAAGCTTTTATGGCTACAATATAATCTTATTTTCGGCTTTTTGTCAATTTATTTTTTTACTGCCAAGTAACAATCTTTTCATTTATCAAAAAAGAGTGTATAATGCTTGGCTATGAAGCCCCAAGAGTTTATTAGGATTCGCTCCTCGATTGCTCTCGGGGTAAACGGTAAGTATAAAATATATTTTACTCATTAGCTTTTGACTTATGGAAAAAGGAGATTATATAAAAATTCGTGGTGCCCGGGTCCATAATCTGAAAAATGTTTCGCTGGATATTCCCAAGAATAAACTGGTGGTCATTACCGGTCTTTCGGGTTCGGGAAAATCTTCGTTGGCGTTTGATACGATCTACGCCGAGGGCCAGCGGCGCTACGTCGAATCTTTGTCGGCTTACGCGCGGCAGTTTTTGGGCGTGATGCAAAAGCCGGACGTTGACCGGATTGAAGGTTTGTCGCCGGCGATCGCGATTGACCAAAAAAGCGTT
>Ga0172373_10008210_pt1 | contig 13297 bp, 15 predicted proteins | sample Lak10m_2_FD_114546 | JGI IMG/M metagenome (GOLD analysis project Ga0172373, IMG submission 114546) | Freshwater microbial communities from Kabuno Bay, South-Kivu, Congo - kab_092012_10m | ecosystem: Environmental > Aquatic > Freshwater > Lake | place: Democratic Republic of the Congo... | reverse complement strand
GGTCGAACCCTTCATACATGATTTCACCGTTTGCTTGCCACTCTCCTGTGCCTGTGCCAATTCTCACTTTTTGTGAAGTTGTTCACAAGTGTCCAAAGGTGACAACTAAAGTGGGTGGAAGATCTATTCACGGGGTTGTCGCGCTGTCCGCAGGACATCATTCCAATCCTGGCGCGGGTGGTGACGGCGTGAGGATTGGAATCATCGAGGGCACTACACTAGGGGGCGCAACTTCTGCAGGCGTTCTACTGCGGCATCTAACACCTCATCGGTCTTGCAAAAGGCGAAGCGCACATATTGGCGGGCAACGTCTTGGTGTGCCTCACTGTAGAAGGAGGTCGGTGGAATGGTGGCAACCCCGACTTCTTGAATGAGATACTTGGCGAACGCCTCTGAATTCCCCACATGAAAGCGCGAGAAATCTGCCATGACATAGAACGCGCCTTCGGGCATGAAGTAGGGCATCCCGATGGCATCCAACCCGCGCGTCAAGCGTTGGCGTTTTTGGTCATAGAAGGAGATCAACTCGGTGAAGTAGCGGTCATCCAGTTGTAGCCCGTGTGCCACGCCAAACTGTGCCGGGTGGTGAATGGCAAACGAACTGATCTGATGGGCGCGCCATGCGCCAGTCATCAAGTGCGGGTCGCCAAAGACCCACCCAATTTTCCAACCCGTCACGCTGAAAGTCTTCGCTGCCGTTCCAACCGTGAGCGTGCGCTCCCACATGTTGGGCAAGGTTGCCATTGGAATGTGTTGATGCCCCTCAAAGACCAGATGGTCATACGCCTCATCGGAGATACAAATGACATCATGTTCGATGCACAACTCGGCAATGAGCATTAGCTCCTCACGGGTGAACACGCGCCCGGTGGGGTTGTTGGGGCTGTTGACGATGATGGCGCGGGTTTTCTCATTGAACGCCTCGCGCAAGCGTTCGGCATTAAGCGTCCAGTTCGGGGGTTCAAGGGGGACGAAGCGCGGAATCCCACCGGCGGTGGTGATGATGGGCAGGTAAATATCGAAGAATGGCTCTAGCAAGATCACCTCATCGCCGGGATCAATGCTCCCAAAGATCGAGGCGAAGATGCCCGCGCTTGCCCCACACGTCACCACTAACCCCCCGTTGAGGTCAACCTCTATCCCATAGAAGCGGTGAAGATGGCTCGCTAACGCCTCGCGCAGTTGGGGCACCCCTTGACTGGGAGCATACTGATTGTACTTGCCCGCTTGGGCAGCTTGCGTCATGGTTGCCACCAATTCAGCAGGGGCATCATAATTCGGTGCGCCCTGCCCCAAATTGATGGCGTTGTAATCGCGTGCCAATTCGTTGATGACGGTGAAAATAGTTGTTCCGAAACCGCGCACCCTTTGGGCTAATTCTGGCATAGTGACATCCTTCAATGCTGCGTACACGCTTAACCTGATGAACCAAAATTATAATGCAACGCGCCTATTTTTGGCTACTGAGCCTGATTGACAACTTAAATTAAAAATACTATGCCCAAAATCTCGCATTTGCGTTATACTCATGGCATAGGCATGAGTTTTTCACAAGGATGTTATTGATGAGTTTCGGTCCGCTAGAACTTTTCATCGTGTTGTTGATTGTGGTCGTGTTATTTGGTGCAGGGCGCATCTCTGGCATTGGTCGTGAGTTGGGAAGTGCGATTAGCAACTTCCGCATGGGCTTACGGGAAGGTCAAGACAAAACCAAGGAAGCCAATAACGAATGAATCTATTTGGTGTTGGGGGGTGGGAACTATTTTTGGTTTTCGTGATTATGCTCATTGTGGCGGGTCCTAAGCGGATTGTGCAATGGGCATACACCCTCGGCAAGTGGAGCGCAAAGATGCAACAGGTTTGGCAACAAACAGTCAAGGTGCTTCAGAGTGAATTGGATGAAGCCGGCATCGAGGTGCAATTGCCCCAAGAGTTGCCCACGCGCCATAGCCTTCGCCAAACCGCCCAACAATTCGGCAAGCAAGTCATGAGTCCCGCGCTGGATCCGTTTGCCGAGGCAAGCAAAGAGTTACAAGATGGGCTAAAGGCTTCCATCACAGAGGTCAAGCAAGTTGCTAACGAGGTCGATACCTCGCTCAAGACCACCGAAGCCCACCCTAACCATCAACCTTGAGCAGGAGGGACCTCCCACAGGTGGCTACTGTCTAGGTGGATCACTTGTGGCAATTCGTCATCGTCGTTGGCGCGTTTGCGTTTGATCCCGAACGGAGCATAGCCTTCGGGGTTTTTCATGAACGCTTCCACCTGCTCATAGGTGAATACATTCGCCCACTTGTTCATCATATACAACCACTGGATGGTAGAGGCGGTCAAGAAGAGGTTGAGCGGTAAAGTAAGCAACACCAACGACGTGCCAATGATGGCTCCGTAATGGGGTTGATTGTCCATCATCGAGTCGATCGCGTCTTCAAACATCACCACAGAACCGTACACGGTTAACCCTACCACACCCCATAACGTGCTTGGATTGACTAGTAAGGCGGGCAAGAGAGAGGTTGCCATTGAAATGGACGACACGGTTAAGTTGCCGGGCAGTCCGTAGCGCGGTTGGTTAAGGCGTAGGTACTTGTTTTCCTCAACCACGCTGGCATGATTGGGTTGCGTCAACATGACCGCTAACTTTTGATGCCGACGAAAACGCACGCGATAAGCGGCAAGGGCTAAACCACCGAGCAAAATTAGATTGGGGATGAGCATAAGATGTCAAGGACCTCAAAAGACGATAACCTATTCCCTCATTACCATAACACATTTTATGCAAAGTTGCATCCTTCGTTGGCAATCTCGTTTTCCCTGCTGTGTTGTCTGCGACAGAAAAATCCGCGCGGAGTGGCATGGCGTGTTTTCGCCCCCTCCAACCGCAGTTACACAAACTGGGTTAACTCAGCGCGTCATCTTGTCCATGAATGCCAGCTCTCATTTGACCAAATCAGGATGGTATCCTATTTTGTATGCCGCGCTCTAAACAGGAAAGGATCGTCATGACCTTTGAACATCCCCAACCTCGTTTGAATGGGTTCATCCAGAGGGGTGCCCTGTTGGTGTGGTGGGTGATGCTCCTGTCCGCGCCGCTGCAAATGATGCTTGCGGTCTTGATTGCACACGGGGGACTGATGTTCATCACCGCGTTGACCACCCTGTTGCTTGCGCCAACCGTTTTGCTGCTCACCACTGCCACGCCCCCTGTACAGATCACCACTGAAGGGATCACCTTGCTCCCCCAAGTGTGGCGCCCCCACCCAATCGCATGGGAAGAGGTGAGCGAATTCCAGGTTTACCCCCTCCTGCCCCAACCCGATCAGGAGGTGAACCGCCGTCACTTGGTCGGGCGCAGGCATTATCGCGCGGCGGAAGGGGTGATGCTGGTTGTGCCCTCTCTGCCGATGCAGTATCGCATCTTGGGCTTTTTTGTAGGGAGCGGGGGCAAAGGTGCCGTTGCATTCACCAACCGCACCCACGCCGATTATGCCCAGTTGCGCCAGCTATTGGTGACTCATCTGGGAGAGCCAACCCCTTTGGCGGAATAGCCTTCGGTGCGCGTGGTTCCCGCCACCAATAATTGTAGTGCCACCAGCATCTTCATCTTGCCCACTTTGACCTCTTGGTCATACTCCAAACACTTGGCGTAGATGGTTTCTAAATTCTCCATTGAAAACAGGCGGGCAGGTTTGAGCGCCTTATTGACGATGAACTCCGCTATCTGTAGCTCGGTGGCAATGGCTTTTGACAGAGTGCCTAACTCATCTTGTTCCTTGACCAGCAATATCAAGCGGAACTGACGGGTCAACCTCCCCCAAAATATAAACGGGTCATTTTCCTCGTCCTCCACTGCCTGATGTAGCAACGTCAACGCCCTCCCCCCGTTCCCGGTTGCCATTTCGTCTATCATTTCAAACAAGTTGACTTCGGGAGAATAGGGGGTGAGGGCAATCACCATCGCTTCTGTGATGGGCGTTCCGTTGGCATACGCCACCAACTTGAGCAATTCGTTATCCGCCCGACGCACATCCCCATTGACCACCGATGCCAACGCCGTCGCTGCGTCGGGTTTGATCTCGGCTTGATATTCTGACTTGGCGCGGGAGCTGATCCACTGGTTAAGGTTCTTGGGAGCCTCAAACGCCTTGACAAAACCATTCGGTGAGGATTCCGCCAGTTGTAAAACCTTGTTGGATTTGGGCAAGGCTTGGAACTCAACGAACACCAAGCGCGAATAATCTGGCAGGTGGGGCAATTCATCCAGCAGATACCGTTCATTCTGCTTGCCCATTTCCCCCGCGCCCTTGCGTGTGATCCACGACAGCATATTCTTGACCAATACCAAGCGACGATCTGCCAAGAAGGGGAACGTCCCCACACTAGAAACTACGGTGGCGGACTTGGTTTCTGTGCCGTCATATTCCTCGGTATTCATGCCCGCGCTATCGACATGCGCCATATCCGCCTTCATCTTGCGGATTTGTTGCGACAAGCCAAACTCATCATTGCCATGAAAGATGTAAAACGTTGGGGTAGGTTTGCTCATGGGGGCACTGTCCTAGCCAACTGTGCTGACGAAGTGGAGGGCAATGCGCCGCCCCAACAGATCGAGGCGGATGGTTTTCACAGAGAGAAGCGTGAGGTTTTCGAGGTCGGCTTTGGTGGTGACGTGTCGCTGTAGCCACATGCCCAACGGACGACTGAGAACCAACGCCACTAGCCCAATCAAGACGAACGTGGAGAGGTCTGCCCAGTTCACCTTGCGTCGCGCTTGCAACAGTTGGATGTAAAACCACAAGCTGGCGGCGACCATGCCGGCACTGGTTAACAGATTGGTGCCACAGTTGGGATGCAGGGCTAGATCACGCTTGCCCTGTCGCAATTGTGTGATGGCATCGCGCACTGCTTTTTCGACAACAGGGGTGGTGGCGGTGTCGTTCCCCACCAAGATGAACCCACGCGGATTGCTATGCCCGGCCATGCGTAATTTGCCGACGCGCCCTGCGAGTAGGTGAAGGGTGGCATGTTCGAGGGCGTGGTTCTGGCGCGTTTCCTTGATGAGGGGCGCATCCAAAAAAAGATTTGTGACAGAGATGAATGATTTAGACAACATCTTTTCCCCGAAGTGTGCTAACTTTAACCATTATAACAGGCAAGGCGTTTTACAATGACACACAAAGTTAGTTTTGTAGGATGAGAGAGGACGTTTCCATGCGCACATTCTTTTTGACCCTGATGAGCATCGTGCTGTTCAGCGCGGTTGCTACTGCCCAAACAACCGAGATGCTTTCCACCAGCGATGAACTTAGCCCCACTCGCCCATCTGTTGATGTGACCTTTGAAGGCGAACAGGGACAAATGGTGGATATTGCGGTGACTTCCGATGGTTTCGATACGTACATCCGCTTATTAGATGAGGCAGGCGTAGAACTCAGCTACAGTGACGATGATTACTACACTGGTGAAACAAACTCGCGCATTCGGGCTTTTCGCCTGCCCTATACGGGCGCGTACACGCTGTCCGTCACCTCCTCTGGATACTATTATTATGAGGACGAAACCGCGAGCGGATTGTTCAATGTGCAAGTGAACAGCGTAGAGGCGATAACGCTTCTGGTGGATCAACCGCGCAAGGTGGTCATGACGGCGGGCGAAACCTACGCCTTTGTGTTTGAAGCGGTATACGGTGGGTTTTATGACATCGCCGTAGAGAATGGGACGGTGCAGATTGGCGTGTATGATCCGGATGGCTATGATGCCCTCTACGACACCTATCCCACAGTTGAACAATTTCAATCGTTCTACGACGGCGAGTACACCATCATTGTTGAACCCGATAGCGACATTGCCACCGCCGTGATCCAAGTCAGCAAAAGCGTTTTGCCCACTCTGAATTTAGGGAGCAACACCATTTCCTTCGACGGAGAGATGTTTGAGAAACTCTATGTGATGCAAGTTGAAGAAGGCATAACCTATCAAATCAGCGTCATCCCGTCCATCAAACAAGGCTTTGATTTCAGTATGGACATTTCCGACAATTCCACCGCAGGCTACGTAACCATTGGCTCGCTTTCGGTGAGCAACTTCACCATGGCGGAGGCAAGTTTCACCTCGCCTATCAGTGGCGAAGTGCCAGTGCGGGTGCAAAGTTACTATTGGGAGCCTAGCCAAGTGAAGCTCACCATTGAAGCACAAGTTGAATGAGAAGTCAGTCGTGGTAGTGGGGTGTCCTACCCCACTAAGTCCCGTCTCTTCCACCATATAAGTGAGGTATGTCCTGATGAAGATGATCCGTTTTAACGTGTTGATCGGGTGGTTTTGGTTGGCAGTTGTGCCGATGGTGTTTGCTCAAACCGAAAGCACCCCCACCGATTTTGGGCTTAGCCCCTTCCCACTGTTGTACAACACCCAGTTGGAGTTCACGCCCACCCCGCTTGATTTCCCTGCAGAGTTCGGGCAATTTCCCCAACATATTGAAATCTTAGGGGTGCATGTTTTCGCCACATCATCCATTCCCAGCGAGACGGTCTTGGGCTATGCCGCCACCTTTGCCAACCTGATCGACTCCAATCAAGATGGCATGGCAGATCATGAAGCGGTGTGGATTCGTTTGGTAGAAGGGCGCACCGCGCTTGTGCTGGTGAGCACCAGCGACCCCATCATCACGCTTCATCCCATCCTTGAAGCCGTTGGCGATGCGAGCCAATTCGGGCAAGCCTACACCCTACAGCCAATTTTCGTGACGGATGTCAACCTCAACACGCCCCCCAGTGATGCGCTGTTTGCCATGTTGCGCCCGCTTATGCTGGGCTATAGCATGGAGTATCCCGACGTGTTCGGCATGAGCGAGGCAAGCGCGTTGGGGGTGGCGTTTTCAACCGCCCAAGCCAACGGGCATTATACGCCCTCCGCGTGTTCGCGTGTGTGCGCGCTCAGTCGCTATGCGCAGTGGGGTTGGCTCACCGTGATGAGTGAGGAGGGATTGGAAAGCACTTCTGAGTGGACTTTGCCCGACCGCGCTGCTTTTGCTGCTGCCGATCCATCGTTGTACGCGCTCTTGAGCGACCCCCAATATGGTTTCGCCCAACAGTTGCCCTCAACCATTTATCAGGTGGAGTGAGCGGGGTGACAGGCAAAAACGTCCTGTGTTCATGCTGTTTGCTTGAACGATTCTTGTGCGTTAGAAACAAAGTTAAGGCGAGCAAGGTTTCACCAAAAGATCATCCTCGCACTTACTCGTTTCCTGCCTTAAAGTGATGGTATTTTGTACTGAAAGGCATCTTATAATGGGTCAGCAGGGATACTTAAAAAGTCGCGTTTTGAAGATCAGCGTCGGGTTTTTACTCAATGATGCCGTTTCTTCAACGCATGATTCCGAATTAGACTTTCCGCCGGTTCAAGTTGATGAGGATTTGATCGTTGACTTCATCAAGGGTGCTTTGCGCTTGAGCCGCACCAAAGAAGGAATTTTGGTACAGGCAAATTTGGCAGTGGGGGTAACAGGGGACTGTTATCGCTGTCTGGATCCGATCAGTTCAATTCTCAACTTGGAACTGGAGGAGTTGTTTTCCACCACAGACAAACTGTCTAGCGATCAAGCCGAGTTTCGGATTTATGACGATGCCCAGCTTGACCTTGCCCCGCTCATCCGCGCGGAGGTCTTGCTTCAAACAACACGGGGCTTGCGCTGTGAAGATGTTGATGGGTGTAACGAGCGCATGCAGATTTTGCGTCAGCAAGCCGAAATGGATGATATTGATCCGCGGTTGGCAGCGTTGCGACAACTTCTCAATAAGAACGATGCTCAAGAACGAGATGGATGAAAGCCAGGTCGATCAATGAGAAACGATGAGTTCAACTCCGATGAGGACTTTGGGGATGCCGATCCACTCGATGCAGATGATCCTCCTCGTGGCGAGCCTGCGGATTTTCTGCATGAGGACGGCTTTGACTTCGAGGATGAGTTTGAGCCGAACGAATCTGACGAAGAACTCATTGATGACCGAGAACTGGATAGGTTGGTAGCTGGCGACACCATGGGCTTGTACCTGCGCGAAATGACGCGGGTACCCCTCCTGAGCAGTTTCGAAGAAATTGAACTTGCCACGCGCATTGAAAGTGGACGGCAAGCGCAAGAACACTTGGCACATGCCCCACCAAGCGAACGCCATGCTGAGTGGCAATCGTTGGTGGAGGATGCTAAATTTGCCCGCGAACACCTCATCAAAGCCAACATGCGCCTTGTGGTGAGCATCGCCAAACGGCATTTGAATCGGGGGGTTTTATTGCATGACCTGATTCAAGAGGGCAATATCGGCTTGATGAAAGCGATCGAGAAGTTCGACTACAAGCGAGGCTACCGTTTTAGCACCTATGCGACTTGGTGGATTCGCCAGACAATCACCCGCGCTATTGCCGATCATGGGCGCACCATCCGCGTTCCCGCCCACATGAGTGACCGCATCCGTAAACTCTATCGGACGGTGCGTGAGCTAGAACAATTCCTAGGGCGCACGCCGACTGTTGAGGAGATCGCCACGGCGATGCAAATTGAGCCGCGCCAAATTGAGTGGTTGCTCAAAGTCAGCTGGCAACCCCTTAGCCTAGAGCAACCGATTGGTGAGGATGAGGACAGCGAATTGGGCAACCTCATCGAGAATGACCAGCTGCCCACCCCCTCCCAAAGCGTGTTTCAAAACTTGTTGGAAGAAAAGATTGAGCAGGTGTTGAATACCTTGAGCGAGCGCGAAGCAAAAATCTTGCGCTTGCGCTTCGGGCTATATGATGGGCGCGACTACTCGTTAGAGGAAGTAGGAATCCTATTTGGTTTAACCCGTGAGCGCATCCGTCAAATTGAGGGGGTTGCGTTGCGTCGTTTGCGCCATCCGCGCCGTAGTCGTCAATTGCGCGGCTACTTGGGAGATTAAGGGGGCATGCACGCCCCCATGTCAGGATCGGACTTAACAATTCAACCCTTTGAGATAGTCAAAACTTTGTTTTACCGCCTGCATCATATCCGTTTCACAGCGGTCTAATTCGATGATGTGCCAAAGTGCCGCGCTGGCATCCAGAATGGAGGGGATGTTCATCGCCCCTGTTCCTAGTACCTGCATGCTGTCCTCCACGCGAACGGCAGCTCCATCCTTGATATGAACCAATGGCAACCGCCCGCGCAGTTCTTCCATCACCAGTAGGGGGTCTAAACCTCCCACTGTCACCCAATAGACATCTAGCTCAAATACAATATCCTCGTCCAACCAATCTAGCATGTGTTGATAGGCGGGTTTGCCCTCAACGATTGCCATTTCGAACCAGTGATTGTGATAGCCGAAGATGTAACCGGATTCTTTCACCACGCGGTTTGCCTCGTTCAGCGCATCACACGCTCGCTTGATCCCATCTAAGGATTGAAAATAGGTGTGTGGATCAAGCCAGGGGCAAATCACATAATCACACCCCAGCGTTCCCACCATGTCCAGCACCTCATGTTGCTTGTCGCCCAAAGGTAATGGGGCATGGGTCGAAGGAATGGCCCAACCTAGAGAATCAAATAACGCCTTTGCCGTGCGAACGTTCCCGCCAAATTCCCCCGCCGTTTCTGCAACGCGAATTCCCCAACCGTCAAGGGTGCGGATGGTTTGTTCAAAATCTACTTTCAAATAATCACGAACGGTATAAAGTTGTAGGGCTATTGTGCTGTGTTCCATCAGTGCTACTCCACTAAAATGAATTGAGTCCTGTAGTAAAAATTTAATGCCACCATTGTACGCCAAAAGATTGCTTTTGTGTTAAAGGTAATTCGGTCAGATTGAGGGCGTTTGACCTACTACCCTATCCCAATCTCATCAATCCACATTACAATGAAAGGTGAATCAGAAGTTTGCTTGGAGTTTGGCATTGGCATTTGAATTAGAATCCCTCGTCACCCATCTGTTTATGGTCAACGGACGGGTTCTAAACGCGGTTCCTCCGGGTAGCCTAATTGAAGTTGCTCCCAAAAAAGCGGCACGCGGGCGCGAGGCAGACACCATCCTCATCTTGATGACCCCTTCGGGTGATATTGCCTCTGCAGACACCTACAAGAAGTGGGCGCGGTTGGCTTCAGAACGCTACTTCAACAGTACCGGCAGCGTCACCACCGGCTTACGCGCGGTGTATGATGCCATCAACAAAGCCATCATGAATCAAAACCGAATTGAATTGCGCCAATATGAAGTGAATTTCATTTGTGGGGTGTTGCATGATAGCAGCTTGTTTTTGAGTCGGTGTGGCTTGGCTTTAGGAATTGTATATTATCAAAAGCAACTCAGCTTGTTCCCAACCGATCCGCTGGATGATACCGCGATGGTCTTTGGCGCACCGCTCGGCGTGGTAGAAATCCCCGACGTGCGGATTAAACGCTTTGAGGTGGAGGCTGGATCACGCTTGATTTTGTCCGATTCAGAATTGGCGGATGTCGCGCACGACAAGTTAGCAAGTGTCTTTCAAGTGCGCGACGTGAATGCAATGATGGCACATGTCAAGAACTTGGTGATTGACCGCGCCACTGCTATGGGTGTGGAGTTCATCACGCCTGGCACGCTTCCTAATCTGCATGTGAATCCAGGCTCGAATAGCCTAGACATATTGGAATCGCCCATTTCGCCCGAAAAGCAACTTGAGCAGGTTAACCTTGCTCCAGCGTTGGGGACACAACTCATCAACTTCGCCAGCGACCTGCGCGATCAAACCCAAGTGCAGGTGAGCAAGGCATCGGCAGGGATCGCACGGGGGGCAAAACTGGCGAACCAAGCGAACGAGCATTATTTTGGGCAACCCGAAGCTGAGCCAGAAAAGCGCGCCGTTACGCTCACGATTTTGGCGACGTTGATCCCTGTTTTGGTGGTGGTGCTGGTGGTCGTGTTTTGGTTGTTGAACGTCGATCGTAGCAACTATGAGCAATGCGTGGTGGATACCCTGAGCGTGGCGTCGATCGCTCGCAATATTGATTCCAGCGACGTGCAAGGCACTTTAAGTGGCTGGAACGCCGTCCTAGAAAAGTCGGCAGAGTGCGAGCAGATGCGCCCAGAGGGCATTCCCGAAAGCACCCTAACCGATTTACAAAGCGAGGGGCAAGCAATCATTGATCGTTTGCTGAATATTAGCCGTCGCCAAAACTTCGCGCTGACTTCCTTCCCAAGTGCCCAACTGACACGGGTTGAGTTGCGTGGGTTGAATATGTACGTGTTGGACGGGGCGAATGACATCGTGTATGAGCTGACGTTATCCTCCGATGGGCGAAGCGTTGTTCCTGGCACACAATCCCCCATCCCCAACATGCGCCGTAACGCCCCCGTCAACCAATACATCATCGGTGAAATCATCGATATTGCCTGGGCAGACGATGGTAACGCGCTCAGTCAAGGGAATGTGTTGGTTGCCCTAGATCGCAATGGGGTATTGGTGGAACATTCCCCGACCATCTTGAGCCGTGGCGTGCAGAAACTGATCGGGGTGGAGAACTGGGGGAACCCCATTGCTGCCCGTTTGTGGCGCGGCAACCTCTACTTGCTTGACCCAACCGCCAACCAAATCTGGCGGTATGAGCCAATCAATGGCAGCTACTCCGGCACCCCTAGCGAATATTTCACCGGGCAACTTCGCCCGAACATTGCCAACGCAAAGGACTTTAGCATTGATGCCAACGGTGCGCTGTACATCTTGTATAGTGATGGGCAGATGGGCAAATATGTGAGCGGACAAGCGCAAACCTTCGGCTTTGCCAACTTTCCGCCTGGTCAAGAATTGCGGACGGCGGATGCGATGTATCTCAGCACCAGTCCCATCTATCAGGGACTGTACATTGCCAGTCGCAACAACCGCACCATCTATGAGACCACTTTTGCCGGCACCTTCATTCGGAGCTATCGCATTTACAACGAGGCGGACTTCGCCAGCTTGAATAATGTGATTGCGGAGCCGGCGCAGCAGATCATCTATGCGTTGAGTGGCAATACGGTATTCGCCTTCAACCGCGAGGGCTAACGCGCTAAACGCGCGTGTTCAATCTTGATGCACCGATCCATCACAATGGGGAGGTGTGCTGCTTCGGCAAGGGTGACGGCGTGGGGGTGGGTGACGGTGAATTGTCCCCACACCATTTTTGCCCCCACGCGCACGGCTTCCTCAACCACAGCGGGGAAGTGTTCCGCGCGCCGAAACACATTCACAATGTCAATGGGCGGGGGCACAGCTGCCAAATCCGCATAGCAGGGCACCCCGTCAATCTCGCTATATTGTGGGTTGACGGGGTAAACGGCATAACCCTGTGCACGAAGATAGTGGGCAACGCGGTAGCTGTCGCGGTCGGGGCGGTTAGAGTGCCCAACCACCGCGATCACCCGCGCCTGTTGCAAGATTTGCTGGATGGCGTGCTCATCGTGGGTAATGTTCATTGTGCCTCTTGGTCACCAAATTTCTTGAAGATCAGGTCATCCATGTTGGTTCGCCTTCAAACTCACCTCAATAGCTTCACGATACATGCTCTCAATTTAAGCCATGTGCGTTATCGGCAGTCGCATGGTTGGGTAGCTGTGGTCGTAGTGGGTCATTCGGTGGTGGTGAGGTGATGGATGATCGCTTGCGCCAACAGCAGATCACGCACTAAAAACCATCCCATCGCCACAACCATCCCCAGAATCAACAGACCATACCCCAGATAAGCATCACGGCTAAGGAAGGCAAGCGCGTCAATCATCCCGCTGAGCAACAAGACGATGAGCGAAAACGCGATGATAGAAACCATCATGAAGATCAAGTAGAAGGCTTCGTCCGCTTGGATCGTACCAGAGAAAGTCGTCTTGCCCTCTTTTCGCGTGGCATAGCCTTGTACCACATACACGGTAAGCAGGAAGAAGCCCATATTCCGCACCACATAAAACCGAATAGATTGCTGATCTCCAATGGCTTGTGCCAGCGTGACCCGCACAGACTGACTGAAGGGCATGGCAGGGTTGGCGTAATGCGTGGCTACGGTGGCAAGCTCTTGGTGAATTGCGTAGGGAGGGCGGGGAGTGGTGACATGCCAACCGCGTCGAAAGCCAAGCCAATCGCCAAAGTCAAGGACATAAAACTTGGTTGTACGGGGTGTCACCTTTGCAAATCCTCTGGATAGACCATCATTTACACTGTTTACAACCCACCACGTTGGCATACGATACGGTGTAATGGAAAACCTTTCCTATGCGCTTGCCTCGTCCTCGTCAAAACTTGTCATGGAGAAGTTCTATTATGACCAAAACGCAACTCACTTTCCTTC
>Ga0172373_10008209_pt1 | contig 13299 bp, 16 predicted proteins | sample Lak10m_2_FD_114546 | JGI IMG/M metagenome (GOLD analysis project Ga0172373, IMG submission 114546) | Freshwater microbial communities from Kabuno Bay, South-Kivu, Congo - kab_092012_10m | ecosystem: Environmental > Aquatic > Freshwater > Lake | place: Democratic Republic of the Congo... | reverse complement strand
CTACCAGCGAGATGATGGAAACGTTGCGGTTGTAAGGCTTTGAATCTTGCATGTATTTTTCCTGGGCCTGGATATAGTCTTTTCTGATTGTCTGTTGCTGGGGCGTTTCTTCGCAGCCCACTTTGACTTGTTCTAGTTCCAGGGGATAAGTTGGCGCTTTGGGTCCCGGATAAAAACTATCAATGCCCAGCCCGACAAAAAGGGCGACCAGCAGAGCTAAAAACAGGGTATAGATAAGTTTAATTAGCATATATTTTTTTAGTTAATTTATTATTTTACTTGATACTGCAAGTTTAACAGAAATCAGCTATAATTAAAACAATACAAGCAAACCCGGAGCGGTAAAAGTTTACCGCTAAAATAAAAAGGTCGAATTTTATAATCATAAAATCAAATAAAAAATATGGACTTATTTAAAACCTACATTTTTACCTGGTGGCAAATAGGCATATTTAAACTGGCTTTGCTATGTTTTGGCGCAGCAGTCGGGGCCTATTGGTATGACTTTTTTGGAGCGAACCTGGCAATTTTAATAGTCGTCGCAGTGGTGGCCGGCGGGTATGTTGCCTATATAGCCCTTAAGCAGTAGGGAACCTTATTGGGTCAATAACGGGGTTGTTGTAATAACCAGCAGCGGTTTTGAGATCGCGCCCAAAAAAGCTGTTAAGCACGGGCGTAACCATTTGACAAAAATTTCATAGTATGTTATTTTTAAGAAGCTTAGCCGGATATAGCCGGCTATTTTTTTATCTAAGCGAGAAAAAAATGAAAATTCTAACTAATGTCAGGAATTCTAAAGTCTGCGGGATCTCACAAACCCTGAATTCTTTTTTGAGTTTTATTGAAAATCGCAAAAAGAAAAACACCAAGATTATCGGCGTTGATGTCTCTGGGGGACGCTTAGGGTGTACTAAAATGCAAGATGGCCGGTTTTCGTTAATCTCTTCAACCTTGGAAATTCCCCAGATAGGCCAGGCGATCTTTGATTCCCGGAATTTAGAAGACCTAAGAGGGGTTTATCGGGGAGTGATCGAACAATACAAAACCGCGATCAAAGAAGAAAAGCCGGATATCGTTTTAATCAACGGAACTTATTATTTACCCTGGTGTTTGTATCTTGCCAGTAAAGAAGTTGGGGCGACGGCGGTTTTGCATTACCACGGCAGTATCTCAAAAGAAACCGAACATTGGCAAGAAAAACCGAGGAAGATCTTTAAGGAAATGGAAAGGTCATTTGATTCAAAAGATCTTTTTTATATTTTTCCTTCCGAATTGACCAAGCAGGTCGTGGAAAATGAAGTCTTTGGCCATTTGATCGAAAGATGCTCTATTTTACCAAACGCCGTGCCCTTGCATTTTTTTGAACAAAAAGTGAACCGTTGCAAAAAAATATTGGCATAATCTGCCGGTGGGCTAAAGTTAAAAATACCGATTTTTTTAATAAGCTGGCTAAATATAACTGGAAAGAAGGTGGCCAGTATACAATTAACGTGATAACAGACCTTAAAAAGAACGCCGCGCCTCGCCGGGCACTGGGCGGAATGGTTAAATTTCGCCGGCCGTTAGACAGTAGCGATATGGGTAAATTCTATTCTAAAATGGGAATTGTTCTAAGTCCCTCGGTTTTTGAAACCTACGGTAATGTTCCCCAAGAAGCGGTTGCTAGCGGCGTGCCGGCGCTGGTCAGCTCTAATATGGGAGTGGCGGAGATATTTAAACAATTGGGCCTATCAGATCTGATAACCGACTTTGGTTCAATGTCTGGCGCTTATGAAAGAATAAAAGATGTTAGCGGGCAGTCGGTCAGCCAAGACATAAGAGAAAAGATGAAAGAGCTTTTATCGCCGGACACTATCCATCGCCAGATGCTGAATATTCTTGAGTCAAAGATATAAACATTATCTTAAAAAGATATCTTGTTTGTTTATTTTGTGGTAAAATTAAATTGAAAGGTTGGAGGCAGAATAAAAAATAATTTTTGGCATAAAATTTATGGCAAAGAAAAAAGCAAAAGCCAAGAAAAAGGCCGCGCCGAAAAAGAAGAGTGGTAAGAAGGGCGGCAAGAAAAAGAAGAGATAACAAATTTAAAAACAGCCTGACCGACGTTAGGTTGTTTTTTTTGGATTTGTGGTATAATTAAAAGGTAAGAATAAATATTAAGCTAAAAAATATGAAAAAAATCATTTTTCTGGCGGCAGCAGTTTTTTTATTCGGTTCAGCCGCGGCTTTAGCAGCTAATACTTCAGCTGGGCAAAACGGGATTCATGAACCAGGAACCGGTATTGCTAGTCCCGAGGTTAAAAATCAAGGTACTGGCCAAGGACAGCAAGTTAACACCGTCCAACAAACTCAAACTCAGCAACAATTACAAAATCAGGGAGAAGACACCGCCAATCAAATCCGTCAGCAAACAACGGTCCAGCAAGAAGAGGTTTTAAAAGTTAAAAATATTGCCGAGTTGAAAGAAGCTATTTCGCAGAAACGCCAGGAACTAAAACAGGAGTTATCGGAAAAAACCGAAAAAGAACAGAAGGTTTATCAGAATCAAAACCAAGTCAGGGAAGCGGTGCACGCTTTGTTGTCGGCGGAGGGTTTAGCCGGCGGCATCGGCCAGCAGGTTTCCGCGATTGCCAGAGAATTTAATAATTCTGTTGAAAAAACTATTCAGGCCGAGAAAAAAATCCAGGAGCGCGGTTGGCTAAAGAGGCTACTTAGCGGCGGCGATAAAGCCTCGGCCGAAGAAATAGACAAAGAAGTAAAAATGACCCAAGGAAAGGTTCAGCAATTATTAAGCCTAAAAGAAACTTGCCAGTGCTCCGATGAAGTAAAAAACATTATTCAGGAGCAGATCCAGAACATAGAAAAAGAACAAACCAGACTTCAAGAAATCGCGAAATCAGAAAATAGCGCTAAAGGTATCTGGGGCTGGTTCAAGGGCTTGTTTTCAAAAGAATAATTTTTTATAAAAATCGCCCCGATAATAATCAGGGCGATTTTTGGTATTTGACCAGAAGCAAACTAAGCGGTTAGGATATGCAAACAATGAAAAGTAATAGATTAAAAATCGGTTTGGCCTTAGGCAGCGGCGGTGCCAAGGGGTTGGCGCATATCGGTATAATTAAGGTCTTGGCGGAAAATGATATTCCAATAGATTTTATTGCCGGTACGAGCATTGGCGCGCTGGTGGGAGCGCATTTTGCGGTTTATCAAAGCGTTGAGCTTTTGGAAAAAGCGGCTTTTGACGTAACCTGGCGAAACGGCGTGTTACTTTTTGATCCGACGTTAAGGAGCGGCTTTATTAAGGGCGAAAAAGTGGAATCGTTCATAAAAAAGATTTTAAACGGATTTGAATTCAGCGATTTAAAAATACCCCTGACGGTCATGGCGACGGATATGGAAAGCGGGGAATCCTTAGCGTTGGCCAGCGGCGACATTGTTAAAGCCGTGCGGGCGAGCGTGTCCGTGCCGCCGATTTTTAAGCCGGTAAAATACAAAAATAGAATCTTGGCCGATGGCGGGCTTTCAAATCCCGTGCCGGCGGATATTGTCAGGAAGATGGGCGCAGATATTGTTATTGCCGTGAATTTGGATAATGATTATTCGGGCAACATTACCGGCCGTCGCAGTTTTTCTTTGCCGGCCGTAGCGACGGGCGCCTTAAATATTATGAGGCATCACTTGGCGCAAAATTGTTTAAAGAGTGCCAATATCATTGTCGAACCCCGAGTTGATGAAAGCGGCCTGGTCGGCTGGCATAAATTTTTTAATAATGAAAAAACGGCGCAAGTTATTAAAACCGGCGAGCTGGCAATGCGGGCAAAGTTAAAAGATTTGAAAGAACTTTTGGCCGATTAGGCCGAATATTTAAAAAAACCACTTTGCGTTTTGCAGAGCGGTTTTTTGTTTTGGGGAGAACGCCCTTGACAACATTGTTAGAAAAATATAACATAAGATTGATGTTAATTAATTCTAACTATTAAGCATAAATATATGACCCTAAAACAATTTAAAATCCTGAAACTTTCGGTCGTGTTTATTTTGGCGATGATCGTCGGCCAGGCGATAGTTTATCATAATTATATTATCTCGGTCGTAGCAATGGCGCTGGCGATTATGGTTATTTTTTATTTCCGCGGCCGGGTAAAAGAGGTGATTGCCGACGAGCGGGATTACGAGGTGGGCGGCCGGGCGGCGATTTTGACCATTCAAGTTTTTTCCTGGCTGACGGTCATTCTTTTATTCTCTTTACTGGTTTATTACGAAGCCAACCCCGTTCCGGAAATTATGACGGCGGTGATGGTTTTGGCCTATTCGGCTTGTGCCCTAATGGTCATTTATACGCTTTTTTTCCGCTATTATAATAAAATAGCTTTTTTAGAGAAGAAGTTTTTCTACCTGGTGGCCGGATTTTTAATTCTGCTGTTTGTCGCGGTTTTAGGATTGAGATTGATTAGCGGCGAAGACAACTGGGTCTGTGACGGAGGGCGGTGGATTTCGCACGGTCATCCTGATTTTCCGGCGCCCAGCGCGGAGTGCAAAAAATAATAACGTAAAAAACGTTGAAAGAGAATGAAAAATCGAATCAAAGAATTAAGAATAAAACTGGGCATTACTCAAGAAGAACTGGCGCAACAGGCCGGCGTGCGGCGCGAAACGATAGTTTTTTTGGAGCAGGGAAAATATAATCCTTCGCTGATGCTGGCTCATAACGTTGCCCGGGCGCTCAAAACAAAAATTGACGAACTTTTTATTTTTTAGGCAAATTTTTTGATAAAAAAACTCCAAAAAGATGGATATTTTTTTGGGGATGAAAAACTTGACTATTTTGGGTGTTTTTTAGCATAATAGGCTCATCAGAATATGAGTCAAACTGTTAGTGAGGGTGAGTCATTTTTAATGGTCTTGCCAACCTATCGGTTGCCTGAAGCTTGCGGAACTGTCGATAAATACTATCACAATTTTCAGCGGCACGGTCATCAGGTTCCAATTATTATTTTCGATGACCTTCGACAGAATGAATCCAATATTAGCAATTATGCCCACGAATATTTTCAGCATAACTCCGGGGTTTTTTACGTGGGACAAAACGAAAAATTACGTTTTTTAAGCGATCTCAAGGCTAAGTTAGCCGGAAACGATAAATTAATTGAAAACATTTTCCGTCCAAGTTATGGCGGAAATCGAAATTTTACCCTGATCTATACTTTGGGTAAAAAAATGATGACGGCGGATGACGATATGTCTCCGGTCGGTCTTTTTGGTGCCGGTGAAAAAGTAGAAAAAAATATTATTTGCCAGGGCCGCTTTGTGCCAAAAAATAGCGATGAATATCAGCGGCTGGACCAAGATGTGGCTGGGGCTTTTTTGGCGGTTTTGGGCAAGCGGGCGAGCGACCTTAAATGTTTAAAAGGACAATACGTCGTTGATGATTCGATGGATCTTTACACTAATAATTCTACCGGTTGCTTGCTGGATCATATCCATTTATCTCTTGAGCCGGGCCAAGTGAGTGATGATTCCTTGGTCAAGATCGCCCAAACCTATCGAACCGGTTCGCCGGACGTAGACGTGATTGATTATATCAACGAGTTTTTTGACGATCCTCACGCGATAACTATTAATGACTTAAACGAAGTTTTTATTATTTCGGATTTTTTGCCTTGTCTGACCAAGGTAAACTGGCGCATTGATTCGGGGGTCTGCGCCTTGGATAACCGGTTTGGTTTGCCGCCTTTCATTCCCACCGCCCTGCGTTTTGAGGACTACATTTTCAGGATTTGGTCGCAGAAAAATAACGTGGCGAGCGCTCACGTTGGGGCTGTCCAGACCCACAAAAGAAGTCCGAGCCGGCCGTCGCTGGCTAGCAGTTTTTTGAGCGAAGAATTGGCCGCGGTTTTAAAAAGAGAGCTGCGAAGACTGGCCGAAACTATTTATGATACGCATATTGAATTTGGTAAGAGTCTGGAAATTACCAAAGAAGATATTGGCCAAATGATTTTGCGGGCCCGGCAAATCAGGGATCGAGCTTGCAAGGAGGCAAAGATTCGGCCGGCGGAAAGTCAGTATTTTCTTAATTTGGCAAAAGACATGGAAGAAACTTTTTTTAACCTCGATCAGCGGATATTTGAAAAAAAGGTCAAGAAAATTTTAAAAGTCGAATTTGATCTTTTACTTCAGACGATGAATATTTGGCCAAAAATTTTGGAAGCGTCTTTGGCTTTACCCAAAGGCGTGAAAAATTTATCTTTTGGCAAAATTAATGAAAGTCGTTTTAATTTCAACACCATTTCTGCCGGTTACCTCCGAGCTTAAGTACGGCGGAACCGAGCGGATTGTTTATCTGCTGGACAAAGGTTTGGCGGAAAAAAATATTTGCGCCGGCGTGATCGCGCCGGCTGTTTCCCGGCCCGTCAGCCGGCTTTATCCGACGGTCCAGCAAACAATGGGTGTCTCGACGATTCTGGATAAAAGCCAGCAGGAAGCCTGGGACGCTCTGTATTTACGGTTTGAGCACATTTCTTTAGCTTTGGGATATACCAACAGCTTGCCGGGAATAGACCTGGTGCACTTGCACGATGATAATATCTTAGCTTTTGATTCTTTGCTTGCCCGGCCGTCGCTGCTTACGCTGCACAGCGATATTGATGGGTTTTGGGATTTGGCGCTTACGCCTTCTTTAAAAAATTGCCGGTCAAAACTGGTGGCTATCAGCCAAAGCCAAAAAAAGATTTATGAAAGCCGGGGTTTTAAGGTAAGTTACGTTGTTTATAACGGAGTGGACGAATCTTTATTCGGTCCGGCTGATAAAAAATTTGATTATCTTTTATCGCTAGGCGCGATTTTACCGGTTAAGGGCCAGGAGCGGGCGATTGCGGTCGCTCAAAATTCAGGGCACGATTTGATTTTAGCCGGAAACATCGGTGATCAGACTTATTTTAAAGAAAAAATAAAACCAAAAATTACGCACGACATATCTGACGCCGAAGATAAGCTGGCTGCCTATTTGGCTTTGCCGGCCGGCCATCAGCCAAAAATTGTTTATGCAGGACAGGTAAACGACCGGCAGAAGAAAAAACTTTACGCCGGCGCTAAAGCTTTTTTAATGCCGATTAGCTGGGACGAACCTTTCGGTTTGGTTATGGTGGAGTCGATGATGTCGGGAACGCCGGTAGTTGCTTTTAATCACGGCTCAATTCCGGAAATTATTGATCCGGGCCAAACCGGTTACATCGTTACCGATATACCGGAGATGATTCAGTCTTTGGCAGCGGTTGGCCGGATAGACCCAAAAAAATGCCGGAAAATAGCGGTTGCTAAGTTCGGCCAAGACCGGATGATAGAAAATTACATAAAAGTCTACGAAGATATTTTAGGGGATAAAAAATAATATTAAAAAACAGCCCCGCCGCGGCGGGGCTGTTTTAGTTTGGTCTCAAGAGGCCAATAGTCCTTGGTAGATAGCCAGCAGTTTTTTATTCAAAGTTTTTATGTCTTTCTTTTCGGCCATTTTCTTGGCGCCTTGGCTCAAACGTTCGCGCAACGGCGCGTCTTTGATAAGCAGATTAAGGTAGTCGCTTACTTCCTGGTCATTTTTGGCCATTAAACAATTTTCGTTATGGATAAGCCAGCCTTGATAGGCGGGCAGTTCTTTGACCAGTATCGGCAAGCCGGCAGCGGCGGCTTCCATCAAAACCATTCCTTCATTTTCACCCGAAGAAAGAAAAACAAAAATATCAAGAGCGTTGAAGGCGGCGCAGCGGTCGGCGACGTAGCCGGCGAATTTTATATTCGGTGGAAGAATTTTAGGCAGGCCCTTGACTAGTAATTTGCTGTAAATTTTTCCGAACCAGAGAAATTTATATTCGGGCAGATTTTTTGCCAGGGCGATAAATTTATCAACGCCCTTTCGCGGAATAACCAAACCGACGGTTCCGATGGTTAAGTCTTGGCAGTTATATTCTTTCCGGTAGAGTTCTCTTTTTTCTGGGCTCGGGTAAATAAAAGACCGGTCAATGCCGTTTGACTGGACGATCAGTTTTTCCGCCGGCAAGCCGTAGGCGATGACTAGGGACTTAGTATATTCGGTGGGACAAAAGACTATGTCGGCTTGGCCGTAGGCGTAGGTCAGATATTTTTTTGCCAGGGGATAGATCAGTTTGCCGAAACGGAAAACTTCGGGAAGCTCCTCGACGGCAACGTGAGCCCAAATAATTACTTTCTTGCCTTGGCGCCGGGCCTTTTTGATGAGCCAAAGGGATCTGAGCCAGGGGGTGTTGACCTGCAAAATATCACAGGAATTGTCCCATTTTTCCGTAAATTCTATGCCGAGGGATTTTAGCGTTGCTTTCTGATTGTCGTAGGAAGACAAAAGGCCGGTGCCGATATTTTTATAGAACAGACCGCCTAGAAAGTGAAGGTATTCTAAATAGAGGCAAATTTTCATAAATTTATTTTATCCGATAATTTTTTATAAGCGTTTTCCATCAGCGAGATAATCTTTTTTAATGAATACTCGGTCGCGATTTCTCTGGAAGCACGGCCGAATTTTTCTTTGACGTTTGGATCATTTAAAATCGCCAGCGTTTTTTCGGCGATGTCGGTCGGGTCATCTGTTTTGACAAAAAAACCGTTGACGCCTTCCCGGGTAAGTTCGGCCAGTCCTTTTTCTTTGACCGAAACAACTGGCAGCTGGACCGCCATGCCTTCCAGGATAGAAAGCGGCAAATTCTCGCTTTTGCTGGCGGTTAAAAAAACTTCATTAGCTTGCAGCGCTTGGGCCAGCTCTTCTTTGTAGAGAAAGCCGGTAAAAATTATTTGGTCTTTTATTTTAAGCTCCTCGGCTAATTTTTCTAGGTTAGCTCTTTCCGGCCCGTCGCCGATTAGCATTAGCGTCAGGTCGGGTATTTTTTTAAGCATTAAGGCAAAAGCCAAAAGCAGCTGGTCAATGCTTTTTTCGTATCCCAGGCGGCCCATATAGGTTACGGATTTATTTTTTATGCCCCAGTGTTTTTTTATTTTTTCTTTGGTTGCTTGATCGGCCGCTGGTTTGAACAGATCGATGTCAACAAAATTCTGGATTATTTCAATCGGTTTTTTCAAGCCGAAAGTTTGTAGCGACTCGGCCAAAGAAGCGGACGGACTTAAAACAGCGTCGCAGCAGTTGTAGTAGCCGGTGGTTAAGCGCCAGGAAATTTTTCTGCCGAGTCGATGGTCCATTTTCAGGTATTTAAGATAATGATCATAGAAAGTATGATGGGTGCCAATCAGCGGAATTTTTAAAAGTTTGGCGCCCAAAATTGCCTCCATTCCGACCGACAGCGGTGTGTGGGTATGAATTATATCCGGTTTGATCTTCCTTAATTTTTTAAGCGAAAATCCCAACGGCAGAGTGAAGCGTTCGCTGGGATAGATTAGGGCGGGGATTGACGGCAACGAAATGACAGTAATGTTATCATAGGTTGAATTTTTCGGGTCTTTGATTTTGGGCAGGACGGTGAAAACAAAAACCTCGTGGCCGCGCTCGGCTAATCCTCGGGCGGAAAGATAGGCGACGTTGGCTACGCCGTTAGTTTGCGGGGGAAAAGTATCGCTAAAGATGGCTATTTTCATAAATTATTTATTTTTTAAAAAATTTAAAATTAGCTGGATGATTTCGTCTTGTGAATTGGTACCGACAAAGTGGTCGGGATTTTTTGAAATGATAAATTGGGCGCCGGGAATCTGCTCGGTTATTTGCTTAGTTTTTTTCGGCGCAATAAAAATATCTTTTTGTCCGCACAAGATAATTAACGGGACATGCAGTTTTTTGATGGCCTCCGTCAGGTCGATTCCAGTCACTTCACTCAGCAGCCAGAAATTTACCGCCAGCGGCATAGTTCTTAGTCCGTCCCAAACCGAATTCCAGTAACCCGTTGCCTGGCCGTGCTGGTAATAATGATAAGTTTGCCGTTTTTGCCAAATAAGCAAGGCGGCCAGTAGGTTTAAAATTATGCGGGCCAGAAAGGTCAGGCCGCCAAGGCGCAGCGATGCCAGCGGCGGAGCATAGTTGGCGCTGATTAGCATCAACCCCTTGATGTTTTCTTGATGTTTGGCTGCGTAATCAATGGCTATTTGTCCGCCAAAGGAATAGCCGACTAAAATAAAATTTTGGATTTGCTCTTTTTCAATAATCGCTTGCAGGTCGTCGGTTAAAACTGCCAGTTTGTATAAATTTTTTTTCTTGGTCTTATCCGAGTAGCCGTGTCCGCGCAAGTCTATCGCCAGAGAATTATATTCATTTTCCGCCAAAATTTCCATCGCTTTTTCCCAGGTGGTGTGGTTAGAGGATAAGCCGTGCAAAAGAATAGCCAATGGGCGATCCGGAAAAGAATTATTCATCCAATAAAAAATTTTTCCGTTTGCCGTTTCGATGAATTTTTTTTGAAGAAGCTGGCGGTTCATAAAATTAAGGTTTGGCGTTGCCGGAATCTTTTTTAAAATAGAAAAAGTATAGCAAGGCGGCAAAAGCGGCCACGCCGGCCGTTATTAGGGCAATTTTTTGCAGGTAGCTGTTTATCGAAGTGAGCGCTTGGCCGAAATAAAAACCCAGCAACAGCAAAAGCAGCGATTTGACCAGCGTCGCCAACAAATTGGAAAACATAAATTTTTTAAAAGGCATTTTTATTATTCCGGCCGCGATCAAAAAAGCGCCGCCGATTCCGTGGGTCATTTTACCGATAAAGAGCAATTTTTCGCCCCGCCGGTCAAATTGTTTTTCAAGCGCCTCAAGGTGGCTGGCGCCAACACCCAAATAGCGCCCCCATTTTTCAACAAAGGGCTGGCCGCCCAAGCGGCCGATTAAATAATGCAGAGCGTCTCCGGCCAGGTCGCCGATCACAATTACGACATAAGCCAGGAAAAAATTAAAATAACCCAGCGAAGAAAAAAAGCCGATGATTACCGTGATTATCGGCCCTTCTAAAACCGCCAAGGGGAAAATAACCAGATATTTATAGCCAAGGAGCCAGAACGTTATTTGGTCTAAGGAAAGCATTTTAATTTCTGAATCTATTTTTGAAAAATAATGATTAATTTGCTGCTGAATCTTTCTTCTATTGTTGTCTAAAAAGACCGGCTTGTCAAAGGGAAGCTATGGCCAAATGGTCAGATTTTTGTTAGATTAAAATTAGATAAATTTATGATTATTGCTCGCCTGGACGCCTTAGATAAGGAGGCATTCTATTGGATCAATCATTTGCCCCACAACAGACTGATTGATTGGGGTACGCGTGTTTTGCATTGCCTAACTTACGGCGGCATTATCTACTATCCATTTTTGATTGGTTTCTGGCTGGATCAGGATCCCCAATATCGGCTGTTGGCAAATTTGGGGCTGCTGGCCGGTCTTTTGACTTTTGTTTTAACGGATTTAGTAATTAAAAATGTAACTAGCCGTTCCCGGCCTTATTTAGCGCTGGCTAGCGCTGTTTGCGTGCGCCCGGCGCCCAGCGATTATTCTTTTCCGTCGGGCCAGGCGGGAACCGCCTTCGCGGTGGCGACTTTATATTTTTTGATTTTTCCGGAGGGGTGGGGCGGATACTTCTTATTATTATTTGGTGCGGCGGTTTTATTAAACAGGGTTTATATGGGTCATCATTACCCGTCGGAAGTTTTTGTCGGCGCGGCTATTGGCTGTTTGTGCTCTTTTTTAGTTTTTGAATATCAGCAGATATTTTTAAAAACTATTCTTGCGTCTTGGTCTTTGATCGATCCAATTTTTCACCGAATCGTATTATAATAGCGCCGCTTAGCGTATTTTAGTTTAAAAGACGCTGGGCTTCGGCGTCATTTTTATTTTTGCGGGAGCTAGACAATGAAAAATTTTTCAGACGAACAATTAATCGCTTTATTTTTAGAGGGGAACCAAGCCGCTCTCAATTTTTTAATCGAGCGCTATTTAAAGCGGGTTTATAATTTTTCGTTAAAGTACGTAGGCGGCGAGGTAAAGTCAGCCGAAGATCTGACGCAGGAGATATTTTTAAAGGTCTGGAAAAATTTAAAGAAATTCGATCCCCAAAAAAGTTTCAAGGTTTGGCTTTTTAGTATTGCCCGGCACGCCGGCATCGACTATTGGCGGCGGAAAAAAATTCCGGTTTTTTCATCATTGGAAAGAGATGACGACGATTCGTCTTTTGCCGAAGGGATTGTCGATGAAACAGAATCGGTAGTTGAAAAAATAAATCGGCAAGAACTAGCAGCGCAGGTGAATCAATACCTAGCGCGCCTGTCTGAACAAAATCAAGCGGTGCTGATTTTGCATTATAACCAACAGCTAACCTTTCAGGAAATTGCCCAGCTTCTTGGCCAGCCGCTGGATACGGTTAAAAGCCGCCATCGGCGGGCGCTTTTATACCTTAGGCGCTTGATCGAGGAAGAAGGCGGCTCTGCACCAAAAATTAGTTAATAATCGTATCTATAATTATAAGGGTAAAATTTATGAAGCAAAAAGAAGATAAAAACAAACGTTTTAGCGAATTAATCGGCTCAGTTTTAACCGAGACGGTTGAACCACCCGTCGGTTTACTTTCTCGTGTTATGGCGGCAATCCTTTGGCGTCAGCGGCTTTACGCCGGTTTAAAAACGTTCGCTTCTTTGACTCTGTCCCTCGGGTCTTTAGCAATTATTTTTTTAGCGGCCCAAGAAGTTGTTTTGCGGATAAATCAGAGCGGGATTTTGAGCATTTTGTCATTATTGTTTTCTGATCTGGCGGTCGTGCTAGCCAATTGGCAGACTTTTGTCTTATCTTGTTTAGAATCTTTGCCGGTTTTCCCGATCGTCCTAACCGTCGGGGCAACTTGGGTACTGCTTATTTCTTTAAAATTCGTTTTTGAAAATACGTTAAAATTTAAAAATAATTTTTATCCCAAATTAAGAATTAACTATTAATTAAAAAATATGGAGACAAACAAAGAAAATAAAAACGTGCCAGAGCCGATGACCAAGCAGATCGACGAAATTTTTCACTCCAAGTGGTTTAAGCGCGTTACCGTCGCTCTTTTGGCTTTGGTTGTTTTGGTTTTGGTTTTTAGCCTTGGAACAATGGTCGGCTACCGCAAGGCGGATTTTAGCTTCAAGTGGGGGGAAAATTATCATAAAAATTTTGGCGGACCGCGAGAGGGTTTTATGCGGCCGATGATGGAGCCGGCTCCCAGCATGATGGGTGCGGATTTTGTCAGCGCCTACGGCGCCGCCGGTTTAATTCTGAAAATAGACGGCAATAACTTGATCATCAAGGGAAATGACAATACGGAAAAAACTATT
>Ga0172373_10008208_pt1 | contig 13301 bp, 10 predicted proteins | sample Lak10m_2_FD_114546 | JGI IMG/M metagenome (GOLD analysis project Ga0172373, IMG submission 114546) | Freshwater microbial communities from Kabuno Bay, South-Kivu, Congo - kab_092012_10m | ecosystem: Environmental > Aquatic > Freshwater > Lake | place: Democratic Republic of the Congo... | reverse complement strand
AAAGACGATTTGCTTCTCTAAATCGATTGTGATGCATGATATTGTCATTGGTCTGTTTATCAATAGATATGAGTTTTGTTCTCAATCCTCCTCTATCTCTCAACAAATGTGACACACTACCAGCTATAGCAATGTAAGACATTTATTGGTAATCTTGCCTTAACTTAAAGCAACATAAGTTCGGCAAAATCTCCAGCAATACCCTCGATCGCAAATTGATCGCAAAAGTCGCGTTACTTACAAACCTATAATTTTTATGGATGCTTTCAGTCCAATACCTCCAGAATGGGTCGAAAAGGCTACACATGCTAACGGGTTTTGTTGTCCTAAATGTGGGCTTCCACCTAGCAAAGCGCAAGCAGTGTGGATAAACCGCCGATCGCCTGTTTATACCGAAAACCATCAACGCAAGTGGCAAGAGTTTTATAAATGTGAATGTCAAGCGGTTTGGTGGGCTTGGAGCAACGATCGCCCACCTTCAGAATTTAGCGATCGCGCTGTTCGCAACACCTATGACGATGATTTAATCTGAGCCAATGAAATCGCAAGTTGTCCTAGTGCTAGCTTTGTTTTTTGTGGCGGGAGCCTATGCCAGCTTTTTACCAGATTGGACAGGTCTTTATACGGTTTTTGGGCTTGGGTTTGCGTTGGCATTGGTGGTTCCTGTCATATGGCGCTTGGGCCCGAAGCGTTGGGTTTATTTGCTAGCGACATTGTTAGCAGTTTTTGCTTGCTTTTATATAAAAATTCGCACTCCCCAACCCCAAACAGACGATATTTCTAAATATGCGCCGTTGTCCAATGCGATCGTGCGCGGACAGGTAATCGAAGCGCCTAGCTTGACTCGCAGTGAGAGGGCAAAGTTTCTGTTAGAGGTAAAGGAAATTAATACCTCTGGAAAACTTGACGTTAAGGAACTTACTCAGAATCCTACGGAAAATCCCAGTAGTCCCGAATTGAAGCCCGATGAAGCTAATAAATTTGTAGCGGCTTCTGGGAAATTATATGTGACAGTGCCATTGATTGAGGTGACAGGTTTACGCTCAGGACAAGCTGTTGAGCTTTCAGGCAGATTGTATTTACCCAATAGAGCTGATAACTTTGGAGCCTTTGATTTCAAATCCTATTTAGCGCGTCAGGGTGTGTTTGCGGGAATGAGTGGGCGATCGCTGATTGAGCAGGGTGATGCGCCTAGCTTTGGCGAATGGTGGTTTGTCAGTCGGATTGTCCGTGCCCATGTGATGGGGGCAGGTGTGCCAGAGGGTTCATTGCTTAGCTCATTGGTTTTGGGTAGCCGAGCCGTAGATTTACCAAGCGATCTAAAGGATGCATTTATTCAAGCAGGATTAGCGGCTGTATTAGCAGCTTCGGGATTTCAGGTGACATTGGTTCTAGGTGCAGCGATCGCCTTAACGCGCAATAAATCACTCAAATTCCAATTTGTGATTGGGAGCCTGTGCTTAGGGGGATATTTACTATTAACTGGTGCGAGTCCGTCGATTTTGAGAGCCGTGGTGATGGGCTTTGGTAGTTTGATTGGTTTAGTAGTACAGCGTCGCAGCCGTCCTGTGATTGGGCTAATTGTTACGGCTGTACTGTTATTGCTTTATCAACCGCTTTGGATTTGGGATTTAGGTTTTCAGTTTAGCTTTCTGGCTACATTTGGACTGATTACCACCTCACGCTCAATTTCTGATCGTTTAGAATGGCTACCACCTGCGATCGCTGAATTGCTTTCTGTACCGATCGCCGCCTATATCTGGACATTGCCTTTACAGCTATTTATATTTGGTAAACTTTCTCCCTACAGCTTGCTAGCCAATGTCCTGACGACTCCCTTAGTTTCTATATCTACCTATGGTGGTCTGATTAGCGGTGTCCTAGGAATTATCTTTGTGCCAATTGGAGCCGCGATCGCTTGGTTTCTCTACCCATTACTACATTGGATGATCAATCTCGCTCAATGGCTAAATACTTTACCCAATGCCAGTACTAGTGTTGGGGCGATCTCACTCTGGCAAATGTTGTTAGCCTATGCATTATTCATCGCGATTTGGGTAGTGCCTTGGTTTGGCAAGATGCAGCGTTGGACGATCGGTTTTGTCTTAGCTTGCGTAGTTTTGTTCGTTCCCAATGCGATCGCTCAAGCTAATGCATTTCAAGTGACATTGCCAGCATTTAATGATGTGCCGATTATGTTGATCAAAAATCAAAATCAAACTGTGTTGATTAACACTGGCGATCAACAATTTGCTGGCTTTACATTGCAACCTTTTTTGCAAAAGCTCGGTGTTAATCGCATTGATTGGGCGATATCTACCGACACACAACCCGATGTTAGCGATGGCTGGAATACTTTGATATCTAATTCTTTAGCGATCGCCCAGTTTCGTGATATCAGTCTCGGTGTCACCCCAAAAACCTATCAAAATCTTCAACAAGCTCTCGCTAATGCCAAAACTCCCCTAGCGTCCCTGAAGGCAGGGGAAACACTGACGATTAACAATCAGGTAGACATTCAACTCCTTAACCAAGCGCCTGATGTGGTTAAAATCAAAACAGGTGAGCTATCTTGGTTGCTATTACCAAATGCTGATTCCAAATATCAACAGGCGATCATCGCCAAAAAAGAGCTACTTCCTAAACTATCAGCAAATATTCTCTGGTGGACCGGGGGCCAAATTGAGCCAGCTATTTTGCAAGCCATCAATCCTAAAATCGCGATCGCCTCAGCAACGAGTGTAGTGGAAGCAATGGTCAACCAGTTCTATGAAGCTAAAATTAGAGTATTTTGGACAGGTCGTGATGGCGCGATTCAGTGGACTCCTGATAAAGACTTTCATACCCTCCGTGATCAACAGGACACGCGATCGCCCATCTAATCCCAAAGCCCAAAATGGCGTAGCCATTGTGGGCTTTCAAAGCCCTTACAGGGTTTGGTTTTTAATTCACAGAAATGTTTCCACACTTCTGTGAATTGGTATATAGCCTGTATCAGGCTAGTGAAGTACAGGTTTGTTTCCCCGCCTTCGGCGGGGAAACAAACCTCTGTACCTCGCTTGATTGAAAAACGCTATAAGTAATCTCAATTTAACTAATCTAAATATATGAATAAGCGATCGCTCCTTTTCCCAATTATTCTGGCTAGCCTTACATTTACAACTTTACCTGCGGCAGCTCAATATACAGGATTAGGTAAAGATAGCGTTGATCCTGCAATTCTCAAGCGCTATGCTCCCCCTGCTTTACCACCCACAGTGACGCGACCAATCGAGTCAATTTTGGATGTGCGATCACCAGGGCTAGGTATGGTGACACCTGATGGCAAGCAGATGTTCTTTACATGGGGAATTACAGGCACGGTGCAGGTATGGCGACTGGATGGGGCGCAAAAATTCCCTATACAAGTAACAGGTGGACAAGATGCCACTACTATTTCAGGGATGACTCCCGATGGTAAATATCTCTTACTATCTCGCGATCGCCAAGGCGAGGAAAATCCAGGACTATATTTACAATCCACTAAGGGGGGGGAGTTAGAAGAAATTCAACATTTAGCAGGGGTAAGGACTTCACTGCAGTATATCGGTAATGATTCGCGCACAATTTACTTCAGTGCCAATGATATTAAGCCCGACTCGGTTGTGATCTATCGCTACGATTTGCAAACTAAGAAAAAAGTGCAAATCTCTGGAGGCGATGGCATTTGGTGGATTGCCGATGTGTTTGTCAATCCAGAAACAGGCGATCGCGAGAAGTTTCTCTTTGCGAAAGCAACGGGCAGTCTATCCCGCGAATATTACGAATATGATGTGAAAACTCGTCAAACTACACCAATGCTCGGACAGAACGAACAGGAAGAGTATGGGGTTACCTATGGTGTTAGTAAAGATGAATATCTCGTATTAACGCCAAAATTTGGTGAATTTCGTCGCCTTTATCGTTACAAAGACAAAAAATTTACACCAATTACGCCAGAACTAAAAGCGGATATATCGGAATTTGATATTGATGATCAACGTCAGCGCATCCTTTACTCAATTAATGATGGAGGTTACACACGCCTAAAGGCGATCGCGGCAAATACTTTTGAGGAAATAAAATTGCCTGAGTTTGCCAATGCCGATCATATCTACACAGGCTCTACTACTCGCAATGGACGTTTTACAACTATCGGTGTCGAAACTGCTCAAGCCCCCCGCCTCAGCTATGTTTATGATTGGCAGACTCAGAAACTCACCCAATGGGTAATGCCTAGCACACCCGAAATCGATACTAGTAAGTTTGCCAAGGCTAAGCTCGAAAACTACACAACAAGGGATGGCGTATCAATTCCCATATTTATCTATAACTCACCGCAATGTGAAAATACTGCTCAAAAGCCTCTGGAAAAGCCTTGTCCTATAGTTGTACATTTTCATGGGGGGCCCGAAGCACAGAGTAAAGCTGGATTTAATCGTTATGCACAGTTATTTGTGAATGCAGGATTTGTATTTGTGGAGCCAAATGTGCGGGGTAGTGATGGCTATGGCAAAACTTGGCTGAATGCTGATAATGGTCGAGATCGCCTCAAAGTTATCACCGATATCGAAGACGCTGCTATCTACATTCGCAAAAATTGGCAAATCAACGGGATAGAGCCCAAAATCGGTATCGTTGGCGGTAGCTATGGGGGCTATGCTGCGCTGATGGGGATGTCTAAGTTTGCAGGTAGTTATGATGCAGGTGTATCAAGTGTTGGCATTAGCAATCTGCTCACATTTTTAAACAATACTGCTCCCTATCGCCGCATTTTAAGAATTAGTGAATATGGTGATCCTGTCAAAGATCGCGAGGCGCTAATTGAGTTATCACCTGTAACCTATAGCGATCGCATCAAAGCCCCTTTACTCATCATCCAAGGCGCAAACGATCCCCGTGTCCCCGTTGGTGAGGCGATCCAAATCCAAAAAATCCTCGAACAGAAAAAAATCCCCTCGCAACTCGTCATCTTCCCCGATGAAGGTCACGGCTCCAGCAAACGCAGCAACCAAGTCCTAGAAATTGGCTACACCCTCGATTTCTTTAAAAAGTATCTACAAAACTAGCCTTTAGAAAAAAGGTAAAGTATTGGGCTAACCTTTTCTCTATTTTGCAGATTAAAATGTTGCTTTATAATTTTCTAATAAATTGCCAAAAACTATGATTACAGATATCTCAATTCAAAATTTCAGATGTTTTGAGAACACATCAGTTTCTGGATTTAAAGATGTAAATTTAGTCATTCGACTCAACGCTAAAAGTAAAAAATAAAATAAAAAAGAGCGCTATCTAATTAGAAAGCGCTCTTTTTATAGACAAGATTAAGAGTTAACTTTGCCGTAGAATACGCCACGAATGATTACTTCCTTGGGTTCAACACCGCCAAGGTCATTATCAGAGGTTTGCTCAGTCTCAAACGTACCAGCGATTTCACCAGTATCAGCATTCAACTTAGCGATTTGTAAGGACATCGTACCTTTGGAGGTGGAGTCATCCTTAACACTTCTGTTATCAAAAGAGTTACGCTTTGCAGGTAAAGCTTCAGCAGAGTCATAACCGATCGCTAGACCACGACCCTTAGGATCGATAAAGCCAGAACCACGATAGGTAGGTACATCAGTAGCACCAACGAAGTCAACTGATGTAGTAATGCCATTTACTCCAGGAGCAGTTTTAGCATTGAACCCTTTAATGGTGAACAAAATTGCTACTAGTTCACCACCAGGCATTTTGACGGTAATAGGTTGATAGTCCAGACCATCGGTTTCTACCAAAGATAAGCTGCCATCGCTATTACCAGTAACAGTTGCCTTAACAAAGTCAAGGCTAGAAGTTGAACGAGTCATCAACTTGCTAGCGACAAACTCAGCCTTTTTGCGTTTGTTGCTGGGTTCTTCTTTAACAAAGAATGAAGTTGGTTCTAGGCAAAGATCTGTAATTTCCACAGATTGACCAGATTTAATGGGAATAACGTTACGACCGCCGCGAGAAGAACCTAAGATGTCAGAACATTTATTTGCTAAGCCAGTATTTACAATTTGATCATAGGTCAAGCCTGGTTCAACAGCAGCGATCGCAGTACTTGCAAACACGCCGCTTGCTACTAACATACATAAACTGATACACAATGTAAAAATTGCTTTCGTAAAACTACGAAATTTCATAAATAACCTCTTCTTAATTTAGCGGGATTTAACAGGTAGTATTTTAGAGTTAGGACAGATTGTGCAAAGCGCAGCCTATGATAACTCTTTAAAAAAAATACGATCTAGTTTGGGATTTTAAATTGAGATCGTTATGGAGTTGGTCGTGCTTTAGACTAGCCATAGAGGTTAGCTAACTAAAGACTTAATTTGTAAAATTCCAATCATCATATTATCGCGCACGAGGGTACTTAGCTTGGCACAAACAGAAATCCAATCACAGAACCAATCACAACAAGGTCAAATTACTGATTTATCTGAGCTTGAGACGATCAGCGATCGCTTATTTCAAATTGCTGAGGATCAGCAAAGCAACCCAGCTAATCTTTTGCAAATATTACGAGTCTTAGAATCAATCCATAAGCGCATTCGTGATGATTTATTTCAGCCTGCTTTACCGACTAGTCGGCATGAGCTATTTAATCTTTTGCGTGATATTGAAACAAATGGCGGCTGGCCGCATATTTATCGGATGAAAATCAATGAAATTTGCCGCTTCTTAGCACAGCCTGAAGAATTAGAAGAATAAACTAATGTCAGTTCGACGAGAGCAAAAAATGGTAAGAATCGCTGAGAGGTTCTCACCATTTTCTGCCATTTGCGTCGGGCAAAGCACGCCGCAAATGGCTATATCGAACTCACGTTAAACTAAGATTTTTGCCAAAGTTCACTCCTTAAGTTTGTACCAAAAAGCAGAAGATGCATTTTCAGCCTCTTCTGCTTTTTGATTTTTATACTAGGGCTAGACGCGACGATATTGCTGATAAGCAGCAAAAAACAGTCCGCCGAGGGTAATGAAAATAAGACCGAGGCAAATGCCTGACAAAATTGGTTCTACCATAAATATTTATTAAACTCACTGACTTATATAGTTTAACGTCAATTCGACGAACGCGCAAAATTGTAAAAATCGCTATGCGATTTTTACAATTTTGCGCCATTTGCGCCGCGCTTCGCGCGGCGCAAATGGCGATATCGAATTCACGTTGTATTAAGCACAAAATAGCGTAGCTATTTTGTGCTTTCAAAACCCTTACAGGGTTTGTTTTTGAATTCACAGAAGTGTCGCCACACTTCTGTGAATTGGTATTAGATCAAATCAAACACCAAAAAGAAGCGAGCTGCGCTGCAACTCGCTTCTTTTTGGTGTTTTGGGCACAAACCCAAAAGTAATATGGCGGCGCAAAGTCGCCATATTACTTTTGGGTAGCCATGTTTCGAGATGCCACTCTCTAGTTAGTGGGTGTAGGAGCCACAGATGGGGTAATCGGTGTCACAGGCTGAGGCACAACAGGCTGAGATGGTATTGGTTGAGGCTCAACATCTCCATTCAGCGCATTTGGGGAAGGCTGCACTAAGAACAATTGCTCAGTACTGTCATACAATTTCTGGGCTAGCAAATCATTAGCAGCTTCAGTGAGATGGATCGGATCGATGAAGGCTTGTTGGGTTGTGTTTTGAAATAGCTGATAGAAATTGACAAATTTAGCCTTGAGAGGACTATTGCTCAGAGCCTGTTCAGCGACTTTGTAAGCATTCGTGGTGCGATCGCTATACTCTTTGCCTAGAGATTTCAGGATGCCTTCTTCTTCCTTAGTTAAGGACTTTTGCTTGCCAGTGATTTCTGGCTGAAGAATGATCAAGGCAGGAATACTGCTAGCGAGCCTTGTCATTTGCTGAGTATTGTAAAGATAGCGTTCGACCCTTTTTTGAGTTTCTTTAGGATCTTTGCTTAGCTGCTCAGCATTAAAAACTTGATATTCAGAGCTAAATGTGGTGATATCGGCTGGGACTACCCATTTTTGCCATGCTTTGACTAAATATAGAGAATTTAGCCAATTATTAAATTGTTGGGTTTGGTGTTGACGATATTGAGCGAGTGGATCTCGTAACATTTGCTCAACGTTCCCGATTTCGCGAGCAGGCTGATTGCTAGGCGATCGCAAATCTTCGTAGCCATCAAGGATCAGCAACGCATTAGGACTATAGGCCATCACCTTATGGGATAGCAGTGCTAATTCATTGCCAGAGCTATAGCCAGGAGCCGCCGCCGCAATTACTCGATAGCTGCCATCACGAATACGTGGTGGCAAGGTTTGCATTGCTTCAATTTGATCGGCAAAGAAGGGAATTTCTTTGGGCTCAAACTTTTCGGGATTGCTATTTTGAGCACGGACGCGATCATTAAGCAATTTCTCAATTTTAAAAGCCAAAGCTTTTTGGTTCTTTTCCGCCATGTTGGTAAATGCGGTAGAACCACCAACTAAAAATACGCGGATTTCGTTAGCAGGTTTGCTAATAGGTACTGATGAATCTTGGCGGAAGCCCTGATCATTGATTTGCCAATAATCACTACTCTGACTGGGCAGCAACTCATAACCCAACAGAGGACTACGTTTGATATGTATTTGTCCTGCATCTGGCAATCCAGGGTAGTTATTACCATTGGAGTCCTGCAACTTAAAGGCGTAGGACTGGGCGATCGCCACAGTTTTATTGGGGTTCAGTTGGTTGGTACTACCTGTTGCTAAAACTGCTCCTCGCGCAATTAGTTCCGCCAAAATCAATAGCAGTGGCAATCCAATTAGGATCAAAAGTAAGGTATTTCGCAACCAAGACTTGCGCTTGGATTGCCAAGAAGTTGTATATCGGGGTCTACGCATGACTAGGCTACTGGTGTGCAGCTTTACAGCTTATAACAATTTATCTCTCAATCTCAAATAAGTTAGATCTCAAATAAGTTCGATTGGGCAAAGTGCCAATTGAACTTATTTGAGTTGAATTAATTCAATTTTGTAACCGTCAGGATCTTCGACGAAGGCTATTTCCGTTGTGCCATGCTTCATCGGCCCTGGCTCACGGGTGATTTTACCGCCTTTCTCACGAATGGCTTCACAGGCGGCATAGATGTTTTCCATGCCCAAAGCAATATGGCCATAGCCAGAACCAATGTCATAGGCGTTAGTATCCCAGTTATGGGTTAACTCGATGACAGCATTGCTTGATTCATCGCCATAACCTACGAAAGCGAGGGTAAAGCGCCCATTAGGATAGTCTTTGCGGCGCAAGATCTTCATGCCGAGGACGTTGCTATAAAAATCAAGCGATCGCTCTAGATCGCCAACTCGAACCATTGTATGTAAAACGCGCATTTTAGTTTTCCTCTAAAGTTTTTGGTTAGAGATATGCTTTGCATGTCTCTAACATTTTAACGATCATAATTAACGATCATAATCTTCAACATCTAGGTTCTTAGGCTCAACCAACCAGTCAGAGTTTTGTCCGCCAATAATTACTTCTTCGATCACTACATATTCTTTATCAAACTGGCGCAAGGAATTTACTAAGGTATCGATCGCGATCGCATCGGCTGTGCCTAAGTCAACCCAACACCGCGCCCATTCGTTTTCATACTCTAGGTCTGCCATATTATGCATAACTGACATCATTTCATCATCAGCGGCTTGGTTGTCATAGTCAAAATAGCTAATATCCACACCAGATTCCAACACCTGCATATTACAAGCATTGAAACCACCTAACTTACCCAGCAAAAACCAAGAGTTAAATACTTCGTCTAACATTTGTTTTTCTTGCTGAGATGGAATTTCACTAAACTTGATCCAAATCCATAGGTCAAACCAATCGCATTCTCTAAATCTAACTTCCATGAGCAACTTAATAGATCTTGTAGATCTTGCAAAAATCTTGCTAACAACATGTCGATACTAGCTTAACGTGAGTTCGATATAGCCATTTGCGACGTGCTTCGCACGCCGCAAATGGCGAATGGCGTTAACCTAGACGATCGCGCCTCAACTATCTCAGTTTTTAACTCGGCAAGCGATTCTAGTACTTATTTCTGAAATTCTTCTTGCGACACGATTTCTTTTGTGATATGTAGTATCATCCATCCAAACAATTTGTATATAGCGTTTATCAGCTTGGTGAAGTACGTCTTTGTACCTCGTTTGCTTGAAAAAGGCTATAACTAGACTTTCCCCTACTCTTGTATGATGTTTAGCAGTTTGTAACGATAAGTTACGATACAGTGCTAAAGTTAAATGCAAATTAGTCTAAACGCAAATTAGTCTAAAAGGCTTAAGAACCCTGTGCAAGTTTCTTGAGTAAGTTTTAATCAACGTGTTGAGTCCCATCTTTGCTCATGGGTGGGCGATCTCTGAAGCAAACGTTCAGTCGTGAGGAGTATTCCCTACCTGTGGCAACAAATCCCATCAATTTAGGTAAGTCAAGTTTGTCTAATAAGTCGTCTAATCCCAAAACGGCTTCATTTAAGCATAAATGGACACTTTTTATAGTGTTGTTTGTAGCGCTGTTGTCAGGGGGGCTAGGTGCTGGATTAGCATATGTGTTAAGTAGTAGACCTTTTCAGCAACGGCAATTATCAGCTGACGAAGCTGCCGTATTTAACCGTAACTCCGATGGCATGACTTCCGCGATCGCGGGTGTGCCAACGCTGACTCGTCCTGTGAATATTTTGGTATTAGGGACGATTGTACTTACATCTGATTTACCTGGTGCTCAACCTAAGCCCAAAGGTAAACACTTCGCTGAGGTCGAAGATAACCTCAACGGTCTGAGTGACGCAATGTTGCTGATCCGTTTTGACCCCGTTAATCAAAAAGTTTCTGTTCTTTCAATTCCTCGTGATAGCAGAGTTGATATTCAAGGGGTTGGCAGAACTAAGATCAATTTTGCTAACTATGCTGGCGGCGTGGCTCTATCCGCTCAAACAGTTAGCCAAGTACTGGGAGATGTTCCCATTGATCGCTATATTCGTTTTAATGTTAATGGGTTTGGTAAGCTGGTCGATGCGCTGGGTGGTGTTGAGGTCTACGTCCCCAAAAAGATGAAGTATCAAGATGATAGCCAACATCTATACATTAATCTCAATGCAGGACAACAGAAACTCGACGGTAACAAGTCAATTCAATATATGCGATTCCGTCATGACGATCTTGGTGATATAGGTCGTGTACAACGCCAGCAAGCATTTTTCCGTGCTTTTATTGATCAAAAGCTTAAGCCTGAAGCGATTGCCAAGCTTCCCGAAGTACTGACTATTGTTAAGGAAAATATCGATACTAACCTCTCCGTTGAAGAATTTCTTGCCCTCGCTGGCTATACATCAAAGATTGATCGTAAAAGCATTCAGATGCATATGGCTCCTGGACGGTTTAGTAATCCAGGGGAGTTTGATAATCTGAGCTACTGGATTTTAGATAATCGTCGGCTTGCTAGCATCATGAGCCAAAGCTTTGGAGTGATCAAAAGAGCTGATACAAGTCTCGAAGATGATACACCTCAAACTTTGAGAGTGGCAATCCAAGATAGTATGGCTCAGCCTGATGGCTCTAAGAAAGCCACAACTGTTTTGTCTAAGGCTGGATATGCTCAAGTATTTCCTGCAAGCGATCGCTGGTCTAAACCCCTTGCGAAGACCCAAATTATTGCTCAGAATGGAGACAAGGCAAGTGCCGAAAAATTACGTGATTCTTTAGGAATTGGCGAAGTTTTAATCGAATCAACGGGTGATATTGAATCAGATATTACGGTTCGGGTAGGCAAAGACTGGCTTGAGGCAAATAATATCCCTCTGAAGCCTGTTAAACCGACACAAACTAAACAACGTTAAAAAAGAGAGAAGGCTTTGCCTTCTCTCTTTTTTATTACTGATGTTACGTGGAAGGCTGAGATTTGGGCTTGGAGACCAAGCCCCTACTTTTACAAATATGTAGGGATTTGGTCTCCAAATCCTCTTTTAAGATGACATAGAAACATTAGGATGATCTTTGTTCTACGTAACATCAGTTATTAGTAAAGGCAGCGCGAAGCGCCGCCTTTACTCTCTTTGTTATTAGACATTTGTACTCTGGCGGACAATTTTAGTGAAAAGAAAGTCAGGCAAAAGCTTGCGAATAAATAATAATTGCTTGGCAAGTGGATCAGCGGGATAGCGTAACTTCCATGAGTTATCAGTACTCGCTTTATAGATAATTTTGGCAACAACTTTGGGCAATGCTCCATTTGTGCCAATTTGATTGAGTTTCGTCAATACGCGATCGCTAAATTCGTCATACATTGGGAAATCAGGATTACTGGTACGTTCTGCTGATCGCTCATAGAAGTCCGTTTTGATTGGTCCTGGCTCAACAATTTTGACACGAATATTGAACGCGAGAAGCTCATGCTGTAGAGATTCTGAAAATCCTTCCACAGCCCATTTGGTTGAGTGATAAAGACTATATAAAGGGAATGCGACACGCCCACCAATGGAAGCGACGTTTACAATTACTCCCTGTTTGCGATCGCGAAAATGCGGTAGTACTGCGCGAGTAGTTTCCATCAAACCAAATACATTGGTCTCAAATTGACGTTGGATTTGTGCAGGTGTGGAAGTCTCAAAGGCCCCTAACATGCCATAACCTGCATTATTCACCAATACATCGATTACTCCAAACCTAGAAATTGTTTCAGCAACAGCCTCAGTAATCGTTTGGTAATCGGTAACATCCAACTTAAGGCAGGTTAGGCGATCAAGTTTTGCCAAGCTATCGGCTCGGTCTATCTCTTTATCAGGCGATCGCATGGTGGCTACTACATTCCAACCTTGCTTTTGAAAATATAGAGCCGTTGCCCGACCAATTCCCGACGATGCGCCAGTGATTAATACAGTTTTAGTCATGATTTTTTATTTATGTTACCTTAGCAAATAATTCCGCGATTGGGCGATCGCTTTCTTCTGCTTTAACCACAATCTCCACTAACTTGTTTTTTGCAGTCTCTTCAAATAATGCTTCAACTGTAACTTGAGCAACTTTAGTGCGTGGAATACTTCCTTCAAACAAAGTATCAGCCCTAGACATGATTAATCCACCTTGCTTTTCATAATTGAGCAATCCTCCAGGACGAACGATGGTATAGGTCACACCACTATCTTGCAAATATCTCTCTGCTTGCTTTTTCCAAAATAGTACTAGCCAAAATAGGTTTAAGGGATGGAATAATTTCGATACACATAGGGAAGAGACGATCGCAAAATGTTTGATGTTTTTT
>Ga0172373_10008204_pt1 | contig 13308 bp, 13 predicted proteins | sample Lak10m_2_FD_114546 | JGI IMG/M metagenome (GOLD analysis project Ga0172373, IMG submission 114546) | Freshwater microbial communities from Kabuno Bay, South-Kivu, Congo - kab_092012_10m | ecosystem: Environmental > Aquatic > Freshwater > Lake | place: Democratic Republic of the Congo... | reverse complement strand
GAAAAAGAAAGAGCAGAAAAAAAAGAATAGATTATTTTTAATAATTAAATAAAACTCTATTAACTTCATTTTTTACTGTAAATTTGTTGTTGATTCATTTTTTTGTTCCTTGCTTATTTCATAACTATTTGGGTCACAAAAAAATGAATCCAACAACAATTATCATAAATAAAAAATAAAATGATTTTCAAAATGATTAAAATTCTAACTTCACTTCTAATTTCATTAGCTTTAATTTCATGCTCTGCAAAACCAGAAAGTGAAATCAGTAAATCGAAAAAATCATCTTCCGCTTCAAGTAGAATCAATGAAAGTGAATCTAACACTAAAAATACTTTAAAAGACTTAGATGACTAAAAAACTAATAAATCTATTATTTTGCTTAGCATTATTTTCTTGTGGCAACAATATCAAAAATAATCAAAATACTCCTTCTTGGTACATCAGCCCTAAACAAAATAACCATGAAAACTTATATGGAGTTTCGGAAGGTTTTACAATGGAAGAAGCCACTAAATTTGCTTTAGCAGACCTAGCATCGCGCCTTATAGTTAGTGTTTCATCAGAATCAACTATGCTTAGAGAGGAAAATCAGAACAGTACTAATGAAGAAATTCGACAAAAAGTTAAACAGGATATAGAAAAAATAACATTTAGTAATTTCAAAATTTCGAGAAGTGAAAAATTAGATCAAAAATTTTATGTTGAAGTTGAAGTAAATAAAAAAAATTTTCTTAGCGAACAAAAAGACAGATTAGAAATTATAGAGAAAAAAATTAATGATTTAGATAAGATTTCAAATTCAAACCCTATTCAAAGAAGAAACTCTCTTATTAAAATCAATGAATATTGTAAAGAACTAGAATTAAAAGCAATGATTCTTAAAGGCGGTGAATCAAATATTAATTTAAAAGAAAAATTAATTTTTATAGCTAAGTTTCAAAACGAACTTGATCGTATTTCAGATAATCTAGAATTTTTTATTGAAAATAATTCTAACAATCAAATTACTGACGTTATAAAAAACTCCTTAAACAAAGCAAAAATTAAAATTTCAACAAAACAAAATCAAGACAAAGCAAATCAAGTAAAGCTTATAATCAAATCATCTACTGAAGAAAATAAAATATTCGAATCTTATATAACTAAAATCAAAATAAAGTTTGAAAATAACATAAAAGAAAAAACAATTGCAAGCAATTCAATTGAAGTTACTGGAAGTTCAATAATCAGCTACAAAGAATCATACAACTCAGCAATAACTTCACTTCAGCAAAAAATAGATAGCGATGGAGTGATGAAAACTATTGGCATTATATCATTTTAATAAGTAAAAATATTTTCAAATAATAAACTATGAACAAAAAAATTATTTTCCTATTAATAATCTTCAATTCTGCTATATCTTGCGCTCCCACTATAAAAAATTTTGACAAATATGAAAAAAATTTTATTTCAAAAACACAATTTATGCCAGATGAAAACACTTTATCTGGTAAGCCTCCCAAAATAGCAGTATTTGATTTTGACGAAGGAGAAATTGAGGTTGCCAAACAAGCAATGCTTGGCAAGTCAATTGCAAAAAATATTGAATCAATAATATCAAAATTTCGTTTAGCTGAAATTATTGATCGTAGCGCTAGTTCAAAATTACAACAAGAAATTGCTTTATCAGAAATGAATAAAACTGGTTCATATAAAGGGCCAAAAATTGCTGACTATGCAATATCTGGAAATATTTCTAATGCAACCTTCTCAAACAAATATAGAAGCGGTAGTACTTTTATAGACCCAAAAACTAAACAAGTTGTTTCAATTCCACCTTCATTTCTCTATAAATCTGAAGTTGCAGGAAATATAAAAATATATGAATTACCATCTCTCACTGTTGTAGAAACAATTGAAATTGATGGTAGTCAATCTCGTACAGAAAACGTTCAACAAGATGGCGGTGTTAGTTTTGGAGGAATTCAAATTGGTGGCAAACAAGAACAAGGAATTCAAAGAGATGATGGGCTTGTAAGAAACGCTGGAAAAGATGCCGTTGAAGATGCCGAATCAATGCTTCGAAATAATCTATCAAAAAGGGGTTTTATTCTTGAAAAAAGAAACTTTAAAGATAATTCAATATTCAAAGTAAGCATAGGATCTGAAGATGGAATTGCTCATGGCGATAAATTTGAAGTAATCTCGCAATATGAAACTGAAAATCCTATTACCGGAAAAACAGAAATTGAAAGAAGAATTATAGCAACAGGCAAAATAAGCAATATAATTGACCCAAAAAGCTCGTGGATAATTATAGATAATAAAGATCAAGAATCAAAAATTCGTCTTGGCGATATGATAAAAATGAAATACGCTAGAAGTAAATTGAAATCTTTTGTAAAAGTTGCCAACAAAGCACTTAACTAATGAGATTTTTATCTGGAATATCTGAAATTTCAAGCAACTACGACTTCTATATTTTTGACGTATGGGGAGTCATTCATGATGGCATTAAAATATATCCTGAAGTTTTAAATTCTTTAAATTATTTACGCTCTTTAAATAAAAAAATTTGTTTTCTATCAAACGCACCTCGCAGAGCAATTAAAGTAAAAAAATTACTAGAAAAATTTAATATCACTGAAAAACTTTATGATTTTGTTATAACCTCTGGAGAGGTTGCTCATATTGAATTAGAAAAAAATCAGAAAAATTCTTTTCAAAATTTTGGACAAAAATATTTTTATATTGGCCCAAAAAAAGATATGGATTTATTAGAAGGTCTACCATATATTTCAGTTGAAAATGCAAAGGAAGCAGACTTTGCCATCACTACTGGATTTGACCATGAAAATTCAGCATTATCAGAAAAATTACCATATATTCTAGAAGCTAAAAATCATGATTTACCAATGCTATGCGTTAATCCTGATCTCATTGTAATTAGACAAGATGGCAAAGAAATGATATGTGCAGGAATTTTAGCTCTTGAATATGAAAAAAATGGTGGCAAAGTAATATATTATGGAAAACCATTTTCCAAAGTCTATGAAACTGTTTATGAAATGTTTGATAAACCAAGTAAAAACAAAATTATTGCCATAGGCGATGGCCTTGAAACCGATATAAAAGGTGCCAATGATTTTGGAATTGATAATATCCTTGTTACTGGTGGCATTTTATCAAATAAGCTTGCAATTAAATTTTGGCAAAATCCAGAAGAATCAAAACTAATATCATTATGTAGTGAAATTAATACTTTCCCTAAATTTTCAATTTCTAACTTAAAAACATGAAACGCTCAAAGAAAAAAAATTCAGTAAAATACTTAATTGCCTCAACAATAATAGTAATTGGAATATTCATTTTATTTCAAGAATTAAGAAATAAACCCACAAAAAATGAAGAAGAAATAATTGCCAAAGTTAATGGAGAACCAGTATTAAAATCGGAATTAGAAAAGAAAATAAAAAATTTTGTTAATATGGGATTTGATCAAATTGAAATTCCACAAATAGAATCAATGCCAAAAGAAGTTTTAGAAGTTATAATTAAAGATATATACTTTGAAAGAAATGTTGTAAAAGAAGCGGTAAAATTAGGTTTAGATAAAAATTTAGAAATTAATGAAAAACTTCAAGAATATAAAAAAAAGCTTCTTACTCAGGAATATTTAAAAGTTTCCACAGAAAAAGAAATTAGTGATGAAGCAGTTAACAATAAATATATTGAATTAACCAATAAATTAGAAGGGAAAAAAGAATATAGAATTTCTCATATCTTAGTAAAAAACAAAGAAAATATTGAACCAATTTATAAAAAATTAACCGGAAAAAAACCTGAAAATTTTGAAAAATTAGCAAAAGAAAATTCAATTGATAAACAAAGCGCTTCTAATGGTGGCGATATGGGATTTGTAATTGAAAGTAGCTTAATAAAAGAAATTAAAGAATCACTTCCTAACCTGAAAAAAAATGAAATATCCAAACCAATAAAATCAAATATTGGTTGGCATATCGTTAAGGTTGTCGAGATTAGAGACGCAAAAGCATTGCCATTTGAAAATGTTAAAGAAAAAATTCGTGAACAATTAAAAAGGGAAAAAATAACAGAAATTGCAAGAAAAATTAGTGAAAATGTTGTATTAGAATTTGTTATTAATTTTCCAGAAAGTTCAGAAAATAAAACCAATGATAATCAACAATTAAACAATAATGAAGACAATAAAGATCAATCATCTCAAGAAAAAGTAATTAAAGTCAATTTAAAGTCAGATGAAAACCAAAAATCAGATAATAAAAAAACAATCGAACCAAAATCTGATCAAAAAAATAAATCTAATGACAAATCAAAAACAGATCAAAACAAGAAAAACACTTAGAACATCAAACAAACCCCAATTAGATTCTTCAAAAATATGGGTCTATGGCAAGCATCCTTCTTTTACAATTTTAAAAAATAACCGCCGAAAAATATTTGAAATTTTAGTAACTAAAAATTCAATTCATGAATTAGAATCTTTTTTGACTAAAGAATCATTACTCAAATTCAAAAATTTAATTAAAATTGTTAATAATGATTTTATTGAAAAAATAGTTGGCAAAAACCAAATACATCAAAATATCGCCATTAAAACTGAAAAACTAAAAACTAAAAATCAATTTGATCTAATTGAAGAATTATACTTAATTCCAGATCAATCCAAACTACCCACTTTGTTAATTCTAGATCAAATTACTGATCCACAAAACATTGGTGCAATCATAAGAAGTGCGATTGCTTTTAATGTTAATAAAATAATATTTTCTGATCATAATTCACCAAAAGAGAATGCAACCATAATTAAGGCTTCCGCAGGAAACATTGATTTTGTTGATTTAATTGTGGTTACAAACTTTAATAATCTAATTGAAAAATTAAAAAAAATTGGTTATTGGTGCATAGGTTTAGCTTCAGAAGGCAATAAAAATATTTGTGAAATAAATCAGTATAATAATATTGCTCTGGTGGTTGGTTCAGAAGGAAATGGAATAAGAGAATTAGTAAAAAAAAATTGTGATTTATTATTAAAAATAAATACAAATAAATCAGTAGAAAGTCTAAATGTATCAGTGGCGACTTCTCTGGCTCTTTATGAAATATTTTCTAAAAAAAATGTATAAAAAAATAGCAATAATTGCTGCCAAAAATAATTCGCAAGCAATCAACATCAAAAACTCTCTTGTTAATAAATATAATTTTTTTGATCTTAGTAATGATCATTCAAAAGTAGAAAATATAGATTTAATAATAGCAATAGGTGGCGATGGTTTAATTCTTCACTTGCTTCATGAATTTGAAAATAAACCAATTCCAATATATGGAATTAATTGCGGAACGGTTGGTTTTTTAATGAATAGCTATCATGAAGAAAATTTTCTTGAATATGTTCACAAAGCACAAATATCAATGGTTCATCCTCTAAAAATGGATGCAATCGATGCTGAAAATAAAATTTATAGCCATATTGCAATCAACGAAGTTGCTTTATTTAGACAAACTAATCAAGCCGCCAAAATAAATATTCATATCAATGATAAAGAAAGAATTGAGTGCTTGGTTTCAGACGGAATTTTAGTTGCAACTTCAGCCGGAAGTACTGCATATAATTTATCAGTTGGAGGACCTATAATTCCATTTGGCGCCGAAATAATAGCTTTAACCCCAATTAGCCCATTTAGACCAAGAAAGTGGAATGGCGCCCTTCTCCCAGCAAATTCTAAAATTAAATTCAAAATAATTGATTTTGAAAATCGTCCCGTAAGCGCTACCGCAGACTCAAGAGAAGTTCGTAATGTTAAAGAAGTTGTTGTAAGTGAAAATTTATCAATGAAATTTAAAATTTTATTCGATCAAAATCATTCACTTGAGGAAAGAATTATTCGCGAACAATTTCTTGTTTAAACTTATACCATTTCCCATCTTTAAATAATACCATTTCCCATCTTTAAAGTTTTAAAAAAAATTAAAATTCTAACTTCATATTTTTGGCTAAAAATCGTGTCGAAAGCTTTAGCACGACTGGCAAAAATATTTTGTTATAATTTTATTTAAAGATGGGATTTAGTATAAAGCTTTTACACCGGGAAGCTCTTTGCCTTCTATCCACTCTAAAAAAGCACCGCCAGCAGTTGAAATATATGAAAATTCATCAAATAAATTACAAGAATTTATTGCTGACACAACATCACCACCTCCAGCAATTGAAGTGATTAAACCTTTTTTGGTAAGATTAGCGATTGATTTAGCAAAATTAACGGTTCCTTTATCAAATGGCTTTATTTCAAAAGCTCCTAATGGTCCATTCCATAAGACAGTCTTATGATTATTTAGCTCTAATTCTAGTAATTGCGAAGTTGCAACCCCAACATCAAGAATAATATCATCATCTTCAATTTGATCTATTGTTATATTTCTATTGATTGCATCTTTTGCAAATTTCTTTGACACCACCAAATCAACTGGCAAAATAATTTTGCAATTATTTTTTTGAACATTTTCTAGAATTTTTAATGCATCATTTTTTAATTCTTTTTCACATAGCGAATTTCCAACTTTTTTACCCATGGCATATAAAAAACTATTTGCCATGCCTCCAGCAACAACTATGGTTTGTGCTTTTTTTGATAAGGAATTGATAAGATCAATTTTAGTAGAAACTTTTGCACCACCAACTACTGCCATCATTGGTTTTTTAGCATTTTCTAGTAAATTGGTTAGATTATCCAACTCTTTTTCCATTAAAAATCCTGCACATGATTTTAAAATCGCCGGTATTCCAGTAATTGAAGAATGAGAACGATGAGAACAAGAAAAAGCATCATTAACATAAAGATTACCTAAAGAAGCTAGCTCTTGAGAAAAAGACTGATCATTTTTGGTTTCTTGCTTATAAAAACGCAAATTTTCTAAAACCACAACCTCACCAAAATTAGCTTTATCTATGGCATCTTTTACTTTTGATCCCATGCAGTCATCAACAAAATAAAATTTAGTTGAATTAAGCAATTCCTGTAATCTTGGCATTAATTGCTTTATAGACATTGAATCTTCTCTCTTTCCCTCTGGCCTGCCAAAGTGAGAAATAACAATGACTTTAGCATTATTTTTAACTAGGTACTCAATCGTTGGAATCACTGCTTTAATCCTAGTATCATCTTCAATTTTCTTTTCAACAATTGGAACATTAATATCAACGCGTAAGATTACATTTTTATTGGTTACAACACAATCTTTTAATCTGTTAAATTTTGCTGGTTTTGACATAAATAAAGATTTTGTAAATTGAACATTATAATAATACCATTTCCCATCTTTAAATAAAATTATAACAAAATATTTTGTTATAATTTTATTTAAAGATGGGATTTGGTATAACAACGAAATATACAGCCAAAAGGCATGATTTGCAACAGTTCCTTTATTAAAACTTGATTTTTTTAGATTACTAATTATAATCAATGATCCTAATTGTTTCAATTCATTATAAATAAATTTTATGGGAACTAAGAATAACCCTAAAAATAGGGTAAAAAAAGTTGAAAAGAAAAAATTCAACGGCAAAGAAATTGAGCCAGTTTACTATTATGGAGTTCACGCTGGTCACGGAAAATATATGGCCGCAAAATATGCAAATACATTTCAACTAGTTTTAAACTCATCTAACATTCCTTTGCAATGGGATCAAATTACCAGCGAATAATTTTTAAATAAATTTAAAAATTTTATTTGTAAAAAATATTGGTAAAATCTCTAAATCATTTTAAAAAATGCCAGAAGTTATAATCAATGGTCCAGCCGGAAGAATTGAAGGTCGATACCACAAAAATCCGAACCCCAAATCTCCGGTAGCTTTAGTGTTGCACCCTCACCCACTATATGGTGGAACCATGAATAATAAAGTCACCTACTCACTACACAAAGCCTTTGTTAATAATGGCTTTTCGGTATTGCGCATAAATTTTCGTGGCGTTGGCAAATCACAAGGTAAATTTGATAATGGCATTGGTGAACTCCTTGACGTTACTGCTGTTTTAAATTGGCTTCACGATCAAAATATGGAGGCTACAGAATATTGGATTGCTGGCTTTTCATTTGGAGCTTGGATAGCTCTTCAAACCGTAATGAGAAGACCAGAACTTGAAAATTATATTTTAGTTGCACCACCAGTTTCAAAATATGATTTCAACTTTATTGTACCATGCTCTTCAACTGGCTTAATTGTTCAAGGCGAAAAAGACGAAATCACCAAAGAACAAGACTCTGCTCGATTATCAGAAAAACTATCAGCTCGCAACGGCGCAATAATATCATATCAAATGATTAGCTCTGCAGATCACTTCTTCACAAAACATCTTACAGAATTTGAAGAAGTTATAGATAAACATATCAAACAAAGATTAATCTTAGATTCAACAAAAATTCGTAAAGTAAAAAGAGACAGGAGACGCCGTCGCAAAAAAAAGAATACTGCCGAAACCAAACCAGAAAGAAATTACTTTCCGGTAAAACCACTTTCCTCATTTGATATATAAATGATTGGCTATGAAAATATAAAGTCTAAGATTTTAAGCGATTTTGCAAAAAACAAAATGCATCACGCTACAATCCTTTACGGTAAAAAAGGAATGGGAAAGGCCACTTTTTCAAAATTGCTTTGCCTAGAATTATTAAATTCAAAAAATAATTTTCATCCCGACCTTTTACTAATTGAAAAAGAAGAGCAAAAAAAAGAAATTGGCGTTGACAAAATAAGAGCTATTAGCGATTTTTCAAATCAAACTCATGCCCAAAATGATAAAAAATTCATAATAATTGATTCAGCCTGCGAGTTAAATAAATCTTCAGCTAATTCGCTTTTAAAAATTCTTGAAGAACCAAAAAATAGCAATTATCTGATTTTAATTGCCCATAATTTTAATAAAATTATTCCAACAATTCGTTCCAGATGTAGCTTGATTAAAATTGATGATTTTTCAAAAGAGCAGTTCAATCAAATATTACAAAATAATAATATTACCCTTAATGAAGAAGTTTTAATTTTACTTAGTGAAATGTGCGAAAATTCTCCTGCTTTAGCAATTTCAATGCATCAAGATTTATTAAGGGTATATCAATTATTTATTCGTTCGATAATTAATAAAAAAATTAGTGATGAATTAATAAAAAAAATTAGTGATAAAAATTTTGCCTTTATTGTATTTGAAAGAGTTCTTTCAACTTTCTTTAATAGATTAATAAAAAATTTAAACAGAATTAATCTCAATTTAATTAATGAAGAACAAGAAAGTTTTCACTTTGTATCAAATAATCTCCAGATAAATAATATCTTAGAATTAGTTCAAAAAACAATGATCTCGTTTAATCAAATAAACTCATTATATTTGGATAAAAAATTATTTATAATCAATATTTTCAATAGTCTTTGTCATGAAAAAAATATTTAGAGCAATTGGCTTAATGAGCGGAACTTCAATGGATGGTATTGATTTAGCTTTAATTGAGAGCGATGGAAAAAAACATATCAAAAAATTACTAACAGATTACCAGCCATATCAAAAAGATTTTCAAATAAAATTAAATAATTTAATTAAAAACAAACTTCATTCACTTTTGTCAATTAAAGAAATTGAAAATGAACTCACAATAATTCATGCTAATTTTGTAAATTCATTTTTGAAAAAAAATAATTTAGAACCTAAAAATATTGATGCGATAGGCTTTCATGGCCAAACTATCTACCATAATCCAGCGCAAATGATTACTTGGCAAATTGGTAATGGTCATTTACTGGCAATAAAAACCAAAATTAATGTTATCAATGATTTTCGTAGTAAAGATGTCTGTCTTGGAGGGCAAGGCGCTCCGTTAGTACCAATTTATCATTTTAATCTTTTTAATAATTATTTAAAGCAAGAACAAAAAAATATTGGCATATTAAATATTGGCGGAGTTTCAAACTTAACATTATTCAACAAAGATAGTGAAGATAGTTTAATAGGATTTGATGTATGTTTTGGAAATAGTGTTTTTGACGATCTAATCCAAGAAAAAACTAAAGAAAAATATGATAAAGATGGCAAACTAACCATGAAAGGAAAGCCTAATATTAAATTAGCTAAAAAAATTTTAGAAAATAAAATATTTTTTAGAGCTGTTCCGCGCTCTTTTGATCGACAAGATTTTATAAAAATTGTTGAGCCAGTAAAATCTTTAGAATTAAATGACGCTCTTGCTACTTACGGATTTATATTTTCAAAGGCTTTAGAAATTGCTTTAGATATTACTAAAATTAAACCAAAAACTATATTTATTTGCGGTGGTGGTAGAAAAAATAAAGGTTTAATTAATATTATTTCTAAAAATTTAGTAAATACAAAATTTATTGATATAGATAAATTAAAACTTGATGGAGATAGTATTGAAGCCGAAGCCTTTGCATTTTTAGCTATTAGAAGATTATTAGATTTACCAATTTCTTTTAATAAAACTACTGGATTAAAAAAATGTAAAAATGCAACAGGTGGTGTATTTTATAACAAAACTACTTCATAATATTTTTTGCAAATAATACCAAATCCCATCTTTAAATAAAATTATAACAAAATATTTTTGCCAGTCGTGCCCAAGGGCAACGATCGCGTTTTTGAGATAAAAATTTTTAAAAAATGAAGCTGTATATCCATACAGCTGAGGCTGGTCGCTCGCATAAGCCACGACTGAAAAATTTTTTTAGAGATTTTTGTACCAAAAATATAAAGTTAGAATTTTAATTTTTTTTAAAACTTTTAAAGATGGGATTTGGTATAATACCACAAATCTGTTTTTGCAAAAAATTTTGGCAATCCATTTCTACAAAATAATTTTTGCCATCAGCACCACTATCCAAAACCACAATGAAAAAACCCATAATCACCAAATTACTTCAAAGAAATAGCAGTGTATTTCTTTATATTCCAATCATTTTTTGCCTCGGATGTTTTGTTGCAATATTGAATCAAGAAATTTTTCTTAACAAAATTTCAATAATTATCTTCTTAACTTTTCTATTAAGTTTATTTAATTATTTAAATCGTGATAGCTTGATTTCATTGATTGCAACAGTAATAATAATATTTTTTTGTGGTATAATTTATTGCATAATTTATGAAAAGATTTTTTTTAATTATGAAAATATTACTAAAAAATTATATGTAGAAGGATATGGCACAATTTCAAATATAACAATTTCAGCAAATTCTAAAACAAATAAAAAAATAGAAATTATTACTCTATCAAACCTTGATTTATTTATTCCAAAACCAAAAGCAAAAAATATTAATAACAAAGCTAAAAAATTTGATTTTATAAATGATAAAGAGCTTTTGGATATTGATCGCAAATTTATTGAATTAACTAATTCATATCAAAATGTTGCTAGCAAAGAATATAGCGATAAAAGAAAAATAGTTAATCCACCAAAAAAAATTGCCCTAATTATAAATAATAATTTTAATAAAGTAGAAATTAACGACAAAATTAAATTCAGAGCCCTTATTAAAGAAAGCAATAACAAAGAATTTATTGATGATTTTGATTTTAATTATGACAGAAAAATAAAAGATATTGGCGGATTTGGATTTGTTGTTGGAAATGTTGAGATTGTAGAAAAATCAATAGTTAATAACATTGATAAATGGTTCTTAAAACTTCGAAAAAAAATAACTGATAAAATTTTTAATGTTCTTGATGAAGATGAAGCTGGAATAGCAATTGGATTATTAATTGGTGATCAAGATAAAATTTCTAAAACAACTTTAAATAATATCAGAAACTCGGGGTTATCACATATTTTAACAATTTCTGGCTTTCATTTATCATTAGCTAGTGCAATTTTTTTCGTTACAATTCGATTTCTACTAGCAAGTTTTGAAAAAATTAGCCTTAACTATGACATTAGAAAAATATCAGCAATTCTGGCAATAATCTCAAGCTATTTTTATCTTAAAATTGCCAACTCACCCTTACCTGCTCAGCGTTCATTTATAATAATATTTCTGATAATGCTGAGTTTTTTAATAGAAAGAAAATTTGATGGCAAAAGAGCATTATTTATTTCTCTACTAATTATCACTATTGGCAATCCTTATTCATTACTAAACTTAAGTTTTCAACTATCTTTTATTTCAATACTTACTTTGCTAATTTTTTATGAATTTAATAATCAACCAAAATATGAAAATGACAAGGTATTAAAAGAGGTTAGCCCTTTATTTCTAAGTATCGTTAAAATTATTCGCTATATTTTTAGCACAATTATTTTATCAATTCTTGTACAAATCACTACCCTTCCCTTTTTACTAAATAGCTTTAAAAGCGCTGGAATACTTGGTTTTATTGCTAATATAACTGCAATACCTTTGGCTGGATTTATTATTATGCCACTTGGTTTTTTATCGCTATTATTAATGCCACTAAATCTAGAAAAAATAACTCTAGAACTAATGGGCAACGCAATTTATATCTTTGAATATAATGCTGAAATAATTGCCAATCTTAAATATGCAGTTTTAAAAACTTCAACACTGCCCGATAAACAATTATTTATTGCCACAATAGCTATGTTGCTATTTTCAATAATCAATAATTTTAAATTAAGAATATTTTTAATAATTATTTTTTTTCTAACTTTTATATCACTTACAAGCAATACCAAGCCAATAATATCAATACCTTATAACCAAAAATTTGTTACCATTTATGATCAAAAAAATGGTTTATTTTTTTTAGATAATTTAAAACCTTCAAAACAATTAGATTTATGGTTGAAATATTTTGAGGAAAGTAGTTTTAAAATTATTGATAATTGTCAAAAAAATCATCAAGAAAAATTATGCAAAAATTGTCAAAAAGAATTTTGTAAAATTTACCATGAAGATAAAAAAATTCTTGTTATAAAAAAAAGAATCGACCTTGATATCGCTTGCAATAACAACTTCTTTAATCAATTTGATTTAATAATTAATTTAACAAAAAAATATATTTTACCTAAATGCCTAGATCAAAATTCAACAAAAATAATTATTGATAATATTGATTTTTATAACAAGGGCGGGCATTTCATTTTTTTAAACAAACAAAATAAACTTCAATTAAAAACGGTTGGCTAATACCATTTCCAATTTTTAATTAATCACATAATACCAAATCCCATCTTTAAAAGTTTTAAAAAAAATTAAAATTCTAACTTCATATTTTTGGCTAAAAATCTCTAAAAAGCCTCAGCTGTATGTATATACAGCT
>Ga0172373_10008202_pt1 | contig 13310 bp, 11 predicted proteins | sample Lak10m_2_FD_114546 | JGI IMG/M metagenome (GOLD analysis project Ga0172373, IMG submission 114546) | Freshwater microbial communities from Kabuno Bay, South-Kivu, Congo - kab_092012_10m | ecosystem: Environmental > Aquatic > Freshwater > Lake | place: Democratic Republic of the Congo... | reverse complement strand
TTTGGGTTTTGTTTTTTAACACCCGGTAATTTATTATAAGCGGTAGCTAATGGAGTCCAATAGCTAGTTACTTTAACTTTAGTAATTGCTTCTTTCACAACGGGCATGAATTTTTCTTTTAATGGCGAAAAGGTTTTTTCTTTTAAGTAATGAGTGGCTGCTGAATCGTTGCCATTTAATATTGTAAATCCATCACTAATACTCATATTAGTTATGGCATCAACAAAAACAGGCGCAGCTTTTTTTGCGGCTTCTTCGGCAGCTCTGTTTAGAGAAGTTTCAAATTCTGTGACTTTTTTTTGCATTCCCATTTTTATAAGTTTAGCTTTCATGTCTTTTGCTTCATCAGGCCAAGGAATAAATAGTTTGTTGTTTTTCAAGTAACCATCAACTTTAGAGGCTGTATTGGATGAATTATTTGTGCCAATTGTTAAGGCTTCTTTTAGGCCATTAATAACTTCGTCGTTCGTTAATGTAGGAACAGTTGACGTTGTGCCTAAAACGGTTTCTGCCTTATTAATTATTTTAGCAGCAGTTGTATTAGTTTTTGCGGCATCAATAATGGATGTGGAGTTTGTCACCGCGGCTTCTTTTGCTTTATTAAGCAAACCATTAAGGTTTTGAGCATTCAATGTTAAATTTACACAAGCTATTGTAGATAGTAAAAATGGTTTTAAAGTCATAAAATTTTTTATTTTAAAATAGAATTAGTAATTGAGTTCAAACAAAATTTAAACTACTATTGTTATATTTTATATTCTTGCACAAAAATACTTAAATATATCATGAACGCAGAAATTTTAACCATTGGTAACGAAATATTAATAGGTCAAATTATAAATACCAATTCTGTTTGGATTGCTCAGCAGCTTAATATGATAGGCGTAAGTGTTGTTCACATGAGTTCTGTTGCAGATAATCGGAATGATATTATAAGTGCATTTGATGCAGCTGCTTCGAGAGCAGATATAGTTTTAATAACGGGAGGACTTGGTCCTACCAAAGACGATATTACTAAAAAAACATTTTGTGAATATTTTGATACAGAATTAGTAATTGATCAAGATGTTTTATATGATGTGACTTCAATTTTTTTGAAAAAAAATAGAGTCTTGACTGATTTAAACAAAAAGCAAGCTGAAATTCCTAAAGGCTGTTATGTTATTAGAAATAAAAATGGTACGGCCCCTGGTATGTGGATGGAAAAAAATAATACCATTTATATTTCAATGCCTGGTGTACCATACGAAATGCAGGCTATGTTTACAAACGATATTATTCCTGAAATTAAAGCAAGATATAAACTGCCATTCATCTATCATAAAACAATTTTAACTCAAGGTATAGGTGAAAGTTTTTTGGCCGAATTAATTTCTGATTGGGAGGACGATTTAAATCAAAAATCCATCGGATTAGCCTATTTACCATCTCCAGGAATGGTTAGGTTAAGGTTATCTGCAGTTGGAGAAAATGAACAAATACTGATAGAAAAAATTGAAGAAGAAGCAAATAAGTTAAAGCTAATAATTGGTAAATACATTTACGGATATGAAGAGTATGGGAAAGAACAACCAAAAATGGAAGAAATTTTAGGAAGGTTATTGCTTGAAAAACGTTTGAAATTGGGCTTAGCTGAAAGTTGCACCGGTGGGTATATTTCACACTTGATTACTAGTGTTTCAGGAAGTTCGGCATATTATAACGGCTGTATAGTACCCTATCATAATGAATTTAAACATGCCTTATTAAATGTTGATTATTCTGTTTTTCAAGAGCAAGGAGCGGTGAGTAGAGAGTGCGTGGAATCTATGGTAAAGCAAACATTGCAAGTATTACATGCGAATGTTGCAATTGCTGTTTCCGGAATTGCCGGACCTGGTGGTGCTACTCCTGAGAAACCCATTGGTACAACTTGGATTGCGGTCTACGACGGACAAAAAATGATTTCTAAAAAATATATTTTTGGAGATAATAGACAACGAAATATTCACATGGCAGCAGTGACAGCGATGAACATGCTAAGAAAATTAATTTTAAATATTGAAGATTAGAAAATAATCTTTACTCTTAATTTATAATTCAATTGTTATAATTCAGTTAAAATACTTTTATTAAATATAAATGAAACTTGCTTATAGAGAATATGGGAACGGGCGCCCATTAATAATTTTACATGGTTTGTTTGGACAAAGTGATAATTGGAATAGTTTAGCTAAAAGATTTGCTGAACATCAGTTTAAAGTTTTTGCCATTGATCAAAGAAATCATGGGTTATCGCCCCATAGTGATGTATGGAATTACCAAACCATGGCGGAAGATTTAAAAGAATTTATTGATACTCATCAATTAGAAAATTTTATTTTACTGGGGCATAGCATGGGGGGAAAGACAGTCCTTTTTTTTGAATGGATGTTCCCAAATTTAGCAGATAGGCTAATAATTGCGGACATAGCACCTCGTGCCTATCTACCGCATCATGATGCGGTATTACAGGCTCTAAATTCTGTTAATTTTTCTGAAATCAATACTCGTAAGGATGCGGAAAATATTTTGGGGCAGTTTATTACAGACTTCGGAACCAAACAATTTTTATTAAAAAATATTTATTGGAGAGAAGATGAAACTAAGCAAATGGATTGGAGATTTAACTTAAAAACAATCACCAAAAATTATGATGAGGTAAGTGTTGCCGTGCCCGAGTTTAATAGTAATTCAAAAACGTTATTTGTAAGAGGAGAAAAATCAGATTATATTAATCGTCAAGACATTATTGATATTGAATCACGTTTTAGTAACGTTGAGGTTGTAACAATTGCAAATAGTGGCCATTGGGTTCATGCTGAACAACCAGAACTTTTTTTTACAAAAGTTTTAAATTTTATATGCTTTAATTAGTGTAGTTATAAAAAAAACATACCGAAGGCTGACCTTCGGTATGTTTTTTTGTGAATAATTATGGATTACAATGTTCCTCTTAATGCTTGTTCTCTTTCTATAGATTCGAATAACGCTTTGAAATTACCTGCTCCAAATCCTTTAGCTCCCATGCGTTGAATAATTTCAAAAAACAAAGTCGGGCGATCTTCTACCGGTTTAGTGAAAATTTGTAATAAATATCCTTCTTCATCAGCATCTACTAGTATTGATAATTTCTGAAGTTCTTTAATATCTTCTTTCATCATATCTCTGTGAACACCCAAACGAGCTGGAATTTCATCATAATAGGCTTGCGGTGGAGGCGGTAAAAATTCAACACCACGAGCTTTTAATTCTGATACAGTTTTAATAATATCATCAGTTGCTACAGCTAAATGTTGCACACCTGCATCTTCATAAAAATCTAGATATTCTTCAATTTGAGATTTTTTCTTTCCTTCTGCCGGTTCATTGATAGGGAATTTTATGCGCCCATTTCCGTTACTCATTACTTTACTCATTAAAGCAGAGTACTCAGTATGAATTTGTTTATCATCAAATGATAAGAAATTTACAAATCCCATGACGTCTTCATACCATTTAACCCATGTATTCATTTGATTCCAACCTACATTTCCTACCATATGATCAATAAACTTTAATCCAACAGGAGTAGGGTTGTAGTCGCTATTCCACTCTTTAAATCCAGGTAAAAATGCGCCATTGTAATTTTTGCGTTCTACAAACATATGAACAGTTTCTCCATATGTATAAATTCCTGCACGAACAACTTCACCATGCTCGTCTTTTTCAACAACAGGCTCCATATAAGGCTTAGCCCCACGTTTAACAGTTTCTTCAAACGATTTACGCGCATCGTCAACCCATAATGCAATTACTTTTACCCCATCGCCATGTTTTTTCACATGCTCTCCAATAGGTGATTCGCTATTTAAAGCAGTGGTTAAAACTAAACGAATTTTACCTTGTTTAAGAACATACGATACTCTATCTCTTAAGCCGGTTTCTAATCCTGCATAGGCATATGACTGAAACCCAAAGGCTGTTTTATAAAAGTGAGCAGATTGTTTAGCGTTTCCAACATAAAATTCTACATAATCAGTTCCTAATAAAGGAAGGAAATCTTGAGCCCCTTCAAATATTTTTTCTAAGCCGTATTCTACGTTTTTTACTTCTTTTGCCATTTTTTTAATTATTTATTTGCCAATTTTTAATTGACTTTGTTTTTAATGTTTTAATTGTTTTGTTAATCGCTTATGTCTTATGAATTAGTCCACATCGCCATATAAATTGAACGGAGTTCTAATTTGTTTTTTAAAAGTTTTGATTCCATTTATTATTTGATCATAATTTATTCTACCCAACTTTTATAGTATTTTCCATCATCGATTTTCATAGCATCTTCTGTAACTTTTAAGGGTCTAAAAGTATCAACCATTACGGCTAATTCTTGGGTAATGGTTTGACCAATGCTTCGTTCCATGGCTCCCGGAGCAGGGCCATGAGGAATCCCTTTAGGATGAAGGGTAATATGACCTTGTTCGATATTATTGCGACTCATAAAATCTCCATCAACGTAATATAATACCTCATCACTATCTATATTACTGTGATTGTAAGGAGCAGGAATAGCAGCAGGGTGATAATCATATAGTCTAGGAACAAATGAACAAACTACAAAAGTTGAAGTTTCGAAGGTTTGATGAACAGGAGGGGGTTGATGAACACGTCCGGTTATAGGTTCAAAGTTATGTATACTGAATCCGTATGGAAAATTATAGCCATCCCAACCAACAACATCAAAAGGATGAGTAGCATAAACAACTTCATGAATCATACCCTCTTTTTTTATTTTTACAATAAAGTCGCCTTTTTCATCATAAGTTTCAAGCTCAGAAGGTAATTTAAAGTCACGTTCACAAAAAGGAGAATGTTCTAATAATTGACCGGACGAACTTTTGTAGCGTTTAGGAGTATAGTACGGCGCATAGGATTCTACATAAAACAAACGATTATCTGAGGTTTCGAATTCCATTTGATAAATCATTCCTCGAGGAATAATAAGGTAATCTCCATATTCGAACGGAATATTACCCATAAAAGTTTTTAATTTACCTTTCCCTTTATGAATAAAAATTAATTCATCTGCATCCGCATTTTTATAGAAGTAACTTTTTAAACTTTCAGTTGGTGCAGCCAATCCTATTTGACAATCATTGTTTAATAACACTGTCTTTCTACTTTCTAAAAAATCTGAAGTAGGTTTAATATCGAATCCTTTAAGTAATAAAGATTTGATATTTTTATCAATGGCAATTTTTGGTTCAACAGAATAACTTTTTAGGATTTCTTTAACTTGTGTAGGCCTGTGAACATGATAAAGTAAAGAGGAATGACCGCTAAACCCTTCTGTGCCAAATAATTGTTCATAATAAAAATCTCCTTTTGGTGATTTAAATACAGTGTGACGTTTTTGAGGAATATTACCTAAATGATGATAAATTGGCATATTAATTATTAGTAAAATAGTTCTTAAACAAACAAAAATAGCAAATAGATTGTTAACGCGATAGAATATTGAAAGATAATCATCTGATAAATTTGTATTGTTAAAATTAAAAAAAAACTCTTATTCATACAAATGAAATGTTTTTACAGTTTATGAATTGTGCAAGAATTTATAGTATGTGGTTTACATTCATTTTTGTTTCATTTCTTTGCTGGCTCAACTAAATAAATTAAATTGCGATTATTAATCTTATGATAAGATTATAATTTATTTAAGTTTACCTTAAAAGTGCTTTGCTGCTTTTTATTTATAGTTTTGAAGTTCGAGTTTTTAGTATTTAAAAAATAAAAGATAGATGATAAAAGATATTGTTTTCCCTGAGGTTGAAGATATAGCTGTGGCTGTGGTTCAAGAGCATGAAGGCTTAGATGAGTTCAATGTTTACCTAATTAATTTAAAACATGAGAACATTAAAAATGTATTGATTACATCTACAGGTTATGGTTTAATTAATGAAGAGCATAAAAAAACAAGTACACTACGTCATTTTTTTGAAGAAATAAAAGGACATGATTTCATGACCATAGAACCAATTACTAAAGATGTTTTTGGATTAAGTAATGAATATTGGGTAAGTTTCACACTAAATAATCAGCTGTTTGATAAAAAATTCGTTTTTTTGGCTGAAACTATTGTAGATTCTAATTATGTGACAGTTCCCGTTATCAATAAAAAAGGTGTAATAATTAAATAACATAACACATTATACGTAAATATAACATAATATATGGTAAATCGGTTTTATTGGTGGAAAGAATGGATAGATAGAAAGCATAAGTATGCTACTTCTTATGAAAAGCAATTGGATTCGGATAAATTTAATGCAATTTGTGCGGGAACCGGGTTGCCTAATATTCATCAAAAATCTACTTTCAAATTTAAAGATGTTGCCGATGGAGCCTCTCGTTTCGTAGGTAATTCTCCCTCCGGTGAAAAACCTTTTGCACGAATTTATACAAGACTCGGTAATCCTAATACTGAATATTTAGAAAAAATTTTATTTCAGTTAGAGTGCCAGCATATTGTAGAAAATGCTCTTAAACTTGATGAAAAAACTCCAACTATTGCTTCATTAGTTTTTGCATCCGGTATGGCCGCTATTTCAACAATTATAATGGGATTTGTTCAGCCTGGAGATGGAATTATAGTGGGCAATGTTTATGGTTGTACTGATTCTCTCATGCGATTTTTGCAAAAACGCTTTGCTATTGATATTTATTTTGTGGATGCAACTAATCCTCAAAATATTAAACAAACTTTAGAGGCTCATCCTCATGTTTGCGCAGTATTAATCGAAACCCCAGATAACCCCACGCTCAAATTATGTGATATTGAAATTATCTCCAAATATACAGAGGCTCATGAAGCTTTACTAATTGTAGATAACACATTTTGTTCGCCTTATTTACAGCAACCGTTTCGTTTGGGTGCAGATATTGTTATCCATTCACTCACAAAATATGTAAGTGGGCATTCCACTTCAATTGCAGGGGCTGCTATTGGTCCGTTTGAATTTTTTAGTAAAGAAGTTTATCCTGTTTATAAAGATTTCGGTCCAACACCGTCTCCATTTGATAGTTGGTTAAATAGTTTAACGATTCAGGAAATGGGAGTAAGGATGGAGCATCAATGTAAAACAGCACAGAGGATTGCTGAATTTTTGGAACAACATCCCAAAATTGCCAAAGTATGGTATCCAGGTTTAGCTAGCCATCCACATTATGAAATTTGTAAAAAACAAATGCGTAATGGCGGAGCCATGATTTCATTTGAAGTAAAAGGAGGTTTTGATGCGGGTGTAAAATTGATGAATTATTTTGCTCGGCCTGATACTCCAATGGAACTAGCGGTTAGTTTGGGTTCTGTTATCAGTTATATTGAACATCCTGCAAGTATGACACATTCTGTAATTCCCGAAGAGGATAGATGCATGAGAGGTATTACAAATTCCTTGGTACGTTTGTCAATAGGAGTTGAAGGATTTACGATACTAAGAGATGCTTTAAATGCAGGATTAGAACTTTAAACTTTTAAAATAATTGATAGAAATTCTATCCTTTTTTAGATAATTATTTTTATTTCAATGCTATAATATATAATTCTAAGTACAATTCAAATGCAAAGTAAAACGTTAGAATCTCATACTGTGAAAGAAAAAATACCTCTCGAAACACTTAAAAAAGCATACACATTGATGCTTACAGCCAAAAATATGGCAGATTTGTATGAATCCAATAAGGAAGTTACGGCTAAATATGTGCATGCAACCTCGCGAGGTCACGAAGCGATACAGTTAGCACTTGGATTACAATTATTGCCACAAGATTTTGTAAGTCCATATTACAGAGATGATAGTATGCTATTAGGTATAGGTATGTCTCCATTTGAGTTAATGCTTCAGTTATTGGCAAAACGTAACGATCCCTTCTCTGGAGGAAGAACTTATTATTCTCATCCAAGTTTACGGCGAGAAGACATGCCTAAGATACCCCACCAAAGCAGTGCTACGGGTATGCAAGCAATTCCAACAACAGGTGTTGCTATGGGGTTACAATATTTAGAATTGAATAATTTACAAAAAGATTACAGTGGAATAAATCCAGTGGCTGTTTGCTCACTTGGAGATGCAAGTTGTACAGAAGGTGAGGTTGCAGAGGCTTTTCAAATGGCAACTTTAAAGAAATTACCTATTTTATATTTAGTACAAGATAATGAATGGGATATTTCAGCTCACGCCAAGGAAATTCGTTCTCAAGATATAACAGAATATGCAAAAGGTTTTAAAGGTTTAGAAACTAAAATAGTTGATGGAACTGATTTTATAGCATCATATAAATTGATTGGTCAATGTTTGGAAATTATTCGCAAAGATCGTCGACCAATGTTAATTCATGCAAAAGTCCCATTATTAAATCATCATACTTCAGGAGTTAGAAAAGAATGGTACAGAGATGATTTAGATGAGTGCGCTAAAAAAGATCCATTGCCTCGTTTACGCAATCAATTATTAGTAGCAGGAGTTGATCATCTTGAAATTAAAACAATCGAAGAGGAAACTGCCAGTTTTGTTGAAGCCGAATATCAAAAAGCTTTAGCAGAAGAAGACCCATTGCCCGAAGATTTGTTTTTACATGATTTTGCCCAAACACCAATTACCGAAGAAAAAGGGAATAGAGAGCCTGTAGGTAAAGAGAAAACAGTAATGGTGGATAGTGCTTTATTTGCCATAAGGGAAATTTTAGAAAAACATCCAGAAGCTTTGCTTTATGGTCAAGACGTTGGTAAACGTTTGGGAGGTGTTTTTCGGGAAGCGGCAACATTAGCTCAAACCTTTGGCGATAATAGAGTATTTAATACACCAATTCAGGAAGCATTTATAATTGGTAGTACAGTAGGGATGAGTGCCGTGGGTTTAAAGCCAATAGTTGAAGTTCAATTTGCAGATTATATTTGGCCCGGGTTAAATCAGTTGTTTACCGAAGTTAGTCGATCTTGTTATTTAAGTAATGGTAAGTGGCCTGTAAGTTGTATTATAAGAGTTCCTATCGGCGCATATGGAAGTGGGGGACCGTATCACTCAAGTTCTGTAGAGAGTGTATTAGCAAATATCAAAGGGATTAAAATCGCTTACCCAAGTACAGGTGCTGATTTAAAAGGATTGATGAAATCTGCTTTTTATGATCCGAATCCGGTTGTTATGCTGGAGCACAAAGGTTTGTATTGGAGTAAAATTAAAGGAACCGAAGATGCTAAAACAATTGAGCCTGACGAGAATTATGTCATTCCATTTGGGAAAGGCCGACTTGTGCAAGAGGCTTTAGAAGAAAATATATTATCCGGTAAATCAATAACTATTATAACTTATGGTATGGGGGTTTATTGGGCAAAAGCAGCCGCTAAAAATTTTAATGGTCAAATAGAAATTATTGATTTGAGAACTATAGCTCCAATTGATGAGGAAATGATATTTGACAGTGTTAATAAACATGGGAAATGTATTGTGTTGACAGAAGAACCTGTTTTTAATGGCTTTGCACAAAGTATTGCTTCTCGGATAACTCAAAATTGTTTTAAAAAACTAGATGCTCCTGTTAAAGTTGTAGGGGCCGAAAATATGCCGGCAATCCCTTTAAATGCAATTTTAGAGAAAACAATGTTGCCTAATGCAGATAAAGTCACAATTGCCATTCAGGAAGTATTGAATTTTTGAATTATCTCATCAATATCAAATTATTAAATGAAAAAAATTCAAATATTACATAATACTCGTTGTGGGAAAAGCAGAAATGCTTTACAATTATTGCAAAATGAAGGATACGAAATAGAAGTTATAGAATATCTGAAAAATACACCCACTAAAAAAGATTTGCAAATCATTTTAGACAAATTAGGATTAAAACCACAGGATATTGTTCGAAAAAAAGAATCGATTTTCCTAGAAAAATTTAAAAATAAAACTTTTACAGATAACGAGTGGTTGCAAATATTAATCGAGTACCCTATTTTGATAGAGCGTCCCATTGTTATAGATGGCTACAAGGCTGTTATTGCAAGACCTCCTGAGTTGGCTGTTGAGTTAGTTAACAGAAAAATTTAAATTGTGAATAAATCCTTTTTTAATATTCTACAAAAACAGTTTCAAGGGTTTGTAATTTTAACTTAAAACCATACATTTGCACCCAAATTTAAAAAATACATATAACATGTCTAACCAAGTTGGTAAAATTGCTCAAGTTATTGGTCCTGTAGTGGACGTTAGTTTTGATTTAAATGGTGGGAAACTACCTGGTATTTTAGATGCTTTGGAAATTGTTCGCGAAGGTTCAACTCCATTGATTCTTGAAGTTCAAAAACACATAGGTGAAGATATGGTTCGTACCATCGCAATGGATAGTACAGACGGCTTGTGTCGTGGTATGGATGTGAAAATGACCGGAGCAGCTATTAAAATGCCTATTGGTGACAAAGTAAAAGGTCGTTTATTTAATGTAGTGGGTGATGCTATTGATGGTATCAATACAATGAAAAAAGATGATGGTGTGTCCATTCATCGTTCTGCTCCAAAATTCGAAGATTTATCTACTTCTACAGAGGTTTTATTTACAGGTATTAAAGTAATTGATTTAATTGAACCATATTCAAAAGGTGGTAAAATTGGTTTGTTTGGTGGAGCTGGCGTTGGTAAAACAGTATTAATCATGGAGTTAGTAAATAACATCGCTAAGGCTTATGCGGGGTTATCTGTATTTGCCGGTGTAGGTGAGCGTACTCGTGAAGGAAATGATTTATTGAGAGAGTTTATTGAGTCTGACGTAATTAAATACGGAGAAGAATTTAAACATGATATGGAAAAAGGAGGATGGGATTTATCTAAAGTAGACTTAAAAGCTTTAGAAGATTCTAAGGCAACATTAGTCTTTGGACAAATGAATGAGCCTCCTGGAGCACGTGCTCGTGTTGCGTTGTCAGGATTAACAATGGCAGAATATTTCCGTGATGGTGATGGAACAGGAGCTGGTCGTGATATTTTATTCTTTGTTGATAATATATTCCGTTTTACTCAAGCAGGTGCTGAGGTGTCCGCTTTGTTAGGCCGTATGCCATCTGCCGTAGGTTATCAGCCTACTTTAGCTTCAGAGATGGGAGCTATGCAGGAGCGTATTACTTCAACTAAAAAAGGATCTATTACTTCTGTTCAAGCGGTATATGTGCCTGCGGATGATTTAACAGATCCGGCTCCGGCTACAACTTTCGCTCATTTGGATGCAACAACTGTATTGAGTCGTAAAATTGCAGAGTTGGGTATTTATCCAGCGGTAGATCCATTAGATTCTACGTCTCGTATTTTAACACCTTCAGTTATTGGTGAAGCTCACTATAACTGCGCTCAAAGAGTGAAAAATACCCTACAACGTTATAAAGAATTGCAAGATATTATAGCCATCTTAGGTATGGATGAATTAAGTGAGGAAGATAAATTAACAGTTCACCGTGCTCGTCGAGTTCAACGTTTCTTATCTCAACCTTTCCATGTAGCAGAGCAGTTTACTGGTTTAAAAGGAGTGTTGGTTCCAATCGAAGATACAATTAAAGGATTTAATATGATTCTAGATGGTAAAGTTGACGAGTATCCAGAAGCAGCTTTCAACTTAGTAGGTAGTATCGAAGAGGCTATCGAAAAAGGTAAGAAAATTTTAGCTGATGCATAATATTTAGAAAAATGACTGTAGAAATTATAACACCAGATAAAAAATTGTTTGAAGGACAAGTAAAGTCAGCAATTTTTCCAGGTTCAGAAGGTTCTTTTGGAATATTAAATAATCATGCGCCAATGATAGCTACACTAAAACAAGGAAGTATTCAATTGGTGGAGGAAAATAATCAAACTCGTTTATTTGAAGTTAAAGGGGGAGTAGTTGAGATTCTAAAAAACAAGGTGATAGTTTTAGCCAGTTAAATATTTAATTGTAAATAATCATTTAAAACCTCCAAAAAATTTGGAGGTTTTTTGTTTAATTTTTTTAGATTGTCGACTCAAATATAATTATCACAGAAAAATTATTTCGGATCTTTTACATGATAAAAATTGTTTTTTTTATAGTATCACTTTTGAGTGCAGGTGGTTTTTTTATAGCTTGTTCTTATTCTGACGATGATGAAACATTTTTCCCGAAACCAAAAGCCTATCCAAGAATTGATTTTCCTATAAAATCTTATAAAATTTACGATAGTATTTGTCCATACAGTTTTGAGATACCTGTTTATTCACATATTGAAAAAGATAAACATCCAAGCGCTGAGCCTTGTTGGATAAATGTAGATTTTCCAAAGTTCAATGCACAAATTCATATAAGTTATAAAACTGTAATAAATAATTTAGACACATTTTTAAACGACAGCAGGGATTTCGCGATAAAACATCAAATCAAAGCTACCGGATTAGATGAGACTGTTATTGTGCGAGATAGCGCTAGAGTCTATGGTCTCGTGTATGATATAAGAGGTAATACAGCATCTAATATTCAATTTTATTTGACTGACAGTACACATCATTTTATGCGTGGCGCACTTTATTTTAATACAGTTCCTAATATTGATTCTTTGAGTATTGTAATAGATTATTTAAGACAAGATATCATACATTTAATTAAAACTTTTAAATGGAAAGATCCATCTAAGCAAAAGCAGAGATAGTTTACAAAGCTTGTAAATCAATAAAATCATAATTTTTCAATCAAAATTTGCGAAACCACGAGCACATCGGGAACGGAAATGAAGTATTTGATTTACCGAAAACACTCACTCCTGCTAAGCAAATTTGAAATGCTTTTTTCTCACTATGCTGAAATCTCATTCCAGGCATAACAAAAAGCGCAGTAGTCAAGTAATTAGTTTTTGTAACTATATACTCGTATTTTGGTTCAATGTATATTGACCCATTATATGTACTAGGCAAAATTTCTTTGTATTGTGTGTCTGTTGATTCTTGTTCGAAGAAACCTAGCATCGAATCAAAAACGAAACTCACTTTTGCTCCTACTTTACATATTCCAGCTACTGAAATTATTGGTCCGTTTGTCAATGGTTTTTGGTAAGATGTATAATAGGGGTATTTATTTTGGTATACTCCGGGTTCAGGTAAATCAATTGTATTTCCTGATTTAAAGTACGCATATCCTGCTGAAAAGGATATGTTATTTTTTCTGTCACCTAATGTCATACTAAACCAATGAAGTCCGCCATATCCTTTAAAGTTATTTAGGTATCCTGTAGTTCCTAGTAATGATCCCGCTGAAAAATTTAT
>Ga0172373_10008201_pt1 | contig 13310 bp, 16 predicted proteins | sample Lak10m_2_FD_114546 | JGI IMG/M metagenome (GOLD analysis project Ga0172373, IMG submission 114546) | Freshwater microbial communities from Kabuno Bay, South-Kivu, Congo - kab_092012_10m | ecosystem: Environmental > Aquatic > Freshwater > Lake | place: Democratic Republic of the Congo... | reverse complement strand
GGGACACCGTTTCATTTTCGGTTGGTAAAATAGGCACTTCTTCTTGACAATACGGCCTAAAGTAGGTACAGATGGGGGATATGAAAAAATATTGTTGCCCTGCCTGTAAGACTACTGCTGCCGTTATCCGCTATGGTTACCGGAAGAAAGTACTCCGACTGTTTTGTAAGGCATGTAACCATCATTTCTCCTACGATCCGGTATATCTTCCTGCTCGTAGCATGATGAATGACCATTTGGATGGATTGTCATTCGGTAAGCTCTCTGCAAAGTATGGGATATCAAAAACAAAAGTATATCGACTGGTACATGAGGAGTTAAAGAGGCTACCCTTCAACAATGAGTTTACGTTCACGCATTGTAATCGGTTCTCCTCCATATTTCTTTTTGATGGGAAATATATACACGTGAAAGGGTATACCAAAAAGATAGCACTCCTCTGGGGCATTGACTACTTCCGACACGATATTCCCGTATTCTCCCTTGCTCCTTCTGAAAACTACCAATCATGGGGGCGGTTCTTCTCCTACTTTCGTATCATTTGTCATTTTCCCACCTACTTCTGCCGTGATGACAATCAGCCTCTGAAGGCTGCAGCTCGGCATGCATTTCCCCAAGTTAAAATACAAACCTGCGCAAACCATTTAAAGGAAAATGTACGGAGACTACTTAACACAAGAACTGATCCGATCTACGCTCCTGTCATTTCCCGCCTTGCAGATGTTATTGGAGTGAAGCGGTCATCAAAGGACTTTACCAAACGGATGTTTGCTCTGTTTCATGATTATCGTTCTGACTCACGGGTTCTATCCATCCTGACCGATATTGAACGGTCACACCATGAACTTCTTGCCTACCGTAATATCAAGAATGCTCCCATTACCACCAACCTCATGGAGTGTTACAACTCTCACCTGGAATCACGGCTCTTTTCTTTAAAAGGATTTGAATCTTATCGTCACGCAAAGCTCTGGCTCAATGGCTATATTCTCAAACGAAGATATGCAAAACTTACCGGATGTACTGGGTACTTTAGAAGATTGAATGGGTGTAAGCCCGTTGAGAAAACAAAAAAATTAGGGAGCGTCCTACCAATCCTTTTTTAGAAGTCACCAACCGTTTTTGAAACGGTACCCTAAGTCCAGAGCAATTGAGGGCGTTAGAACCTTTTATGCTTAAATTTAGTATAGTAAATTGATAGTAAAACCATCTCAAACGCCACCGTTCTACTTTATAATATAATCAAGTATGTCCAGTACTTATAAAACAAAGTTTATAATTAGTTTTCTTGTTGGGATAATTGTCATATTTGGAATTCTACTTTTCCTTTCTTTCAAACAATTTCAAGAAGCCAGCACTCGCTTAAAAAGTGAGATCAAAACAAACAATAACTTAAAAAATCAGATTACAGAATTGAGAGGCTACCAGTCTGGGTTACCATCAATTAAACCAACACCATCTGTATTAGATTATTCAAATAATAAATCCTATTTTCTCTCAAAGATATACACAAAATTTCCAAATTTTCAGGCTCAGATGCCAGAGTCAACTATCAAAAGAGTATTCCAATTTCCAATATCATTGGAAATTGATAAAAAAGCCATGGGAGGTTATTTAGTAGAAGCAGAAAATAATGTGAATACTCAAAGTAGTTTTTCATTTCATTTGATAACTTCTGATGTTCAGAAAGAACTAGTTAATCCAATGAGTTCTTACGCAGATAAAAATGGAATAGGCTGCTTTTTAACAGATTATAAAATAGTAGGGAATGAGAGCGGTTTAAATAGAAGCTTGTCAGATAAGGTTGGATATATTGTCTTATCAGGTAAATGTGAAACTTATGGTGGTGGAAGATTTGTTTCAATTTATAAATTGAGTACTGGAGAAAAAATATTATTACAAGGAAATATTAATATTGGCGGAACAATGTATGAGGGAATTTCAGAAACCGGTAATGCGCTTGGAGGAGTACGAGGGGTATTTGGTGTAAATAATCCGACTGTAGTAATTGAATTTGGAAATGATGACGCGAGTGCTGCAACTTCTTTAGAAAGATTATCTAGTATTGGTTTTTTTGACATCCAAACCGGAAATTTAATACAAGTAGCCAACTTTAGATAACTTTCAATCAGAGTTCGAACCCTTGTTTTGAATTGTCTGAACAAGTAAAACAATTCTATTTTTCATATAAGTCCACTTGCCATGTATAAATATCTCTCAAAGTTAGAACCTTTTTATCTTGTTATGAAGGACTAAAGTAGTATTTTTGTGTTTCTCCTATCCTAAGTCCAGACTCCTGAAGGACGTCAGAACCTTCTACACACAAATTTAGTATAGTAAATTACTTTTGCCCGTTTTCTTTATGTGCAACCATTAAGCAGAAATTCATTACAACAGTTAGTCCATGACTTTCTGCATATTTTTTTGCCTCAATATTTTCTGTTCCTTCCTGCATCCAAATCGTTTTCACATCCTTTCTTTTTACTGCCTCAGCAACAATGGTATATACAAATTCGCTTTTACGAAAAATATCCACTACATCAATGCTGATATTGTTTGGGATATCGGCAAGCGTTTTGTATGAGGGAATAGTTTTCCACGATGTAATGGCGGGATTAACAGGAATTATGATAAATCCTTTGGACAGAAGGTATTCTGCCACTTTATAACTGGGTCTATCTGGTTTATCGGATAAGCCGACAATAGCGATAGTTTTAATTGTAGAAAAAAATTGATTATTCATATCTGAGAGCATCAATAGGGTTTAAACTTGCAGCTTTTTGAGCAGGATACCAACCAAAGAAAACACCAATACTGATGGTTGTAATAAACGATAATATATAGCTCCACCAAACAAGAATTACTGAAACCTGGAATCTCTTGAGGAGAAAAAATACACCAAAAGAAAAGATAAAACCAATCAAAAAACCAACTAAACTCAAGATAAATGCTTCAAATAAGAACTGAAAAAGGATGTATTCAGACTGTGCTCCGATTGCCTTTCGAATACCGATTTCTTTGGTTCGTTCTGTAACCGTCACATACATAATATTCATGATTCCAATGCCGCCAACAAGTAGCACCACAATCCCAACGGAAGCTAAAAGGATCGACATGGTACGTGAAGAATTTACTGCGGCAGAAACAGTAGTTCCCATATCTCGCACTCTAAAGTCGTCATTCATACCTGGCTTTAAATTATGTGTTTGACGAAGAGTTTTTGATATCTCATCAACAGCTTGGTTTATTAGTTTTACATCTTTAGCCTGTGCATTCATATTAAACCTTCCAATAATTCCCAAAATATATCTATATGCTGAAGAATAGGGAGTGAAAATACTATCATCAATTGTTGTGGGCCCTACCGATCCACCTTTATATTCAAGTAAACCGATTACTTCAAATTCTTTTTTTCCCACCATGATTGTTTTTCCAACAACATCTGCATACCTATTTCCAAATAGTTCTTCAGCAACCGTTGCCCCAATTACTGCAACTTTGGTATGGTTATCATTTTCCTCTGTTGTAAAAAATCTTCCCTTAACGAGAATGAGATTGGCCAACTGTTGAATGTCTGGAGTTGTGCCAAGAACAGATAAGTTGCTTGATTGCCCACCGTACTGCATCTGTACTCGTCCAGACAATTGTGGAATAGCTGTAGCAATTGATGGAAGCTGTTTTATCGGTTCAACATCAACATAGCTTAGTTTTGAAGCAGCACCATCTACAGTTGATGGGGCATTTATGAGAACAGTTGTCACACTCATGCTTGAATACTGCTGTTCAATATCTTTTTTTGCACCTTCACCAAGGGCAACAACAATAATAATGGTAAGTGAACCAATGATAATCCCAAGAGTTGTTAAATATGATCTCATGGGATTTGCCATCAATGCATTCCATGAAAGCCGAAATAATTTTTTAGTGATAATAAGATTATTCATGTACTATTTTGCCATCCTGTAAACGAATAATTCTTTCTGCACGTGCGGCGACTGTTGGATCATGGGTAACCATGAGTATTGTCTTTCCTTCCTTTTTGTTTAGATCAACGATAAGCTCCATTATTTCCTTTCCAGTCTTACTATCTAGCGCTCCTGTTGGTTCATCCGCAAGGAGAAATGATGGATTATTCATTAAGGCTCTCGCAATCGCTACCCGCTGCTTTTGTCCTCCCGATAATTCGTTCGGTTTAAATGTAAGTCTCTCCGAAAGCCCCATTCTAGATAATAGTTCTTTTGCTCGGATGTGGTCTTCTTTCCCAAGGTAGAAAGATGGAAGAAGAACATTATCAAGAACTGAAAGAGAGGGAATGAGATTGAAATTCTGAAATATAAAACCAATATACGTATTTCGAATCACTGCAAGATCACGATGTGAGAGTCCGGATACGTTTTTATCCTCAAGGATATAAGATCCTGATGTGGGTGAATCAAGACACCCAATAATATTAAGAAGAGTAGATTTACCGCTTCCTGATGGTCCCATTATTGCTACAAATTCACCTTTTTTTATGTCTACACTGAGTCCTTTGAGTATTTGATATGTTTCCGCTCTTATTTGATACGATTTAACAATATTTTTAAGTGAGAGAAGTGTATTTGTCATGGCAGTATGACCGTATCACCCTGGTTTAATCCTGAAGATACTTCAACTTCTTTTCCATCGGTAAAACCTGTCTCAACTAAGACCTCTTTTGGTTTTTTATCTTCAAGCTTAGTGACATAACTCATATTATTTTTTCGGTATACCGCACTATTGGGAATAATAAGGATTCCAGATTTTTCTTTTGTAATAAACTGAATTTGTCCCGCCATTCCATCCAGCAGGGAATATCCTTTTTCATCGGGTATGGTGGCTCGTATCTTATAGCTTGATAGTCCGTTTTGGTCAACGGTTGCAAGATTGGAGATAAACTCTACTTGGGAAGAAAAAGTAACACCTTGGATTGCATCAACTTTTACCAGTGTTTTTTGATCCTTGTTTATTTTTAAAACATCAGTATCTTCTGCATATGCTTCAAATACAAGGGATCCTGGTTTGGTAATTGTTATCACCACACTTCCATTTTGAGTATTTGTTGTTTCTCCCTCTTTAATATTTACTGCAGATACTATTCCGTCAATCGGTGAATATAAATAGGACTCCTTGAGTGCGATGTTTTTAATTTCAACATCAAGAACTGATTTATCAAGTGTGTATTGAGAGTTTTCAAGAGCTCGCTTCATCGTGTCATTTAATGCTCCTGCAGGGTATGTTACTTGGCCTGTCTGATCAAATGAATTACGTGTAATCAAATAATCTTTTAGATTCTTTTCAAGATTTTTTTGAACATCTTGAGTATCGAGCGCCATAAGGTACTGCCATTTTTTTACTTCTTGTCCTTCTTTAACAGCAATATGTGTAACTTTCCCGCTCACGGTAAATTTCAAATCACGTCGTTCAATTGCTGTTTTTCCGTCAATTGAAAAAGCGATTTTTAATGTACCTATTCGTGCTGTCGCTGTTTTTATCTCTTTGACAGGTGTTTGTTTCAGATTGAATACATAAAACCCAACACCTAAAAAGACAACTACAAACCCCACTAATAGTACTATTTTCTTATTCATCTTCTTACTGCGCAGACACTCCTTTTAATTTAACAAACTCTATAGAGTTGCCTGTTTTCCAAATGGATACATACACACCCTTAACAAGTTCTGACATTCCGGCCTTTACATTGGACCCATCTGCCGCTCCTGATCCTTTAACAATCGTAACACCAACGGGGATGGTAATAGTGATAGGTTCTTTAGTGAGATTAGCTGACTCTTGGGCTTTCAAAGCTTGCCTCTCTTCCATAGTCAATTTTTGTCGTCTTGCCCGCTCCTCTGCCGTTACTTCCTTGACGCCTATTTCATTGGCGATAGTAGCTTCATTGCCTGAAATGCTCGTAACGTATCCATTTATCTCAGCAAGTCGAGTTGGTGAAGTAAGAGATTGATTAGATACGGATGGAACAGTAACCTCAGCCTCTTTTTTTGATGAGTTGATAAAATAAAAAATTCCTCCTCCAAGCACTGCAACGATTATTAATCCAAAAATAATATTTTTCATATGATATTAGTATAGTATATTTTTAACGTCTTATCCCTTTTGCAAATAAACTTTTACAAAACTGCTTTTCAGTTCTGCGGCTTTCTTTGATAGCTCATCTTTCTTGTCTTCTTTTGCCAGACGCAACAGATCATCAAGGTTAGTCCGTATTGCTTTGATGTCTGTTGTTTGGGATTCAGCCTCTATTTGCATAAGAAGTTTATTTGATTCCTCATATGTTTTTATGACTTTTTCAGTATCTTTTGCGTCTGCTGCTTCTATGTTTTTTTCCATAGCATCATGAAAGTCTGTGAGAGTCAGTGCAAACAGAGAGAACCCATTTCGTTTAAAAAGTGACTGAAAAATGGGACGTACTTCCTCAAGTTTTTTATGTGTTGCTGGCAGATCTCCCGAATAAACGCCTGGTTTTACATCTTCAAGTATAGTTGAAACCTTTAGGAGATCATTGATAAATTCTTTATCATTACGGAAAACGAATGGTTTATAAGCACTATACTTACTACTGAATACGGCAAATGCTGCCTTCCATGATTCATAATTAGCAATTGCCTCATTTCTTTTGCTTTGTCCGGTGAGAAAAAGTGTTTGTTTGTAATAACCGTTCATTTTCCCATATTCCTCTAAAAACTTCTTTTTCGTTATGATATTACTAATAAATCCTCCTCCAATAAGTAAGATTAAGAATAGAATAATGAGGTGTGAAAGCTGTTTAACAGATAATGGTTTTGCATTGCGACTGCATGTCTGTATTTTCAACATGGCATAAAGTCCACAAAACCCCATAAATCCTGTAACCGACATAAGTGCTCCAACAATATAGGCGATAATCTGAGGAGTCCCTCCAAGCCAAAATCCGCCTGCAACTAAGGCAAGTGCTCCAATTGTAACTCGAGCAACCCTATCGATAAGACCTTCATTTGATTTGATCATAGGTAAAAGAGAATGAATATATTAATAATACAAGTTAGGTGCAAATTTATTTCACTTGACAAACTTAGTATACTATATTAAACTTACATATAGTTAAGTAAATTATATCACATATGAGAACTAATTGTTCACACGTCGTCCTAGAAAACTTTTTTGAGCCATGCATTCTTTTTCTCTTGTCAGAAAAACCAAGCTATGGATATGAGCTCACCAAAAACCTCAAAGAGCGTTGCGGTTGTACAGTAAATATAGGAAATCTATATCGAGGATTAGGAAGGTTAGTAAAAAGTAAAGACATTGAAAAGAAGAACGTGAAAAGCGAATTAGGACCAAACAGGGTGATGTATGAAATAACTGCAAAAGGTAAAGTGCTACTCAAAGATTGGATTGAAGGTCTTGAAGAGCAGAATAAAACAATTTCTAAATTAATTAAAAATTACAAAAACAAATATGATTCAAGTAACAAGTAAAAACTTTAAGGATGAGGTTAGTAATTTCAAAGGAGCAGTTGTTGCAGACTTTTATGCAGATTGGTGTGGACCATGTAAGATGCTTTCTCCACTTATGGACCAGATGAGTAATGACAACAAAGACTCAAATGTAAAATTTGTAAAAATTAATGTAGATCAAGAACAAGAACTTGCCGGACAATACGGAGTCATGAGTATCCCGACAGTCATCTTCTTTAAAGATGGGAAGAAAGTATCCCAAAGAGTGGGAGTATCCCAAAAGAGTGAATATGAAGATTCAATTAAAAAGACAATTTCCCATGTCCCAGCAGCAAAGGGAACAGGAGGAAATGTAAAAGTATTTAGTACTCCCACATGTCCTTACTGTCACATGGCGAAAGCATACTTAAAGGATAAAAAAGTTGAGTTTGAAGATATTGATGTCTCTCATGACCAAAACCAGGCAAGAGCAATGGTTGAAAAGTCAGGGGAGATGGGTGTCCCTCAGCTATGGATTAATGATGAAGTAGTGATTGGATTCAATAAGCCAGTCATCGATCAGCTACTTGGAATATAACCGGCCTATTTCGTAAAATTCGGTTCGAACCTTTTTAATTTTTCTAGATTAGATTGATAGGAAAGGGTGAATAGATTTTCCTCCTATAAAATTGTCCAGTTTCTATGCTGGTAAAAAAACCCAAGTTAGAACCCTTCAAATAGATTGTCTTAGCAATCTAAATCAATGTATTTTGAAGTCAATTTTTAGTTTGTCCAGGGGAAAGGATTCGAACCTTTGTAGGCATAAGCCAGCAGTTTTACAGACTGCCCCCGTTGGCCACTTGGGTACCCCTGGTATAAGTACTTATTGTACCAAACAAAGCGCGCTATCTCCACATAATTTTGTATTGCCTCCGAGGCTGAATTACGGTAAGATATGTATCTATGACACAACTACGCGATTGTAAGAAAACAAAGGTAGCCATTATTGGAGCAGGCCGTGTGGGTATCACGGCAGCTTTCACCATGTATCTCAAGAATACCGCCCAGGAGATAATGCTTTTCGGACGGAACAAGGAAAAGTTGGTCGGGGAGCAGCTTGATTTCATGCATAGCCTTTCTTTTCTGGGCACGTCGCATATCACGGTAGGAGAGGAGTACGCGGACCTGGCGGGGAGCGATGTCATCGTTTTTACCGCGGGGGCGGCACAAAATCCCGGGGATTCCCGTCTGGATCTGGTAAAAAAGAATACCGAAATCCTTGAGTCTATGATCCCTGACATCGTCAGACATGCTCCTGAGAGCATCATCATCATGGTCACGAATCCCGTGGACATCCTGACGCTCAAAACCCATGAGATCGCCAAGCTCCCGCGCGGGCGGGTATTCGGGAGCGGGACCACACTCGACACGGCGCGGTTCCGGTTCCACCTCTCCGAATTCCTGCACGTCAATCCGAAGAGCATCCATGCATATATCCTGGGGGAGCATGGGGACAGCTCTTTTCCGACCATCTCGACTGCAAACGTGGGCGGACAACTCATCACCAGTCTGCCTGACTTTTCGCGCGAAAAAGCCCTGTCTGCCTATCAGAAAGCCCGCGATGCCGCGGCCACGATCATCGCGGCCAAAGGAGCGACATATTATGCAATCGGTGTCGTCATCAACCAGCTCGTGGAGGCCATCTTCCATGATGCGCGGCGCGTATATCCGCTTTCCGTCCCGCTCGAGGGCGAATACGGATACCGCGATGTCTCGCTGAGCCTTCCGTGCGTTTTGGGACGGGGAGGGGTTGTCGAGACGCTTCAGATTGTGTTGTCTGAGGAAGAGCGGGGGCAGCTCGCCGCCTCGGTCGAGGTGTTACAAAAGTATCTCTGATATGGTAAACTTGAGGGATGTTCGTATCACCTGTTTATGCACAATGCCCGGTATGCGTGGTTACGGTTGGCGGGGGACTTTTCTTAGCCAAAAAACTCGGGATTGACGACCTTCTCGTTTCCATCTGGCTCTCCGGGCTCAACACGGCCATCGCGTTTTGGATAGCTTCGAGCATGAAACCAAAAATACTGAAAAACGGTCTCTGGTGGTCTATTGGATTCTTTGTGATGACGATAGGATATCTTGTGTTTTCCAAGCAGACCGGTCACCGGGGCAATACGTTCCTGGGAATCGACAAGGCAATACTCGGCATGATCATAGGTCTCCTCGTATTGTATGCGGCATATTTCGTCGACAAGCTCCTGAGGTACAAAAACAAAGGCAAGGTGCTTTTCTATTATCAAAAAGTTATCATCCCGGTCTCTTTTCTGTTGATGACGACCGGCATCATGGCATTGGCCATGACATTCATCAAACGCTGATATGATGGACAACGCAAAACTGAACGATTTCATGGATAAGGTAAAAAAATTGGAGAAAGGCGAGAAACTCGACCTGTCTTCGGGGGAGGATTTGTCTATCGGGATAATGAATCTCATCTCGATAGAGGAACACCTTTTTTTCTCCGGAGGCAAGACGGGAGAGACGAAGTATTACGACCTCCTCAACGAAGTCAGGAAAATGCGGGTGGAGCTCTTACGGGAGATCATCAAGGACTATAACGGGGAAGTCTGGTGCATCAGCAAGCATCTGCTTGCGGCATCCATGCGCGTCATGGAAGTAGGCACCAAGGCCCTCAAAAACGGCGACAAGGAAAAGGCCCGGGGACTTTTCAAGAAATCATACGATTTGTACAATCTTTTCTGGGGACTTAACCTCGGGGTCGTCTCAAAGGGGGAGGTTAAACAGTTTGGCGGACCCAAGAAAGAAGAACCCATAGCCCATACCGAGCCCGGACTGCTCGGCAAGGTAAGCGGACTCATCGGGAAAGTCTTGGACTGCTGCAGGGAATAAACATGTGCAATATCAAACCGCTCCGGGTCAAGAAAATCATCGGTAACACCGCATTCCTCGAAGGAGGCATGCGGGCAATCTACGACAAACGGGTGGGGGTAGTGAAAGCGGATGACAAGGTCATGGTATTCGGTAATTTAATCATTAAACGGATGGATGGCATTCCATCAAAAAAGATATGAACAAAACACAAAAAGGGATTCTGTATGCTTCTTTGACGGCCGTCATCTCGGGTTTTTCGATCCTGTACTCGAAGTTTGCGGTCGTGAAGATGGACCCGCTTGTCCTGACCACGAGCCGCAATCTCTTTGTCGGCCTGTTGTTTATCTTCCTTATTACCATCATGGGCGGATGGGGAGAGGTGCGGAAGCTTGGCAAAAAACAAACCCTTTCGTTAGGAATCATCGCGCTCATCGGGGGTGCGATTCCCTTTTACCTCTTTTTCTCCGGTCTCAAGCTGATTTCCGCGCTTACCGCTAACATCATCCACAAATCGATGTTTGTATGGGCAGGGGCGCTGGCCGTTATCATGCTGAAAGAAAAGATCTCATTGCCGTTTGTCCTCGGTTTCGGTGCTATTGTTATTTCCCAACTCATTATCGGAGGTTTACTTCCGTCAATTTCTGCCGGAAGCATGATGGTCTTGGGTGCGACATTGTTTTGGTCGCTCGAACAAATCATTGCCAAAAAAACGCTTGAATCGGTATCTCCGCGGCTGGTCGGATTGGCGCGCATGGGCGGCGGCTCCCTCTTCCTGCTTTTTGCAACGGCCGCTTCGGGAAAACTGTCCCTGCTTCCTTTCCATAATCCCTCACAGTTGCTGACCGTCGGGATAGGCGGAGCACTCCTGTTTTTTTATGTCTATTTCTGGTTCAAGGCCTTGTCTCTTGCGCCGGTTACCGTCGTGTCCCTTGTTCTTACCGGGGCAACGGTTGTCGGGGCGCTTTTGACCGGTTTGTTTGTTCCTTTACCCATTCCGGTCAAGGACATGGCTGTCTATACCGGTATCCTGGGCGGTATTGCGGTCGCGGTATCCGCCGCGTGGTACCGTCTGGGTTATGTGGGTGATACATCATAATGGACACGGAAGGATTACTGCTTTGCGCCAGATATGCGGCTTCTCCCAATTTTTTCGGGTACTGCGGGCCGCGCAAAAGTGCCGTCATCCTTGATCATCTCAAGGAGGGAGTTGCAGACTCCGAGATGGAACACGTCTTGTCTGAGTTCGAGACCCTTCATCCCTATCTCCAATTCATAGCGCGGGAACACGGCTTCCCGGACCCGTACGACCGCCGGATAGTAGCCGCCTATTGGATCGGGAACGCTCTCTTGCGAAAAGTTCGGAGCAATGACTATGCTGCTTTCTTACGGGAACAGCTGGTGCTGGATAAGAAAATCTCCAAGGAAGAACTGCGCCTCATCCGAGACAAGACGGATAAGCACACGTTCCTGCCGCATCATGCCTTCCATGTCTTTAATATCTTCAAGCGCACCGGCAAAGACGATTCCAACCACACCCTGAACACGATGGACGAGTGCCGCATCGGGTGGGGGACGGCCGACGCTATTTCCGGGTATGCCGTGAGGGTTCTATACAAACCTCTCCAGTGGCATGAGGGAAAGCTTGGTTTCGGGAATGAAATAGTAAAAGCAATCCACCTGGACTACAAAAAGAGTGTGTTTGTCCGCGATATACAAAAAGGAGATCTCGTCACGTTTCACTGGAGCCAGGCATGCGAGAAGATAACCAAAGCTGAGGTGCGTCAGCTAGACTATTATACGAAGAGGGCGGTTATGTATTACAACGAACAATGAAACGGAGAATCTATGTTTTCGGCAACGTATTCCTTTCTTTTGATTCGAAACCGGTTGTCATGATGCCGCACCTGCAACGACAACATCCCGGGGTCGAGTTCATCCAAACGGACCCAAACGAAAATTTTCCTCCCCATGGCGAAGTTGATCTGATAATCCTGGATACCGTACAGGGGATAGACAGAGTTATGCTGTTGGATTCGGAGGATCTGGCAAAGATAGAGAAGACGCCGGTTTCGCCACACGATTACGATCTGCTATTCCATCTACTGCTACTGAAGAAACTACGGAAGATTGTTCGCGTCCGAATAATCGGCGTTCCTCAAAAACCCTCACATGCGAATACGCTTGCAGATGTCTCAGCAATCATCTCCACTTTACCTTGAGAAAGTGGGATGCGCAGGACATGCATGGGTCAAATGCGCGGATGAGCCGTTCAACCTGATCTATGATCGCATCCTTGGGGGTATCTTGCATGACAAGCTCCTCCACAAGCTCCCGGATAGCACGCTCCATGAGTATCTGGTTCTGGCCGGATGGGACGATGATTTCTCCTTTTGTCACCGTTCCTTGCTCGTTGGTTTCGAGTTCGTAAAATAATGTGCCCCGGGGCGCTTCGATGACGCCCGTGCCTTTGAACGCGCGGGGAGGCACTTTGATTGGCGCCTCGGGGACAAGCTCGGTGCACGAGTCGATGAGCTCGATCGAAGCGTCTATCGCCTGCAGGATTTCTATCGCCTGCGCAACGTTATTGTCATAGAGGTTATTCGAGGGGAATCTGGCGAGATATGGTGCTGCAGTCTCCTTTGTTTTTGCATGGAGAGCGTCTTTATAGAGGTTGAGGCGGGCGACGGAACCAACCATGAACAGCTTGCCATTGAAAGAAAATCCCCGGGCATGAGAATAAGGAATGATGACGGCATTGAGGTGATTGTTGAATTGGCTGTCCGGCACGCACGTGCCATCCGTTGAGCAGAGCTGACCATCCAGGAACGAGAAATCCTCGCTTTTGAGGGCGGTGAAGGATACTGGTTCTTTCATCTCCTGTTTGAAGGGTGATTTTGCAAATACATCGATGAGATGGACGATTTTGGGTCTGATAGACAGAAGAGACTCCTTCTGTTTCTTGAT
>Ga0172373_10008198_pt1 | contig 13312 bp, 12 predicted proteins | sample Lak10m_2_FD_114546 | JGI IMG/M metagenome (GOLD analysis project Ga0172373, IMG submission 114546) | Freshwater microbial communities from Kabuno Bay, South-Kivu, Congo - kab_092012_10m | ecosystem: Environmental > Aquatic > Freshwater > Lake | place: Democratic Republic of the Congo... | reverse complement strand
CCGGCAGCATCGTGCCGCTCGTGAAGTCGGTGTCGGCGCTCGTCGATCGCACTCGCTTGTTGTATCTCTACCCGAGCGATCTGAGCGACGAACTCATCGATGCCATCCTCGCGTCGGGTGTTCCGTACTTCGATCTCTCGCTCCAGCACGTGAGCAAGCCGCTGTTGCGTCGCATGCGCCGTTGGGGAGACGGTCAGCGATTCCTCGACCGCATCGCCGACATCCGCGCCCGCGAGGCGGCCGCGGCGTTCCGGAGCAACTTCATCGTCGGCTACCCGGGGGAGACCGAGGCCGATCACGATCAGTTGCTCGCCTTCGTGGACGCGGCCCAACTCGACTGGTGCGGTTTCTTCGCGTACTCGCCCGAGGAAGGCACCTACGCCTACGACCTCGACGGCACCGTGCCCGAATCGCTGGTGCGCGAACGACTCTCCGAACTCTCCGAGTTGCAAGACGCGATCACCGCACGCAAGCGCGACGAGTTGATCGGGAGCACCATCGAGGTGTTGGTCGACACACCCGGAGTCGGTCGCAGTCATCGTGAGGCTCCCGAGATCGACGGAATCGTCGAACTGCCCGAATCGCTCGCGGTGGGCCAGTTCCACACGGTTCACGTCACCGACGCGTTGGGACCCGACCTGATCGCCGAGGCGATCTGATGCCGGTCGATCCGAACGCCATCGCCACCTGGGCCAACGCCGTCACGGTTGGGCGCATCTTGTCGGCTCCCCTCATGTTCCTGGTGGTCCCCGACGGAACCAGTGGTTCGTGGGTCGCCTTGGCCGTGTGGTTCGTGCTGTGTGTGAGCGATGGTTTCGACGGCTACCTGGCCCGTCGCCACGGAACCACCCGAGCCGGTGCGTTCCTCGATCCGTTGGCCGACAAGATCCTCGTTCTCATCGCGATGTTCACGTTGGTGAGCAACGACATCTACTGGATCGTCCCGGTTCTCATCATCGCCGTGCGTGAAGTGGCCATCAGCATGTACCGCGTGGTGGTGGGTGCCCGCGGGGTGAGCATGCCAGCCAGTCGGCTGGCCAAGTACAAGACGACCATTCAGCAGTTCAGCGTGGCCTTCGCCATCGCTCCGGTCACGGCCGAGAACGCCACCTGGCTCTGGAAGTGGCTGCTCTGGATCGCGGTGGTCCTCACCGTCACGAGTGGCTTGCAGTACTTGTGGCGAGCCCAACGCCGGAGGACCTGACGTGCGTTGTTCGGTGATCGCCGTCGGAACCGAGTTGCTGCTCGGTCAGATCGTCGACACGAATTCGTCCTGGATCGGCGAACGCCTGGCCGCCAACGGCATCGACTCGCACGTGCAGTTCAAGGTGGGTGACAACCATCGGCGCATCGTGTCCTTGCTGCGTGGCGCCCTCGACGAAGCCGATGCGGTGATCATGTGCGGCGGGCTCGGACCCACCCACGACGATCTCACGCGCGAGACGATCGCCGAAGTGATGGGTGTCGAGCTCGAGATGAACGATGGCGTGGCCGACGTGATCCGCGAGATCTTCTCATCACGAGGTCGGCGCATGGCCGACAACAACTTGCGTCAGGCGATGGTGCCGCGCGGGGCCACGGTCATTCCGCAGACGCGCGGTACGGCCCCCGGACTCATCTGCCCGATCGGACCGAATCGTGACAAGGTCGTGTACGCGGTACCGGGTGTGCCGCACGAGATGTACGACATGATGGAGCGCGCGGTGCTGCCCGATCTGCGACGACGCATGGGTGACGTGAGTGTGATCGCCAGCAAAGTCGTGCGCACCTGGGGCGAGAGCGAGAGCGGTCTCAACGAACGCTTGGCCCCGCTCATCGAACGACTCGAAGTCGAAGGAAATCCGACCTTGGCGTTCCTCGCCAGCGGCTGGGAGGGCATCAAGGTGCGTCTCACCGCCAAGGGTGCCGACGCCGCGCAGGCCCAGGCGATCATCGATCGCTGGCTGCCCGAAGTGCATCGTCACGTGGGTGAGTTCGTGTTCGGCTACGACACCGACACGATGGAATCGGTCGTTCTCGATCTGCTCGACACACGCGGCTGGTCACTCGGCCTCGCCGAGTCGGTCACCGGGGGATTGGTGGCTGGTCGTATCACCGCGGTGCCGGGAGCCAGTCGCACGTTCAAGGGATCGATCGTGTCGTACGCGAGCGACGTGAAATTCGACGTGTTGTCGGTGCCGCACGGTCCGGTGGTGAGCGCGGAAGCCGCGGTCGCGATGGCCGATGGTGCGCGCCGCGTGCTCGGAGCCGATGTCGGGCTCGCGCTCACAGGAGTGGCCGGACCATCCGAGCAGGACGACCAACCGGTCGGAACGTTGTGGGTCGGGCTGGCGTTGCCGAATCAGGCGACCTCCGCCACACTGTTACGCATGCCGGGAACACGCGATCAGATGCGCCAGATGTCGGTCATCTCGGCCCTCGATCTTCTGCGAAGACGTCTCGCCTGAGTACGCCTGAGTTCGTACCCTGTCTCATCGGCCCTCGTAGCTCAGTTGGATAGAGCAACGGCCTTCTAATCCGTAGCGCGCACGTTCGAATCGTGCCGAGGGCGCCCAAATCGGCCAGTCGGGTCTAGAATCTTCCGTCGGCCTGCGTACCCCCAACGATCGAGGTTTTCGTGAAGTTCAAGAAGGGTGACACCGTCATCTATCCCCAGCACGGGGCCTGCAAAGTGGTGGCGACCCGCAAGGAAGACCCGTTCGGTAGCGGCAAGCAGATCGAGTACTTGGTGCTCAGCACGGTCATCGGCGAGATGATGCTCAAGGTCCCGATGGCGAAGGTCGACGACGTGGGTGTGCGTCCGCCGGTGTCGCCCGACGAGTTGGCCGACTTGGTCGCAGTGTTGGCCAAGCCCGATCCGCGCGTGCCGAGCAACTGGAGCCGCCGCTTCAAGAATCACCAGGAGAAGTTGAAGAGCGGTGACGTGTACCAGGTCGCCGAAGTGGTGCGAAACCTGTCGGCGCGTAATCGCGACGCCAGCCTGTCGGCCGCCGAGCGCACCATGTACGAGCGCGCTCGCGTCAACTTGATCTCCGAAATCGCACCGGCGCTCAAGGTGTCGCCCGAGGAGGCCGAGCGCTATCTCGACGATGCGTTGGCCAAGGGAGTCTTGAAGGCCATCAAGGCCGCACCCAAGAAGACTGAAGCCGCGGCCCCGGCCGCTGCTGCCGAGCCGGCCAAGAAGTCAGACGCGAAGCCTGAGCCGGCCAAGAAGACAGAAGCGAAAGCCGAGCCGGCCAAGAAGTCAGAAGTAAAGAAGGCTGCTCCGGCCAAGAAGCCCGAAGCGAAGAAAGCCGCTCCGGCCAAGAAGCCAGCCGAGAAACCTGCAGTCAAGAAAGCCGAGCCGGCCAAGAAGGCTGACGCGAAGAAAGCCGCTCCGGCCAAGAAGCCCGCCAAGAAGTAGTCGCTCGCCGAGGCCACGAGGTGGCTCGGTAGGGTGCGCACATGGTGAAGTCCATGTTGAACAGGGTGTCGATCACGCGCGACGACCTGATGTCGAAGATCGCTCACGGCGAGATCGACACGGTCATCATGGGCTTCCCCGATCGCTACGGGCGTCTGACCGGGAAGCGAACCGCGGCCCCGTTCTTCGTCGAGCACGTGGCCGACCACGGCACCGAGAACTGCGACTACCTGCTCACGTGCGATCTCGATTACCAACCGCAGCCCGGATTCCGTTTTTCGAGTTTCGACAAGGGATACGGCGACATGGTGGCGGTGGCCGATTGGTCGACGGTGCGCATCTTGCCCTGGGTTCCGAAAACCGCTCTGGTGGTGTGTGACCTACTGACACCCGACGGCCAGCCGGTCGACGTCGCTCCACGCACGATCCTGGCTCGCCAAGAAGAGGCCGCCCGCGCGCTCGGTTTCGCGCCCATGGTGGGCAGCGAGATCGAGTTCTTCCTGTTTCACGAGTCGTACGAGGAAGCGCACAGCCGCGGCTATCAGCACCTGCGTCCGCACTCGGCGTTCGCCGAGGACTACAACATCCTCGCCACGACACGTGACGAAGAAGTGATCGGCCGTATTCGACGTGCGCTGGTCGAAGCCGGCTGTCCGGTCGAGTTCTCGAAGGGCGAAGCCGGTGCGGGTCAGCACGAGATCAACATCGGCTACGCCTCGCCGCTCGAGATGGCCGATCGCAATCTCGTGTACAAGACGGCGGCCAAGGAGATCGCGGCCGCGGCCGGCAAGTCGGTCACGTTCATGGCCAAGCCCGGTTTCCACGACGTGGGCTCGTCGTGTCATCTGCACGTGAGCCTCTGGAGTCTCGACGGCAGGACACCGGTGTTCCCCGATGACGATGGCCACTGGGGGATGAGCGACACCTTCCGACACTTCCTCGCCGGACAAATCGCCACCGCGCGCGAGTTCTCGTTGCTCTGGGCCCCCACGGTCAACAGTTACAAACGCTTCCAGCCCGAATCGTGGGCGCCCACCGGAGTCGGTTGGGGTGTCGACAATCGGACGCTCGGTTTCCGCAAGGTTGGCCACGGAGCGTCCGCGCGCGTCGAGAGTCGGATTCCCGGGGCCGACGCCATCAGCTATCTCGCGTTCGCCGGAGCCATTGCCGGCGGCTTGTACGGCATTCGCCATCGCCTCGAACTCTCGGCGCCCTACGAAGGCAACGGATACACCGCGCCCGACGTGGGTCGTATCCCGTGGAACCTGCCCGATGCGATCGAACTCTGGAGAACGAGCGACATCGCGCGCGAATGTTTCGGAGACGACGTGCACCACTGGATCCTGCGCTGTGCCGAATCCGAGTGGGAAGCGTTCAATCGCTCGGTCACCGACTGGGAACTCCGCCGCTACTTCGAGCGGATCTGACGAAAGGTTGTCCATGGGTCGTCTCGACGGCAAGGTCGCTCTCATCACTGGTGCATCGTCGGGCCTCGGCCGGGTGGCCGCCGAACTCTTCGCTCGCGAGGGTGCCGCGGTGGTGGTTGCCGATGTGGTCGATGGTGACGAGGTCGTGTCGGCGATCGACGAAGCCGGCGACGACGCCACCTTCGTGAGTTGCGACGTGACCGACGACGAGTCGGTGAAGAACGCGGTCGATCATGCCGTGGCGACGTTCGGCGGTCTTCACGTGCTCTACAACAACGCCGGTGTGATGTTGGGTGACGACGACAATCCTGAGACCACGTCGATCGCGACCTACGACAAGACGATGGACATCAACGTCAAGGGTGTTCTGCTCGGTTGCAAGCACGCCATCCCGGCCCTGCGCGCTTCGGGTGGCGGATCGATCGTGAACGTTGCGAGTTTCGTGGCCCACATGGGAGCGGCCACGCCCCAGGTCGCGTACACCGCGTCGAAGGGCGCGGTTCTGGCCATGACTCGCGAGATCGCCGTGATCTACGCCCGGCAAGGAATTCGCGCCAATGCCTTGTGTCCGGGGCCGGTGATGACCCCGCTCTTGGCCAAGTTCTTGAGTGACGACGCCAAGCGCAACCGGCGCCTGGTTCACATCCCGATGGGGCGTTTCGGCGAACCGCACGAAATCGCCCAGGGTGCGCTGTTCCTCGCGAGCGACGAGAGCAGTTGGATGACGGGACAGTCGCTCGTCATCGACGGCGGCATCACGGCCGCCTACGTGACACCTGAGTGACTCAGTCGAGCACGACGGTTCCGCGCGCGGTCTGAATTCTCGCCGCCAGCGTCGGTCGGTCGGCGAAGTTGACGGCGATGCGGGCCGGTTCGTCTCCCAATGTGGTGTCGTCGCTCACGGCCGACAGCATCAGATCGATCGTGCGCGGTTCGGGATGGAAGATCTCGAGGTCGATCAACAGACCGGCCACCGGTAGACCGCTCGACGGATGAGGCGAGTGACCCCAGTCGATGAAGAAGGGCAGAACACTCGACGTGTCGGTCGGTCGAGGTGCGACGGTCAGTGACCACTCGAGAATCACGCCGTCCGGTCGTTGACGTGACATCGACACGATCGATCCCGGATCGAATCCGGACTCGCGAGCCAACGCCACCACATCGACGAGGGAGCGGCGCGACGACGTACACCACGCGACGAGTCGCGGTTCGTCGAGATCGTCGATGCCGAAAGGTCGAGGTGCTGTCGGTTCGGGTTGGGCCGGGTCGGGGCCGATGACTTCGAGATAGGTGGAGCCACCCAGTCCAACCAGTGCGTTGTACGTACCCCAACCGAGATGAGCTCCGCCCGGTACGGGTGCAACTCCGAGTAGCTCTTCGACGTGGCGAACGCTCTGCCCGAGGTCGGGTGTCGCGTACACGAGGTGGTCGATCGTCAAGTGAGTACCCATGGGCTCCCTCGAGCCTGCCAAACTCGACGTCATGTCAGAAACTTCTCGCGTTGCCTTTCTCGGTTTGGGAGTGATGGGCGGGCCCATGGCCGGACATCTCGCCAAAGCCGGTCACGACGTCACCGTGTACAACCGCACCGCGTCCAAGAGCGATCAGTGGGTGAAAGACAACGGTGGCCGCAGTGCGGCCACGCCAGCCGCGGCTGCTTCTGGTGTCGATTTCGTGATGATGTGCGTCGGTAACGATGCCGATGTTCGTTCGGTTGCACTCGGCCCCGATGGTGCGTTGTCCGGTATGGCGCCGGGATCCGTTCTCATCGATCACACCACCGCGTCGGCCGATGTGGCGCGCGAACTCGCGGCGGCCTGTGCGGCCAAGGGGGTGGGTTTCGTGGATGCGCCGGTGTCGGGCGGACAAGCCGGCGCCGTGAACGGTGCGTTGACCATCATGTGCGGTTGCGACGACGACGCCGTGTTCGCACGGGCCCGCGCGGCGGTGGCGCCATACGCACGAGCGTGCGCTCTGCTCGGTTCGGCCGGAGCCGGTCAGCTCACCAAGATGGTCAACCAGATCTGTATCGCCGGTGTGGTGCAAGGTTTGTCGGAGGGCGTGAACTTCGCGCAGAAGGCCGGTCTCGACGTGGAGGCCGTGGTCGAAGTGATCGGCAAAGGCGCGGCCCAGAGTTGGCAGATGGACAACCGGGCCAGCACCATGGCCAAAGGTGAATTCGAGTTCGGGTTCGCCGTCGAGTGGATGCGCAAGGATCTGGCCATCTGTCTGGCCGAGGCCAATCGCAACGGTGCGCGTCTTCCGCTCACGGCCTTGGTCGATCAGTTCTACGCCCAGGTTCTGGCTCGGGGTGGTCGACGTTGGGACACCAGCAGCCTCGTTCATCTGCTTCAGAACGACTGAGCGGGCGTAAGGTACGGGCATGGGGGAGAAAGACGTTCGTCGCACACTGCTGGCCCAGGCCGAGCGAACCCTGGCTCACAACCAGGCCGGGACCACCGATCTCACCGAGTCGGTCACGCGAATTCCGGCTGCCAATTATTTCGATCCCGAACGGTGGCAGCGTGAAGTCGACTTGATCTTCAAGCGGGTTCCGCTCTTGTTGGCCACCTCGGCCGAAATCAAGGAGCCGAACTCGTACAAGGCCATCGAAGTGTGCGGTATGCCGGTGTTGGTGGTGCGCGACTCCGACGGTGTGGTGCGCGCGTTCGTCAACATGTGCAGCCATCGCGGTGCGATGCTCGTCGACGAGGGTGTCGGCTCCACCCGCCGCTTCACGTGTCCGTATCACGCCTGGAGCTACAACCAGCAGGGCGATCTGGTGGGCATCTTCAAGCAGAGCGACTTCGGCGAGATCGACTTCTCGTGCATGAGCCTCACGAGCCTCCCGGTCACCGAACGGGCCGGACTCGTCTGGGTGATCTTGTCACCCACGTCGACTCTCGATCTCGACGCGTTCTTCGCGGGTTACGACGAGCTGCTCGGATTCTGCAACTTCGCCGAGATGAACCACTTCGGTTCACGTCGACTGGTCGGCCCCAACTGGAAGGTGTCGTTCGACGGTTACGTCGACTTCTACCACTTGCCGATTCTTCACAAGAACACTTTCGGCGCCAACTTCCCGGCCGATGCGCTGTTCCACCGAGTGGGTCCGCATCAGCGCGTCACCGGTCCGCGCGGCTCCTGGTCGAAACTCGAAGGTGTTCCGAAGGACGAATGGCCCGACAGTGTTCTGACCGGCGGCGTCTGGAGCGTGTTCCCGCACGCGTCCATCGCCGGTTTCGACATCGGCGAACACAAGATCTACCAAGTGGCCCGCATCTTCCCGGGTGCCAACGCCGACGAGTCGATCTCGTATCTCGACTTCATCTCCACTGCTCCGCTCACCGACGAGTTCATCGCGACGGCCAATCAGCAGATCGACTTCCTCGAGCACGTGGTGCGTGACGAGGACTACGCCACCGGCCTCAAGATCCAGCGCACCGTCAAGACCGGCGCCAAGAAAGAACTCGTGTTCGGTCGCAACGAAGGCGGCGCGCAGTACGTGCACGGCTGGCTCGATGCGATTCTCGAGACTCCCGACAGCGAACTATCGGACTTGTTCCGCCGCGGCATCTCGGCCGGGCGACTCGTCACCGACTGACGGCGTCCAGGGCCTTCGGGTCGTTCAGCAATTCGACGATCGTCTGCGCGAACTGCGCGGCCGGCGCTCCGTCGAACACGCGATGATCCCAGGTGAGGCTCAGCGTGAGTCGCTTGGTGGTGCTCACCTTGCCCTTGGCGCCGAGCATCAGATCGTCGCGCAGGCGACCGACACCGAGAATCGCCGCGTTGGGCGGATTGATCACGGGGGTGAAGGCATCGACACCGAACATGCCGAGAGCGCTCACTGAGAACGTTCCGCCTTCGAGGTCGTTGAGCGCCAGACTTCCACCGCGCGCAGCCGTGGCCAGTCGCTTGGTTTCGGCCGCGAGGGCCGTGAGGTCGAGTCGGTCGGCGTGACGTACCACCGGAACCACCAAACCTTCGTCGAGCGCCACGGCCATACCGACGTGCACATCGGGAAGCAGAGCGATGCCGTCGGACGTGACCTGGCTGTTCACGATGGGGTGGGCCCGCAGTGCGCGCGCGGCGGCCGCGATCACGTAGTCGGTGAAGCCGGGTTTGTTCTCGCGCGCGTCGCGATCGGCGATCACCGCATCGAGATCGGCATCCATCGTGAGGGTGAGTTGTGCCATCTGCTGGAGCGACGCGTGCATGCGCTTGGCGATCGTGCCGCGCATGCCCGACATCTTCTTCATCGACGTGGGTGTCTGGCTGGCCGGCGGTAGCGCCTCGGACGGAGCAGCGACTGCGGTCGTGGCGGACGGGGCGGCTGGCGAGCTCGCGGTTGTCGCCGCCAGGCGTCGACGAACGTGGGCGGCCACCGCATCGCGCGTGACGCGGCCGTCGTGTGCGTCGTAGGGAACCGAAGCCAGATCGATGCCGAGCAGTTCGGCCAGTTGACGCGCGGCCGCCGTGGCCAACACCTCACCCGACGCCGACACAATGGGAGCGACGGCGACAACCGGTGCTGCGGCCGGTGCCGCGGCACGGGGACGAGTGGCCGCGAGTTCGACGTCCTCGGACACGATGCGACCCTCGGGTCCGGTGCCGACGACCGTGTTCAGATCGACGCCCAGTTCGGCGGCTCGACGACGCGCGTTGGGTGACACGAACAAACGACCGTCACGACGGGCCGGTGCGGCCGGCGCCGCCGAAGCGACAGTCGAAACAGAGGCCGCTGCTGTTGCTGTCTGGGCGGCCGCGGCCGGAGCCGGCGAGTTCGTCGCCGGTAGCTGTTCACCGTCGGCGAGCAGCAGCGCGATCACCGCACCGCAGGGGTGCGTGGAGCCGACGTCGGCGATGTGGTGCAAGATGCCTTCGCCAGCGGCCTCCACATCACTCTCGACCTTGTCGGTTTCGATGCGCAACACCGCCATGCCGGGTGTGATCTTCTGGCCCGACGGCACGAGCCATTCGAGAATGGTGCCTTCTTCCATGGTCAGGCCGAGTTTGGGCATCAAGAAATCAGTGGCCATGGGAATCCTCCGCGGGGAGATCGAACGAGAATGTCGACGCGGCTCGAACGAGCGTGCGCTCGACGTCGATGACGAGTGGTCCGGACGACTCGACGCGCACCGTGACCACGCCATCGGGGCTCACGGCCAGATCGCGCTCGCCGTCGAAAGCGAGAATGGTGCGACCGCGCAAGGTGATCGACTCACCTTCGACGAGTGGACGAACTTCGGCCACGTCGATCGTGGTGAACGATCCCGGGGCGAGCGGAACACGCACCCGCCGTCCGCCGGCGCCCAGGCGCACGAACACGCCACCGGACTCCCAGCGATCGATCGGATGAATTCGACCAGCGATCGACGACAGGCCGGTGCTAGCCGGAGTTGCGACTGCGGCCACGACCGCAGTGATGGTGCTCGGGTCGCGAACGGCGCGGGCACCGATGAAGTCGGCGTCGATGAAAGCCAAATCGACCAGAGCGACGTCGTCGACCGATGAGTCGCGGTCGTCCACGCGCACGACGATCTTCTTCGAACGGCGAGCCACCTCGGCCACCGACACGACGCCGGCGGCGATGAGGCCCGCCGCCGCTCCAGCCGACGTGCCGTCGACGGCAACGGGATACACATTGTTGGTGCCGGTGGAGATGGCGATGAGCGGAGCATCGGGCCAACCCAGTGCGACGTCACGCGAGGTGCCGTCACCACCCAGAGCGATCACCGCTCCCGCCTGCTCTTTCCAGAAGCGCCGGGCCGCACCAATCGTGTCGTAACGCGACCCGGTGACGGGTTCGTCGACGATCTCGACCGGAGCATCGAGTCCGTCGGCGGCGCGTCGACCCAAATGATGCGTGTCGGGAGCGATCAGGATGCGCTCGGCACCCGCTTCAGCCGCGGCCACGATCGCTCGCCGCACGATGCCGACCTTGGTGACATCGCTCGTGTGCGTCGCCGGCGTCACGAGACGCCGGATGTCCTTACCCGCGTTGGGGTTGACGATGATGCCGACGGTCGACACGTGTCGTTCAGGCTCCGACCGGTGTCCGGAAGAGAACGCTGCGGATTCCGGCTTCGATGCGCGCGGCATCGGGGATGTAGTGCTGTTCGAGAGCCGGTGAGAAAGGCACGGGTGAGAACGGAGCCGCGATGCGGCCGACCGGAGCATCGAGATAGTCGAACGCGTGCTCCTGGATCTGCGCGGCCACTTCGGCGCCCAGTCCTCCGAAGCGCACCGCTTCGTGCACCACGACCACACGATTGGTCTTCTTGGCCGACGCCACGATCGTGTCGATGTCGAGCGGCTGCAGTGTGCGCGGATCGATGACCTCGCACTGGATTCCGTCATCGGCCAACTTCTCGGCGACGGCAGTTGCTTCGTGGACCATGCGTCCCCACGCCACGATCGTCACGTCGTTGCCGGAGCGCACCACATTGGCCACGCCGAGCGGCACGATGTAACGCTCTTCGGGCACCGGACCCTGGATGCCGAGCAGACGCTTGTGCTTGATCATCACGGTCGGGTTGTCCTCGCGAATGCAGGCCGCCATGAGACCCTTCATGTCGTAGGGCGTGGCGGGATGGACGACCTTGAGGCCGGGGATGTGGCAGAGCAGAGCTTCGAGTGACTGACTGTGCTGTGCGGCGGCCGAGAGTCCACCACCACCAGCAGTGGTGATCGTGAGTGGAATACGGGCCTCGCCGCCGAACATGTACTTCAACTTCGCGGCCTGGTTGACGATCTGGTCCATGGCCACGCACATGAAGTCCATGAACATCAAGTCGACGATGGGACGCAAGCCGGTGACGGCCGCGCCGACGCCCAGACCGATGATCGCCTGTTCGCTGATGGGAGTGTCGACCACGCGCTCGACACCGAACTTGGCCTGCAGGCCGCCGAACGTGCCGAACACGCCACCGAAGGCGCCGATGTCTTCGCCGGCGCAGAACACGTTCGGGTCGTCTTCCATCGCCTGACGGACGGCCTCGTTGAAGGCCATCACGTACGGGAGTTTGCGCTCGTCGCTCATCAGTTGCCTCCATTGGCCGAGTAGACGTCGACCAGCACTTGATCGGACGTGGGCAGTGGGCTGTCTTCGGCGAACTTGATCGCCACCTCGATGTTGTTGCGCAGTTCGGCCCAGATGTCGTCGAACTGTTGACGCGTTGCGACCTTGTTCTCGATCATGCGGTCTTCGAGGGTGAAGATCGGATCGCGTTCCTTCCACTGCGCGACCTCGTCGTCGGAGCGGTACTTCAGGCCGAGGTTCTGCACACCGTGGTGGTTGTAGAAGCGGTAGGTCTTGGCTTCGATCAGCGACGGTCCGCCACCGGCTCGCGCCTTGGCCACGGCTTCGAGGGCCGCTTCGTGCACCGCGATCACGTCCATGCCGTCGACGATCACGCCCGGCATGCCGTAACCGGCCGCGCGGTCGACGATGTCGGTGATGGCCATGGTCTTGTCACGCGGAGTGAACTCGCCGTACTCGTTGTTCTCGCAGGCGAACACGATGGGCAGGTGCAGTGCGCAGGCCATGTTGGCAGCTTCGTGGAACGCGCCGATGTTGGTGGCGCCGTCACCGAAGAACGCCACCGCCACTTGGCCGCGACCGCGGTACTTGTTGGCGAAGGCCGCGCCCACTGCGATGGGGGAGCCCGCACCCACGATGCCGTTGGCGCCGAGCATGCCGAGCGAGAGGTCGGAGATGTGCATCGAACCGCCCTTGCCCTTGCAATAGCCGGTCGACTTGCCCATCAGTTCGGCCATCATTCGGTTGAAGTCGCCACCCTTGGCCACCAAGTGACCGTGACCGCGGTGGGTCGACGTGATGTGGTCGTCGTCGTTGAGCGCACCGCAGATTCCGGAGGCCACGGCCTCTTCGCCCACGTACAAGTGGAGAAAGCCCGGCAGTTTGGCGGCTTCGGCCAGACGACCGGCTGCTTCTTCGAACAGGCGGATGCGAACCATGCGCCGGTGCAGGTCGAACTGAACGGCGGGTGTGATGCTCATGAGGCTCCTAGGCGTCGAGGCCGCGCGCCCAGCGGAGCGAGCGACGCAGCAATTCGTAGTAGGCGGGCTTCTCCCACGAGCACCGTTCGATGCGCGGGTAGTAGTCGAGGATGGGGGCCATGTCGTAGTGGCCGCGGCAGTGACCGAGTGTGTTGTACAGAATCGATCCGTTCCCGAGATCGCGCAGGTACATCACGAGATGTTGCGCATCGGCAGTGGTCCAGTCGGCTTCGGCGAATCCGACGGCTTCACCTTGCCAGGTGGTGTGCAACAGCGGTTGCAGAGCCGAACGGTCGGCGTACTCGCTCAGGTACAACTCGTCGTCGGTGTCGAACGGTTCGACACCGGCCACCAGCCAGTGCTTCGGATCGGTGATCTCGACGCGGTACGGCTGAATGGGCGGGTGAGCCACGAATTGGCTACCGAGTGTCTCGGCCCAGAGTGGGAACACTCGTGG
>Ga0172373_10008196_pt1 | contig 13313 bp, 13 predicted proteins | sample Lak10m_2_FD_114546 | JGI IMG/M metagenome (GOLD analysis project Ga0172373, IMG submission 114546) | Freshwater microbial communities from Kabuno Bay, South-Kivu, Congo - kab_092012_10m | ecosystem: Environmental > Aquatic > Freshwater > Lake | place: Democratic Republic of the Congo... | reverse complement strand
CCCATACGGCCTTGCTCCTTTCCTTGCGCCGGCATCCGCGATAAAATCGGCCGGCAGGCGTTGTCGGGGGAGCCTTTGGTGCGCAGGATGCGGCGATTGCTTCCGGCATTTTCCCGGACGGGCGGAACAAGATGGTGAAGCCTGCCACCGTCAGCTACTGGATTCGCTTCCTGCCCATCGCCTGGCGCATTCCCCTGGTGGTCGGGTTGAACGCCGCCGTGGTCATCGCCGTCAGCCTGCTGGGCTGGCAAGGGGCCTCGGCGGTGCAGGCCGATCTCGACGAACTGCGCGGCGTGCAGCAGCGCGGCCACCTGCTGGCCGAGATCGACACCCAGGCCAACCGGCTGCAAAGCCTGATCCGCCAGTACCTGAACGCGCCGACCGACGAAAGCCTGAAGGACATCATCCGCCGTTCGGAAGACCTGTTCGCCGCCCTGGCGGCCCCCGGGCTCAATGCCGGCCGGACCGGCGACCTGGCCCAGATCAACGATGCCGCCCGGCGCTTCGTGGCCGGCTTCCAGCAGCTCAAGGCCCTGAATGCCGAGATATCCCGCTTCTACGAAAGCGACATCGCCCAATCGGCGCGGGAACTGTCGGGACTGTACGCCATCCTGAACGCCTCGGTCCGCACCCGCCCCGGCACGCTGCTGGAACCGGCCCTGGTCAAATCGCACGAGCATTTCGTCGACGCCTTGCTGGCGGTCAACAGTTTCTACCTCAATGCCGGGGCCGCCGACGGCGGCGCCCATGCCGCGCGTCAGGCCCTGGCCCGGCTGACGGAAACCATGCCGGTGCTGTCCGGTCTGGCCTCGACCGACCTGCAGCGCGATTCGCTGAAGGTCGCCGGCCAGCGGGTGGCGGCCATCGCCCGCGGCGTCGATTCCATCGACCACGCCTTCCGCCGGCGGGCCGGCGTCCTGACCGACGAGGTCGACGCCCACCAGGCCATGATGGCCGTGACCATCGACCGGCTGATCGCCAGGGGGCACGAGCGCGAGGATCTGCTGCAACGCCAGTCGCACGACCTGCTGATCCGGGTCGGGTCGACCGGCGCCATGCTGGGCCTGGGCCTGCTGCTGGTCGGGTCCCTGGTGAGCTGGAGCATCGGCCAGTCCATCCGCCAGCCCCTGCTGCGCCTGCGCGAAGTCATGGAGGCCGGCGCCCGCAGCGACTGGAGCGGCGATATCGAAGGACGCGACCTGCCGGACGAACTGGCGGCGATGGCCCGCACCGTCGAGGTGTTCCGCCGCGATGCCCTGGACAAGACCCGCCTGGAAGCCGAACGGGCCGTCGACATCGCCCGCGAAGCGGAATCCAAGCGTCGCACCCTGCAGGAGCTGTTGACCCAGATCGAGGGATACGAGCACGGCGAGACCTTTTCCCCTCCGCTGCGTCCGGTCGCCGCCACCCGCGACGCCGTCGAGATCGCCGCCGTCTTCAACCGCGTCCTGGCCAAGTTCCAGCAGGCGACCCGCGACCGCGACGCCGCCATCGGCGAGCTGACCCTGGCCAAAGAGGCGGCGGAAGGCGCCAATCTGGCCAAGTCGGCATTTCTTGCCACCATGAGCCACGAAATCCGCACCCCGATGAACGGGGTGATCGGCATGCTGGAATTGCTGACCCATTCCCCGCTGGACGAGGACCAGGCCGGTCTGGTCCGGACCATCCGCGAATCCGGGCTGACCCTGCTGGGAATCATCGACGACATCCTGGACTTTTCGAAGATCGAGGCAGGCCGGCTGGACCTGGAAATCGTTCCCGTCGACCTGGGACACCTGATCGGCGGCGTCGTCCAGACCCTGGGGCCGGTGGCGGCGGCACGGGGCCTCCGCCTGCAATCCTTCACCGATCCGGCCCTGTCCCCGATGGTGCTGGGCGACCCCACCCGCCTGCGCCAGGTGCTGTTCAACCTGATCGGCAACGCCGTCAAGTTCACCGAACGCGGCGGCGTCCGGGTCCTGGCCGGCCGGCTGTCCGGGGATGACCGCAGCCTGACCGCCGGCATCCGCATCGTCGACACCGGAATCGGCCTGGCCCCCGACATCCAGGACCGGCTGTTCCGCCCCTTCACCCAAGGGGAAAGCTCGACCACCCGCCGCTTCGGCGGCACCGGGCTGGGCCTGTCGATCACCCGCCGTCTGGTCGAACTGATGGGCGGCGCCGTCGCCTTGCACAGCGTGGTGGGGCAGGGCTCGACCTTTCTCGTCACCCTGCCCTTCCCGCTTGCCCCGCCGCCGCTTGCCCCGACACCGCTTGCCCCCCGGCCCCTGCCCGATCTGATGGGCATGCGGGTGCTGGTGGCGGCACGCGACGCCGCCGAACGGACCTTGCTGGCCGGCGCCGCCGAAAAGGCCGGCGCCGCCGTCGTCCGGGTCTCGGAAAGTAAGGGCGCCCGGGCGGCGTCGGAAAAGGCGCGGAACATCCTTGCCCCCTTCGACGTGGCCATCCTGGCCGCCGAGGAAAGCCGGACCGGGGATGTCGAAGGGCTGGATGCCACGCCGCTGCTGTTCATCCACGGCCCGGGCGGCGGCTTCGACGATGCCGAGCTGGAGCGCCTGCCGACGTGCCGCGGCTTCATCGGCCGCCCCCTGGATGGCGACGTCGTGGTGCGGGCCATCTGCCGGGCCGTTCGCGGCGACGACCCGCCCCCCGCCGCCCCGGCCGAAATCCAGCCGGTCCGGCCCGAACGGCAGACGCCGCTGAAAATCCTGGTGGCCGAGGATCACCCGGTCAACCAGCAGGTCATCTTGCGGCAATTGCGCCTTCTGGGACACAGCCCGGAAATCGCCGCCGACGGGGCGGCCGCCCTGGACCTGTGGCGCCGGGGCGGGTTCGACCTGCTGATCACCGACTGCCACATGCCGGTGATGGACGGGTTCCAGCTGGCCGCCGCCATCCGCGCGGAGGAAGCCGGCGGCCGCCCCTATACGCCGATCCTGGCATTGACCGCCAACGCCCTGGCCGGCGAGGCGGAACGCTGCCGCAACGGCGGCATGGACGGCTATCTCAGCAAGCCGGTGGATCTGGCCAGCCTGCGCGACAAGCTGGACGCTCTGCGCGACCGTCGGGCCCTGTCCCCGCCTGAGACGCCGGCCACCCCGGCCGGGCCGCGGCAATACCCCTATCCCGGCCATTGTTGAAAAGCCGCGCCGTCGGCGCTAGGGTCTGGCCTGCACCGTGATGGAAAGACCTGCTGATGCGACGCGACCTTTCGGCCAAATACGATCTTCGAGTTCCCCGCTATACCTCGTACCCGACAGCGCCGCACTTTCATCCGGGAATCGGCCCCGACCAGTATGGGCAATGGCTGTCCGAACTGGACCCCGCCACCGAGCTGTCCTTGTACCTGCACATCGCCTATTGCGCCGAAATGTGCTGGTTCTGCGGCTGCCACACCAAGATCACCCGCAAATACGCACCCGTCGCCGCCTACATGGAGGGATTGCTGGGGGAAATCGCCCTGGTGGCCGAACATCTGCCCACCCGGATGACGGCGCGGCACGTCCATTTCGGCGGCGGCAGCCCGACCATCCTGTCGCCCGAGGATTTCGTCCGCACCGTCGACACCCTGCGCGAACGCTTCGTCATCAAGCCCGACGCGGAAATCGCCGTCGAGCTGGACCCCCGCACCGCCGACGAGACCTATGTCAAGGCGATGGCCCGAGCCGGCGTCACCCGCGCCTCGATCGGCGTGCAGGATTTCGATCCCAAGGTGCAGCAGGCCATCAACCGCATCCAGCCCTATGACGTCACCGCCGCCGTCATCGGCTGGCTGCGCACCCACGGCGTACCGCAGATCAACCTGGATCTGGTCTATGGCCTGCCCCACCAGACCGTCGACGGATTGCTGGACACCATCGACAAGGCGCACGGCTTCCGGCCGCGCCGCATCGCCCTGTTCGGCTATGCCCATGTGCCGTGGATGAAAAAGCACCAGCGGCTGATCCCGGAAGACACCCTGCCCGACGCCGAAACCCGGTGGGCGCAGTACGAGCGGGGCACCGCCCGGCTGGAAGAGCTGGGCTACGTCAAGATCGGCCTGGACCATTTCGCCGCCCCCGACGACGAACTGGCGCTGGCGCTGCAGCACAAGCGGCTGCACCGCAACTTCCAGGGCTACACCACCGACGAGGCGTCGGTGCTGCTGGGCTTCGGCGCATCGGGCATCGGCATGTTGCCGCAGGGCTATGTCGCCAATGTCGGCGAAACCCACTTTTATCTGGACGCCATCCGTGCCGGCCGTCTGGCCACCGCCCGCGGCGTCGCCGTCGATGCCGACGACGCCCTGCGCCGCGACATCATCATGACCCTGATGTGCGACCTGGACATCGATCTTGCCCCGATCTGCGCCCGGCATGGCGCCGATGCCGGGCGCTTCGCCGACGAACTGGCCCGGCTGGCGCCGCTGGCGGAAGACGGGCTGGTCCGGGTCGACGGAACCCGAATCATCATCACCGACGAGGGCCGCACCCTGGTCCGGGCCGCCGCGGCAATATTCGACCGCTACCTGAAAAAGGGCGAACAGCGGCATTCGCGGGCGGTCTAGTCCATGCTGGTCCTGACCTGCCCCGATGCGGACGCCGTCGCCCTGACCGCCGCCGACATGGTGACGGCCCTGATCCGCAGCCGCCCGGCGGCGGTGATCGGGCTGGCGGCGGGGGCCACGCCGCAGGCGATGTACACCGAGCTGGTCCGCCGCCACGCCGATGGGCTGGATTTTTCCGGCGTCACCGTCTTCGGCCTGGACGAATATCTGGATCTGGATTCCGGCCACCCCGCCAGTTGCGACGCCACCCTGCGCCGCCATCTGGTCGAGCGGGTCAACCTGCAGCCGGCCCGCACCCATCTGCTGGACAGCCGGCCGGCCGGCGACCTTCTGGCCGTCTGCGCCGCCCACGAACGGGCCATCGCCGCCGCCGGCGGACTTGACCTGCAAATCCTCGGCCTGGGGGTCAACGGCCATATCGGCTTCAACGAACCGGGCTGCAGCCTGTCCGGCCCGACCCGCCCGGTCGGCCTGAGCCGATCGACCCGCACCGTCAACAAGCCGGCTTTCGCCCCGGACCGCGAGGTGCCGGCCCTGGCCGTCAGCATGGGTATCGGCACCATCCTGGCGGCACGGCGGATCATGCTGCTGGCCACCGGCCCGGCCAAGGCCGGCGCCGTGGCCGGGGCGGTGGAAGGGCCGGTCGGCGCCCGGCTGCCGGCCTCGGCCCTGCAGATGCACGCCGACGCGGTGATGATCCTGGACGAAGCCGCCGCCACCGGCCTGGAGGGACGCGAGGATTACGACATGGCGGCGCGGGCGCTGCTGGCCCGGCCGGAACTGGCGCGGTCCTACGGCCTGTCCCCGATCCGCGCGCCCTGACCCGGCGAGAGGCCGTCAGATCCGGAAATAGCGGCTCAGGATCGTCTCGGCCAGGGCTTCCACCCCCCGGTCGCCGGAATCCGAGATTTCCCGGTGCACCTGCGGCATGATGGCCCGGAAAGCATCCAGCACCCCGCCGTCGAAATGGCCGCCGCGGCCTTCTTCCAGCAGGGCCAGGGTCCGGTCCACCGGCATCGGCTTCTTGTAGGGCCGTTCGCTGGTCAGGGCGTCGAAGACGTCGGCGACGGCGAAGATCCTGGCGGCCAGCGGAATGGACCGGCCGGACAGCCGGTGGGGATAGCCGCTGCCGTCGACCTTCTCGTGATGCCCGCCCACCACGTCGGCGGCATCCGCCAGCCAGCCGCTGGCGGAAATGATGTCCAGTCCGTGCGCGACATGGGTCTTCATCTCGCCGAACTCGGCCTCGTCCAGCTTGCCGGGTTTCAGCAAGATGGCGTCTGGCACGGCGATCTTGCCGACATCGTGCAAGAACGCCCCCTTGATCAGGCTGCGGATCGCCGCGTCGCCCAGCCCCATGCTCTCGGCGATGCGCACGGCATAGACCGTGACCCGGAAATTGTGGGAATTGGTGTCGCTGTCGCGCTTGGCGATGGCGTTGCCCAGCACCTTCAGGGTGTCGATATTGGCCCGCAGCAGGTCGCGGGCCGCGGCGACGACATGTCCCTGCAGCGAAGCCATCAGGGGATACAGCACCGCGGCGGTCAGCAGCACCGCCGCCGCCGCCAGCCCGACGATCTGCATGACATCGGTCCGGATGGCCTGCAGCGTCTGGGGCGACAGCCGGTAAATTCCCTCGAACCAGCCCAGGACCGGCCCGTCCGGCCCGGTCAGCGGCACCATGACCTGCAGGAAGGGCGAACCGTCGATGATGGTCTTGGTGTACCAGGCGTCGCCCGGGGCGGGAAAGCGGTGGCCGCCCCGGTCGAAATGGGTTTCGACGAAGGCGAAGTCGGGCAGGGCCGCCTCGCCGGCGGGCTGACGGTCCAGGTCGTACAATTCGGCCAGGACGAAGAAGTCGCGGCTGGTGGCGGCATGGTCCCGCAGGAAGGCCCGCAGCTTGTGGTCCGAAGCCCAATAATCGCCGCCGCCGACCAGGGTGCGGGCCTCCAGCGCGGCCTGGTCGACCAGGGTCTCGTCCAGCCGTTCGGTTTCGATGAAGAAGGCAGCGACGCCGGCCAGCACCGAAGCCAGAACCCCCACGCCCAGCAGGCGCAGAACCAGCCGGCGGCGAAACCCGGACAGGACATCAAGGGAATCGGCCGCCATCGCCCGTTCTCCCGTCAGTCGGCGCTGTGATAGGGCAGCAGCCGGCGGGTCGCCGCATCCACCAGGGTTCCCATCGGCCGGCCGTCGGCGGTGCGCAGATGCACCTCGAAGGCGCCCTGGAACCGCTTGACCTCGACCAGGGTGCAGCCCGGCCATTGCCCTTCCAGCACCCCGGCCAGCTCGCCGAAGGACATCTGCGAGGCGGCGACCGGCGCATAGCGGACGAACAGCCCCGCCCCGCCCTGCCCTTCCACCGTCTGCCGGCCGGCATCGACGACGGCGCGCACCGCCTCGCCGTCGGCCGAACGGGCCAGCACCTGATAGCCGCCCCCCTCGGCGACCAGACTGCGGATGTCGGCATAGCCGCCTTGTTCCAGCAAGGACGCAAGCCGGGCCGGCGTCAGGGCGGTCTGGGCCTGACCGGAGGCGGACAACAGCCCGAAGGCAAGGAGAACGGCGGCAAACAGAGACTTGGACATGATGATGCTTTCCCGATATCGAGGTGAAACAGAGAAACCCAAGGCCCGAGCCTCAATCATCCTCGTACCATCCCTGGTCGGCGCCGCGATGGCAAGCCGGACAGTTGGATCTGGTCACCACCTTGGGGTCCTGCCAGACCTTGTCGGGGAAGCGATGCTTGCGCTCGAAATCGGGATTTTCGGTGATCCGCTGCGGGGTGCCGCCGGGGGCCACCCACTGCATGTATTTGCGGGCGCGGCCCTTGGTCACCACGTCGCCGGCATTGGCGGTCAGATAGGCGCGGATGGCCTGGGCCTTGTCGGCGGGCAGGCTGGCGTCCTCGCCGAAATGGCGGGACAGTTCGTCCATCATGCGGTTCCACGAGCGCGCCGGCAGGAAGGCCGGCTGGAACGCCATGTGGCACGAACCGCATTCCTTCAGCACCAGCGGGTCCTTGACCGGCGGCACCCAATCGTCGCCGGCCAGGGCCGGCGAGGCGGCCAGCAGCAGGGCGGCCAGGGGGATGAGGCGGCGCATGGTCACTGCCCCGCCATGAAGGTGACGTAATCGCCCTTTTCGACGACGGTGCAGTCGCGGCCGATGACGTTCTTGCAATCGCGGCCGAACTGCTTTTCCACCTCGGCCATGTCGACGAACCGCTTGGGATTGACCGACACCGCCACCGGCTCGATGGTCCGGCCGGTCTTGGCGTTCTGGCCGGCGGCCTTGGGATTGTCGGTGTGACAGGTGGTGCAGGACGGCGTGCGGGCGTCGCCGCCGGTCCACTTGGCGCGGAACAGGGTCTCGCCGCGCTGGGCCGAGAAACCGGCGAAGGCGGGGTCGGCCTTGCGGGCCTGGGCGGCGTAATCGGCGACGACGGCATCGCGGCGGGCATCGGCGGCCTGGGCGGCCACGGGCAGCGCCAGCAGGGCGGCCAGCAGGATCGGGCGGATCATCGGACATTCTCCTTGGACGGGGTGGACGGGCGGATTTCGGCGGCCCACTGGCCCAGCCGGGTCAGCAGGCGCTTGCCGCCATAGATGAAGGCGACGAAGGCGACATGGGCGAAGATGACCCACAGGGACGCCTCGGAAATGGCTTCGTGCGGATCTTCCAGCCAGGCCGCTCCGTCGGCCAGGGCGCCGCTGGCGGCGGCCAGCCCGACGCTCAGCAGCAGGGCCAGCGAGAACCAGGCGAACAGCGGATGGCGTCCCTTGCGGACCGAGAACCAGGCCAGGGTGGCGCCAAGATCGGGGCGGGGCAGCCGCAGCGGACTGGAGGCCGGCGCCAGCACCCCCAGCAGGACCCGGGTGGCGATGGCCGCCAGAACCGCGTAGCCGGCGAACAGATGCATGGAATAGGTGTCCTCGTCGGCGGTGACATAGGCCACCAGGAACGAACCGGCGACCCAGGCGTGCCACACCTTCAGCAGGGTGTGGTGGAGCTTTGCGGAAATCTGCAGGGCCATGATGGGTCTCGCTCAGTCGTCGTCTTTGTCGTGGTGGCGGTCGCGGCGCTCGTGGTGGCGCTCGGACTTGCCGGACCGCTCGCCCCGGTCGTCGCGGTCGCGGCGGATATAGCCGCGCTCGTCGGCGGGCCGGTCGCCGCGGTCCGAGATCTGGGCCGCAGCGGCGGGAGCGGCGGCGGCGGGAGCCGGCAGATAGCCGTTGTCCCGGGTCTGGGCGAAGACGGCGGCGGCCGATCCGATCAGGATGGCGGCGGCCAGACCGTGAAGAAGCATCTTGCCAAGCATCGCGTGTCCCTCCTTGGGTGTGTCGATGCGGGCAAGATTATCCGGCCGGGCCTGAACCCGCCCTGACCGGCTCGTTCATCCTGGGTTCAGGTTCGCCGGCTCCCGGATGGCCGGAGCCGGCCGCTATCGCCTGGGGTCGCAGGCCCGCTGCAGCCCGTCGCCGGCCAGGTTGCAGGCCAGCACGGTCAGCAGGATGGCCAGACCCGGCCACAAGGCGGCGGCGGGGCTGGTCCAGATGGTGCCGATGGCCCCGGTCAGCATGTTGCCCCAGCTGGCCAGCGGCGGCTGCACCCCCAGCCCCAGGAAGGACAGGGCGCTTTCGATCAGGATGATGTGGCCGACGCTCAGGGTGGTGGCGACCAGAACCGGAGAAGCCACGTGCGGCAGGATATGGCGCAGCATGATGCGGACCGGACCGGCCCCGATGGCGCGGGCGGCCCGCACATGGTCGCGGGCCTTGACCGCCAGGGTCTGGGCCCGCACCAGCCGGGCCACCTGGGTCCAGCCGACCAGGGCGACGATGACGACGATGCGGCCGACGGCGAAGGCTTCCGAATGCAGCAGGTCCGGCGCCAGCCCCAGCTTGGCCGGGTCGAGGGCCGCCAGCACGATCAGCAGCGGCAGCAGCGGCAGGGCCATCACCCCATCGGTCAGGCGCATCAGCACCGCATCCAGACGTCCGCCGCCATAGCCCGACAGCAGCCCCAGCGCCGTTCCGGTCAGGCCGGCCAGCAGCGCCGTCGCCGCCGCCACCGCCAGCGACACCCGGCCGCCATGCAGCAGCCGGCTGGCGACGTCGCGGCCCAGTTCGTCGGTGCCCAGGGGATGCGCCAGCGACGGCGCCGCCAGCATGGCGGCCAGATCCAGGGATTCGGGATCGGGGGCCAGCCACGGCGCCAGAATTGCCGCCACCGCCAGGGCCAGCAGCAGGATGATGGCGACCAGGGCGACGGGGTCGCCGCGCAGGCGGGCCAGGACGGTCATAGGCTGCGCACCCGCGGATCAAGCCAGGCATAGGCCAGATCGGCCAGGATCGAACCGGCCAGGGTCATCGCGGTGGCCAGCAGCAGCCCGGACAGGGCCAGGTTGAAATCGTTGCCCATCACCGCCTCATAGATCAGCCGGCCCATGCCGGGCCAGGCGAACACCGTCTCGGCGATCAGCGCCCCGGAAAACAGACCGCCGATTTCCAGGGCGACGATGGTGGTCACCGGGATCAGGGCGTTGCGCAGCTGGTGCCCCAGCAGCACGCGGACCGGCCCGCAGCCCTTGGCCCGGGCGGTGCGGACATAGTCGTGTCCGGCCTCGGCCAGCATGGCGGCGCGCATCTGGCGCAGATACTGGCCGCAGCCGGCGATGCCCAGGGTGGCCACCGGCAGCGCCAGATGGCGCAGACGGTCGACCGGACCGCCGCCGTCCTCGGCCAGACCGTGCATGCCCCCGGCCGGCAGCCAGCCCAGCCAGACGGCAAAGACCGCCACCAGCATCAGCCCCAGCCAGAAGGTCGGCACCGAGACGGACACGAAGGCCAGCAGGTTGGCGGCGTGGTCCAGCCCGCCGCCCGGCCGGCGCGAGGCGGCGACCCCCAGCGGCAACGCCAGCGTCAGGGCCAAGGCCAGGGCACAGAACATCAGCAGGGCGGTATTGGCCAGGGCCGGCCCCAAGGCATCCAGGACAGGACGGGCGAACAGACGGGAATAGCCCAGTTCGCCCTGGGCGATCCGGGCCAGCCAGCGCAGATAGCGTTCCGTCCACGGCCGGTCCAGTCCGTAAAGCGCCTTCAGGCGGACCGCATCGGCGGCCGACAAATGCGGGTCGGCGGCGATCATCAGGTCGATGGGGTCGCCCGGCATCAGCCCCATCAGGCCGTAGATGACGAAGCTCATCGCCAGCAGCACCGCCAGTGACTGGCCCAGCCGCCCCAGGATCAGTCCCACCGCCAGGTCTCCACCCACAGGCTGCTGGGGTCCTGGTGGCCGGTGGGGGTGATCCCGGTCAGCCCCTTGGGCAGGATGAAGGTGTCGGCGCGGAAGAACAGCGGCAGGGCCGGCAACTCCTCGGCGTACAGGTGCTGCATCTGCCGCCACAGCTCGACCCGCCGGGGCCGGTCCAGTTCCACTTCGATGGCATCCAGCAGCCGGTCCATGCGCTCGCTGACATAGCCGGGATAGTTCTGTCCGGCCCATCCATTGGCCTCGGCGGGAATCTGCGTCGAATGCAAGGTGCTGCGCGGCACGCTTTCCGGCGCCGAATACCAGGCGTACATCGCCAGATTGGCGAAGCGCCGCTGGGTCATGGTCGATCCGAAGAACACCCGCGGCGGCTCGGTCCGGATGCGCAGCTCGATGCCGACCTTGCGCCATTGCGCCTGCAGCACCTGGGCCACCAGTTCGCGGGTCCGGTTGCCGGCGGTGGTGCCCAGTTCCAGGATCAGCGGCTCGCCCCCGGCGTTGCGGCGAACGGCGCCGTCGCGCTTCCAGCCGGCCTCGTCCAGCAGCCGGGCGGCCCGCGCCGGATCGAAGGAATATTTCGGCACGTCGGCGGCGTGCACCCCGTCCAGCGGATTGACGCTGGAATGGGCCACCGGCTGGCGTCCGTCGAACAATTGCTTCGAGATGGCCTCGCGGTCGGTGGCGAACATCAGGGCCTGCCGCAGCCGGCGGTCGGCCAGCAGCGGCACCGACAGGTTGGCGTCGATGTGTTCATAGACCAGTCCGGGCTTGAAGACGACGGCGAAGCGGGGATCGTTGCGCCGGGCGAAGGCGATGGCCTGATCCAGCGGCAACCCCAACTCGCCGGGGATCATGTCGACGCCGCCCGACAGCAGGTTGGCCTCCAGCGCCGGGGTATTCTCGACGCTGCGCACGACGATGCGGCGAAAGGCCGGCTTCTGCCCCTGCCAATGGACATTGGGCTCCAGCACGATATGGCTGCCCTGGACGGCCTGGGTGATGCGGAACGGGCCGTTGTACAGGCCGGGATTGCCGCTGTCCTGGTCATAGGCGGTGCGGTTGCGGTACTCGGCCGGGGCCGCCGCGAAGCGAGGCCGCTCGACATGGGCCGGCAACAGGGCAAAATCGTTGAGGGCGTTGTAGTCGAAGGTCAGGCGGTCGAGATGCAGGGTGAAGCTGCGGGCGTCCCTGGCCTCGATCTTCAGGATGCGGCGATACAGTTCGGCATTGGCGATGCCCGATTGCGGGTGACGGCCGACCTCCCAGGTGAACAGCACGTCCTCGGTGGAAACCGGGGTCCCGTCGCCCCAGCGGGCGTCGGCACGCAGGGTATAGGTCAGGGCCACCCCCTGCCTGCCGTCGGCGGTCCTTTCCGGCACGGCCAGCTTGTTTTCGATGGTCGGCAGCCGCTCGCACAGCATGCAGACCAGCGTCCAGTCGGGATCGTAGGCGGTCAGCGGCCGCCGCGTCATGGCCAGGACATAGGTCTTGGCCAGCATCGATTCGATGCCGGGATGCAGGGTTACCGGATACTGGGTGACACCGATGACCAACTGGTCCCGGGCCTTGGCCGGAACGGCCAGCAGCAGGGCGGTCAGCAGAACGAGCAGGCGGATCATGCCGGTCTCCGGTCGGGGCAAGGTCCGGCGATGGTACCACCGGACGCCCCCGGGAACAAAGCCGCCCCGCCCGGTCGGGGACCGGGCGGGGCGGCTGACGCGTCCGCGGCTACTTGGTGGCAGGGGCGCCGGGGGCGGCGGCGTCGGGGGCCGGCTGCTTGTAGGGGCACCAATCCGGCAGCCTGGTGGTGTCGACGGTGCCGTCGGCATTGAGCGGCGGTCCCATGCGGCCGGTCCGCTGCATCATCATCGGGCCGGGGCCGAACTTGCCGTCCTGGCGGGCCTGCATCATCTGTTCGTGACGCCAGCCGGGGCCATAGGCCGGAGCGGCGGTCTTGGGGGCGGCATCCTCGGCGGCGGCGCTGCAACCGGCCAGCAACAGCAATCCGGCGAAGGCGGCGATAGTCTTGGTCAGGGTCTTCATGGCATCCTCCTGGGCGGGAACCTTTGTCCTTGAGGGCCATTACACACCCCGCAGGTAACACCATGATGTCCAGCGCCCCCCGGATTGGTAACGGAGTGTAACCCATGCGCCGCCTGGGTCCTGTTCTGCTGGCCGCGATGCTGTGCGGCTGTGCCGCCCCCTGGCCGGACATGGTCGACCTGCCCGGCCAGGGGCTGGCGATGGCCCGCACCGAAACCACCGTCGCCCAATGGCTGGCCTGCGTCGAGGACCGGGCCTGCCCGGCCAAGCCGGCCCTGCGCTGGCCGGAACCGGACATGCCGATGACCGGCGTCACCTTCGCCGAGGCGCAGGGCTTTGCCGACTGGCTGTCGGCCCGGACCGGACGGCGATACCGCCTGCCCGGTCTGGCCGAGTGGGAACGGGCCGCCCGGGCCGGAACGGCGACCGCCTATCCGTGGGGGGACGCGAT
>Ga0172373_10008195_pt1 | contig 13313 bp, 1 predicted proteins | sample Lak10m_2_FD_114546 | JGI IMG/M metagenome (GOLD analysis project Ga0172373, IMG submission 114546) | Freshwater microbial communities from Kabuno Bay, South-Kivu, Congo - kab_092012_10m | ecosystem: Environmental > Aquatic > Freshwater > Lake | place: Democratic Republic of the Congo: South-Kivu... | reverse complement strand
TTCCGCACCCCTCTGGCACTGATTTCCGGGCCGTTGGATGCATTGGCCAAGCGCCTCGACTTGAATTATCAGGATAAACAACTCCTGGATATTGCAGTGCACAATTCCAGCCGACTGCTCAAGATGGTGAACCAGATTCTCTCGCTGGCCAAAGTGGAAAACCAATTATTGCGCCCTGAATACGAAGAAATCGAACTGGATACGTGGATTCGGCAGATCGTCCGGGAGTTCGAAGTGTTGGCCAGAGAAAAACAGGTGCGGCTGGAGTATGGCGGCAACTTTCCTCCAGGAACTACCATGTGGGCAGATCAGGATATGCTTCAAACTATTTTGTCCAACCTATTGTCCAATGCCCTGCGTTTTACTTCTTCCGGCGGATTAATTACTGTTTATGTCAACCGCACGCCTCAAATATGGACGTTTCGGGTTACTGATACCGGAGCTGGAATAGCCCCTGCAGATTTACCACAGGTATTTGAACGTTTCTACCAGACTCAGCAGGAAGCCGCAGTGACCAATGGCGGAACGGGTATCGGGCTGGCACTGTCCAGAGAACTCGCCCACCTGCTCGGCGGAGAACTGGAGGTGCATTCTACCTTGGGAACGGGAAGTGTTTTCTCCCTGATCTTACCGGTTAAGGTGAAAACGTCGCTCTCCGCGCCAGAACCGATCAAAAACCGGCCGACAAGTTTGCCAATCACGGTACCATCTACCAGCGCGGAAGAAAAAGCCAGCCAGCGTATTCTGTTGGTAGAGGATGATCGGGAAATTAGAATGCTCCTGGATTACCTGCTCACGCCAGACTATGTCCTGGTTCACTGTGAAAATGGGTCGGAAGCGCTGGCTCACCTGGAGGCTGGATTTTGGCCGGATCTGATTCTCACCGATTTGATGATGCCCATTCTGGATGGATACCAACTGCTGGATCGCATAAAAGCACACCCGCTATGGTATGCTATTCCGGTCGTGGTACTGACGGCGCGTGCCGGCGAAAGCGATCGCTTGCAGGCACTTAAACTGGGCGTGGATGATTACTTGCTCAAACCCTTCGATGAAATCATGCTTCGGACGATTATTGATAACCTAATCCACCGAAACCATGAAAAGCTGGGGGCTTCAAATATACGGCAAGCTGCTCCCGAACAGCAGATAACCGAAACGGAGGTAGTGTCGCCCACAGAGTGGCTGGATCGGCTGGCCGCTAAAACAAATGCCCATCTCGCTGATCCAGGTTTTTCCGTCGATTTTCTCGCCGAACAGATGCTCATGGGGCGCACCAGCTTTTATAAGGAAGTGCGCAAACTCACCGGTCTTACACCTAATCAATATATCCTGGAAGCCCGGCTGATTCGGGCACGTATTATCCTCGAAACGGAGCCGAATACCAGTACCCGTAAGCTTGTGCAAATGGTCGGCCTAAAAGATGAAGGGAACTTCTCCCAGGCATTCCGAAAACGATTCGGCTACGCCCCTTCCTGGTTTAATCGAAATGCAGATAAACAGTAAGGCCTAATCGAATCGCAAAAAAGCGGAAAAACAAATTAACATAAGATAAAAAAATAATATGATTTTACATTTTAATGTACCTTTAGTAGGTGAAATAAAAATATTAGTTAAATTTGTGTCGCGTTAGTGGTTGATATTATTGTTGGATGCAATGCTTGCCGTCTTAGCGTGGCTACCTGTTTCCGATACAACGTCTTTCACAGGTTAAGTTACTCCCCTCTGTCATTATATTTTGTTGTGCTGCGGATTGTTCCCAATCAGCTGGTTCACGTGTTTATGCACAGGAAGTATCCTTCCTCTGAAACACATCGCGTTGAAAACGGGAGAGGCGTTTGATATAGCAATAACAGAAGATATATGCCGGAAACTTTGTGTTCTCGTTTTCCCAGGGTGGATAATGAAATTTTGCAAGCATTCCGAGTCAGCGCATTAGAGTCCAAGCATTCCTTGGTATAAGGAGGCAAACGAGGATTCCAGTGATAAGCATCAAAGAGCATTCAAGATGTGGCCCCAAAAAAAGTGCAGCTCCGTTCCAGAAGGAAAAGAGCTGCCGAAATATCAGTCCTATTAAATCTTTAATTGAAATGGAGTGGGGAGCTTGTTTTATCAGGCTCCCCACTCTTTATTCCAGTTGCTTTCATTGACGTGGAGAGGGCAAGTTAGCAGCCCGGGTCTTGATACCCGCGCCACACTTTGACGCTTCAAAAATCTAAAATAGCCACTTGGGAATTGTACAAATAATAATATCCCGGGTATTATTTACCCGTTTTTTGTACAAACGCACAAATTTCGCCGCATTATCATGGTTGAAATAACGGCCTGGTCATCGAACTAGGGTGACCCCTCCTTTTAAGCGCTTTATTTCGCCGTTTATTAATCGTACCCGAGCATAGAACACAAATACGGCGGGGTCGAGTGGCTTGCCCCGATAAGTGCCGTCCCAACCGACGCTGGGGTCGTTTGGTGGGAAGTGCGCGGCGGTAAATAATTCATTTCCCCAGCGGTCATATACTTGGAGTAATTCTACTTCCTGTGCCGATTCATCGCTGTACAGTCTAAACAGGTCATTGACGCCATCTCCATTGGGGGAAAAGGCATTAGGTGCATAGATTCGCCCCCGTTCATCTACATAAATGGTGACCAGATCAGAGGTGGCACACCCGCTGAGATTCACCGCCACCGCCTGATACGTATCGGTGTGGGTGGGCGCGAATTGTTGGTGCTGACAGGTATCGCAGGCAAATAGCCCTTTCGGAGTTGTCCACTTGAACGATAGCAACGAATCTAAGGGAAAATTAAAGGTCGGTTTTATCGAAGCCGTATCTCCAAGAAACAGGTGCTGGTCAGGGCCCAAATCAATCGCAATAGCATCGTTGGGCGGCCAGATGGAGAAACTGGTATCCAGTCTGCATCCGGTAGCATCCTCGATGCGCACCGTATAGGTCCCCGGCATCAACCCCTCGAACAGGGTGGTATGTTGGGTCGCCACTCCTTCCAGGGAATAGGTATAAGGGGGAATACCTCCTTGCACTTGCAAAATCTGAAAGCTACCTTGTTTTGAGTAGTCGCAGTTGGGGCCTTCCACTACCCAGGAAGCACCGGTGACGGCATCGGGATCCTGGAACACCTCCAGGGTGTCGGTCGCTATACAGCCATTCGAAATGCGTTGTACCTGCAGTAGGTATTTTCCCGGCTCGCTGATGGTCGTCATTAGGGTGTTGGAAGGAGTGGGCGTCTGTCCGCTTAGCGCAGTCCAGGTGTATTGTATTCCTGCGCCTTGGCTACTTCCTTCGGCGTCGGGCTGTGTGCGGTGTTCTATACAGGAAATGACCTGGTCTGCTCCGGCATCGGCTATGGGGTGTAGGGTGTCTTGGGTGACCAGCACGGAATCGCTGGCGCTGCAGCCGTTGCGGGGGTCGGTAGTGTGCAATACATATTTGCCGGGTTGGGTAACTCGAATGTCAGACTGGACAGCATCTAATGGGCGTCCTTGTGCATCCCGCCATACAAGGATACATCCGTTGCACGTACTTCCCTGGATGCGCACTTGCGGCACTTTACAGGTGAGCTGTTGATCGGGACCTGCTTCTACGGTCGGTGGGTCCATCACCTGAATGCGGGCTATTAGCCAGGTTTTGGGGCAGGGTGCTCCGCGGGGCGGTACTTGGGTCATGGTGTATAATCCAGGGTAGTTCCCCGCCTGCCTCAAAATACCCTGCTGTGGATCAAAGGAAACATTCTTCGCACCCGCTGGATGCGTCAAAATCCAGGATGCTCCTGCCGTTAATCGTTCGAAGTAGTCGGCCATACGCAAATCGCTGCTGTCGCCATAGCAAAGGGATAGTTCCTGGTATAGGGTGTCGTTGCAGGAAGTACCATTGTATTGGAGGGTAATCACTAAGGTCGAATCGCAGCCATGTTCAGATGCTCCCTGCAAAAACTGGGTGTATGTCCCCGCTTCGGTGTAGGAAAAGCCATTCAGCACCAGCGTATCATTTTCAAACAACAGGGTGTCTATGTATTGGGTCGGATTGGGATATACCTGTAGATGGAGCTGCACCGTACTGTCGCAACCATTGGCCGCTGCTCCGAAAAAGGTGTAGGAATATACCCCGGAACGCACAAAGGTGCTGTCGCCGAGGATGCGGTTTGAACCCTCACAAATGGTATCATAGGATACCGTATGCGCAACTTCCAAGGGTAGGATTGTTAAAATGAGCTGGCTGTCGCAGCCCGAAGCGGCCATTTTATGGAAAACTTGCCGGTAGGTACCGGGTGCCTTGAATACGTCCTGGTTGATTTGGATAGAGTCGCCCGGACAAATAGAAAATTGCAGGTGTTGGCGACTGGTGTCGATGACCTCCAGATGTAGGGTAAGGAGGGAATCACAGCCATAAACGGACCCCGCGGGTAGGGTTTGAACATAGGTTCCGGGTTGCGTGAATACTTCGCCGTTGATTGCCAGGCGGTCGCCGGAGCAAATCTGGCGCGACAAGGTACTTTCTGCTATGGGCACGTCAACAATGTGCAGATGCAGTAGGCTGTCGCATCCTGTCTGGGATCCGCCCTCGTAGCGTCGGGTATAATCGCCGGATTGCGTGTAGATTCGGCCATCATGTGCAATGCTATCGCCAGGGCATAGGGGTAGGTTTAGGGTATCTTGGGGTAAGTCGCGAATCAATAGATGCAGCATGACCGTGGAATCGCACCCGTGCTGGGAACGGCGAGGCAACACAAAGGCATATTGTCCACTCTGTTGAAGCAGACTATCCATAAAAAGGGTTGATTCGCCGTAGCACAAGGTGTCAAAAACGGACGTAACCGGTAATGGCCACCACTGTAGGCGCAACGACACGATGGAGTCGCATCCGTTTTGGGCGCGATTATCCAGCGTATGGGTATAATCCCCCGCGAGGTAAAACTTGGCGGTGTCTATGGAATAGTAGTCTCCGGTACAAATGGAGGCAACCAGGCTGCTTTTGGCGGGTTCTATTTGGTAAATTTCCAGAAAAATGGTCGAATCACACCCATTGGCACTGGCGTTGTCGAGCCGGATAGTATGGGTGCCGGGTTTTCGGAATGTCTGTCCACCTACCTGTATGGAGTCACCTCTGCACAGTGGAGTCCGGAGTTGATGCTGCGCGGTAGGGATTGAGGTAATTTCGACGGTGAGTACGCTGTCGCAACCCAGGTAGGAAGCCTTCGGTAGTGTTTGGGTATAGGTGCCCGGGGCAAAATACCGCCTACCCTGAATGAGGAGGGTATCGCCGGTACACAGCGCGGTGCGTAATCTGCCCGTGGATGCCTGCACTTCCTGGAGCGTAATATGCAGGAGGCTGTCACAGCCGGAGCTGGCTTTTTTTGGAAGCAACTGGTCGTAGGTGCCGGCTTTGAAATAGGTCAAATTGTTAATTACGACGGATCCTCCGCTGCAGATGGTCTGCGACAGATAGCCTTCTATCCGGTCGGTCGTTTCGAGGGTGAGCAGTATGATGGAATCACATCCATGGATAGAAGCATCCGGCAGGCGTTGCACGAACGTACCGGAGTTGAAAAATCGCTGTCCATTCAGGGTGTAATAGCTTCCGGTACATATCTGTGCAGCCAGCCGATGGGTGTCGGCTGGTTCAACGGCGAGGCGTACGAGGAGGGTAGAGTCACATCCATAGATGCTTTGCAGGGGAATCGTGTACTGTCCGGCGACGGCAAAGGATTTACCCCATTTCTGGAGTTTGTCGCCCAGACAGATAAGGGTATCAATTGCGGTGGTGCTTGGTCCATGTACTTGTAAATCGAGTATTATCAGGCTATCGCATCCGCTTTTATTGGTAAACAGCCGCGTGTAGGTACCCGTTTCGTGCCGGTATTTCATATTGAAGAACAGGGAGTCGCCTTCGCAAATATCCCGATGGAAGTAGGTCGTGTCGCGTTGTCCTTTTTTGATATTGAGCCAGGCGAGGTCGCTGCATTGATTGGGGTCACTGCGCTGGTTGGGTACCAAAAAAGTTCCTGGTTCTCGGTAGGTGACTCCTTCCAGGGTATAGGTTTCCTGATCGCAAAGCTGTACCTTCAGTTGAGGTGTATCTACGGCGGTTTGGATGAGTTGGAGTTGAATCAGGCTGTCGCAGCCGTTGGAGGAAGCGGCGGGGAGTAGTTGGGTATAGGTGCCGGGAAGGGAGAAGGGTTCCCCGTTTAACACATAGGGTCTATCCGGGCACAGGTTGGCTGTCAGGTTTTTGCTGGCGATGGGATAAAAGCTGAGTACGGTTTCTACGATACTGTCACACCCGTTGCTGGCGGCAGCGGGTAGGGTATCGCGGTATGTTCCGGGTATGAAGTAGGCTTTTTGCCGTACAAAAAGGGTGTCGCCGTTACAGATACGCGGGCTTACGCGGCTGAACGCCTCTGGTTTAGTCTCCAGAACCAGGGTAATGAGGGAGTCGCACCCGGCTGTCGTAGCTTGTGGCAGCGTAATCTGATATGTTCCGGCCTGGGTATAGGAGGTACCCGCCAGTTGGTAGGAGTCGCCTTTGCAGATGGTTTCACGGAGTGTATAGCGTGCCGGCTCGAGGACTATCAAGTGAAGCTCTTCTATACTATCGCAGCCACTTTGTGCCGGCACGGGAGCAAGTTGCCGGTAGGTGCCGGGCAGCGAGAGCGTTTTGCCAAAAAATGAATAGGTCGTACCCGGACAAATTGTTTTCTGGAAGCTATGTACGGCTTTTGGGGCTACTTTCAAATCGAGGTACAATATACTGTCGCAGCCATTGATGGAGGCACGCGGCAGCCGGATAGTATAAATGCCTTCCGTCGAATAGGTTTTGCCAAAAAACCGGTACGTATTGCCTTCACAAATAGTGGCTTTTGTGGTAGAGGACACTTCGGGTAGAATCGTAAGTTGCAGGCGTACGGTGCTGTCGCACTGTGCTGCATTGGCCGCAGTCAGGGTTCGGGTGTAGGTGCCGGACTCGTTAAAAGTAAACGAGCCAATTTGAAAAATTCCTCCTGCACAGAGCGTAACGGAGGTGTCTTTACTGGAAGGTAGGCCTACACTCAGGTGGAGTATGGTCGTGCTATCGCAGCCATCGCGGGATCCTCCGGGTAAAAATTGTGTATAGGTGCCTGGGTCGGTCAGTGACTGACCATCAAAGGGATAGAGGCTGCCTTCGCATATTTTTTTATCTATGGTGGCGATTAAGTCGCCCAGCTTGGTCAATTGTAGGGTGAGGGTGCTGTCGCATCCGTATTGATTGGTGAAATGCTGGGTGTACACGCCGGATTGGGAAAATGTTTCTCCGTTGAGGGTATAGGTCTGGTCTTTGCAGATGGTCTGACGAATCGTCTGCTGAGAAGGTGTATGTACGGTGAGTGAGATGGTGAGGATACTATCGCATCCGTTGGAGCCGGCATTGGCAAGCCGTTGGGTGAATGTACCTGTCTGGTCGAAGGATGCTCCGTTGATTTGGAAGGTCTCGCCTTGGCAGATATCGGCTTTTAGGGTGCCGGTGTGGATGGGTAAGACGCTTAGCTGAAGCTCAATCGTACTGTCGCATCCGTTGGCTGCTTTCCCTTTTAATAGCTGGTGGTAGGTTCCTGTTTTGTTAAAATTGCTGCCATTCAAGGAATAGACTTCGCCCTGGCAAATGCTGGCAGGTATTTGTGCGCGCCCAATTTCAAGTACGGTAAGCCCGAGTTGTACGATGCTGTCGCATTTAAAGGAGGAACCTTTGGGTAGTGTTACGGTATAGTTACCGGTTTCTCCAAATGACTGTCCGCCGGCTTTGTAAGTGGCACCTCTGCAAATACTGGCCTGTATATTTGTTTGTGGGATGGGGTGAACGGTCAGGGTGAGCTCGATTAAGCTATCGCAACCTCCCGTGGCTGCTCCTGCCAATACCTGTGAGGTGTTGATGCTGCTGGTGTACGTAGTGCCATTGAGGGTATAGGATGCGCCTTCACAGATATCGACTGTAAGCTTATGGACAATCTGATTCCGGATACTTAGATGGAGCAGGATAATACTGTCGCACCCGCCGCTCGACGCATTGGGAAGTACGTCGGTATAGTCTCCTTCCGCCGTGTAGGTTTTACCGTTGATGGTATAGCTGTTTCCCGGACAAATAATAGCGCTCACTTCGTTTATGGAGGCATCCACTGCGCTGAGATGGAGCTGTATGGTGCTGTCACATCCATTCGCCGCTGCTCCGGGCAGGGTGATGGGGTAGATTCCGGTGCTGTCAAAGGTTTGCCCTTGCAGCGTATAGGATTGCCCTTTACATATTTGAGCCCGGAGGGTGTACACGGCGGGGGATAAAATACTGACTTGGGTATTCAGCGATTGTGTACAGCCCTGGTTGTCTGTTAGGGTGAGGGTATAGGTACCTGCTTTGGTGGCATCTACGGCACCAAGGGTAACCGTTGCGCCGCTGGCACTAAACCCTCCGGGGCCCGACCAGGCATAGGTGTCTCCTCCGCTGCCGCTTAGGTGTACATCTTCCCCGATACATACCGGGCTATCGTTGCTTACGGTGCCTTGAAGAGATTCAATACGTATGGTCTGTGATACCGCGGCCGACCAGCCACAGGAGTCTGTAATCGTCCATGTACGGGTGATAATTTCCGGGTTAGTGCCCCCATCAGAAATATCCGTACCGCTTATTTTTCCGGACGCTCCGCAGTTATCCGACCAGTCGAGCTGAATCATGGGAGGCAATGCCGACTTACAGTGGATGACGACATCGGCGGGAGGGGCACTGATTATGGGGGCTTCGGTATCTTCCACCTGGATGCGTTGGGTGTATGTACTGCTATTGCCGCAGGTGTCTTTGGCCGTCCAGGTCCTTTCCAGTACATAGGTGTGTACACAGGTGCCCGGTATCTTTTTTTCTACAAAAAGGACCTTGGGTGCCGGGTCGCAGTTGTCGGTGGCAGTGACGGTAGCTATGGAAGGTATGGCGTCGCAGGTAGTTTGTTCATCTGCAGGGGTTACCTGCAATACGGGGGGGGTGATGTCTTTCACCTCGATGCGCTGGGTCACGGCACTGCTGTTGCCACATAAATCAGTGGCTCGCCAGATTCGGAACTCAATAAAGGTCTGTGGACATAAACTGGGGGGTAGGGAGTCTGTGCGTATCACTAAAGGGGCGTTCGTGCATTCGTCTAGTGCGATGGGGTCGGCATCCGGGATGGGGTCGGCACAGTCCAGGACGAGATCAGAAGGGATATTTGCCCAGGTAGGTGCCTGGGTATCAGCATAGGTGATGGTTTGTTTTTTCTCGACGGCATTTCCACATTGGTCAATGACCATCCATTTCCGGACGAGCACATAGTTGAAGGCACAGGTTCCTGGAATGGAGTCCTGGGTATAAATGATATTCAGATTGGCGTCGCAGTTATCAAGCGCAGTGGGGGTCGCTTCCGTAGGTACTTCTCCGCATTTGAGCTGTTGGTCCCCAGGTATTCCGTAGAGCTGTGGGGGTTCGTTGTCTATTACGGTAATGATTTGCTGGTGGGTGCGCTCATTGCTGCAATCGTCGCGAGTCGTCCATTTGCGTATGATTGTATAGCTGCCCTGGCAGTCTGGGCTGATCGTTTCTTCAAAGGATAGGCTGGGGGCCGGGTCACAGTCGTCGTCAACGCTCAGCGTCACTGCACCGGGGATGTTTTGACAGGAAACGGTCAGATCGGCGGGTGGGTTATTGAACTGGGGGGCTTCTGTATCCCGGATGAGGAGGACCTGGGTTGCGCTGGCCATATTGCCACAGGCATCGGTGGCGGTCCATACTCTCGTGAGGGTTCCTTCGCCGATGCAATTTCCTGCCGTAAATGTTTCATTCATGGCTACAAACGGGCTGGGATCACAGTTGTCCTGCGCCTGTATGGTGGGGGCACCGGGTATAGCTGCACAGGAAATGGTGCTGTCAGCCTCCAGTCCAATGAGCACGGGGGCTTCTGTATCGTGTACCTGGATATTTTGTGTCGCAGAAACGGTATTTCCACAAGCATCTTTTCCTGTCCAGGTGCGTTGCAGCCTGTAGGTGAATGCACAGGTTTGGTCTAAGGTGTCTTCTTGAAAAGTCAATAACGGGGCCGGGTCACAGTCATCACTCAAGGTAACGGCCGCCGGAGTTGGAATGGCGGTGCAGGAAACGGTTTCGTCGGCCGGAATGCCGGTTAATATGGGTGTAACCGCATCGCTGACCAGAATCACCTGTCGGGCGGTACTGCTATTGCCGCAGCTGTCCCGGGCCGTCCATACCCGTTCGATTTGATAGTTCTGGGGGCAGGATCCGGCAATAATTTGTTCGGTCAGGGTGATAACGGGGTTGGGGTCGCAGTTGTCGGTGGCATCTGGGGTTGCCGGGGCTGGGATGGATTTGCAATCTACTGCGACATCTCCGGGTACGTTCTGGAGTACGGGGGCTTCGGTGTCGGACACTTGGATTACTTGGGTATGGGTGGCTGTGTTGCCGCATGAATCGGTAGCCGACCACACCCGGCGCAGCTGATAGCTGTTGGGGCAGGTTTGGTTTTCCAGGTACTCATGAAAGGTGACTTCTACGGTGGGGGTACAGTTGTCGGTAGCTACGATGACAGGGATAGCGGGAACGCCGCTGCAGGTGACTTGCTCGTCGGCGGGGGTTTCGCTCAGTACGGGAGCCCATTTATCTTCGACGGTAATCTGTTGGGTGATGGTATGCTGGTTGCCACAAGCGTCTCGAGCCGTCCAGCTTCGTTGTATGGTATAGCTTCCCGCAACGCAGGCGCCGGATATAGCTTCGCTGAATGTCACTTCCGGGAACGGGTCGCAATTATCGGTGGCACTTAGGTTGGGCGGGGTGGGAATCGCGTCACAGGCGACAGTCAGGTCGGTGGGTGTCGTGTTAAAAACGGGTGGAGTCAGATCCTGCACCGTCATTCGTTGGGTCTTGAATGCGATATTTCCGCAATCATCTTCGGCTAGCCAGGTGCGCTCCAGGATATAGGCTCCCGGACAGCTTCCCGGGATACTGGTTTCCGACAGTGAAACCTGGGGGCTTGGGTCGCAATCGTCTGCCGCATGTACTTCGGGAGCGGAGGGTATTGCATCGCAGGAGACGGTGGTATCGGGAGGGATATCCAAAAAGGTGGGGCCATTCAGATCTACTACTGTGATGATTTGGGTGGCTCCGCTACTATTTCCACAGGTATCTTTGGCCAGCCATTCTCTCTTTATCTGGTAATTGCCGGTGCAGCTACCTGGAATAATGGTTTCGGTGAGGGTTATCTGCGGGTTAGGGTCGCAGTTGTCGGATACTTCAGGTAGGGCAGGCGACGGGATGGCATCACATCCGACGGTTGCGTCTGCCGGAACGCCATTGAGCGAGGGAGGCGTTTTGTCTTCTACTTGGATTTGCTGGGTATGTACGCCTATGTTTCCACATCGGTCAATGGCGGTCCATACGCGTTCGAGGAGATAGGTGTTGGGGCAGGTACCGTCTATGCGGGTCTCTTTGTAGGAAGTGGCGGGATCGGGATCGCAGTTATCTGTTACTGTTGGATTTGCTACGGCCGGAACGGATTCGCAGCTAACGGTGACATTGGCAGGTGCATTTTGCCATACAGGAGCTTCGAGGTCCTGTACCGTAATTACCTGTACGTGTACCGATATATTTCCGCAGGCATCGGTGGCTGTCCAGGTGCGTGTAATGGCATAGCCGGTAGCGCAGGAATCTTCCGTGACTTCATCGAAATCCAGGGTGGGGCTAGGGTCGCAGTTGTCGCTGGCGATGGGGGTGGCGGGTGCCGGAATATTGGAGCAGTCTGCGATTTGACTGGGCGGCGCGTTGAGGATGGTAGGTGGAATGCTATCCACGATAGTTAGTATCTGTTCGTCGCTGACTTGATTTCCGCAGGCATCTCGGGCTATCCAGGTACGGGTAAGGAAGCTTTTTCCATTGGCGCAGGCAGTAGGAGCTGTTTCGGAATAGGTAATGATGGGTGCAGGATCACAGGAATCGGCTGCCAGTACAATAGGTGGCGCCGGGATGGCCGTGCAGGCCACTGATTCATCGGTCGGAAAATTGACCCAGTATGGTGGAATATTGTCTTCAACGACCACTTGCTGCGCTACGGTGCTGCTATTTCCACACCAATCGGTAGCGGTCCAGACGCGGTTGAGCCGATAGTTGCCGGGGCAGGTACCAGGGATGGAATCTACAGTCAGGTTGAGTTGAGGGAATGGATCGCACGCATCTGTGGCGGTCAATAGGGGGGCATCGGGAACGCCCCCGCAAGCGGCGCTTAGGTCGCTTGGGTCTTCAGATAGGAGGGGTGCTTCTGTATCAGAAACGGAGATTGTCTGTATGTACTGGGTTTCGTTGTTGCACACATCGGTAGCTTTCCAGATGCGCTTCAGGGTGTAGGTTGCAGGACAGCTTTGGTTGATGGTATCGGTAGAGAAGAGGATAAGGGGGTTGGGGTCGCAGTTGTCGGTCGCGCCTGGGGTCGCGGTAGGTGGTATCGATTGGCAGCTAACGGCGGCATCTGGCGGGGTATTGTTGAACACAGGGCCTTCGGTGTCGCGTACTTGAATTTCCTGAATATGGGTTCCTGTATTACCGCACAGGTCGGTAGCTGTCCAGGTACGGGTTAATAGGTAGTTGTACGCACAGTTGCCATTAGTACGAGTTTCCGAAAAATTAATAACAAGGGTTGGCGTACAATCGTCGCTAGCAGTTAAAACTGGTACCGGGGGTACGGCGTCACAGGATACGGTAATGTTGCCGGGAGGGTTGTTGAATTGGGGCGCTTTGTTGTCTTCTACGGTGATTATCTGGGTGTGGATGCGTTGGTTTCCGCATTGGTCGGTGGCTTTCCAGGTGCGGGTAATCTGGTAAGAAACCGCACAGGAGTTTCCACTTGTTTCTGTAAATTCTAAAAGGGGGTTGGGGTCGCAATTATCGGAGGCGGTAATAGTTGAGGCAGCGGGGATGTTGGCACAGTCTGCGGTGATATCGGCGGGCAGGTTGCTCAATACGGGCGCTACGGTGTCATAAACCTGAAGGGTTTGGGTGCGCAATATGCTATTGCCACAGGCATCCCGGAGGGTCCAGGTGCGCAGGATGGAGTAGTTGGAAGGGCAGCTACCGTCAATGCGTGCTTCGTTGAGCTGTAGATTGGGGTTGGGGTCGCAGTTGTCAGCAACCAGGGGGGGCACGACAGCGGGTATGGCATCACAGGATACAGCCGTGTCGGCGGGAAATTGCACGAATAGGGGGTCTATCTGATCTTCTACCGTGATGGTTTGGGTATGGCTGATGGTATTT
>Ga0172373_10008193_pt1 | contig 13317 bp, 11 predicted proteins | sample Lak10m_2_FD_114546 | JGI IMG/M metagenome (GOLD analysis project Ga0172373, IMG submission 114546) | Freshwater microbial communities from Kabuno Bay, South-Kivu, Congo - kab_092012_10m | ecosystem: Environmental > Aquatic > Freshwater > Lake | place: Democratic Republic of the Congo... | reverse complement strand
CTGAACGTGACGGTGGTGTCGGGTGAGGCTCCCGATGTGGGTGGCTACGTGACGGTGTACCCGTGCGGTACTCGTCCCGAGGCGTCGAACCTGAACTTCGTGTTCGGCCAGACCGTGCCCAACGCGGTGATCGCACCGGTGAGTTCGGCCGGCAAGGTGTGCTTCTACGTGTACGGCAAGGCGCACCTGCTCGCCGACGTGAACGGCTACTTCGGTTCCTCCGGCATCAACGTGCTGACTCCGGCTCGCGTGTTCGACACGCGTTCGGGTTCGGGCAGTGTGACGGCGGCCAAGGTGGGTGACGGGGCCGGCAACGGTGCGGCGCTCGAGTTCACCGTGACCGGAAAGGGTGGTGTCCCCGCCAGCGGCGTGGGAGCGGTGTCCCTGAACGTGACGGTGGTGTCGGGTGAGGCACCCGATGTGGGTGGCTACGTGACGGTGTACCCGTGCGGTACTCGTCCCGAGGCGTCCAGCCTGAACTTCGTGTTCGGTCAGACCGTGCCCAACGCGGTGATCGCACCGGTGAGTTCGGCCGGCAAGGTGTGCTTCTTCGTGTACGGCAAGGCGCACCTGCTCGCCGACGTGAACGGCTACTTCAACCAGTAGCGCAGGTCCTCTCTCCAGGGGAGTCAGCCGGGTGTCGTGTTGAGGGACGCGACACCCGGCCCTTCTCGTTGTCACCACTAGCGTCGTGCGAGTGAGCGATCTTCGACTCGGCGTGATCGGCACCGGAATGATGGGGTGCGAACACATCCGCAACGTGCTCGCGCTGCCCGGCGCCCACGTGTCGGCGATCAGCGATCCGAACGACGAGCCGCTCGAATGGGCGCGTCTCACGTTGGGTGACGACTCGTCGTCGCCCGCCGAGTTCCGCGACCATCGTGATCTGTTGACCTCCGGAACCGTGGATGCGGTGATCGTGGCGTCGCCCAACCACACCCACATCGACGTGTTGCGCGACGTGCTGGCCACCGACGTTCCGGTGCTGGTGGAGAAGCCGCTGTGCACCACGGTCGACCACGCGCGCGAGATCGTGGATCTCGCCGCGCGCCGCTCGGCGATCACGTGGGTCGGCCTCGAGTACCGCTACATGGCGCCGATCGCCGCGTTGCTGCGCGTGATCGAATCGGGTGAACTCGGCGACCTCCGGATGCTCGCCATCCGCGAGCACCGCTTTCCCTTCCTGAAAAAGGTGGGCGACTGGAATCGTTTCAGTCGCAACACCGGGGGCACCCTGGTCGAGAAGTGTTGCCACTTCTTCGACCTCATGAATCTCGCGATCGATGCCCGACCCGAGCGGGTGTACGCCAGCGGCGGCCAGGACGTGAACCACCTCGACGAGTCGTACGGGGGAGAAACCCCCGACATTCTCGACAACGCCTACGTGATCGTCGACTACGCCAATGGTGTTCGCGCGAGTCTCGATCTGTGCATGTTCGCCGAGGGCGGTCGCAACGAACAGGAGATCGTCGCCACCGGTTCGCGGGCCAAGGTGGAGGCCGCGATTCCCGGCGACGGCCTCATTCATCTCGGACGTCGTGCCGACCGCGCCGTGGAGGCGATTCCCGCGGTCATGGGCGACGACGTCGCCCACGCCGGATTCCATTTCGGTGCCAGTTACGTGGAGGTGGCGCGGTTCTGCGACGCGGTTCGCACCGGAGCACCAGCCGAAGTGAGTCCGGAGGACGGACTGTGGTCGGTGGCCGTCGGAGCCGCGGCCCACCGCTCGATCGACGAGGGTCGACCGGTGATGATGTCGGAGTTCGGTCTCAGCTCTCGGTGATCGTGATCGACTCGATCACGATGTCCTGCAGCGGCGGCACGCCGTTGGCGCCGGGGTCGGGATTACCGGCGGCATCCATGTCGACCACCGTGGTGTCGAGTCCCGCGGTCACCTTGCCGAACAGCGAGTAACTGGGCGGAAGGGAGACACCCTGCTCGCCGGTGATCACGAAGAACTGGCTTCCGTTGGTGTCGGGACCCGAGTTGGCCATCGCCACCGAGCCGATCTGGTACTCGCCGGCCGCCGGAAGTTCGTCGGCGAACGAGTACCCGGGGTTGCCCGAGCCCGAGCCGGTGGGATCGCCGCACTGAACCATGAAGCCGGGAATGGCCCGGTGGCACGTGTTGCCGTCGAAGTACTTGAATCGGGCCAGGTTCACGAAGTTGTTCACCGTGCCGGGAGCCTTGGTGGCGTCGAGTTCGATGGTGTACTCGCCGAGGTTGGTGACCACGGTGGCGGTGTAGGTCTTGGAGGGATCGATGCAGAGGGCCGGGGCCTCGGTGAAGGACTGGCGCTGCTCGGCCGAACCGTCGGCCGGCGCGCACTCGCCGGTGCCGTACTCGAAGTCGCCGGGGGCGGTGGTGGTGGTGGGCTCGGGAGTGACCGTCACCGCCGAACTCGTGTCGAGCGGCGGAACCGTGGCTTCGTCGTCGCCACCCACGAGTTGCGACACGCCGAAGATGAAACCGAAGAGGACCACCACGGCGATCACGATGCGAACCGTGCGTCGAGTGGTCTTGCGGCGGCTCTCGGCGCGGGCCGCCTCCTGGCGACCCATCTCGCGGTTCATCTTCTTGCGTTCACGTTTGGCGGTTCCCACGAGTTGGGAAGGTTAGCGGTGGGTCTCGGTGGGTGGCCGGTCGGCAAGGTGAACGCGGGGTGACGGTCCGAAACCTCGGGGTCGGGGAAGAGGCGCAGGGGTAGGCTTTCCGACCTGTGACCCTCATCGTGCAGAAGTTCGGCGGCACCTCGGTGGCCGATCCCGAGCGCATCCGCGCGGTGGCCGAGCACGTCGCGTTCACCAAGCGCCATGGCAACGACGTGGTGGTCGTGGTGTCGGCCATGGGCAAGAGCACCGACAATCTCATCAAACTCGCCAATGAGGTCTCGTCGACGCAACCGGGCCGCGAAATGGACATGCTCCTCACCACCGGCGAACGCATCTCGATGGCTCTGCTGTGCATGGCACTGGCCGACGTCGGCGTGGATGCCATGAGTTTCACCGGCAGTCAGGTGGGCATCATCACCGACACCGTTCACACCAAGGCCAAGATCCTCGAAGTGAAGGGTGATCGCGTCCGCGAGGCGTTGGCCGAGGGCAAGGTGTGCGTCGTGGCCGGATTCCAGGGCGTGAGCACCGATCGCGAGATCACCACGCTCGGTCGTGGCGGCTCCGACACCACCGCGGTGGCGCTGGCGGCCGCTCTGCAGGCCGACAGTTGCGAGATCTACACCGACGTGACGGGTGTCTTCTCGGCCGATCCGCGCATCGTGCCGCAGGCGCGCAAGTTGGTTCACGTCAACTTCGACGAGATGTTGGAGATGGCCGGTGCCGGCAGCAAGGTTCTCGCACTCCGTTCGGTCGAGTTCGCCCGCAACCACAACGTCCCCATCCAGGTCCGGTCCAGTTTCACCTGGGAACCCGGAACCTGGGTCACGAGTCAGGAGCCTTCGATGGAAGACCCCGTCATCTCCGGTGTCGTCACCGATGTCAGCGAGGCCAAGGTCACCGTGCGCAAGGTGCCCGATCGCCCGGGCGTCTCGGCGTCGCTCTTCGAACCCCTCGCCGAATCGAACGTGAACGTCGACATGATCGTGCAAAACACGTCGCTCGACGGCACCACCGACATCAGTTTCACGGTCCCGAAGGCCGACCTGAAGGTGGCCGGTGAGATCGTGGCCAAGATCGGCGCCGAGATCGGTGCCGCCGGCGTGAGTCACGACGATGCGATCGCCAAGGTGTCGTTGGTCGGAGCCGGCATGAAAACGGCCCCCGGCATCGCCGCCAAGATGTTTCGCACTCTCGCCGCCAGCGACGTCAACATCGCGATGATCTCCACGTCGACCATTCGGATCTCGGTCGTCATTCCCGCCGCCGATCTCGAGAAGGCGGCCCGCGCTCTGCACACCGCGTTCGGACTCGACAGCGGACAGTCGTACAGCGCTCCGCTACCCGAGCGGAAGTAGTCGAGTCTCCGTCGTGTCGACACCGCGTCGCCGTCAGCACGTCCCCTGGAAGGTGGCGGGTCGCGCCACCGAGTCGCACGTCGACAGCGACAGCGTGGTGCGCGACACCGGTTGGGTGTTCAACAACGAGACCGGCACCGCGCTGACCCTCGACGAGTTCGTCGATTCGGGTGAGCAGGAGGTCGGGGCCTACCTGCAGTGCTTCGGCTTCGAAGCAGCCGACAACGCCGCTCGCACCATGGTCGAGATCGGCGCGGGGATCGGACGCATGACCGCGGGATTCACGAAGCGGTTCGCGCACGTGACGGCCTGCGATCTCGACGCGGCATTCCTCGAACGGTGTCGGGAGACGGTGGCCAAGTTCGGGGTGCCCGAGAAGTTGTCGACTTCGCACGTGGCCGACGGGCGAACGCTCGCGCTTCCCGACGCGTCCACCGATCTGGTGTTCAGCTACATCACCCTGCAGCACTGCGAACCAGCCGACGCCCTGCATCTCACCACCGAGTCGCTGCGCGTCGTGAAGCCCGGCGGTTGGGTGGCCCTCAACTTCCGGACGTGGGTGCCCGGCGACGCCCTGCTCTTCCCGGCCGGGGTCCTCACCCGCTTGCTGTGGCGGGTGCCGTGTCTCGGTTCGTGGTTGGCCCGACAGCGATGGTCGGCCCGCTTCGGCTGGCAGGCCAATCGGCTCACACCGGGCGAGGTGTTCCGGCACCTCGGTTCGCGCGGACTCGTCCTGGCCCAACCGACGCTCTGGGTGAACGGCCGTCGTTCCGGGCGCGGCGTGGAAGGTGTGGCGTTGCGCACGTTCGAGGGAATCCACCCCAGCCACTGGTGGCTAATCGCCCATCGCGCCAACTAGGCCGACGGTTAGCCTCCTGCGTCATGCGAGGTGCATCATGAAGGTGGGAGTCGTCGGAGCGACCGGACAGGTGGGCGGCGTGATGCGCACTCTCCTCGAGGAGCGCAACTTCCCGGTGGACGAGATCCGCTACTTCGCCTCGGCGCGATCAGCCGGCGGCACCCTGCCGTGGCGGGGTCGGGAGGTTCTGATCGAGGATGCGTCCGTGGCCGATCCGCACGGCCTCGACATCGCGCTCTTCTCGGCCGGTGCGTCGTCCTCGCGCGAACTGGCTCCGCGATTCGCCGCGGCCGGTGTCACCGTGATCGACAACTCGTCGGCCTGGCGCATGGACCCCGAGGTTCCGCTGGTCGTCAGCGAGGTGAACGGATCCGAAGCGTTCCGACCGCCCAAGGGCATCATCGCCAACCCCAACTGCACCACCATGGCCGCGATGCCCGTGTTGAAGGTTCTGCACGACGAGGCCGGTCTGCGCAAGATGATCGTCAGCACCTATCAGGCGGTGTCGGGTGGCGGATTGGCCGGAGTCGACGAACTCGACAAGCAGGCCCGCGAGGTCACCGACACCGCGCGAGATCTCACCTACGACGGCGAGGCGGTGTCGTTCCCCGTTCCGGCCAAGTTCGCCAAGACCATCGCCTACAACGTGTTGCCGTACGCGGGCAAGTACGTGGACGATGGTTCGTCGGAGACCGACGAGGAACAAAAGCTCCGTCACGAGAGTCGCAAGATCCTCGCGATTCCCGATCTGCTGGTGTCGGGCACGTGCGTGCGCGTGCCCGTGTACACCGGGCACTCGCTCAGCATCAACGCCGAGTTCGCGCGGGCCATCACCCCGGCTCGTGCCACCGAGTTGCTCTCGAAGGCGCCGGGCGTGTTGGTGCTCGACGTTCCGACTCCGCTCGAGGCCGCCGGGAAGGACCCCAGTTTCGTCGGACGCATTCGCCAGGACTCCACCGTCGATGGTGGACGCGGTCTGGTGCTGTTCGTGAGCAACGACAATCTGCGCAAGGGCGCGGCGTTGAACGCGGTGCAGATCGCCGAACTGTTGGCGAAGTAGTCGGAATCACGAGGAGGCGAACAATGGTCGGAACGCTCGTCATCCTCCGTCACGGCGAGAGCACCTGGAACCGTGAGAACCTGTTCACCGGTTGGCACGACGTTCCCTTGTCCGACAAGGGTCGGGTGGAGGCCGCCGCCGCCGGTCGCACGATGGCCGACGCTGGCTTGCGGTTCGACGCCGGACACACCTCGCTGCTCGAGCGAGCGGTCGTCACGTGCCAGCTCGCTCTGGAGGCGATGGACCAGGTCTGGTTGCCGATCGAGAGGTCGTGGCGGCTCAACGAGCGGCACTACGGCGCGTTGCAGGGCCTCGACAAGAAGGCCACCACCGAGCGTCATGGAGCCGAACAGACGCGGCTCTGGCGGCGCAGCTTCGACGTTCCCCCTCCGCCGGTGCGAACCGACAGCCCCGAACATCCGGTGAACGATCCGCGGTACCGCTTGCTGGCTCCGGACTGTCTGCCGGCCGCCGAGTGCCTGAAGGACGTGGTGGCCCGGGTGCTTCCCTATTGGTACGACTCCATCGTTCCGCAGTTGCGCGCCGGGCTCGACGTCCTGGTGACCGCCCACGGCAATTCCCTGCGGGCCCTCGTGATGCACCTCGAGGGGGTGTCGGCCGACGAGATCGCCGAACTGAACATCCCCACCGGCGTTCCCCGACGCTACGAATTCACCGACGATCTGTCGGTGCGATCGGTGGGGTACCTCGGGGACGCCGCCGCCGTGAAGGCCGCCGCGGACGCGGTGGCCCGGCAGGCCGGTACCTGACCGACCCCGGCGAGCCACGATGTGCCCGCCGACTCAGACCGGTGACCCCTGCCCTCGTCGCCCTGTCCGTCACATGTTCACGAGCGTCGTATAGTTCCTGCCATGGCAAGCAAAAAGGCGTATCTGGACGGTCTTCGCAATGTCAGCCTCTTCTCGTCCTGCTCCAACAAGGATCTCGAGAAGATCGCCAAGGCCGCCGACGAAGTGAAGTTCGGTGCCGGCTCGTTGATCGTCGATCAGGGTCAGACCGGTCGCGAAGCGTTCATCATCCTGTCCGGATCGGCCACGGTGAAGCGCAACGGCAAGAAGGTGGCCACTCTCGGTGCCGGATCGGTGGTGGGTGAGTTGTCGCTCCTTGACCACGGTCCGCGCACCGCGTCGGTGGTGGCCGAGACGGAGTGCTCGATGCTCGTGATCAGCCAACGGCAGTTCCTGGGTGTCATCGACGCGATTCCGGCACTTTCGCACAAACTGCTGGCGACCCTGGCCGGGCGCATCCGCGAACTCGACCGTCAATACTTCGGCTGACCCGGGTCGACATTCGGTCCGACGGCATCGGCCGCCGGCTCCACCCCGTCGTCGAGGGTTCCCCGTCGTCGTCGTTCGACCAGTAGCGTTCGTCCTGCATGGCAACGCACTCCGACACCCCTGAGACGACGTCCGGACCTCGTCGACTGAAGCCGTACCAGCTCTCCATCGCCATCGGTTCGTTCATGGCGGTCTTCGTCGCCGCGTCCGGTGTGCTGCCTCTCATCACGAAGTGGGAGAGCGATTCGCCGATTCACCGCGAGGTCTTCGGCGGCATTCCCGGTCCCTTGAAGTTGGCCTTCTACACCGTGATTCCGGTGATGGTGCTGTGGGGTTCGTTCCGCTTCGCCGATCGCGTGCGCAACTGGGAGCGCGGCGCCCCCGACCGTCGTCGCACCACGGCCAAGAACGCCAAGCGGCGCTTGGCCGACTTCCGGGCCGGCGTGTACATGCGCACCCTGCTGCGCGATTCGGCCGCCGGGTTGATGCACTCGATGATCTACTTCGGCTTCCTGATCCTGCTCGGAGTCACGACGGTGCTCGAGGTGGATCACCAGTTGCCCGAGAGTCTGAAGTTCCTCCACGGCGACGTCTACCGCGGGTACGTGTTCGTGGGCGACTTCGCCGGCCTGATGTTCACCTGCGGTGTGGTGTGGGCCATCGTTCGCCGTTACGTGCAGCGTCCCTACCGCATCCGCATCAAGTCGAAGCCCGAGCACGCCCTGATTCTCGGAGTCCTGCTCGCCATCGGCGTCTCCGGTTTCGGCGCCGAGATGTTCCGTATCGCCGAGAACATCGCCAGCGGCGAGAACGTCGACCACGAGAAGTGGTCGTTCGTGGGCTGGCCGTTGGCCCAGACGGTTGACCACTGGTCGGTGAGCGGGCTTCAGACCTGGCACCAGGGTTGGTGGATCGCCCACGTCGTCACCTTCATCGCGTTCCTCGCGATTCTTCCGATCACCATGCTGCGTCACATCTTCACGTCGCCGTTGAACATGTACCTGCGCGATCGCGACCGCCCCAAGGGTGCGATGAAAGCGATGCCGAACCTCACCGAAACCTCGCTCGAAACATTCGGCGCGTCGGTGGTCGAGGACTTCACGTGGAAGCAGTTGCTCGACACCGATGCCTGCACGATGTGCGGTCGGTGCACGAGCGTGTGCCCCGCGCACGCCACGGGCAAACAACTCGATCCGCGCGAGATCGTGTTGAAGACCGGCGAGGTGATGGCCGCCACGGCCGCCCATGCTCCCGGAGGCCGCGTGTCGCCCCCGATCGGCACCGACGCCGAGATCACCATCGGCGCCAATTCGTTGTTCGAGCGGATCACCGCCGAGGAAGTCTGGGCCTGCACCTCGTGCAAGGCCTGCGACGAGATCTGTCCGGTGAACATCGAGATCCTCGACAAGATCCTCGACATGCGTCGTTACCTCTCGTTGATGGAGAGCAACTTCCCGGCCGAGCTCGGCAACGCGTACCGCGCCATGGAGAACCAGGGCAACCCGTGGGGCATGAACCAGGCCGAACGAGCCGACTGGGCCCAGGATCTCGACGTCGCGGTGGTCGACCCGGGCGATGCGTTCGACCACGAGTACCTCTACTGGGTCGGTTGCGCCGGTTCGTTCGACGACAAGAACAAGAAGGTCACGCAGTCGATGGCCAAGTTGTTGCGTCGGGCCGGCATCGACGTGGCGGTCCTCGGACCGAGCGAGATGTGCACCGGCGACTCGGCGCGGCGCTCGGGCAACGAGTACCTCTTCCAGATGCTCGCCATCCCGAACGTCGAGATGCTGAACGGCATGGGCGTGAAGAAGATCATCACCCAGTGCCCGCACTGCTTCAACACGCTCGCCAACGAGTATCCGCAGTTGGGCGGCAATTACGAGGTGATCCACCACTCGCAGTTGCTCGAGCAGTTGATCGACTCCGGCAAGTTGGACGTGAGCAGTGCCTCGTTGGAGGAACGCATCACCTACCACGACTCGTGCTACCTCGGCCGCCACAACGACGTGTATCTGGCGCCGCGCAAGGTGGTCGCCTCCATCAAGGGAGTCGAAGTGGTGGAGATGAGTCGCAACGGCACCAAGGGCATGTGCTGCGGGGCCGGTGGTGCCCGCATGTGGATGGAAGAGAGCATCGGCACCAAGGTGAACGACGAGCGCGCCCGCGAGGCGATCTCGACCGGTGCCACGCGCGTGGCCACCGCCTGTCCGTTCTGTTACATCATGCTCGACGACGGAGTGAAGGGCGCCGGCGTGGAGGAGGATCAGGTGAAGGTGGGCGACATCGCCATCCACTTGCTCGAAGCCATCGAGAACGGTGAACGTGGACTGGCCAACCCGGTCACCCCGTTGCGGGTGCCGGTAGCCGGCGAGTAGCCGGCCTGGTGGCGCGTTCGGCGAGTAGCCGGCCCGGTGGCGCGTTCGGCGAGTAGCCGGCCTGGTGGCGCGTTCGGCGAGTAGCCGGCCTGGTGGCGCGTTCGGCGAGTAGCCGGCTCAGCCGGCGAGGTGCGAGGTGACCAGACCGCGGAGCACCTCGATGTTGGCGCCGTTGTGCGAACTGCACCACACCACGTCACCGGGTTCGAGCAGGCACGCGGCCGCGAGTTCCTTCTTGCGGGTGGCCCGCTTCGACGACTTCACCTTGTCACCCTTGGTGGCCACGACGGTGTGAGGGATCTCGTTCTCGCGCAGCCAATCGAGCATCTGTAGGTCGAGTTTGGTGGGACCGATCTCGCCGTCGACCAGCACGAACACCATCACCAGTGGCTCGCGTTCCAACAGGTAGGTCTCGATCATCGGTCCCCAGGCCTTCTTCACCCGTCCGGGAACCGCCGCGTAGCCGTATCCGGGTAGGTCGACCACGGTCCCGCCCTCGGGCACCTCGAACACGTTGATCAGTTGCGTGCGCCCCGGGGTGTTGGAAACCCGGGCCAGCTGCTTGCGGTTCGCCAGCGAATTGATGAGCGACGACTTGCCGACATTGGAACGACCGACGAAAGCGACCTCGGCCGGCGAATCGGGAAGCTGCTCGACGGTGGTCGCCGACTTCACGAACGAGATCCGCAGCGGCGACGTCACACCGCGAGTGTACGGAGTGGTCAGAGCACCGACTCGTCCGGCGTGGTCCACGGCAGGTCGTAGGTGACGTAGTCGATCTCGGCGAGAGTCCCGAGATCGTTCGTCATCACACCACCGGCGCTCACGGTGACGAGGCGACCCTCGGCGATCATGGCTCGCTGGATCGGGAACCACTGGAAGAGCCGACCTTGTTCGATGAACGAGGATCCGTCGAGTCGCAGAACCACGGCCGATTCGCATCCACTGCTCGCCGTGGTCTCGCACACGATGTCCTTGGGCACGATCAGTTGACCCGTCTCGGACCACCAGAGAAGGGCGTGCGGGTCGTAAACCGCGTTGCTCCACTCGCCGATGTCGGCGGTGGAGACGAGGGCGGGCGACGCCGGATCCGACACGTCGAACAACGACACCTGCACTCCGGAGGTCAGCCCGTTCTGGTCGCCCTTCATGCCGATACCGATCACGCGGTTCCCGTCGATGGGCTTGAGATAGGTGGAAAAGCCGGGGATCTTCAGTTCACCGACCATCTCGGGAGCGGCGGGGTCGGACAGATCGATCACGTAGAGCGGGTCGGTCTGGCGGAAGGTGACCACGTAACCCCGGGTGCCGTCGTACCGAACTCCCTGGATCTGCTCGCCCCGACCGAGTCCGCGCACCGATCCGACCTCGACCAAGCGTTCACCGTCACGGCGCAGCACGTGCACGCCGTTGTCCTGACCGCCTCCGAAACCCTCCCGCCACGAAGTGGTGGCGATTCGCAGGTGATCGTCGAACTCGGAGAGGGCGTACGAGTTGAGCACCGTTCCCTCCACCGCTCCGCTCGCTAGGTACTCGACGCCACCGTTCGGTGAGGCGAGATCGAACACGTGAATGTTGGTGTGGGGAGGCTCGGGATTGGCGGGCCGGTACGGCTCACCCGAGTCGGTCTCCCACTCGGTGGACGTCACGTAGAGACTTCCGCTGCTGACGTAGGCGATCTCCGAATCGGCCACCAGCCCTCCCGATCCGGCCGGTGAAGGTTCGTCGTCGGTCAGATCGACGTCGACGACCCAGGTGACACCCCAGCCCGAGAACGACTCGGGTCGACCCAGACGCGCGCAGTCGATCGCCGACTCGGGGTCGGTCCACGAACCGAACTCGGACTCGGCGAAGCGACGCGGCAGGAGGTCGTCGGCGGTGAGGGCCTCGACGATCTCTCGGTTGCGTTCCTCGGCGGCCGCGAGCGAATCGTCCCGATCGTCGACGGGATACACGAAGTCGAGATGGTCGACGAACGACGACTGCAGGACGATGTGGGCGGTTCCTTCGATCTCGCGCAGCGACACCAACCAACCCTCCAAGTGATCGCGGCGGGCGAAATCGAGACGTCCATCGACCACGTCGTAGATGTCCACGATGGTCTCGCTCGTTCCGCTCCACGACTCGGTGGCGACGATCAGTCGATCGCCGTCGAGGATCATCTGCGAGACGCCTTCCGGCAGGGCGAGGTCGGACAGAACCGATGAGTCGTCCAGATCGACGCTGCGCAGTCTCTGGTCGACGATCGAGTACACGTAGCGACCATCGGTCTCGGTGATGTCGCCCTCGTCGACCCCGATCTCCTGCACGTTGGTCTCGGAGGTTCCGCCGGTGGTGGATCCGGTGTTTGATTCGTCCCGGTCGGAGGTTTCGGCCGACGGCGCTTCCGAGCCGGCCGCCATGTCGTCGGCCATCACCGGATACGGATACCAACCACCGTCGAGGCCGTAGGGCCCGACCCGTTCCAGCATCTCGTCCTTGGCCCAGGTCACGAGTTCGCCGCAGTCGTCGAATGCTCGGTACGGCACGACCTCGGGAAACTGCGGTCGACCTCCGACACCCTCGGTGGACGTGGTGGGGGTGGCATCGCCACTGCACGCGGCGAACACGGTGGTGGACGCGACGATGAGAGCGAGGCGCGAGAAGCGAGTGTCGATCATGCTCCTTGGACGATGCCGGAGCCGACGCGGTTCCCGCTAGTGACGGAAGTTCTCGAAGTAGCGACTCGGTGTGGGTCCGCGTTGACCGAAGTACTTCGATCCCTTGGCCCCCTGACCGTACGGCTGATCGGCCGGTGTGGTCATCTGCATGAAACTCACCTGCCCGATCTTCATGCCGGGATACAACGTGATCGGGAGGCTGGCCACGTTGGCGAGTTCGAGCGTCACGTGACCGTCGAAGCCGGCATCGATGAACCCGGCGGTGGAGTGGATGAGAAGGCCGAGCCGTCCGAGACTGCTCTTGCCCTCGATGCGGGCAACGAGATCGTTGGGCACCGCCACGCGCTCGAGGGTGGAGCCGAGCACGAACTCGCCGGGATGCAACATGAACACACCGTCCTCGGGTATCTCGACGAGTTCGGTGAGGCCGGTCATGTCCTGCTTCACGTCGATCACACCGGCCGTGTGGTTGCGGAAGACCCGGAACAGATTCGACAGACGCACGTCGATCGATGACGGCTGGATGAGGTTCTCGTCCAGCGGTTCGATGACGATTCGGCCAGCGGCCAGGGCCTCGCGAAGGCTGCGGTCGGACAGGATCACGGGCCAACCGTAGTGCCTGGACCACCTTCCCCGACAGGTCGTCGGTGCTGGTGAGGAGGCCAAACGGTCACCGCTAGCCTGTCGGGGTCGGTCCCGGCCGGCTGTTCCGCGGGTGTAGTTCAGTGGCAGAACATCAGCTTCCCAAGCTGAGAATGCGGGTTCGATTCCCGTCACCCGCTCCAGTTGCTTTATCGATGTGGTTTCGCGTTATTGAACGAAGCGAGCCACAACAGATCCGCCGACGGCAAGAATCAACACGTACGCAACCGTGATTGGACCGAGGTCACTGTTGACGCCGCCAGCGATGGCAATGCCGGCGAGAACGATTGAAAATTCGCCGCGCGGGATGAGTGTGACCCCAGCTCGTCGGGCGCCGCGCGACGTGGAACCCGTGTGTCGCGCCCCCCAATAGCCAGACCCAAATTTCGTCGCCGCGCCGACTGCTGCCAACGCGATGGCGATTGGCAGAACATCCACCAACGACGCTGG
>Ga0172373_10008192_pt1 | contig 13318 bp, 13 predicted proteins | sample Lak10m_2_FD_114546 | JGI IMG/M metagenome (GOLD analysis project Ga0172373, IMG submission 114546) | Freshwater microbial communities from Kabuno Bay, South-Kivu, Congo - kab_092012_10m | ecosystem: Environmental > Aquatic > Freshwater > Lake | place: Democratic Republic of the Congo... | reverse complement strand
GTTGTGACCTATCCACAAATTTAAAAGAACTGAAAGCAAATCACAACACACTCTGCTCTTTTTGTGGAGTGTTGGGGGTTGTGACCTATCCACAAATTTAAAAGAACTGAAAGCAAATCACAACGCTTTGGTTCGTCTTTTTCTTCGTTGTGCTTTAGTTCGTGTGATACCTTCTTTGGTACGTTCTGAAATTAAACTTCTTTCAAATTCAGCAAATGCCGCCAAATTATGAAAATGAAGTCGTCCAGTTGAACTGCTGAAATCAAGATTGTCTGAAATGGAAATAAACCCAATACCCTTTTTTGTAAGTTCTTGTATTTCCAGTATCAATTCACGTGAAGAACAAGCGAAACGATCCAGTTTGAAAACAACCACCGATGAATAAGCACCACTCCTCAATTTTGTTAGTAATTCTTGTTTTATCGGTCTTGTTTTCTGTATGCTTTCAGCTTTCTGTAATTGCTGGTTAAGTTTCAAATACTTTTTGATTGATTTACTTGGATATTTTTGCAGTGCTTATTTACCGATACAAAACTTACTAAAGATGTTACCCAAGAGGTCTTCGGTTGATATGGCACCTGTGATGCTGCCCAATTCATACATGGCCTGACGGATATCCATAGCAACGAAGTCGCCTGTAACACCTTGCTCCATGTTTTGCTTGGCAAGTTGTAGCGCGGCGGCTGTGCGGATCAAGGCCTCGTAATGGCGCATGGAAGATACAATGGTATCGTTGGCAAGATTAAAATCGCCCAAGACCCTGTTGACCAACTCGGATTTCAAGGCTTCAATGCCCACGTTAGCCTTTGCACTGATGACCAATACACCCGGAAAGTCTTTGGATTCGACCTTATCGGCTTTGTTTCCAATTACTAAGATATGCTTACCCGGTTCTTCGTGTCGCAGGGTTTCGGCCCACCGCAGTACGTCTTCAATAGCTTGATTTTCTGACAAATCAGCCATACACAATACAACCGTAGCTTGTTTAATTTTTTCTTTTGAACGTTCAATACCGATGGCTTCAATGGCTTCTGCACCTTCGCGTATTCCGGCTGTATCAATCAAACGAAAAACAATGCCTTCTATATTTAAGGTTTCTTCAATGACATCGCGGGTTGTGCCTGCAATATTGGAAACAATGGCGCGTTCCTCGCCCAGTAAGCGGTTCAAGAGCGTACTTTTCCCGGTATTGGGTGCACCCACAATGGCTACCGGAACACCGTGCTTAATGGCGTTGCCCAGTTCGAAAGACTGCGCAAGGCGGTTCACGTAGCGTAACACCTCATCGACCAAAGCAAATAATTGGGTACGGTCAGCAAACTCTACATCCTCTTCAGCAAAGTCGAGCTCCAATTCAATTAAAGAAGCAAAGTGAATGAGCTTTTCGCGCAAATCATTCAACTCAGAAGAAAAACCACCACGCAATTGATTCAACGCTATACGGTGAGCATTGGCCGATTGAGAAGCTATAAGGTCGGCAACCGCTTCTGCTTGTGATAAATCAAGTTTACCATTGGAAAATGCTCGGAGGGTAAACTCACCCGGTTCGGCCATCCTGCAACCCGAATGCACCAAGGTGCGTAATATTTCTTGTTGAATAAATGGGGAGGCATGGCAGGATAATTCCACACTTTCTTCACCTGTAAAACTCTTCCCTGTTTCAAAAATTGTAATCAAGACCTCATCGATTACCGTACCATCCTGCGCTTTAAAATACCCGAAATGGGCTGTGTGCGATGGTCGATCGAGCAAGGATTTGGAAAAACAAGTGGATACAATTTTAAACGCTTCCTTCCCGGAAACACGAATCAGAGCAATAGCACCTATGCCATTTGGTGTGGCTAAGGCACAGATGGTATCAGCAGACACGAGGGCATGTAACATGCCTGCAAAGGTAGGCAGTGCTGTGTTGATATCATGCATGATTGCAGTTTATTTCTTTTGGTAGTCAAAAGAATTTCTTTCATGAACGGATTCTGTAGTTGAATTTACATAAAGCACCCTTTCCTTAAGCCAGAATTATGATTCTATTAAGGCTGTGTAAAGTACTTTGGAGGACCGCTTAAAAGCTGTACTCTTGCCTTAAATAGTTGAACAATGTCTGAAATTATCCGATTTTTTATTCCAAAAAACAAACTGTTTTTCAGCAGCTTTGATAAACAGTCGGATAATTTACATTCGATGATTTTATTGTTTCGCAAGGCCGTTAAAGAAAAAGATCCGGGATTACGAAATCAATATATTGATCGCATCAGCATCTTGAATCAAGACAACTTCAGGTTTTCACAAGGACTTTTTTCCGAACTGAGCAAAAACCTCATCACACCTTTTGACCGAGAAGACATTCACAACCTAACCACTTCACTACGAACGATTTCTTCCAGGCTTGACTCGCTAGCCAGGCTGGTGCTGTTGAGTTCTCGCGGAAACGAATCTGTTTACGGGTTAAACATGTTTCTTCAACACCTCTTTGAGCACATAGAAGCAATCGGCAAAGGTGTTCATCAATTGAATGACCTGAAGCGCAGAAAGGTAATCATTGAAGCGTGCGTCAGTATTCAAGAAACCAACAAAGAAAACCTCATACATTACGACGCTTCCCTAACACAGGTGTTCGAAGAAGTGCATGACATCAATTTATTGCTGCGCAATTTAGACATCTATTCAGCCTTCAACGACCTTTCAAAGCGCTGCAAAGGCATAGCCTTTACCCTAGAAGGTATACTTATCAAGTACGGGTAATTTAATTATATCAACAACAAGGGGCTGTTCGTGCGAACAGCCCCTTGTTGTTGAACTCATTTGGACTATTAAATTCCCATTTCAACTTGGAAAATTGCTCCAAACTGACCAGTTTCTGTGGTGTTCTTCAAGTCTTTAGTTACTTGATACAATAAGTTGCCTTGTACCTTAAATCGGTGTCCGTAAAAATATTTCGTAACTCCAAGGTGATAGTGGTCTTGTCTTTTTTCGTTGATTGACGGAAAAGCGCTATTGGCATATACACTTTTATTTGGTTGAATCATCGCATAACGAAATGCCACTTCTATGTTTTTCTTGGTATTATAACTTACCTGTGTTAAAGAGCCATATCCATTATAGATAGCACGTAAACTCGTGCCGTTTGAAGCAACGGTAACAGGATTGTCAACAATACGGTTGCAATACTCTTGAAAAAATGAGAACCCACGGTATTTTAAAAGTAAATCCGCATGTAAGTTTTGTATGTTGACAGGAGCATACAAATCACGCCCGAGTGTACCCCCTGAACGAATTGCATGTGCATTGAGGTTATAACCCGCTGAAACAACCAACTTTGGTTTTTCCTCACGTGCCAAATCACCTTCCCAATCTTCATTGTCTCCTGTAAATTTACCGAATGGCAGAAACTCAATACGACCCGTATAATTAAGCCCCTTATCCGATGTTGTTGAATTACGGCCTTCACCTGAAGTCATTGCTCCTTTAAGGCGTATGTACTTCGTGTCGTAAGTTGCAAAGAAACCGAAATCACGATCTATGGTAAACGTTGAATTGACGATTGAACGGTCAGCAAATTGCAAGTTTCCAGAAGATACTACACGCTGTCTGTTTCCGGGTAATTTTGTCTGTCCGAAACCAAATTTCAAATTCTTTACCGGTTCATAAAACACCATGGCATCCCTGACTACATTCGGACTGGTATTGGATACAGATGATGCTGGAGATTCCCAGTCCATATCACCACGAGAAAACGACAATTGTATGTAATAGGTGAACTTCGGGTTATAGACAAATCCGCGCATTGCCATACGTAACCTTCTCACTCGAAACTCAAACGTTTCAGGTGTTAAGTCTTCTGTGCTTTTGGATAAGTATCCCGCTCGGTTTTGCATTCTGAACTGAAAACGAATGCTGAACAAACTGTCTTTTTGAACAGCTTCAATTCCTTTTTCATTTTTTGTATAAATTGTCAGTGGACTTTGAGCGTACGACGCACCCATCAAGCCTACAAAAACCAATGACTTTACTACACCACGTATCATGTTTTTCCAAATTTTAAATTCGGAGGCAAAAGTATTGGCTTAATATTCGCTTAACACTGAGTAAACACTGATTTAAGATAACCTTAATTTTGGTAACCTTTTGTTAACATTAGAATTCCATAAGCAAACAAAGCTTAAGCCTTGTTTTTCAGTGTTTTATACAATTTTCATAAAACCAATTAACAAAAATGGTGTTCACATTCATTTAACACAATAAAATTCAAAAATTATTTATCTTCTTGTTTTTCAGCTAATTAAGAACTATCTAGGACTACTGACCAGAAGCAACGTTATGTTTACGTTAACATTACCGCCACAGAAAAATACCCACCAAGAATACCTTTACATTTGCCGAAATCTAAAATTGAATTATTATGGCATCAGGATTATTGAAATTCTTTTTACCAAAAGACAAGGTATTTTACACCTTATTTGAATCAGCGAGTGCTAACTTGGAGAAACTAGCGAAAAAACTTGTTTTGGTTGTTAATGAATCTGACTTCAACAAACGAGCTTCTTTGATCAAAGAAATGGAAGATTTGGAGCACCAAAACGACCAGTTGACACATGAAATATTCGTTGAACTTGGTAAAAACTTCATCACGCCATTCGACCGTGAAGACATTCACAGTTTGGCAACAGCGCTTGATGACATTGCTGATTACATGTATGCCTCTGCTAAGAAAATCAATTTTTACAAAATAGACCCTACCAGCGACCAAGGTATTCAGAAAACTGCTGATGCGATTGAACAAGCTGTTTTAGCTGTAAATCAAGCTGTTTTGGAACTAAGAAACTTGAAGAATACTCAAAAAATCGTTGAATGTGTCATCAAAATCAACAGCATTGAAAACAGTGCAGATGACATCTTTGACATGTGCATTGAACGTTTGTTTGACTCTAATGTTGATGCGAAAGAATTGATAAAAAAACGTGAAATCTATCAAACGCTTGAAACAGTTACCGATAAATGTGAAGATGCAGGAAACGTAATTGAATCAATCGTTGTTAAGTACGCTTAATTCATTTATTTAAAGCTAAAAATATGTTATCGTTATTAATCGTCATCATTGTCATTGCCTTGTTATTCGACTTGGTCAACGGCTTTCACGATGCAGCAAACTCGATAGCAACTGTCGTATCTACCAAAGTATTAACCCCTTTACAAGCCGTAATTTGGGCAGCAGTGTTCAATTTTGCAGCATTTTGGGTGTTTGACATGAGTGTAGGAAATACAGTAGCTAAAACTGTCGACAATTCGGTGATTGACCTTTGGGTAATCTTGGCTGGATTGCTTGCAGCCACTGCCTGGAACCTATTAACCTGGTGGTTAGGTTTACCATCTTCGTCTTCACATACCTTAATTGGTGGGTTTGCGGGTGCTGCCATAGCACATGCCGGATTCGATGTATTGAAATGGGAAGAAATCATCAAACCAATTTTATTTATCTTCTTGGCTCCAGTCATTGGTGGTATCATCGCATTTATTATCGCTTTGGTAACCGTGCAACGATCTTTTGTCAAGAAAATCGGATTCTCCATTCTACTTTCATTCCTTACGGTTTATTTATCGTGGTACTACAAAGATTTCATCGATTTAAAGCCAATCATGATTTGGATCATAGGCGTTACATTAGGTATGTTTTTAGTGGTATACATTGCTTACCAGTTGATTCACGGAAGACGTCAAACTGCAATGAAAGAATCCATCATGTACAAACGCCTACAGTTACTTTCTTCTGCTGCCTTTTCCCTCGGTCACGGTGGCGCTGATTCACAGAAAGTTATGGGTATCATTTGTGCAGCACTTATCGTTTTTTCGAATGGTGTGCGTGATGGAAGCGCCGACGTAAATGAAGTTCCAAAGGATTTACGTTGTGCTGAAATTGTACAAATCAAATACCACGATGATGAAGGTAAAATCAAGAAATTCAAACCTTCTTTATTAACGGTAGACAGCACGGTTTACTACACAGATGGTAAGAATATCATTGATGCAGAGACAGGAGATAAATTGTATGACGACAAGGAACTTGTAGCTGATGCGTCCATGGACCAACCGTTCTTCAAACACCTGAAGGAAGAAAAAATCAAACCTGAAGACTTCGGAAAGGCGGTAAAAGAATTGGAACCACTTTTAGTGCATACCAAAAAGAAAGAAGTTCATGACATGGACAACAATGCAATCATTTTTGATGGCAAAACATTGGACACCAATTACCGTTATGCTGCGTTCTTCAAGAAATTTGTCGACGAAGAAAGCTTCGAATTATTGAAAGATCACAAGTTAGAAACGAAGGTTAATAACGATTCTATGCCGTGGTGGATTGCCTTTGCTTGCTATTTGATGATTGGCCTAGGTACCCTAATGGGAGGTTGGAAAATTGTAAAGACCATGGGTACGAAGATCACAAAAGTTACCCCACTCGAAGGTGTCTGTGCTGAAAATGCAGGTGCGTTAACCTTATTTACCGTGTCGCAATTTGGGATTCCTGTTTCTACAACACATACCATCACCGGTTCAATTATTGGTGTTGGGGCAACAAAACGTCTGAGTGCGGTTCGTTGGGGAGTTACCATCAATTTACTATGGGCATGGATCTTAACCATTCCTGTGAGTGCATTGTTGGCTGCTATTTTTTACTGGACAATTTTATTGTTCAAGTAAGCTATTCAATAAGATTTAATGAAAAGGCTGTCTCATTGGGGCAGCCTTTTCGTTTTTTTAACCTAGGTCAATCAAAATCAACTGCTATAGGTTTTATCTTTGTGCTTGCATTTAAACAGCATCATGACGCAACGACGCAAATTCATACAACAATTGACACTTGGATTGGCATCAGTCTTTTCGTTTGCCGCATTTTCACAAAAAAACAAAGCTTCTATGAACAACAATCCAGTTATTCGCCGCATTAAACCCTTAGGATTTCAATGGGAAACAGCAGACCCCTTTTTATTTTGTGTACACCACGAAGATTATTTTCCTAAAGGCAATGCAGAACTTGGGCCAGTTAGTGGATTGGAAGGTAGACAAATCGGTCAAGATTTTATCGTAAAGGACGGTTATCGCATGTATCATGGAACTACTGTTCCTGGGTTTCCTGGTCACCCACACCGAGGTTTTGAAACCATAACAGTTGTGCGCAAAGGATTGGTTGATCATGCCGATTCTATGGGTGCAGCAGGGCGTTATGGAAATGGGGATGTACAATGGATGACCGCAGGCAAGGGAGTTCAACACGCTGAAATGTTTCCACTGCTCAATCAGGATGAAGAGAACCCACTGGAATTGTTTCAAATTTGGTTAAATCTGCCGGCAAAAAACAAGTTTGTTGAACCACATTTTAAAATGCTGTGGAGTGAAACAGTACCTCGGATAACTACTAACGCTTATGAGTTGGAGGTACTTGTAGGGTCTTTTGAAAATACCCATGCACTCGCAGGGCCACCGAACTCTTGGGCAAGTGACCCAGCAAATGAAGTTGCCATCTGGAACATCAACCTACAAGCCAACAGTGAAATTGTGTTGCCTAAAGCGGGTGATGGCATTAACCGAACCCTGTACATCTATGAAGGGAATGGCTTACAACTTGAAGACAAAGAAATACCTTACTATCATGCAGTAGAAGTTGACGAACATGTTTCGTTACGCTTAAACAGTGGCTCAGAACCCATCAAGATACTGGTGCTTCAGGGTCGACCAATCGGTGAACCTGTCGTACAACATGGACCGTTTGTAATGAATACACGTGAGGAGATTTATGCTGCTTTTAATGAGTACCAACAAACACAATTTGGTGGATGGCCATGGCCTAGATATGATCAAGTTCATGACCCAAAACTGGGTAGATTTGCCAAACATGCAGACGGCACACTGGAATCGAAGTCGTAAGGTCTAACAACCTTGGAATTTTGAAAAATGAGTTATCTCGACTTTATTTTCGTTTGGTTCTAAAAAAATCAAGCATTAACTCACTGCATTCATTTTCCATTACCCCATTTTGAATGAGTGTTTTAGGATGATACAGCTCTGATTGAAAGCGTCCGGCCCCGCGTTTTTCGTCACGGGCACCAAAAACAATACGGTCGAGTTGTGACCAATACAAAGCGCCAGCACACATCACGCATGGTTCGAGTGTCACGAATAGGGTGCATCCCTTTAAGTATTTAGCGCCCAAAAAATTAGAAGCTGCAGTAATGGCTTGTATTTCTGCATGGGCCGTTACATCGGTTAACTTTTCCGTTAGGTTGTGTGCACGTGCAATGATCTGGTTGTTCGCTACAACTACAGCCCCTACAGGAACCTCATCCAGTTCAAACGCTTTCATGGCTTCCTGATAGGCTTGTTTCATGAAAAACGTGTCGTTATATGGAGAAATCATAAACTTGAAGTTTTTCAAATATAAGTAATATCAACATGCTTGTTCGGATATCTTACGGGTACCGCCCATCAACTGAAAACGATTACACTTAATTTTATCCAACAAGAAAACACACATGAAAGGTCCAGCACATTTACTTCCAGGCGATTTTATATACCTAGCCGCTCCCGCAAAAGCAATAGAACTTGAACATGTAAACTATGCGAAGGCTTTTTTTGAGCAACACGGGTTTCAAGTGCGCGTAGGTACCCATTGCACAGGTCAATTTCATTATTTTTCGGGTACGGATGAAGAACGAACGGCAGATTTTCAAGAAGCCCTTGACGATCCGAAGGTGAAAGCGATCGTTTGTTGCCGGGGCGGATATGGTGCTGTTCGTATAGTTGACCGCATCCAATGGGCTGGTTTCTTGAGAGACCCGAAGTGGATTGTTGGTTTTTCAGATGTTACGGTTTTTCATCAGCGCATTCAGCGTTATGGTTTACCCAGCATACACGCCACGATGCCATTAAATTTTAAAACCAACACCAACGAAGCACTAGACACGCTAATTGCTGCACTTCGCGGAGAGTCTTATCAACTTCATGCGGAAGCATCCAAATACAATAGATTAGGTGAAGCTCAAGGCGAACTTATTGGTGGAAATCTAAGCATTGTATACAGTTTGTTGGGCACGGATGATCAACCCGACTATAAAGGAAAAATTCTATTTCTGGAAGACTTAGCAGAACACTTGTACCACATTGACCGGATGTTTTTTGCTCTTAACAAAGCGGGTATACTTAAAAAAATTGCTGGTGTTGTAATAGGCGGTATGACAGACCTTGAGGATACTGCAATTCCGTTCGGTTTGGGTGTCGAAGAATTAATAAAGGAGCACTTTAATTATTTGAATATACCTCTTGGGTTTAATTTTCCTGCCGGTCACATAAACGACAACCAGGCGCTAATTTTTGGCAAAACGGCAAAATTAGCTGTAACGTCAAGTGGATCTACATTGAGTTGGGAGTAAAACTTATTGAACGATCAAGCGACGAGTAAGTGCCCCTTCATCAGATCTAAAACGCAGCATGTAAATTCCGGTAGACATCCCGGTAACCTCCAATTTTGCTTCTAGTCCAATTTTTAAGGTCATCATTAAACGACCAGCTTCATCTATTAAATCAACCTCAGATCCTTCAGGACCTTCAATTGTTATTGCACCTTGCGAGGGGTTTGGATAAACCGCTGTATTGAACAAAAATGACTCGCGCAATTCAGCAACTTCACGAATACGATTTGTATTCGTCTCTTGAGCATACATCGGAAGGGCCCAAATCAAAGCAAACAAAACAAAATAATGCATGGTATTTTTTAATCTATAACGCGAGAATAGACAGCATGTAACACCGCTAAATCTAGAATCATTCTAAATAAGAACCAAATCTGCCTTACGTTGTTGTATCTATTAAATTTGCCACGAATTTTCAGTAAAATTTAACTATGAGTAAGTCAAATCTTATGTGGTCCTCAATCGCCAGAAAATACTGGATGGCATTGACCGGACTTTTCTTGTGTACCTTTCTAATTGGACACTTGATTGGTAACCTTCAATTGGTTTTGAAAACCGGAGAAGAAGGTAGAAGAGCGTTTAATGAATATGCCTATTTCATGGGGCATAATGTTTTCATTAAGGTGCTTGCATACGTAACCTATATTTCGATTATCGCTCACGCGGTTATTGGATTGTACCTCGCTGTGAAAAACAAGCAAGCACGTCCGGTGGATTATGCATACAGCAATCCGGCGGCTAACTCGTCTACACCGTCGCGTTACATGGCTATTTTAGGTACTATTATCCTCGTATTCATCGTAACCCACATGGCTAATTTCTGGTGGAAGCAAAAGATTACCGAGGACGTTCCATTACACATTAAGGAAATTACAACTCCTGGAAACCCAATGATGGGCGGTCAAGAGCAAAAAGTTCAGTTGTATTTGTTGACTAGTGGTAATTATGCACCAATCAACAAAGAAGAGATAAACATTAAAAATCACACCGAGTTTTTTGACAAGCAATATGGCCTGAAAATCGGCGAAGGGTACAAAGACCTTCATACCGTTGTGATGACATTCTTCAGCAAACAAAACAGTCAAGGCTTGATGTATGTGTTGTTTTATGTGATATCCATGGCAGTACTTGCTTTTCACTTATGGCATGGATTTGCCTCTACTTTTCAGTCATTGGGGGTAAATCACTCCCGTTACACAGGTTTAATCCATTCTATTGGAAAAGTATTTGCGGTAGGAGTTTCCATTGCATTTGCTGTGATTCCGGTATTGATTTATTTACGATCTTAACTCATTAACCTATGTCAAAATTAGATTCTAAAATACCTGAAGGTCACATTTCACAGAAGTGGACCAATCATAAAAACAACTTGAAATTAGTTGCGCCAAACAACCGACCTAAAATCGACGTAATTGTAGTTGGTACGGGTCTTGCTGGTGCTTCTGCCGCTGCTTCCCTAGGAGAAATGGGATATAATGTTAAGGCATTTTGTTTTCAGGATTCACCACGTCGTGCGCACTCTATTGCAGCACAAGGAGGTATTAACGCTGCAAAAAATTATCAAAACGATGGTGACAGTGTTTACCGTTTGTTTTACGACACCATCAAAGGAGGAGATTACCGGGCGAGAGAAGCTAACGTACACCGTTTAGCGGAAGTATCCGGAAACATCATTGATCAATGTGTAGCACAAGGTGTTCCTTTTGCACGTGAATATGGTGGTTTATTGGACAACCGTTCTTTTGGTGGAACCCAGGTTCAACGTACATTCTACGCAGCGGGACAAACCGGACAGCAGTTGCTTTTAGGAGCCTACTCAGCACTTTCAAGACAAATCGGTTTAGGACGTGTGCAAATGTATAATCGCCACGAGATGCTAGACATCGTTAAGGTGGACGGCAAAGCACGTGGAATTATTGCAAGAAATTTGGTTACAGGTGAAATAGAACGTCATTCTGCACATGCGGTTATCATTGCATCTGGAGGTTATGGCAATGTTTATTTCCTTTCTACCAATGCCATGGGAAGTAACGTAACCGCAGCATGGAAAATACATAAACAAGGAGCACATTTTGCGAACCCATGCTACGTGCAGATTCACCCAACTTGTATTCCAGTGCACGGTACCAACCAATCAAAACTGACGTTGATGTCAGAATCATTGCGTAACTCGGGCCGTATCTGGGTGCCAAAGAAAAAAGAAGATGCTGAAGCGATTCGAGAAGGTCGTCTGAAACCTACACAAATTGCTGAAGAAGATAGAGATTACTATTTAGAGCGCAGGTACCCTGCTTTCGGAAACTTAGTTCCACGTGACATTGCTTCACGCGCGGCTAAAGAACGTTGCGATGCTGGATTTGGAATTGAAGCGAACGACACCAACGAAGGGGTTTATTTGGATTTCTCATCAGAAATTATTTCAAAAGGTAAACAAGCCGCAATGGCCAAAGGGATTCAAAACCCAAGTGATGAGCAAATCAAAGCATTAGGTAAGCAATGGGTTGAAGAAAAGTACGGTAACTTATTTCAGATGTACGAAAAAATTACCGATGAAAACCCGTATGAAACACCAATGAAAATCTACCCTGCTGTGCATTACACGATGGGTGGTGTTTGGGTAGATTACAACCTACAATCTTCTATCCCTGGATGTTTTGTTGCAGGTGAGGCTAATTTCTCAGACCATGGTGCGAACCGTTTAGGTGCATCAGCGCTAATGCAAGGTCTTGCAGATGGCTATTTCGTATTGCCGTATACTGTATCAAACTACCTTGCTGACGAAATTAGAACAGGTAAAATATCCACTGATCTTCCTGAATTTGCTGAAGCTGAAGGTCGTGTTAAATCAACTATTGACAAGTTCATACAGAACAAAGGATCAAAATCCGTTGACTACTTCCATAAACGATTGGGATTAATCATGTGGAATAAAGTAGGTATGGCGCGCAACGAAGAAGGGCTGAAACAAGCGAATGAAGAGATCGCGCAATTGCGTGCTGAATTTTATAAAGACGTGTTTGTGCCCGGTTCAGCAGATGAATTAAACCCTGAATTAGAAAAAGCACTACGTGTTGCTGATTTTCTTGAGCTTGGCCAATTAATGGCGCGTGATGCTTTACAACGTCAAGAATCTTGTGGAGGTCACTTCCGTGAAGAGTATCAAGACGCCGAAGGGGAAACATTACGTGATGATGAACAATTTAAATTTGTTGGTGCATGGGAATACCAAGGAGAGGACATCAACCAGTCCATCCTGCATAAAGAAGAATTGAATTATGAGTTCATTAAAATAGCAGCTAGAAATTACAAGTAGAAACGATAGTTTTAGAGTTAGGGAGTAAATAAGTTAAAGAGTGAATAAGTTAAGGAGTTAAAGAGTAAATTAGTTAGAAAGTTAAAGAGTGAATAAGTTGGGGAGTTAAGGAGTATATAATTTAGAGAGTTAAAATGGGGAAAGTAACATCATATAAAGATTTAAAGATTTGGCAGAAAGGAATGTCAATTGCATATGATGTGTACCAGTTAATGCAAAGTTTTCCCGATAAAGAAGTGTTTGGTTTAACGAGTCAAATAAGAAGGTCGGCATCAAGTATTCCAGCCAATATTGCTGAAGGTTACGGAAGACAATCTACGAAAAGCTTTCGTTATTTCATTAAAATATCAAGGGGATCACTTTATGAGTTAGCTTCTCATTTAGAGTTATCTGCAAAATTAAATTATATCGATTCCGCTGAATTGAACAATAAAGTACTTTGTGATATTGACGAACAAGCCAAAATGTTAAATTCTTTCCTAAAATCACTAGAACCAAAACTAATGACTAATGACTAATGACTAATGACTAATGACTAATGACTAAT
>Ga0172373_10008191_pt1 | contig 13320 bp, 16 predicted proteins | sample Lak10m_2_FD_114546 | JGI IMG/M metagenome (GOLD analysis project Ga0172373, IMG submission 114546) | Freshwater microbial communities from Kabuno Bay, South-Kivu, Congo - kab_092012_10m | ecosystem: Environmental > Aquatic > Freshwater > Lake | place: Democratic Republic of the Congo... | reverse complement strand
GTCACTAATGAATCAATTGGCCGGTGAACCAAGGGCCATTGTCTCCGCAATTCCGGGAACCACTCGTGATTTTATCGAAGTCCGAATTGAATTGGGCGGAATATTATTTGAATTTGTGGATACAGCTGGTATCAGAGAAACAAATGATCCAATCGAACTACTAGGCGTAAAACGGGTCAAATCACTCATCAAAACAGCCGACCTTATCGTATGGGTCGTCGACCATAGCCAACCGCTGACGGAAGAAGACCGCCAAATCGGAGCCATATTAAGCCGAAAAACCCACAAAGCGATTGTGCTCAACAAGAGTGATAAACGCCGCAAAATTGACATTCTCCAACTCCCTCCAAAAACGCCGCACATTTCGGTATCTGCAAAAACCGGGCTTGGCATTCGGGAGTTTAAAGACTTCCTCATCCAAACATTTGTCGACAAACTCGACAGCGTCAATCTCGACTTGATCTGTAATATTCGCCAGCAAAGCTGCCTAATCGTCGTCTTGGACCACATTAAACAATTGATTGATGGTATGGGATGCGCGCCAAATGACGACCTTTTTGCGTTCGATTTAAGGCAAGCTATTCTCAAGTTAGGCGAAATCACCGGCGACACCTTTAACGAAACCGTTTTGGATGGGATCTTCTCTCGTTTCTGCGTCGGCAAATAGGGCACCGAGTTAAAATGGGCGATTTTCCGCTTATGCTGCCCCTCGACTATACCGCTACGCACTTGCTCCGCTCCTTGATAGTCCACGGGACATCATAAGCAAAAAATCACCTTATTTTAACCGGTGCCAACGAAGTCGGACCAATGCGTCAGTCTGCTCCCTCGCGGCTAGGCGCATTTTTGGGGAACCTTTTGAACAACGGAACTCAAATAATTCGTCCGCGCTTTTGTTTACGTAATTGGTCTTCCCACTTCATTCCTTGATTGTAGGAAAAACTTCCTTTTTTACTGATCGTCGTGCGATTAATATCAACCGTCGTAATACTAATCGAATTCCGACGCTCGGCCTTAAATCCCGAATTCACAACAACCGATACATTACCTAGCGCCCGCTCCTTCGCTTCTATTTTTTCTGTCAACAATCGGATAAACAGCTGCGCAATCGAATTGAATTTTTTGACCGCAGGTGCCATTTGGCGCGCCTGAGTCGGACTTAACTGTCGTCGCTTTTGGGACGTTGCCATACCCGCTACTCCTACTGGTTCTCAGAACCCGGCTTTTGATTTTGCATTTGCTGAAGCCGTCGACGACGTTCTTCATTTTGTTCATCTAATTTCTTACGACGTTTTTCTTCTTCCAACAATTCTTCTTGCCGTTCCAACTGTTTCAATTTAGCACGTAATGATTTGATACGGGCCATATTGTCAAAAAATTGAGAAAAAACAGACTTTTCTTCACCCTCTAGTTGCTCAAATCCAAGCTGGCCTTCCATTCCCGCCAGCTCATCCATCTTCGCTTCCCACTTACTTTTCCGACGCTTCGCTCGATCCACTAACTGCTCTTTTGATAATTCTCCGGCCAATTCGGCTTCAGGATGGGGAATGTGAATCGCGGCATGTTCCACTTTTTGGTTCGATTCCGCCTTAGGTGCGTCATTCGGAGTCTTAAGGCCCATCATTTCCTTATTCATTGCCTGGACTTCGTTATCAATCACCTTAGATCCTTGATTAAAGGCCTCGATCATATCTTGCGTACTGACCTGCTTTAACTGCCCAGCCTGCGAAATCAACGCCCCCCCATCAATCGGCGATACTCCAAATCCCATGGCAATTACTCCTTTCGGCTTCCATCCATAAAATAATGCAACATAATCCCAGACGACACCGCAGCATTCAATGATTCAATTCCCGATCGCATCGGAATGACATACCGACTTTGGCGCCCTAACCCACGTAGGGATGGGGACACCACCCCGTGGCCCTCTGACCCAATCACCACCACACTAGGTACCCCGCAGTCCACAGAATTAAACCTTCGATCAGCATGACTATCAAGAAGAATCCATTGAACATCACGCCAGGTGGCCAATGCCATTTCAATATCAACCGTCCCAATGGGAATTTGGTACCAATTACCTGCCATCGCTCGGACCGACTCGGGATGAAACGGGTCACAAGATCCCAAGGATGCTAAAACAAAATCGGCACCAAACGCCACGGCATTCCGAATAATCGCTCCCATGTTTGAAGGACTCTGAATCTGATCCAAAACCACACCACATCGAAATGGCATCACCGATTGCAATGTCGGACTAACTGGCCGTTGAACAATGGCCAAAATGGGATCCGCATTCGCCAGCCGAGTAACTTGCTTAAACAACGTCAACGGAAGTACCCATGTTGGAAATCCCACTGGGGCAGACACCCCCTCTGCAACGACAACCGCTATCACCGAATCGGGACGATCGTTAAGCGTCTGCATCACAAACGAGCGGCCTTCAACAGCAAAGTACCCCGACGACTTCCTAAACGAGGGCTCGTGGAGAATCCCTTTCAGCAATTTAAACTTAGGATTTGCGCTGCTAGTGATGGATAAACCGGTCATACCCGATATAGAACCGCAACTGCATGTGCGGAAATTCCTTCCGAACGCCCCTCAAACCCCAAGGTTTCGGTTGTTGTAGCTTTGATTGACACTTGCATGGAATCCACACCCAAGACCTTCGCCACGTTCGTTTGCATCGCATCACGGTAAGGCATCAGCTTGGGTGCCTGAGCCACTAAAACGGTATCCACGTTGCCCAATTCATAGCCCGTGTCCCTCACTCGATGCATAACTTGTTCTAAAAGTTTAACACTCGCAATCCCTTTATATTGGGGATCAGTATCAGGAAAAAGCAGTCCAATCGAGCCCAAATTCGCGGCCCCGATCAACGCATCAATAATCACATGAACCAACACGTCCGCATCGCTATGTCCCAACAATCCTGTGGTGTGCGGAATCGTGAGCCCCCCTAGCACTAACGGGCGTCCCGGAACCAACCGGTGGGCATCATACCCAACCCCAACTCGAAATGGAGGCATCACCATCCAAACACCCCAACTAACAAAACAAAAACGACAGCAACTGTCATCAACGACAAGACCGGTGCTATGTACAGCAACCCCGCCCTTACCCAGGTAACCGAATATAATTTTTTAACAGTCATTACCTGAAGTACCAACCACAATATCCGTGCACACCCACTTAACAATCCAACAATGGGGGCCATCGTCGGCATTGTCGTCCCCACTGCCGTTAGTGGAACCAAGAGCGCCATGGGCAATTGGGCCAAGCCCAACCAAGCAAACAATACCAACCTTGGCGTTGAGTGCCCAAACCATTGAGCAATAAATTCGATCAGTGCCGATTGAACCGCCCATACCACCCCCGTACCCAAAAAATATACGGCAACCATAAAAAACGGGCTCATCCCCAACCATTCAGCGCCAATCGGTCGTTGAACTGCTGTACCAATAGCGGCAAAAAAAACGGCTACTACAGCCACATCGACCGGGGCAAAGTCTCGCTTAATGGTTGTATACGGATCGGTAATATAGGAATACAGCAACGCCAACATTAGTGAATTGAGGGAACTGCTGCCGCACGAAAATCTGGGAGAATCGACCGAATATGGGCTCCGATATAATCTTGCAAGATTTCTTGCATTGACGATTCCGACTTTTGAATTAACTCAACTTCGCCAGTCAACTTGGCCTTACGTTTGGCAATATCAATGGCGTCTGACATCCCCCCTAACTCATCTACAAGACCCAAATCAACTGCTTGGCGACCACTAAACACCTGGCCCTGCGCCACTTGCAACGCAGACTCCGTCGGAATACCCCGCTGGGTAATCAACGCTTCAATAAATTGAGCATGTACATCATCTAACATAGACTGCATCAATGCCCGCTCCTCTTCCGTAACAGGCCGCCAACTATTAAACATATCCTTGTATTTGCCACTCTTTACCGTCCGCATCCCCACCCCATATCGCTTTGGCACCTCTTGAAAGTCTGGCCCCGACATAATCACGCCAACACTACCCACCAAACTACCAGGATTTGCAACAATTACATCGCCAGCCATGGCAACCCAATAGGCACCAGAGGCCCCCAAATCTGTAATCGAAACAACGATTGGCTTATGGGTCTTAGAGCGAAATCGCTTTAATTCCTGATAAATTTCTTGGGAAGCTCCGACCGTCCCTCCGGGACTATTAATCCGAATAATCAGCGCTTTAACACGATCATCATCCCGATGAGAATGGATCTGCTCCAAAATCGATTGAAACCCACCTGATTCAAACACCCCTGATCGGCTCGCATCAATCGGGCCATTAATTTCAATGACGCCAATTGCAGATTCATGCCATAGCGGGGCAGCCCCAGTCCGATCACGAGGAAGAACACGAGACCACAGGACTGAAGCCGCACTCAATCCAAACAACACCAACAAGAGCATCACAATCCATTTTTCTCGTTTCATGAACGTCGGAGTATAGCAACCCGTTTCGAATCTTGAAATTAAAATGTATGATCTCGATATGGAGACGCCACTCAGTCCCGGCTTAACACTTCTTAGAGGCCTGTTACGATTAATTCGCAACATCGATGGACGCCTCAGTGGCATTGCATCCAAATTATTCCCTAGCGAGTATCGCATCGAAGGAACCTGCAAAAAACGAGGCGTTTGTTGCCACCAAATTGCCATTCATCTCTCGAAAGAATTTTGGGAAATCGACCAATTGCGCCGTTGGTCTCAGAAATACTACGAATTCGTCTATAATTTCAGATTAATTCGAGAAGAGTCCGACATGAATGTCCAGGTGTTTCGATGCAATTATGTTAAAGCTGACGGCCAATGTGGGATTTATTCCAAACGACCCGCGATTTGCCGAAACTATCCTCAACCACGCTATTTCGGGCGACCCACATTTTTACCAGGCTGCGGCTATACTGCGGTAAAGAACAAACCATGACACTATCGCTACGTGAAATACCGATCTATAACGGTAGTTACGATGACCTCGCCAATGAAATCAAATTGTATCTAAATCTGCCCAATCCGCCCGCGCACATTGTAACGCTCAACCCTGAAATCTGGGTCGATGCCCAAACAAATTCACAGCTACATACCGCTATTACAAGTGCCCGATGGGTAACTGCCGACGGAATCGGCATTGTAATGGGTCAGCGTCTACTCAAAATCCCCTCTAGTCCACGGCGCACCGGTGCGGATCTAACCCACCATCTATTGGCATCCGGGGGACTCCGATTTTATTTACTAGGAAGCACCCAAGATGCGGTGGAGGCTGCAGTCGAGACAATTAAGAAACGATACCCCAATGCCACAATATCAGGGTTTATGAACGGCTTTTTCTCACTCGACATGTTGCCCAAAATTGGCAAAACCATTCAGGCTTGCGCTCCGGATATCATCCTGGTGGGCATGGGATCCCCACGCCAAGACCTTGTCATTGCAGAATTAAAAATGGCCTTATCTCGTGGCGTGATTATCGGTGTCGGCGGCGTGATCGATGTACTCGCAGGGACGGTCCAACGCGCACCTAAATGGATGCAACAACTGGGCATTGAATGGCTTTGGCGAATCGCAAGGCAACCTCAACGAATCAGCCGCCTACTACGGACTATTCCGCGCTTTATCAGCTCGATATACAATCCCCAATAATACCCCCCGACTCAGAACCGTCATTGCCTGCCTTTGGTACGTCTTTTAAGGAATATGCAATTTTATCGGCCAAGCGATCATACAGTGAACATTCCGTCACAATAAATCGGTTAAATTGTTCAACTTGATCCTTGTATTCGGGGCTTCTAATAATTTCCCCAATAAGCTTAAACGTCTTTATCGGATCTTTAAGCAACGTCTCGTATTGAAGAAACCAGTTTTTTTTAAATTCCTCGATATGCCACACACACTCAGATGCCGCATCCGGGGCAGTCCCAAAAGCGCCGTGTTGCCTCACGGGCCGAAACGAAGTGGCTCGAACACGCGCATAATCAGCTTCAGACGCAACCACCTCGTTCTGAGTCCCAGATATAACGATATATTTCGCAATCTGCCGATCTCGCAATCCAGGAACTTTCTCCTTCATATCCACCGAACCCAAGTCCTCGGCACAAACAACATATTTCTTTTCGACAGGACTCCAGACCATCAATTGTTTGACATCGATATTCTCTATCAGAACTTCTCCCAATCTCAAGACCAAACCAAGCCCTGATGTTTTGGGATCAACTTGATCAACAATCGACATTAATTGTTTAAAAAAATGACGGTTGTCGGGAAGCACTTCCAGCAACGGGATTTTGTTCAATTCAATACTACGAGAAATGGACATTAACCCTGAACAACCCTGAATTGGAATAGCGGCCTCTCGAACCAAATCCATATCCCCAGCATCCATCGGAAACGGATCGATAATTCGAATGGTCTTGCCCAATTCTCCGACAGTCATCGTTTCTGTCCGATCTTTACGAACCATCATCACTTCTTTAACACCAAGCGCACGCAATAACTCTTTATCGAGCATCCGTGGCATTCCAGGTTCTTGGGGTTCATGTGAATTAATTAACGTCCAGGCAACCTGTGGATCCGTCGGTTTGGTCGGATCCCATACCTTTGCAACGATATCGATATCACGAGAATCGGCTTCTGCCGTCGCCGCCAATACATATACGGATCGCTCCAACACGTAGTCGATATGGTGATAAACAAGGCTTAACATCCGTCGCTGAGCATACGTTTCAATTCCAGATTCAGGAGACGCCCCCAACAAATGAGTCTTAAGCCAAGGATCTTTCAACTCCAAAAGGAGCTCCGGCCGTTGGTCGAAAATCGAGGTGATCGGGACAAATTCAGACGACTGTAGCGGAAGGCCAAGCCCATACGCAGACGTGCTCATTTCAAAATGGCGCTTTGGGTCAAGATTGAACCGATATTGACCTTCAATAAACCCCGGCTCCTCCATCTGAAGATATTCAATCTTATTGTCTCTATAAAAATTAGATATCGTGGCCGAACCAAACGAGTGGGCGCGTCCCGCAGGGGAGCTGACCTTGCTCAATTCAGCGGCGATGAGTCCCTCTGTCGATTGGTTAGACCCCGGCCCCGCAATCACTAAGTCGGGCAATTGGAAATCGCGAGGCAGTGCTTCTATCGCATAAATTTCGATGCCTGCAGCAATGGGTGAGTTTTGAATCTTTGAAATCAAAGCCGCATTTCGGTCTTTATGAACACCCATTTTAACCAAGACCCGAATTGGACCTATACCCCGGCTCTGCAATTCTTTGGCCAGCTTAAGGGCACACATGATATCGCCGCCACCACTCACCGCCGTCGGAACAATTGCAACGCCACGAGGCGTCTGCGCCCCAAATTTCAACAACGCACCACACTCGATACTTTTAGAGGTAATCAAAGCCCTATATACAGACTCCGTTCCAGCCGGAGGAACAGGTGCAGGACGACGAATCGGCGTCGCAAAACTAGAGCGATTCGTTAAAAGTCTTGGATCAATAGTTGGCCAACTAACCCGACGATGCTGAAACGACATAGAGTCCCTCCCCGAATACGAATTGAGCATGTATTTTCCCCGAATCGCAGCCATTGAAACCATGACCGGGGAAATACGCATCATGATTTCGGAAGAATCACTTTCTCCTGGAAAACCAAATCATTATTGTATTCTTTAGCAAGGCGCCTCACTCGTGTCAAAAAGGCCTCCCCCTCTGTCTGAGTCGACGCCAAAACTGTCGAAACCATTGGCACCCGCACTTTGTCTGCTGGCTTGAGTTGCTCTCGTTCTTCAAACAACCCCTCATTCACCATGCCATCGAGAATCGGCTTAATGCCGAGCGTGGCGGTTGAGGTCGCTTGCCCCATAACATGCGCGGCTGGGAATCCCATATCCCGAAGCGATTCTCGGATAACCTGACGAAGCAAGGGATACTCCGAGCACACCAAGGCCACCACCGATACCAAGGCAAATTGCTCTTTCCCCGATTTCGCGACCATTTCTTCTAAATTAGAGCGAACCACACGCTGTTGGTCTTCTGGAGACACCGTAGTGGATTCGCGATTATGGACCAACTCCCCCCAATTTTTAGGGCTATACTTATGGATAAACAATACGGGCTTCAACGCCTTGTTTTGCTTAACCTGCGCAAGTACTTCTCGTTCTTCAGAGCTGCCCCGGGTTAACCCCCGGGCACCACGATACACCCGAGGACCAGGAAACCGTTGATCGTCGTTAATCACAATCGAAATTGCGTCATCCCCACATTCCCGAGCATGCAGCTTTGCCAATACCTTTGGATAGGCATGACTCTCGATGGTGGTCGGAGTTCCCAAAATGGCCACATCTTTTCGACATTGGCCATTATGCATCACAATATTGGCTCGGCTATACAGCGCGTTCGACGTGGGCCCAACCAAGGACACCACACGCAATCCAGGTGCAGTTTTTTGAATGGCATTGCGGATATGAGGGAAAATAGATGAGGCTGTATTGGACAAAACGGCAATGGTTGCATGATTTTTTGACGTCTCATGCTCTAACATTTTCAAAGTGATATCTGCCAACGAAGTCCACGACACCCCAGACGGACGTTCAGTCGATCCCACACTATTTAATTTAAATGAGACCTGGTATCGCCGAGACAAATCGGTAAGGGGTTTTAATAAAATTTGCCCAACTCGCACCATCAAAAGGGCTGAGCCTTCGGCAGGGCCAACAAAGGATATAGTCATCCGCTTATCTCGCTCGGGTCTAGGCTCACCCGAAACCGTGCTCAATGACGCACGACTCGCAACCATAGCCCCTCTCTCCATCGCCATCCGTGGCAACCCCGACCGTATCATGCCCACAACCCCAGTAAGTCCAATCATAACGCAAACTCCTGCATATATTTTCTTGTTAAATCAATATAACTCTAACTGAATCGCTTTGATATTTTCTACTACCAAAACTAAGAAGACGGAGGATCAAACTGGACCGGCACAAACGGGGGAATAATTTTAAGCGGCGTTTCCGCAATAAATTTAGGATAACTACTAAAAATGGTCTTGATCGTGTTGACCGACGTCTCTGTGCTTGGATTGCCTGGGCATCCAGTAGTCACCGATAGGGTATGTATCCCAACTGACCAATCGGGGGTCTGGCGTCTCAGATATGCGCCATTTTCGACATCCCGCGCGACATCAGGCAAAATATTCCCCTCCGCGATAAGGGCCCCCTGAGAAACAATTTGGACACGATCCAATAGCGGCACCCCAATCATTTCTCCAAATGCTTTAAATGCAGACTCAATACCCTCTTTCACGATCGGATAATGGGTACAACAAAGCCCCAATACAGATAAATTAGTCCTATTAATACCGACTAATTCAAAAAACCGCATCATGTCCTTCCGAACTTCTTCATCCAGTTCTTTTTTACCCGCCCCCACGTGCTTCCCCTCCAAATGGCTCACCCACTCTGGAGGTGCATAACAATACACATTTTGGACCGTATTACCCTTGCCAGGGGCTTTCAAAATACGCCGTTCTTCCTCGCTATTCCTAGGGACCGGCATAGCCCCCTTAAACACCCTTGGATGCGGAATCGAATCGTCAGAATAGTGTACGATAGTCACTGCGTCCGGCCCCTCTTTTTTGGCATGCAATACCGCCAACTCCAACGGATATAGTCCGCTCGCGGTTGTCGCCTTTGTCGCAAGAACACCGATATGGGTTGATTTACGGCCCCCAGAGGCGTCTTTAACCTGGGCACTTTCATACAACCGTTTCGCCGTCGGAACAATAATACTGTACACCTCAACTTCTGGCGCGTTTAACTTAATCCAATCTCGAAGTACCGGACCATCCGTAGTCGACGCCGTATTACAAGCCACAATCATTTTTTTCGCGGAGAACAGTCGTTTCGACGCCCCGATCAAACCCATGGTCAATTTTAGAATATCGGACGAAGATTTAGGCCCATACGGCGCATTCCACGCGTCTCCGATATGTACAAAGTTAAATCGCACATGATATTTAGCCGATGTCTTCAGAAGCGTTGGTTGTGCCACCATTAGCTCATCGGCTTGGGCCGCCGCTCCACCTCCACCAGAATCCCCATTCACAATGGTTACAACCGTATCCTTAGGCTCGACATAATTATCAACCAATACCTTACCTGGGTACGCCGTCACCGGACGCGTACCGTGTGAGTACGACCGAACCGGTGGCGCCACCCTCACAAACCCGAGGGTCTGTCCGACAACTTTAACGGTATTTTTTGGCACAACAGAACTCACTACTCGTGAAACGAGTGGACCCATTACTGCTCGCATTACCATTCACGTACCCCCTCTACAAAACAGCTTTTCAACGAACTGCACTCAACATTCTGCGAACAAACAGCCATGCCACGCCTCCCTATTGTCGGATATTTTATAGATCAAGACAGCGACAACCAGCACCCCATTTTTTAATTATCGAACCAACTCCGCTGCAAATTTCACCTAACCCTTAGTTGGAGGGGATTCGGCCATCGCCTTCAACTCTTGAAGCCCTTTTTCAAACGTTCCGCCGACCATTTTATCCATGTCCATAAAGACACACATAACCTTAGAAAGGTAGCCGTTATGTCCCTTCACCGACCAAGTGACCACGGTTCCATTCTGGGTAGGATCAAGTCGCAACTCTCCAGTCTGGGTCATCGCAAACGGCTTAACATACTCAAGTTGAGTAGTTACCGATACATTTTCGACACTTTGAACAACCGTCGCCGACCCCGTACCCAATTCTTTGCCCCCTTCCCAGTGTGTCGTCGCACCGACACCCGCTTCGGGCCCTGAAAAGGTCACCTTCGCAGCCGGATCAATGTCCATCCACGGGTTCCACTCATTCATTTTTTTGGCATCGTTAATATAGGGGAAAATACCATCTGGCTTCGCATTAATCGTAATTGACCGCGAGATTTGATACTCAGACGGCTGCGTTGCTACATAAGTACCGAAAATAGCCAACACTCCCAATAATCCCAAGCCTATCTTTTTTAGCATTTAATGGGCCCCGCCTTCGCAATTGACCATCCAAGAAATCCCAAACTGATCTGTACAAGACCCAAAATATGCACCCCAAAACATGTCCGCGAGCGGCATTTCAACCGAGCCCCCCTGGGACAGTGCATTAAATAACCGTTCGGTTTCGCTACGGGTTGTTGGAGCCAAACTGATATAAACATTATTTCCTGGTTTAACAGAAAATCCCATCGACGCAGGCGCATCACATCCCATCAACATGTGCCCATCCAAAATTGGAAGCGCAACATGCATCACCAAGTTCTTGTCAGCGTCTGATAATGGAGGCATGCCTTCTTGGGCAGGTACGTCCTTAAAGCGAGAATATCCATTGCCCTGAAATTCACCACCAAATACCGATTTATAAAACTCAAACGCTGCTTCTGCATTTCCTTGGAAGTTAAGATAAGTACCTACTCTAGACATCATGAGCCTCCTACACTGGGATGGGGTTGACCTGGGATTCTAGAGGGGGCAACGTTGTTCCAGCAAGCCCATGAAAACGTGCTGCCGCCCCCTGGGCATCAAAATACCCCGTTAACCGTTAAAAATGGACATTTACACCAGAGGTCAAGCCTAAGTCGATCGTGCCCACTCCGGCCGGTGGCTGGCTATCGTAGAAAAGTTTAAGGCCGGTCGACAATCCGATGGGCAAGTCGGTCATCATGACCGTTACCGTTGCATCCGCTAATACCCTAAAATCCGAAAAATCGCGTAACGCAGGCTGAAGATACGTCGTGACAACACAGGTAACATTGCTCCCACGTAGGGTCCCCGTTAGATAACTATTAAATCGTACCAAGGTCATCAGACCTTCGACCGTGTTTGTTTCGCTTTCTGCCATCAGTCCAAGAGCACCGGAACCCGTAAACCAGGTGTCATCAACAATCGACAACCGATAATTGCTTCCGAGCAACTGACGATCTGTTACACGGCGAAAATCATCGTATTCTTTTTGCACAAATCCTTCCCAAGTCGCAGTCGGATCAAGCCGCAACGAGCCACGTAAATGCACAAATCCTTGATTTACAAAATTCGCCCCATTTCGGCTTCCATATCGAAGGTTTCCAATACCAAGCATGCTCCAGGTGGGAGTCGCGTAATCGACTCGATATGATGGCAAAATTTCAAGGCTATCCGAATTGCCGGTCAGATAGGTGAATGCACACATCAACGACTGACTCAAGACGTCAGGTTGAACGGATGGACGCAACCGTTCGACATTCACCTGCCCATAAGCGAGGCAGGGCCCCAACATCATCATTACAACGCTGGCGAAAACAAATCTAAGGTGGGAAAACGTCATCGCAAAAATCAGATTCTCAGATTAGGGTAAACGTCGCACTTTATTTTGAATTAGGCTTCAAAATTCCCTCAAGCGTCGATTGGTTAATCCCATTTTTCGCAGCAATTCCAGCGGCAGCAAGCTTCGACTTTGCCTCCCCACTCCGGCGACCGGATCGGCAATATACAATTATCGGGCGTTTTTCGGCTTTCAGTTTAGAAATAGTTGCATCAATTTGGTCCAAAGGAACATTAATCGCATTCGGATAGTGCCCCGACTGGTATTCTTCTGCCGTACGAACGTCAATTACTGCTGCATGGCGCAATTGATCCGCCGTAATTTGATCGCCTTTCGTTTTTCCAAAGCTATTGAGTGCAAACGCACCGACTATCACAACCATACCAAGTAAAATTGGATCTAATTTCATCGCTAAATTACGCCTTTCTTACAAACTCAGATTTAAGTTTCATATCGCCAAATCCTGGAATTTTGCAGTCGATATTGTGGTCGCCCTCAACCAATCGAATATTTTTGACTTTCGTACCAATTTTCAATGCAGAGGAAGCCCCTTTAACCTTGAGATCTTTAATAACGGTGACACTATCACCATCCGCAAGTCGGGTACCATTCGCATCCACAACCACCAATTCATCAATCGAATCAGACTCGCCGCCAGACTCTGTCCATTCATGGCTACATTCCGGACAAATAAACGACGCTTCATCAAAATAGGTATACGCCGATTGGCAGCGCGGACAAGGTGGAAATTCGGACATTGTAAGCTCCCAGTAAAAATATGATTCCCATGGTACGAGGCCTTCGGGGGTTTGGGAAGCTATTTCGGCATCGAACCCGGCGATATCTTATTGTTTAACGTCCGTATTTCATGGCTAACTTAGCCCTTAAATACGGACGTTAAACAATAAGATATCGCCGGGTTCGATGCCGAAATAGCTT
>Ga0172373_10008190_pt1 | contig 13320 bp, 13 predicted proteins | sample Lak10m_2_FD_114546 | JGI IMG/M metagenome (GOLD analysis project Ga0172373, IMG submission 114546) | Freshwater microbial communities from Kabuno Bay, South-Kivu, Congo - kab_092012_10m | ecosystem: Environmental > Aquatic > Freshwater > Lake | place: Democratic Republic of the Congo... | reverse complement strand
TTCGCCGCGCCGGCCGGCAGGCAACAGGTCATCGTCAGGCAGAGCGGTCGGGATGACCACTTCGGTTGAGTCCAGCGGGATCAACTGCGCCAGCTCGATATAGGCCGTGCTGCGCAGCATCCCGTCAAGGCGCAACTGCCCGCGGTACAAGACCGCCTCGGCCTGGCGCCAGCGGGTACGGATCGTCACCGTGCATTCGGCTAACCACTCGTCGGCCACGTTCGTCCAGCGCGGCAGGTCTGCCACGTCTCGCATACCGTCGAAGCGGATGTACAAGTCCTCCGGCTGGCCGTCCGTGGCCTGGTCCATGACCCATTGCCACCGCTGGCCGGGTAGGGTCAGGTAGCGCAGCTCCTCCACCGGGCCGTACAGCGTGACGAAGAGCTGGCCGTCGGCGTCGCGGTAGCTGCGCGACTCCCGCAGGCCAGTCACCGTCACCGTCGCATGGTCGAACAGGTCAACGGGCGTCGCCCCGTCCGTGCCGAGAGTGCGTACCCAGCGCAGCAGCATCCGGTCAACGCAGACCGTGCGCTTCGACAGGCTGGTGCCGGCATCCTCCGGCCCGGTGACGGTCAGGCGCCAGCCGTAGGCCGTCTGACCGACCGCGTCTGCAGCCCATTCGTCGGGGTCGGCCTCGCCCTCTTTCAACTCGCCTTCGTACACTTTCAGGTCGGCGTCGTAGGCCGAGCCGAGTCCGGTGTCGGCGTCGAAGGTGCGCTTGCCGTCGGGCAACCATGGGTTGATCTCGGCCGTCACGTCCTGGGTGCAGAGGTAGTCAAGGGTTCGCGGACCCTTGGCAGCGATGGTCCATTCGCTCGGGTAGACCACCTCGCGGTACACAACCCACGCCCGGCCCTTACCGTCGATACGCAGTGGGCCTGGCCCCCATGGCGCGTGTGATTCGGGCGGGCCGTCATCCGTGCTGCTGCCATCGTCGGGATCGTAGGTGTAGGGGTGCTGCGTTCGCACCAGGCAGCCAAGGTCGGCCACGTCTCGGTTGCTGACCAGCCACTCGTCGTCATCCAACGGTTGAAACCAGAGCCGGTGCAACTGGTTGTAGAACGGCCCGCGCAGCAGAACGCAGGAGACGACCTGCTTTTCGGTGGTGCCGTCAAACTCGGTGATCTCGGCGAGGCCAGGCCCGGCCTCGCTCGGCGTTAGGCACACCGTCCACCGCGGCGACGTGCCCCAGGCGATAGTGAGTGGCTGGGTGAAGTCGGCGCTGTCCGCTGGCTCATAGGGCCACAGGTCAACGTAGAAGCCGCGTCCCAACTCGAGCTCGGCGGTGCGCACCATCGTCCACGTTTCGGCTGTCGTCTCCACGCCGGTCCCGCCGCTGGCGAGCAGGCTCATCTCTACCAAGTCAACGCTGGCCGACCAATCAGACGAGCCCGACCCGACGCCGCTTTCGGTCGGCGTAGCCATCCAGCGGCGCGACAGGCGCTCATAGAACGCGCCCTCTGTGCTCAGACTGGCCGCGTCTGGCCGCATGGCCTCGTCATCCATGAAACCCGGCTCCTGCTCGGCCAGGCGCGGCACACGGACGTAGAGGTGGTCAGGCATGGGCGACCTCGCTTGACACCGGCCGCCACAATCGGCATAGTTCCGGTGGGAGACGATCCATGTTGACCATGCTGTTCGCGATGGCCTTGACCCAAGCCGCGCCCGATGCGACAGCCGCCGACGCGCCCAACGTCACCGTCATGGCGAAGCTGCCGGCCCGCTTGCAGTCGCCGTGGCTCTGGCCGACGTATGAGTACGGCCATGTTGTCGCCTGGGCACCGCCGCGCCAGTGGGTCAACCCGATGCCAATGGGCGGGTACATGACCAATGTGTTGCCGCGCGAACTGCAAGGGCTTGTGGAGGCGGCAGAGCGCAACGGCGGGCTACTCAGAGCACGGCTGCTCACCCCACGCGAGCGCGACTTGAAACGGCTCGGCGAGGCCATTGACGCGGCCAGGGCCAAGTAACGCATCAGCCAACCCCCACGCCGCGCACCACGTTCGCCATGGTTCCTCCGACGGCCCCGCGCACCGCGTCATAGATGACTGGCGCCGCGTCGCGGATGCCACCCTCTGCCGCGCCCGCCAGCACCCCAGCCAGGCCGCCCGTGGTCACGTCGCCACGGTACGACTTCTCGGGGCTCAGGCGTGACCAATCGAAGCTCGGGCCGGTATCGTTGACCAGGCCGAACGAGCCACCCTGCCGTTCGATGAACCGTTGCACGCCAGAGCGCCCGCCGAGCGTGGCCGACAGAAGCTCTTGGCCGCGGGTCAGATTGCCGGCGCGCTCATCCTCAATGCGCTTGATCTCCACGAGAAGTTGCAGGTAGCGCTGCTGCTCGCTCGCCACGCCCGCCAGAAGCCCAGCCTGCTGCCGCAGGAAGTCCAGGCGCCGATCCTCCCATTGCGCCTCTTCGGCCGGCGTGCGCGCCAACTGGCCGCGCAGCCCGGCTATGTCCGCCTGCCTGCCCAGCGTGTCGCTGCCGGCGCGTAGGATGGACTCCGATGCCTCGCGCCGTACCTTTAGCCGCTCCGTCTCAGCTTCGACGCGGGCAGTGCTCATGGCCAGGCCGTCGCCGTCAAGCTCGGCCTCCTTCAGCTTCAGGTCAATAACCCGCTCTTGCGCGGCCAGGTAGCGCTGCGCGGCGTCCACCCGATCCTGGTAGCTGGCGCCGGATGCGTCGGCCGCGGCAGCCTCTTCGCGGGCATAACTGACCATGGCCTCGGCGTTGGCCGTGCGCTCACGGGCGGCCTTGCGCTCTTCGTCACGCGCCTCGCGCAGTTGCCGAAGGCGCTCGGCGCTTCCACTTCCCGTGCTCTCCTCGCTGGCAATTTTCATCTTTCCGCGCGCCAAAGCGGCACGGGCGCCGCCGAGTCCTCCGCTGAACCATCCGCCCTTTTCGAGCTTGGCCAACTCGTCGCCCTGTCCAACCTCTGCCAAGCCGATGGCGGACTCTAGGCGCAGGATGTACTCTTTCTGCGCCTCTTTGCGGCGCCTCTCGGCGTCCGCCGCTGCCTTCTCGGCCGATGCAGCATCGGACTTCGCCGACGGGTTGACCGGCCTTGTCGCAAGGCCAGTGCCCTGCGGCATGGCAGCGCGACGCTGCATGGCGCTGAGCACCGACGGCAGCGGCACCATGCCGCCGGTCACTCCGCTCACAATCGAGGTGCCGACGGGTGGCGCAGCCTCGGAGCGGAACGCCTCGGCCAACACCTCCTCATGGCTCATTCCGCCAAGGCGCCGGCTGATCACTCCGAACAGTCCGATCTCTTTGAACTGCACCATGATGCCGCGCAGGCCCCACAGCGCCTCGCTGGCTCGGTCGGCGGCCCACTTGAACGTGTCAGCGATGTACCCTCCGACGTCCTTCGCCACGGGTTTCAGCCCCTTGATCCCTTCGCTGATCTTGTTGACCTGGCCGACACTCTCGTCACCAAGCAGGCCAGTACCAAACTCGGCCTTCACGTCGGCCCACTCGTTCTGCAAGTTGAGCAGTGCGTTCTTCGTCAGGTCAGGAGCCTTAGCCATGCGCTCCAGCGCGCGGATGAACCGCTGGGCCATGTCGTCTGCCGACTTGCTGACCTTGTTGATCGCCTCGCTGGTGCGCCCGCCGAACTCCTTGATGATCGGCTGGGCCAACTGCGGGATCCTATCAAGGATCTGGTTCAAATCCTCCTGCTCTGCCTTGCCACGCCCGACGATCTGGAAGAAGCCGCGCATGGCCTCGTTCATCTCGTCAACGTTGATCCCGGCCAGCGCCGAGGCGTTGCCAAACAGCGTGACCACCTTGACGGCCGTTTCGAGGTTGAACCCGGCGCCGAGTGCCCGCTGCGTGGCCACCGTCGCCGCGTCGAACGTGAGCCCTGGCTTGGACGCCGCCTCGCGGATCATCGCCATGGCCTGCTTGGCGCGTTCGGCCGATCCGAGCATGGCCTTGAAACTGGCCTCCATGCTCTCCCGCGCTACGGCGATCTCGAATGACGCCTTGGTGAAGTCGCGCGACGCGGCGAGGCTACTGGCCGCCGCGTTCGCCAGCAGGTTACCGCCGAAGCTGGCAGCCATGGCCGAGAAACCGCGCCCCGTCTGGTGGGCCTGGTCTTCGACCTTCTTGCCCTCGCGCGCCGCCTTCTCGCAAGCCTCACTGAACATGCGCAGCGCGTTGACGCCCTCGCGGCTGTTGATATCGAGCGTGAACTGCGCACGGTTGTCAGCCACCATCGCCCTCCATTCGGCGCTGTGCCGCCTTCGCCAGGATGCGACCAACGCCGATCTTGTCGCGCGCACTCAGGCCAAGCACGGGCCGCGCCGGGATGGTGACACGCCAGCTCAGCTTGACCTGGCCGCGCGTGGTCGGGTCACGGCGGATGGCCTCGGCCCGCTTGTACTGAGGCAGCAGCGAAGCGTCACCACGGCGCCGCGCGTTGCGGGCCATGCGCAGTTCGTCGGCGCGAACCTCGCGCGCCTTGGCATAGGAGCCCTTACCGCGCAGGCCGTTGACCTTGGCGAGCCGCTTGGAGTAGGCCGTCTTACGCTTCTTGGCCGCCTTGAGCTGCTTCTGGCGCGAGGCAAGGCTGCTGCTCTTGCGCGATACCGTGAACGTCGCGCCGTCATGGACCGCTGCCGAGTAGGGCGTGTTGATGATCCAACGCATCGCAGTGGTCACGCCGCGTTTGACGGCCGCGCCGATGGTCTTGCGCTTGCTCTCGCCGGTGTAGGTCCAGAACTGCCCGCTGCGACCTTCACGCGCCTTGCGCTGGCGCCAGCGCTTCGACAGTGGCTTGAACGCCGTGCCATCGGGCTTCTCACCGGCCGCCATGCGCCGCTTCGCTGCCTGGGTACCGAGCGACGAGATGCCGGCTAGGGCCTCGTCGTCAATCGGTACGGCGCGCAGCCGCTCCGCGCGCCTCGCCCATGCCAGCAGCTTGCGGTCACCTCCGGCCACCTCATACTCCTGTCAGCGCCCCCATGGCGCCCACGAGCTGCTCCTGCGCTTCAAGGTTGGCCTCGAAGGCAGTCAGGGCCGAGGCAAGCGGCTGGCCGTTGTCAGTCGCCGGTACGCCGTACAGTTTCAGGCTCAGCACGTCGAAGGCAGCCCACACCGCCGGGTCTGCAAGAGCTTCGCGTAGGTTGCGCTTCGCCGCCTCCTGGCCGGGCTTGCCGCCGCTCTTGCGCGGCACATAGCCGCCCATGCACAAGGAGTCAGACTCGGCGCAGACAGTCTCCACCCACGGGCCGAACAGGTTAGCGCGCAAGGCTTGGAATGCCTCGCGCTCCTGCTCGGCCTCCACGCGAAACACGCGGCGTTCGCTGTCCGGAGCATCGCGGCAGACCCACACTACCTGCGCAACAAGCATCGCGTCGGCCGTGGGCTTCTCGTCAACGCGCCGGCCGCACATCGCGCAGGCCAACTGCTTGATCTTGGCGAACTCGGCCAGCGTGTAGGCATGGACCCACATCGGGCCGAGCGGCCCGCCGCGTTCAACACACGGCGTCTTGCGCTCGGCCCATGCCTCCGGGTCCGTCACCAAGATCTGCATCTGCTCGTCGGCCATGTCGTGCTCCCGTCAGGCCGGCGCGCTTAGGCAATCACGGTGTCCGGTTCGCCGTTCGAGGCGAAGGTGATGTCCTGCATCTCATAGTCGCCGTCGCTCTGGCTGTCGCCGATGCGCGTCACGATGCAGGACCCGGCGAACAGCGTCACTGGCACCGTCTGCTGGGTCTTGTACGTCACATAAGCCGAGGTGCCCACGGCGAACAGACCGCCCGTGCCGTCGGTCGGGTAGTAGACGGTGGCTGAGACCTCGTAATCCTCGCCCGTCACATCCTTCTGACTGTAGGTGTCACCGCAAGCCTTGGCCTGCTGCACCGTGACCGACTTCGACAGGCTGGTGCTGCGGGTCTGGGTTCCGTCATAGAAACTCGACGGGGCGCCACTGCCCGAGCCGATCAAGACGGTGCCGCCCTTGTTGACGATCTGCTTCGACATGCTCTTGTCTCCTCGGGCTACAGCCCTACCACTGCAACTGCACCGTGACCGGTATGGTCACGAGCCAACCAACCTTGCTGTTGCGCCGTTCCTCGTCTCGATCAAGCGAGCCTGGCGCCAACGCCCACCAATCAACAGTCGCGTCGGTGACGGCCGCGGATACCGCGGACTGCGAACCGCGCAGCACGCCTGCTACCACGCCTTCATAGGACAGCGCCGCTCGCTCGGTACCCTCCGCCTCCACTGTGAAGGTCGCATCCAACCGCTCCACAGTCGAAGTCGCCACGCCGCCCATAGCCTCGTTCGACCTGTCACGACCTCCGGCCAAGCTGACCAGGCAACGCGGCGTCGCGTTGCGCCCGGTCTTGCTGTCGTCACCGGCCTCCAGCATGGCGCGCAACGTGTCGAGTCCCGCCGTGGTCAGAGCGGTGTTGATCGCCGTCTCCAATCCCAGGCAGGCATCCAGCAGTTGCGCCATGTGCATACCGGCCACGGTGTCTCCTATAGCGCGATGATACGGTCGGGCCGCGCGTACAGCGCCACCGAACCGCTACCACTCGCCCCGCTTCCGTAGGCCACGGATCGGAACAGCGGCCAGACCTTCGCCGACGTGGTGTAGGCGTTCTGGATGGCCGGCACCACGAGCCGAGTCGGCCCGGTGCCAAGAGTCGTCACCAGGCACACCTCCTGCAAGGAGTCGGACTCCCAAACCAACACATACTCGCCAGCGGTGAACGCGGCGGTGCTGCTGACGGGAAGGCCGATATCGCCAGCCGACACACCAGACGCCAACGCCTGCTCGCCCAGCACCGTCTGTGTGTACTGCGCGGCGCCCGACAAGCTGAGCGCGATGCTCTTGGTTGTCGCCGCGACCCAGTTGGTACACGTGAACGTCGCGCCCACTGTAGCTGCCGCGCCGAGGTTGATCGCCAGCAGTGCCGCCGGTCCGACGGTGGTTGGCAGCGCTCCGTCACCGGCCGCAATCGCGCCGGCCAAGTAGGTGCCCAGCAGGTGCATACCCGCGTTCGTTGGCGCCGCCTCGTTGGCAACCAGCGTCCCCTTCGGGAACACGCGCGTCGCGGTCAACCGCCCGTTGCCGCTGTCGTAACTCTGCTCGCTGGCCTCCCACGGCACCCGCAGGCCCATGACCGCGAGGTAGGCGCCGAGGTCGCTGTAGCCCAGCTCGCGGGCGTAGAGGTTGTGCAGCGTCCACCATCGCGCGTAGCCGTTGCAGGTCACGCCGCCGGCAGCCAACTCGGTATCGAGCGCCGTGATCTCCGCGCCCTTGACCGCGTTTTCGTAGGTTTCGTCGGCCGCTGCGTCAACCCGGTCCCAGAAGTCGGTGCCCGTGGCGTAGTTGGCTCGCGCCGCCTGCCGGCCCGCGGCCATGCGGTCAAGCTGTCCGATGATGGCACTCAGTGCGGCCATGTCGTCTCCTCTACAGCAGGGCGTCAAACCCGTCGGCGGTGAAAATGCGGTCGTTGCTCACAGAGCCGGCAACCGGGCTCTCGCTGGATGCCAGCGCCACGAGCGTATCCACGCCCGACGCCCATGCCGCCAGCCGGTCCCGCCAGGCGTTGAGATAGGAGTCGGGCCAAGTCTCTTCGCCCGACTCCTGGTTGGCGAACCCATCGCGCAGCGCATGGCCCACAATCGCCCCACGCATGGCGTGAAGCATCGTCTCTGGCAGATCGGTTGGCAGCGCGCCATAGCGCTGATAGATCGCGTCCTGGGCCTCGCTACGCAGTTCGCCGCCGATCTGCGTCACATAGTCGGTGACGGTGACCCCAGACGGCAGACCATCCAGGGTCACGGTCACCTCGACCGCGCTCACCAGCGTCGTGATGTCAGCGGCCGACAGGCCCATCAGGGCATCCTTCCTACGCCAGCATCGCGGTCAGGCGAGCGGCGCTCTTCTCCTCGAACGGCACCACGCCGTACCACTGCGTGGCGATGACGTTGGTGCCGCCGTTGGTGCCACGGCCCCACGGGGAGACGCCGGCCGGCACTTCGACCTCCTGGATGCGCACGCCCTCGGTAGCACCCTCGGCGCCGGTCCACACGATGGTTCGGCCAGCCGCGGCGTCCATCTCCTCGGAGATAACCCGGCCATACTCGTCGTCGGTGATCGGCGGGCGGTAGGCCAGGAAGCCGGTCTTGGCCGTCCACATGTAGGCTCGCGAAACCGCCTGCCCCTTGTTGGCGCTGTCATACGCCACACGCGGGATGATGATCTCGTCCAGCTCCATGAGGTCGGCGACCAGTTCGGGGGTGACCTTGGCCGGCGTCCCATAGCTGCCGTTGGCGCTCACACCGAGCGCCTGGAGGATGTACGTGTTCTTGCGCACATGGCTCCACACGGCCGGCGCCAGCACCAGCACGTTGGGCATGTAGCCGGTGGCCAGCGAGCGGTTCTCGCGCCACGTCTGCACATCGCCGAGGATATCCACCGTGAGCGAGTTGTCCCACTTGGTGCCGGGGGTCTCGCTGACGGTGAACAGGCTGGCGTCGTGACAGGCGTCGTAGATCGACTTCTCGCGCATCAGATCCACGCCGGCCTTGACGAACTTGGCCCCGTTGATCATTGCCTTCATGGCCGGCGACGCCTTGCTGGCGGTCGGTACGAAGGTGCTCTGCATGTGGCCGTCAGCATCGATGCTCAGGGTCGTCCACTCGAACTTGCGCTCGGTGCCGCCACCGTCCACTGTGGCCTTGTCGTCAACGAGCCGCAGGGACTCCTGGCCGAACTTCGGCACGCGCGCCGGCAACTCTTCGGTCGTGTAGATCGGGAAGATCCGCGTACCGACGTGCTTCGCATTCTGGTGGCCGACCACGATCCCGCTCAGGACCGGATTGGTCTGAGCAGCGCTCTGGCTAGGCATGTCGCACTATCCTTTCTGCCAGCCTACGCGGCGGCGTCAGTGAAGAGGACCGTGGCCTCCGGCGCGGCGATGGTGCCCGTGGAGGCGCCGCCGACCCAGTCCAAGGTGATCACGCCCCCGGCGGGGACGAGCGCCGTATCAAACGACGTGATCGACGTGACGGTCGAACTGGTCAGCGCCACCGGGGCGGCCAGGATGGACGTGCCGTCCACCTTGACATCCAGCGTCCCGCCGGCCGCGCCGACCGCGCCGTTGTAGCCCTGCACGCCGGTCAGCGTCCACGCCCGGCCCGTCGGGACCGTGGCGATGTACACCGAGGAGGTCGCGCCGGCCGACACGGTGGCGAGCGGCCCCTTGGCGAGCTGGCCGTACTCCACGTATCCCGAGCTCGGCACCACCTGGATGTCGGGGTCGAGCTCGACACTCACGATATCGCCATCGGTGCCGGCCGCCGCGCTGGAGTTGTGCATGAACCCCACGCGGTAGTAGGTGCCGGCCGCTTCGGGCAGCACGGTCACCTTGCCGCTGGCGGCCATGTAGACCGGCGTCGGCCGCGAGCTGGTCAGGCGCGGAATGGCGGCGCCCGCCACCATCTCCAGCACGCCCTTGGTGGCGATGCTTGCCACGTCGCCCAGCGAGTAGGCTTCGGTGGTCACGCCGTAGAAGTGCGTCGCCGCCGTGCCAACCTTGCAGCCACCGGCCGCCGCGCCAGCCGCGACGCACAGGTTGGCGCCGATGCCAGCAGAAGTCTCGACAGTGGCGGACTCCACGCGCTCAATGAGCAGGATGCCATCAGCCATTGGTCACCTCCAGAGCCGCGCGCTCCATGGCCGCGCTCTTGCTGAGCTTCGGGTCGGCCTTCTGATACTCGGCCGCCTTGGCGGACACGGCATCGGCGAAAGCGACCTCGCGGTTGTCGTCGCTGGGCAGCACCCGTTTCATAGGAACGGTGCCCTCGGCGGAAGTCAGCACGATCCGGGCCGCTTCGGCAAACTCCACCTCTCGGGTCTCCGTCTTACCGTCGGCGCTGAACGCCACGGTGGCCTTGGGCAGGCCGACCGCGAACGGGGCCAGCGCCTCCACCATGTACGGCGGGACGCCCTTCGCAATGGCCTGCGTACTGAACGCGGCCAGCGCCTGCTGGTTGGCCTTGGCCTCGGCCTCGTCGGCGCGCTTCTCGGTGTCGGCCAGCTTGGCGGAGAACGCGACGCGCTCTTCGGCCAGCTTCGCCTCAACGTCGGCCATGCTGAACGCCGGCGCGGCGGGCGGGTCGGCCTGGGCCTCCGGCTTGGCGAACAAGCCCTTGATGCCAGCCACAACGCCGGCAATGAGGCCCTGGGTGTCCACTGCCGGAGCCTCCGGCGCGGGAACGATGGGAGTCTCAGGCATGAGGTACCCTCCTCGGAACTCCGCGAGTCCGGTGTCGGGCTCGCTGAACTGCGCCCCGCGTACACGGGGCGTTGCGGTGACAGCCACCTTGGCGATGGCCTTGGTAGCGGTGTCCAGAAGCACACTCAGCCCGCGGGCCGCGAGGTTCCGGTAAATCTCGGGGTTCACAGCCACGCGCCCAACCAGCCACTCGCCGGGCTCTCCGCCGGGAGGCGCACCATGCACACGTCGCACCGAACCTGGCACAAGCCGGCCGAAGGGCAAGACGCGCTCGGTCGGCCCGTGCTCCAGGTCCAGGGAAGGTGCTATGGTGTTTCTGTTCGTGTTGGAAGCGATGGTATCGAGCAGCGCGGGGTCAGCATCCACGCCCTTGTCGGCGTAGCGGCCAGCCCGAAACAGCCAAGCGTCCCGCTCGATTTCGGCCACGTCGCGCGCTCCTGCTCACACACTACGCGCGGCGGCATGGAACAGGCGAACGGCAAGCCAAACGCGGACACAGGTGTAACCACTAGGCGGCGAGTGGTAGCGGCTGGCCGAAGCCCTCGGCCGGGCTCACAGGACCGTCAAGCAGCGTGCCATCGGGCGCCGGATCCTCGTCCGTGACCCACTGCGCCATAACCGCCATGATGGTCGTGCGGCAGTTGTAGTGGAACGGCGGATAGCTGGTCATCTCGTCTTTGGGCACGCGCTTGCCGACGAGCGCCTGGCAGATAGTCGTGGTGCGCGTGTCCTCAATCACGACGTACTCATAGCCCCATACCGCGTCACCGGCCGCCTCGATCTCAGTGGCCCGTCCGATGGTGTAGTAGCGCGTCGTCTCGGTGCGCGCCCATGTCTTAGCGTGGGCACCGGATTGGAGCAAGTCGGCCTCTCGCAGCTCGCGGCCGATCTCGCGGTCAGTCATCCCGGAACGTAGGCCGGATACCAGGATCTCCTTGAGCCGGTCGTACTGTTCGTCGGCCATCTGCTCGGCCAACACCGACGCCAGCCGGCGGTATGCCGCGATGTCAGCCTCCAGCACGGGCTCTTCGGCGAAGGCGACGAACGGGCGGCGGCTGGCCTCCTGCATCTCCTCGCGGGCGTCACGCACGCCGAGCCGCAGTAGCGTCAACACCGTTTCTTGCGTGCGGCGCGCCAGAGCCTTCGGCATCCGAGGCTTGCGCCAAGTCACGTCGCGCCGCTTGGAGGCCTGCTCGGCTTCGGACAGGACGTAAGCTTGTACGGCCAGCATGTCACGCGCCAGGCGCTTCTCGGCCGCGTTGACGCCGGCCGCGCGGGTTGGCGCGACGGCGAAGTGAATCACGCCTCCGGCCCGCCCATTCCGCCTGACTGCAAGGCCAGCAGGTCATCCACAGGGATCTCCATTTCGCGCGCTACCCATCGCAGTTGGTCCTCGGCCCGCGGGTCGAATGCACCGGCGTTGCCCAGTGCCAGCAGGATCCGCGACACCGCCTCACGATCCGGCTCACTGGCCGCCGTCACGGGTAGCGCGTGCTGAGTCTTGATGTTGCCGAACCGCATTGCAACAGCCGGCTCGATGACCTGGTTGAGCAGGCAGTCGGCCAGCCGCTCGGCCGTGTCGGTCTCGGCCATGATGTACGCCTCCAGCGCCACGCTGGCCTGAGCACGGGTGCCGAACTGAGCCTCGGCTAAGGTCAGGTGTGGGATCCCGTAGGCGTTGAAAATGTAGCCGTCCAGGCGGGCAATGACCGGCGCGAAGGGGGAATTTATATTCCAGCCCGGCGTGACGATCTGTACCTCGTCACCGGTCTGCATTGACATGGCCGCCTCGGCGCCCGCCGCTGACCATGCCGCGATGTACTCTGCTCCGTCTGCGGCATCGTTGGTCTTGAAGATCGCTGTGCCGATGCCATGCTTCTCGAGTCCGATCCCCTCAAAGGCAATCAGCCTGCGCTTGATGTACCAAGCGGTGTAGACGCGACGCGCTACCGGGTCTCCCCACGGGCTGCCGAACGCCTGGCCGCAGGTGTGGTGCACGATCTGGCGCGCGCCCTGCTCATTGTAGAACGGCACGCGGCCAGGGCCGGTCACGTCCACCGCCTCAACCTCGCCCGTCTCCTCGTTGCGGTAGAAGCGCCCGTACCACCATCGGTTCGGATGGCAGACGAACAGCTCTGTCAACCCCATCTCTCCGTCAACCATGCCGTAGCGTGGCTGGGCAATGGCCGCGCCGTAGTACGTGGCCGACTGCAACCCGCGCATGTCACGACGAACCGCAGGCAGGACCTTGGCGTTGACCCACTCGGCGACATCCTCGCGCTCGTCGGTGTACTCACCAATGCGCCTGGCTACCGACCGTTGGACAAAGCCATCGGCGAAACTGACGATGGGGTCACGCCGGATCATGTCCAGATAGGTCTGCAACGACACGTCCGACGCTTGGTAGCGGTCGGTCATGTATGTAGAGTAGGCCGCGAGTGATTTCAGGTAGGGCTCGGCCATGCGTGCTGCCTCACGAGTAGGCTACGCGCACCCGGAGGCAGACGGCACCCACTACTGAAAACGCGGACACAGGTGTAACCGCCTAGCCGTAGGCCGACCGCGCCAAGATGGCGTTGTGGGACGCATCGGGCTTCTGCCCGCCGGACTGTCGGCGCTTGCCGGCTATCTCACATAGGGCGTAGCGTAAGCTGTCCGCGGCGTGATCCTCGCCGTCGGTGTCCAGGTCCTCAACGTCGCGTGCATCGTAGACCAGGCCCGGCAGGGTGCGGATGAGGTTGGCGCAGGTTGAGAACACCTGGAGCCGAGGCGCCGCCGCGGCCGTATAGCGCAGGAACTCATGTACCACCTGCCAGCCGGGAAGGCGCGGATTGTAAGCCGGTTGCATGATGAGACCGGTGCGGCGGCATAGGTCGGCCAGCGAACCTCGTTCGTCGGGACCCTTAGCCCACATGCTTGGATCGCCAAGGCTGGCCTTGTACCGCTCGGTGCCCGACAGGTTGACCACGGCTGCCGCGTTGTCGGTCAGCAGCGCACCGGCGCGGTAGTGCTCGCGGTAGGCGTAGACGCGCAGTGAGCCGGGGTCCATAGCGAGCCACA
>Ga0172373_10008188_pt1 | contig 13321 bp, 11 predicted proteins | sample Lak10m_2_FD_114546 | JGI IMG/M metagenome (GOLD analysis project Ga0172373, IMG submission 114546) | Freshwater microbial communities from Kabuno Bay, South-Kivu, Congo - kab_092012_10m | ecosystem: Environmental > Aquatic > Freshwater > Lake | place: Democratic Republic of the Congo... | reverse complement strand
GTGAGGATGGCGCAGCCCTCGAAGACCTCGAGGCGTTGGAGGAGGAAGCTCACTTCCTGGTTGGCGAAGCGGTCCTGGGCGTCCTTCACGTCGCCGCGCGAACCGAAGAGCGCGTCGGCCTCGTCGAAGAGCAGCACCGCGTTGGCGCCTTCGGCGGAGTCGAAGATCTCGCGCAGGTTCTTCTCGGTCTCACCGACCCACCGGCTCACGACCGAGGAGAGGTCGACCCGGAACAGGTCGAGTCCCAACGACCCGGCGATGGCTTCGGCCGCCATGGTCTTCCCCGTGCCGGGCCCGCCCGAGAAGAGGGCCTTCAAGCCGAAGCCTCGCGCGCGGACCTTGTTGGCGCCCCACTGGTGGTACACGCGCTCCTGCTCGGCCAGCGTGTGGACCAGGTGCATGAGCTGTTCCATGATCTTGTCGGTGACGACGAGATCGCTGAACGTGTACTTGGGGATGATCTGAAGGGCGAGGCCGCGGAACTCGGGCCGCGATCCCTCCCGCGCCGCCGCCCAGAGCACGGAGGGGTCGGGCTCGCGACCGCCGGCCTCGGCCTCGGCGCGCAGGATGACCCGTTCGATGGTGGTGCCACCCACCGAGTGGAAGCGCTCGGCGACCCCGGCGGCGTGCTCGGCGGACCAGCCGCGCCGGGCGAAGGCGTCGGCCCAGGCCTCGGTGCGCTCGGTCAGGGAGGAGCGGCCCACGTGCACGGTGACGCTGGGGCGGTCGCCGCCCAGGACGGCTCCGATGGCCCTCCGGTCCGAACCACCCACCAGCACCGGGTAGGGCAGCGTGGCGAGGGCGGCGCCGAGCTGGTTCAGCTGGCCGCGCACGGCGGGGTCCTCCTGCGAGGCCTGGAGGCCCACCAGGTAGGGAAGGGCGCCGGCCAGCCGGAGATCGCGGACGAGGTCGTAGGGCTCCTCGAGCCACGCGCGGGCGCGGTCCAGCTCGACCCGGAGGAGCGGGCGGCCCACCCGACGCGCGATGGCCTGGGCCACGCCCTCGCGCATCCCGACCGTCCCGCTCACCAACGCGACGGTGACCGGGTGCTCGAGGGTTTCACCGAGCTCCTCCACGCGGGCCGCGGTGACCGCGGGGATGAAGGGCGCGAGATCGGTGGGGACGGTGGCCACCCCGGCGCCCTCGGGGAGCTCCTCCCCGACCAGGAGCCAGCGCAGGAGCCGCGGGGAGGGCATGACCCGCCGCGCGGAGTAGGCGTCCATCCCCTCGCCCGGGGTGAGGAGCAGCAGCCGGTTCCGGGTGAGCGGCGCCCCCGGGAGGAGCCGCTGCATGAGGCCGAGGCGCTCGGTGCGGTGGCTGCGCAGCACCCGCGTGGCGAGGTCCACGGTGAGGAAGGGGCGGGAGAGCTCGTCGTTGAGGTACCCGAAGATGCGCCCGTACCCGGCCGCGATCTCGGGGGCGACGGCGAGGAGGAGCAGGTCCACGTCGTCGCCGTCCAGGCCGAAACACTGGCGGAGCCGCCCGAAGCGCCCGCCGGGCTCGTCCCGGAGCCGCACCGAGGCCTCCACCGCGACGGCGAGGTCGTCGTCCTCCACGGGCTGGTCGAACTCCCCGTGCGCGCGTAGGAGCGCGTCCACCTCGTCGTCGGTGATGACCTGGCCCCAGAACTGGCCCTTGGCCCGGATCGCGGGACGCGCCCGCTGGCGGCGGACCGCGCGCAGGAGGAGGAGGTCGGTGTAGCGGAGCCGGCTGGCGAGCTCCTCGAAGATCTCGGACACGGCCTACAAGAGCCCCTTCTTGCCCGCGTAGCGCTCTTCGGCGTGCTCGCGGCCCTGCTCGAGGCCATGCATGACCTGTTGCAGCATCATCTGCAGGATCTGGTCCCGGTTGAGGCCCCGGGCGGTGAGCACGCCGAAGCCGCGCGAGGCGTTGGGCCCCTTGACCTGCTTCCCCGAGCGAGCGCCCCCCGTCTCGGCCTTCGGCGTGCCGGGGACCCCCGTTCCACCGCGTTGGTGGCCCGCCTCGTGCGACTCCACCCCCCCCGTGGAGGTGTGGAGCACCATGCGCTCCACCGACCGCGCCGCGACCTCCTCTCCGTCCCGCGCCTCGTGGGCTCCCTCGCCCCCCGAGTGACGCAAGTGATACTGCTCATGGGCCAGGAGCGCCTTGTCCTCGGGCCGGCCCTCGTTGAACTGGTCCTTCACGACGATGCTGCCGTCCACGGTCATCGCGCGGGCTCCCAGGGCCTCCAGGGCCTTGTTCGCCAGCCCGCCCGCGAACACGTCTCCGCCCGAGACCCCGCGACGATGCAGCCCGCCGGGGTCGGCCCGTTGGGAGAGGCGATCGGCGGTGGGGGTGGGGGGGAGCTCGCCGCGTCGGGGCATGGGTCGATCCTTACCGCGACCACGCGGGAGGGCCCGCGCGGCGTGGGACGAAACCCATGGTAGCGCAGATCGCGGGGCACGAACCAGCTACAGGGGCGCGTGACCGTCCTCCACCCCGACTTCGTCTACCTGGAGGGCGCGCTCCACGCCGGCCTCGCCGTCACCCTGGACGGCGAGCGCATCTCCCGGGTGGGGCCGCCGCCCGCCGACGCGGCGCGCCTCCCCGGGCGCGCGCTCCTTCCGGGCTTCGTCAACGCGCACTCGCACGCCTTCCAGCGAGGGCTGCGCGGGCACGTCCAGCACGCGGACGGTCCCGACTCCTTCTGGTCCTGGCGCGAGCGCATGTACGCGCTCGCCACCACGCTGGATCCCGAGGGCGTGGAGCGGTGGGCCGCGCTCGCCTTCCTCGAGATGGTCGAGGCCGGCTACACCTCGGTGGGCGAGTTCCACTACCTGCACCACCAGCCCGACGGCACACCCTACGCCGACCCGGACGAGCTCGCGGCCCGGGTGGCCGCCGCCGCGGACCGGGTCGGGGTGCGGCTCGTCCTCCTCCGGGTCGCGTACGCGCGGGCCGGCTTCGGAGTGGCGCCCAACCCCCGGCAGCGACGGTTCATCGATCCGAGCCCCGACCATGCGCTCGCCGCCGTCGCCCGTCTGCGCGCCCGCGGGCTCCGGGCGGGCCTCGCGCCCCACTCCGTGCGTGCCTGCCCAGCGGACTGGCTCCGCGCCTTCGCCGGCTTCGACGGCCCGATCCACGCGCACGTGGACGAGCAGCCCGGCGAGGTGGACCAGTGCCTGGCCGAACACGGCCGGCGGCCCCTCCACGTCTTCGCCGACGCCGGCCTGGTCGGACCGCGCTTCACCGCCGTCCACCTCACCTGGCCCGACGACACCGAGATCGCCGCCCTGGCCGGCGCGTCGGTGTGCGCCTGCCCCACCACCGAGCTGGACCTGGGCGACGGCTTCCTCCCGCTCGCGCAGCTGGGCGACACGAAGCTCTGCATCGGCAGCGACAGCCACGCCGCGATCGATCCCTTCTACGAGCTCCGCTCCATCGAGTGGCACGCGCGGGCGTCCACCGGACGCCGAAACGTGCTGCGGCACGAGGGCCCGGACGGGCTGGCGGCGCGGCTCCTGGACATCGGCACCGCCGGCGGGGCCCGGTCGCTCGAGCTCGACACCGGGGTCATCGCTCCGGGCAAGCTCGCCGACCTGGTGGCGGTGGACGTGGATCGCGTCGAGCTCGACGGCGCGCGCCTCTTGCCCGGGCTCGTGTTCAACGGGCACCCCTCGTGGGTCACCGACGTCTGGGTGGGCGGCCGGCAGGTGGTCTCGGGCGGTCGGAGCCCGGCCGGACCGGCCATCCGCGCCGCCATCCGGCAGGCCGAGGCGACCCGGTAGCGAGCCCGACCCGACGTGGTACGTCGGCACACCATGGCTCCGCGCCGCCCCAAGACCCCTCCCCCCGCCTCCCGCCGCCGCCGGGTCGCCGCCCCCGTTCCGGCCGCCGAGACCCCCGACACGCCCGCGACGCCCGAGGTCATCAAGGTGCGCCGCATGCACCGCCGCGACCTGAACCGCGTGTGGGAGTTCCTCAAGCACGTGTTCCGGGACGTGAACCGCCAGACGCTCGAGTACCAGCGCCCCCGCTCCAAGCAGCGCTTCGTCGAGCAGTACGACGACGAGGGCATCGAGCAGCTCGTCTTCGAGGTGGACGGCCAGATCGTCGGCTACGCCGAGTGCGCCTACGAGGTCACGGGGTCGGACAACTGGATCAACCCCCGGTTCTTCGAGACGCGGGACATGCGGCCCCTGTTCATCGAGGAGCTCGCCTCGCACCCCGACTACCAGGGGCGCGGCGTCGGCTCCTTCATGCTCGAGCAGCTGCAGCACCTGGCCCGGCTGCGCGGCTGTACGCACCTCGTGCTCGAAGTGGCCGAGAACAACACCAGCGCGCTCCGCTTCTACAAGAAGCGCGACTTCCACAAGCTGGACGCGGCGATCTTCCTGGCCCAGAAGATCGAGAGCGAGCCCGAACTGCTGCCGGCGCGCAGCCTGCGCCGCCCGGGCGGACCCGAGGGAACCGGCGGCTGAGGCGGGGGCCGACGCGGACGGTGCACGGACACATCCCCCCCGCCGGTCACGCGCAGCGCCGCCCCACGACCTCCTCGACCACCCGCACCGCGTGGTGCAGCTCGTCGACGGGCACGTACTCGTCGGCCTTGTGGGCCACGTCGATGGAGCCGGGCCCGAACACCAGGGTCCGGGTGCCGAGGCGCTCGAAGTTGCCCCCGTCGGTGGCGAAGGCGGCGGCGCCCAGCGCCGGATCGGCGGCGAGCGGGCGCAGGAGCGCCTCGAGCTCGGTCCCCTCGGGGGTGAGGAGCGAAGGGGTGGTGCGCACGTGCTCGCAGCGCACGTCCCCGAGCGGCCCCACGCGCTCGGCGATCTCGGCCTCGAGCACGTCCACGTCCATGCCCGGGAGGGGGCGGAAGCCGAGCTCGATCACGCAGCGGTCGGGCACGATGTTGATGGCGCTGCCGCCGTGGATGGTGGCCACGTTCATCACCACGAAGGGCCGCTCGAGCAGCTCCGCGAAGCGGGTGCGCCCGCGCCAGTCCTCGGCCAGCCGGTCGAGCTCTTCCACCACCCGTGCCGCGAGCCGGATCGCGGACCGGCCGAGGTCGGGCTTCGAGCTGTGGGCGGCCCGCCCCCCGCAGAGGATGCGCATCGCGACGTGCCCCGGGTGCATGCGCAGCATCCGGAAGGACGTGGGCTCGCCGATGAGGCAGAGCGACGGCAGGCCGCGCCCCTCCGCCGCGAAGCGGTCGGCCAGCGCCCGCGAGCCCAGGCAACCGACCTCTTCGTCGTGGGTGAAGGCCAGGACGAGCTCCCGCTTCAGGGAGCGGAGCGGCAGCGCGGGCAAGGCCTCGATCACTGCGGCCAGGAAGGCCTTCATGTCGCACGCGCCGCGCCCATGCAGCCGGTCCCCGCGCCGGGTGAGCGTGAAGGGGTCGCTCGTCCAAGGCTGGCCCTCCGCCGGCACCACGTCCATGTGGCCGGAGAGCACGAGTCCGTCGGTCCCCGGAGGCCCCGCCGAGCAGACGAGGTTGCACTTCCCCTCGGAGGTCTGCAGGCGCTCCACGCGCATGCCCGCCGCTTCGCAACGGTCGGCCATCCACGCCGCGAGCGCGGTGACCGGGAGGCTCGAGACGGTGGGGAACGCCACGAGTCGGGCCAGGGTCTCTTCGACGGGGCTCATCGGCGACGCCTATTTCTGATCCATACTGCGCGCGATGCGGCTCCTGGACCGACTTCGGCGCGCCCTCCCCGGAGAGCGGGTCTACGTCCGCGAGGCGGCGGGCGTGACGGTCAAGCGCCCGCGGCGCGTGGCCGAGCCCTCCCCGAACGCGCCACAGCTCATGCGCATCGTGAAGCACCCGTACCCGCTCCATCCGGGCAAGCCGTCGCGGAGGCTCGCCCTGCGGGTCAAGGAAGAACCCGTGGAATCGGTGGATCGCCTCGCTCTCCTGCGCGAAGCCCTTGAAGCGCGGCGCCCGGTACGCTCTACTTCTGCAGCGCGCGGTCGCCCCCGGCCGTTCGCGTTGCGCCCCTCCCGCTGGATCCACCTCCCCGACGACACCCGTTGACCCCCTCCCAAGCCGCCGAACTCCGCGCCCTGGCCGGTCCCCTCGTGGGCCGGAACCTGATCGGCGAGGTCACCGAGGCGCTGCACCGGTTCCTGCTGGACGGATGGGACATCTCGGACACGCACCCGCGGATCGAGGAGGACCTCGAGTTCGTCCCCAAGGACCGCGAGGAGGTCATCTACGTCTACATGTACCGGATGGCCCACAACACCGCGCTGATGAACCAGAAGCGGATGCGCCAGGCCCCGGTGTTCATGAAGGACGACCCGGAGAAGGGGGGCGAGGTCTACTACCACCGGCCCCCGGTCTACGTGGACCTCTTCTACCTCCTCTCGGTCCACTCGAAGTTCCGCTCCGACGCCGAGCGCATGCTGGGCTGGATGCTCCTCCGGCTGAACGAGGCGACGCACCTCATCTACCGCCCCCGCCGCTTCAACCTGCCCGACGGTCGGATCGTGGACAGCCTCGGCCGCCCCTGGGATGGCAACAACTTCACCGGCTTCCCCACCACCGAGGAGGACCCGGACGACGGGCTCCACCTCGAGAAGATCTCGCTCGCCCTGGTGGACGATCTCACCGTGGGCGACGCGGTGAACTTCTTCCAGCTGCACGACGCGCCGTACCGCCCCTACCTCACCTACCGGGCCAGGATCGGCCTCGACGGCCCGCTGTTCAAGAGCTCGGGCGGCACCACGGTCAAGATGCCCAAGATGGCCCAGGCTCCGCGGAACATCCCCGCCGAGGAGAACCAGGCCAGCCCCAACGGGCGCATGCGGCCCGCGCCGCTTACATCTCACCCCCGCATGGCCCCCGGGCCCACTCCGTACAAAGTCCAGAAAACCGAGTCCGAACCGGACAAAAAATAGGCAGGAGCGATGGAATACCATACCCCAGGCGTCTACATCCGTGAGGTCGACAGCGGGCCCAAGCCCATCGCCTCGGTCTCGACCAGCATCCCGGGCTTCCTCGGCGTGTTCGAGCACCGCCCCCCCAACGACGCCGTGGCGATCACCGGCACCGACGGCGCCAAGGCGCTGCGCGGCAAGGTCCTCCCGCAGCTGATGGACGAGAAGGGCACGGTGAAGGGGGACGCCAACGAGGCGACCACCGCGCTGACCCAGGCGTTCAAGTTCAGCCGCAAGAACGTCAAGGACGTGAAGAAGTACCTCGAGCTGTACGGGGCGCCGAAGTCCGGCGCCAACGCACCGAAGTTCGAGGCCGGCACCAAGGGCCGGACCAAGATCACCTGGCAGGAGAAGTCGGTCGAGTTCGCCGAGGTGAACCTCTCCGTCGAAGGCAAGGTCGTCACCGACACCGACCAGGCCGTCGAGGACATGCTCAACAAGCTGCACGAGACCTTCGGGCTCGTGAAGGCCGCCCCGCGGACCGCCGCCGACGTACTGGCCGCCTACGGCTACGAGGTGAAGTCCACCGAAGGCACCGCGCTCCGCAGCGAGTACTCGGTCGCCCCGGTCGCGGTCACCAACAAGGCGGAGTTCTTCCGCTGGCTCCAGAGCTACTTCGCGCAGTACCTGATCGAGACCCGCCCGGTCGAGGATCTGGTCGGCAAGAGCTTCGACAGCGTGGACGCCGCCGCGGACGCCGTCTACGAGGCGCTCGCGACCGACGACGCGCTCAAGCACGAGTTCCGCACCTGGCTCTCGCAGCCCACGGTGTTCAACTTCGTGGCCGGCGTGAACGGCTTCTACGACAACGGCGGCGGCAAGTGCTACGTCTACATGCTTGGCATGGGGGAGACCGCCGGCTCGATCCGTGAGAACCAGGCGGACAAGCTGGGTCTGTACGCGTTCGACGACGTGGACGACATGGCGATGATGGTGGCCCCCGGGCTCACCGCCAACCAGCAGAAGGAGATGCTCGAGCTCTGCGAGATCCGCAAGGACCGCTTCGCCATCCTCGACGGGCCCATCCTCTCCGACGGCAACATGGAGATCCCCGCCTCCCAGAAGGGCTACGGCGCCCTCTACGTGCCGTACATGAAGATCACCAAGCCGAGCTGGTTCGTGGGCAACCAGGACCACCTCAAGCAGGAGGGTCCGAACCGCCGCAAGCTCATCAAGTGCGACAAGAACGAGCTGTACGTGCCGCCCTCTGGGCACATCGCCGGCGTCTACGCCCGCGTGGACACCGAGCGCGGCGTCCACAAGGCCCCCGCCAACGAGCTCGCGCTCGGCATCACCGGCCTCTCCCAGAACATCAACCGGCTGGAGCAGGGCCAGTACAACGACCGCGGCATCAACGTGATCCGCACCTTCAAGGACCGCGGCACCCGCGTGTGGGGCGCCCGCACGCTCGCGACGATGAACGACCCCTCGTGGAAGTACATCAACGTGCGCCGGCTCTTCATCATGGTGGAGCAGTCCATCATGATCGGGTCGCAGTGGGCCGTCTTCGAGCCGAACGACAACACCCTCTGGAAGAAGCTCACCCGCGACGTGCGCGCCTACCTCATGCGCGTCTGGCGCTCGGGCGCGCTCTTCGGGCAGACGCCGGAGGAGGCCTTCTACGTCAAGTGCGACGAGGAGACGAACCCCCGCTACCTGATCGACGCCGGGCAGGTGAACGTCCAGATCGGCATCAGCCCCGTGAAGCCGGCGGAATTCGTCATCTTCTCCATCGGCCAGTGGGACGGTGGGGCCCTCATCGAGGACTAGTCAACCGGGGCCGGCGCTCGCGCGCGCCGGCCCGCGCCCCCTCTGAAGCACGCCACCCGGTGGCCGGAGCCGAATCGTGGAACTGAAGACCGAGTACGAGTTCGTCCTGCCCCGCGGGTACGTCGACAAGGACGGCACGCTGCACCGCGAAGGCGTGATGCGGCTGGCCAACGCGAAGGACGAGATCGTCCCGCTCAACGACCTCCGGGTCCAGCGCAACCGCGCCTACCTCATCATCGTGCTGCTCTCCCGCGTCATCTCCCGCCTCGGGACACTCCCCGAGGTCAACACGGGGGTGATCGAGAACCTCTTCGCGGGGGACCTCCGGTTCCTCGAGGAGATGTACAACCGGATCAACGAAGACGAAGCAACCGTCACCGTGACTTGCCCCGAGTGCGGGGCGAAGTTCGAGAAGGAGTTCGGACGCCTGGGGGAATCGTGAGCTACCCCTTGGAGAACATCTTCAAGGAGGTAGCCTTCATCGCCTACCACTTCCACTGGGATCGTGAAGCCTGCCTGGACCTCTCCCACAAGGAGCGGCACGCGTGGGTGAAAGAAATCTCCACCATCAACGAGAAGATCAACCAGCCTCGGTGAGTACGGGTGCGTCCCGGGATCCTCGTCCAGCACGGTGCCCTGCCGCAGCGCGCGACCGACGCCGTGCGCTGCGACGTCACGGGTATCATCGGCTTCATCCCGCCCCCCTGGCCCGAGGGCGCCACGGCGGGCGACTTCTTCACGATGGAGCTCCGCCGGACCGAGGAGCTGGAGGGCCACCGCTACGCCGACCTCGTGGACGCCACCTCGCGTCGGGCCGTCGCGGCGTTCTTCGAGAACGGCGGCGACACCTGCGTGCTCTTCGGGGTGTGCCTGCCGGAGGGCGACGCGGTGTCCGCCGAGCCGGACGGGCCGCTCGGCCCCCTCCTGCACCACCTCCGCTGTGAAGACGACATCGCGCTGCTCGCCTGCCCCGCGCTCGCCTGGTCCCGGGTGGACGTCGCCCGCGACGGAACGGTCCGGACCACCGCCGACCCGGTGATCGACCTGCTGCTGGCGCACTGCCGGCAGATGACGAATCGCTTCCTGGTGATCGACGCGCCGCGCGGGCTCCACGGGGCCCACCTGCGCCGCTGGACGGCCGCGCTTCGGGCGCGGAACCTCGACGATCGGGCCTTCGGCGCCCTCTACTACCCCTGGCTGCAGGCCGGCGACGAGGTCCTCCCTCCCTCCGGCTCGGTGTGCGGGATCTACGCGCGCACCGAGTCCGAGCACGGCGTGCACGGCGTGACCTGGCCCCCCGCGAACCAGCGGATCGCCGCGGTCACCCACACCGAGGTCCCGCTGGAGTGGGAGGAGGCGGGCGAGCTCGGCGACGCGGCGATCAACCCCATCGTCGTGCAGCCGGGCCGGGGCGTGGTGATCTGGGGTGCCCGCACGCTCTCCTCGGATCCCCGCTGGGTGCACATCAACAGCCGGCGGGCGGTGGGGCTCATCGCCGAGCAGCTGCGCCGCGACAACGAGTGGGCCGTCTTCGAGGTGAACGACCCCACGCTCTGGAAAGTGGTCGAGCGGGACGTGCTCGTGCGCCTCGATCAATTCTGGGACGCCGGACTCATCGCCGGCCCTCGATCCCGGGCCGAGTATTCGGTACAATGTGACGGCGGCACGAACCCGGCCTCGGTTCGGGAGCGTGGCGAGCTGAACGTCTCCATCCTCCTGCGCCCGGTCGGCACGATCGAGCGCATCCACATCGATCTCCGGCTCGGCGCCGGTCGCTCCTGAGGAAGCCATGGCGAACTTCAACGGTCGAGGGCAGGGTCGCTCCGGGGGAGGCGGAACGCCGAGCTTCAGCGGCGGCCCGGGTCGGGGCGGAGGCCGCGCCGGCGGTCAACCCACGGTGACCTCGCAGGGCGGCGCCGGAAACGGCGGGGGTCGGGCCGGAGGCCAGCCCACGGTCACCTCGCGCGGCGGTCCCGGGCAGGGCGGAGGCCGCGCCGGTGGCCAGCCCACCGTCACCTCGCGCGGCGGCCCCGGGCAGGGCGGCGGCCGTGCCGGCGGCCAGCCCACCGTCACCTCGCGCGGCGGCCCCGGGCAGGGCGGCGGCCGCGCCGGCGGGCAGCCCACCATCGAGGCCCGGGTGGAGTACGGCGGCAGCTCGCGCAGTGGCGGCGGCGCCACGGGCTCGAGCCCGAGCGACGCGCACCGCGGTCACACCAGCCTCGGCAGCTCGAACGGCGAGCGCCACCCGCGCGTCGCCGACCCCGAAGGCAGCTTCATCTTCGCGCTGGAGATCGAAGGCATCGAGGTGGCGCAGTTCAAAGAGTGCCACGGGCTGAAGAGCCTGACGCAGGTGTTCGAGCTCCAGGAAGGGGGGATGAACCACCGCGTCCACAAGCTCCCCGGGCAGTCGCGGTGGGACAACATCGTGCTCCGCTACGCGGTCACCTCCGACGTCACCCTCCTGAACTGGCGCAACGAGGTCCTCCAGGACGAGTTCGCCTCCCGTCGCAACGGCAGCATCGTGTTGAAGACGCTGCAGATGGAGGAGGTCCGTCGGTACAACTTCATCCAGGGCTGGCCGGTCAGCTGGGAGGGCCCGAGCTTCCGGGCCGACTCGGCGGACCTGGCGGTCGAGGTCATGGAGATCGCCCACTCCGGGATCCAGGTGAGCTGAGATGGACGCCGACTCGCTCGAGGAGACGCCCCCGCGCCCCACCCTGGGCGACCGGCTCGTCGCGCGCCTCGAGGCGCGTACGCGGCGGCGTCCGCGCATCGGGATGAGCCCGGCCTTCTTCGCCCGACTCGGCCTCGCGGACCCTTGGACGGAGAGCGCCGACCCCGAGGCGGACCCGGACGGCCTCGTCTACCTCTCGGGCGCGGACTGGCTGGCCAGCCTGGCCGGCCTCGCCCGCGCGCGGTGGCGGCGCGAGCGCCGCACCGCACGCTTCCTGGACCGCCGCGCCGGCACGCGCCTGCGGGCGCTGGGCCGGCGCTGGCCCGGTGAGTCGGCCGGCATCCCCACCACGCTGTCGGGCCTGCGCGCCGACGCGTTCATCCTCCCCCCGCCGCTCACCCCCGAGGTCCCCGCCGAGGCCGAGGCCGCGACCGGCCGCCGGCCCACCGGTGGCCGCGAGCGTCGCCGTCGCTCCGAAGCCTGGGCGCCGACGCGCAACCAGCCGGCGCACGTGGTGCGGGGCGACGTGGACTCCGGCGCCCGCCGGGCAGCCGCCCTCCCCCCGATGCAGGCCGCGGGTGCGCGTCTCGTGCGCGCCGCCGCCGCCGAAGAGCTGGCCCGGGTGCACACCCCGACCCGCCGCCGCGGCGCCCTCGCTGCCGCCCTGGAGATCGCCGAGGCGCCCGAGGCGCTCCAGCCCGAGGTCCGTCGGCGCCTGCGCCGCCGCACCGGCGCCGCGCCCGAGGCCTGGGAGCCGCCCGAACGACCCAGCGTCCGTCGGCGCCTGGAGCGCGCGGTCCGCCCCACCCGCAGCACCGCCCGCCAACTGGCGCTCCCCGCGCCCCCCAGCGCGGCGGGCGACAAGGTGGCCCTGAGCCGCTCCCCGGTGGCGCGCGCACCGCGCGTGACCCGCCGACGGGCCGCCGCCGCCCCAGCCCCGCGCGCCGCGGACGCGGCCGCCCCACCCGCGGCGGGGTCTGCCCCGAGCGCCCCCGCCCGCACCCTCCCTCCCGCGACGGCCGAACTCCAGCCGCCGGGACCGCCGCGCAGGGGACGCCCCGCACCGGGACGCGCTCCCGCTCCCGCGCCGGAAGCGGACGCTCCTTCGCCGGGCGGCGCTCCCCTCCCCAGCCCCCGCCCGGCCGGCCCCCGCCGACCGGCCGCGGTCGCCGCGGACGCCGAGTCGACCCCCCGCCACGCCCCTCCGGCCCCTCAGGGCGCGCCCACCGGGCCCCGCCCGGCCCCGTACACGGCCGATCTCGCCTTCGGGGCCGAGGCCGAAGAAGACGCGTTCGCACCCACCTTCGAGCGGCCGTCCCCCGCGAGCCGGGCCCTGGCCCGTTGGGTGGCCGCCCCCGCGGCCGCCGCCGGCGAGGAGCCCTTTGCCGCCGACACGCCCGAGGCGGTGGCCCACGCCCCCACGCGGCGCGCGCTGGCACGCGGGGCGACCCCCGCCGCCGGCTCCCTGGTGCCGCGGCCGGTGAGCGCCCGTCCCACGCTCACCCTTCCCCCGCCCCCCGAGGTGGAGACGGAGGCGGATCCCGCCCTGCCCACCGCCCCGCGGACCCGGCCGCCCCGGGTCGTGGACGGTTGGACCGGTCGCGAGCGCCCGCGCGCCGCGGCCCCTCCCGCCCCCGGCGCGCCGCCCCGCGAACCGGCTCGATCGGTCGGCGGCGCGGTGCCCACCGGCGCTGGCGCCGTGCGCGCGCCCAGCCCGGCCCACGCCACCGGACCCGCTCGGCCCTCCGCCCCCACCCTCCCGGACCGAACGGGCACGGGCCTTCCGTCGCCTTCGGTGCGCCGGGGTGTCGCCCCCGCGCTGCCCTTCGCCCTGCCCACCGCCGAGCCCTCCGCCGCCGCGGCCGATCCCGCCGCCGCCGCCGGACCGGCGGCCAGGCCGGCCCGGGTCGCCCGCCCGGCGTCGTCGCCGCCGCCACCCGCCGGAGACACCCCCGACGCCGTGGCCGCGTACGCGCC
>Ga0172373_10008186_pt1 | contig 13322 bp, 8 predicted proteins | sample Lak10m_2_FD_114546 | JGI IMG/M metagenome (GOLD analysis project Ga0172373, IMG submission 114546) | Freshwater microbial communities from Kabuno Bay, South-Kivu, Congo - kab_092012_10m | ecosystem: Environmental > Aquatic > Freshwater > Lake | place: Democratic Republic of the Congo: South-Kivu... | reverse complement strand
TATTTCTAACAGTAGGAGATGTCTCCAAAAATGTCTGCAAGTCTTTATCTTCAAACATTATACTTCTTCCAAGGTTACTGAAACATTCCAATAATCAAAATTAGTTCCTCGTTTTTCAACTGAAAACGAAAAGTCGCTAATGAACATTTCAATTAATTGATTATACTGCTGAAGGTGATCATATGGCTCTGCTGTTCCTTTAAATATTCCTTTTCTATCATATGTAAGAAATACCCAGAATGAACCCTTATGGGAATCATACCATTCTTGCATGTCTGCTGCGCCAGCACCGCCGTCTGTAGTGTATGCTTTATGTGGAGACAACCCAGTGATAGGATCAAAGTTTGGAAAATCTTCATGGGACCTAGACGGAATCATATCCCAACTAGTGCTTATTGTAGTCTTATCTGCAATATGATATGATCTCATTCGACCATTAATCATTCGCTCCCTTTTTTCAATTCTCTCATTTTTAAAGTCAATTGGCTGTCTATTATCGTCAGTTAAAAATAAAAACTGATCGAGCAAAGATTCATCCTCAACACTTTCTGGATTGACCCCTACCTCGTATCCATATGGTATGTATAAGCCATCTTGAAGAGTGCCAGAGTTCTCAGACCAAAGCATTCCGCTTGGTCTATTGTATTTTTTACGACCCTGTGCATAAATTACCCTAGGATCTAAGTCACCTTCTGGCACCTATAGCCACCCCCCTAATTCTTCTATCATCAACCTGTTTAATTGTTGCCATAACAGCCTGTGCAATCTCGTTAGGGTTTGCGTCAGTTTTAGCATTAACAGTTAATTCATATGTATTATTATACACTGTACCGCCAGAAAATTCGCCGTCATTTATCTTTTTCATAGTGTCTAATCCATAAGAGTCTACTGCGTACTTACTCATAATAAATTCTCCTGGAGTTAGCATTGCTGGAACTGTGTCTGTGCCCTTTGCAAAACCTCCAAATGCAAATCTCATCGGATTTATGAGTCCGCCCTTTGCTGCAACTTGCATCATAAATCGTCCACCACCGCCACCGCTACCGCCACCGCCACCGCCATCATTGTCTGAGCCTGTCGGTAGTTTAACAGTAGTTCCAGACCAAATCATATTTCCGCCCTGGTATTTAGGATCATCCTTAAATTTAGGATTTAATCCATAAAGTTCTTTTAATGTTATTCCGCTGTTTGCTGCAATTTCTGATAGAGTGTCTCCTGACTGTACAACATATTTTGTTGTTGTTCCGCTATTATTGTTTGCTTTTATTTGAACACATTTTCCTTCTTGATTCATATAATAGCCAGGACCACAAGGACCCTCGCTTGTTGCTCCTTTTATTTCTTCTCCAATTGGCGCTTCTTTTATACATTCGTTGCCAACTAACTTATATCCATCAGGACATATTGTTTTTGTTACTCCCTCTTTTACGCAATTATTGCCAACCAGTTTGTGTCCATCTGGACATATAATTTCAGTTGTTCCTTCCTTAACACATTTATCTCCAACCTGCTTATATCCAGTAGGACATACAATTTCTGTTTTGCCATCCATTACACAGTTGTTGCCAACCTGCTTATATCCTGGTGGACAAACTACTTGCTGTGCTGGGGTTATTGGAGCAGTATTTGTTTTTTGATTATTGTATGCATTTATTAGGCTACCCTGAACATTTAGGGCATCTTGCATTTGCTTAATAAACTGAGCACTAGATATTCTTGCAAGATCTACGGCATTTTTAATTTGTTCCCATTGTGCTCTAGTTTTTTCTAAAACAGTTAGTCCTTCAACAGCCTTTTCTAGTGCAAGTTCATTTAGTCTTAATATTTCTCTATTTGGCTCAAGACTTTTCTGCTCAATATCATAAATTTCGTTCTGAAGATTTTTAATTGTTTTTTCAATCTCAATTCTGCTTTTACCATTTTTATCCCTTACCGCTGCAATTTCAAATTCTCTAGCCTTTTCCAAAGCGTCTTTTTGTTTGGTTACTGAATCGGCTGCAGATTGTGCTCTCATATCTTGTGCAGCACGAGCAGCAGCAGCAATGTCTCCAGATGTTAGTGCTTCTGCTAGGGTTAGTTGTCCTTTTTGTTGCTGAGATATTGCAGCATTTGCTCGTTCAACCTCATCAAGATACTTTAGTCTTTCATCATATTGCTCATTTATTTTTTCTTCTTGATCTTCAATTTCTTTTAGACCTATTTCTTGTATTCTAATTTGTTCTTGTTTTACGGCAATTAACTCTTCAGCCTTTTTAATTTCATCTAATAGGGGTTTATTTTGAATATCAAACTGAAGTCTCAGTGCTGTTTCTTTTACATCAAATGCTTCCATTGCATTGCTAACTCCAGTATCAAATATTTCTTGCATTCCAGAGATAGTTAGTAGTTTAATATTAAGTTCAATCTGCTCTTTCTTTAGCGCTGCAGCCAAACCTTCTGCAAAATTTGCTGCGCCAGTAAGAAGACCTTCGGTCAAGGCTGGACTATTTAATATTGCCTCAATTTCTGCTTGATTAAATCTTCCAATATTTGCTATTAATTGTTCATACAAATCTTTTCTTTTTATAATATCTGAAGTATCTTGCTCAATAGCCTGAACAGCAGCAAACCTTTTTTGTGCCTTTGTTGCTTCATTAGCAGCCTTTATAACTTTTTTAAGTTGCTTATCTGATAATTTATTATTAGCAATAGCGGCTGCTGTTGAAGCATCAGCAACCATTTCCAAAGCAATTGATCCATCAACACCTGCTGCCTTTAGTCTTTGAAGTGCAGAATTTTGATTTCCTATATTCTTAACCATTCTATCTTGTGTACTAACAAAGTCTCCAAGTGCAATTGACTGAAGTGCATCACCAATACTTTTAGCACCATCTTTTAATGCTACGATTTCACCATTTTTAAATTTAAATAATTTGTTTTTATGTTTTTCAAACTCTTCAGGATCCATGCCAACTATAAGTTCAATAAGGTCTTCTCCTGCTCCTAGTTTTCTCATATCATTTTCAATACCGCTGAAAACTTCAATAGTCTTTTTTCCACCAAAGAGTTTATTTAAAGATTTAAATGACGCCTCAAAACCCTCTGTAACCTTGATTTGGTTTTTACGAACATCTCTTAATTTCTTAAGTAGATCGTCTAATGGTGACGCCTTTACTTTTGAGCCATCTCCAGTAGTTGATCCACCTGTTGGTGGTTTTGTACTATCTTTAGATGCTTCTGTAATTTGGAAATTTTTAGCAGTAACAAATTCAGCAAATGTTTTTCCTTTGTTTGCTCCGCCTTGCTCGTTTATCCAATTTTTATACTGCTCTTGTAATGCTGCATCGCCTTCCATAGAAAAAAGAACTTTCATATTTTGCAAATAAACTTTTTGTTGTTCTGGTGGCAAACTATCGAAATATTCTTGATCGGCACGAAGCGCTGCCATCTCATCTTCTCCAAGTACTTTGGTTGCAATATCTAATGTGACCTTGCCCTTAAGAGCATCAATTTTGTCAAGATCTTTCTGTAATGCTTCACGAGCACCTTCGTTTGTGTTATAGTAATTTAATAAAACATCCTGTTCTACAACTTGACCAGACTGAGCAATTCTTTGAAACAACTCAAGTTCTTTTGCTGCGCCTTTTGGTTTCTTTGCAGAAATGCGAGCAATAAACTCTGCAGACTGTTTTTTATCTTTAAACATTCCAACAATACCCATTGTCTGGTTTGCAAATTTTCCACCAAATTTTGTAATAATTTGAACAACCTTTTCAATAGATTCCTTATCTTTGCCAAATGTTTCAAATATTTCAATCATTTGCATAGGATCTATTTGTCCACTACCCATTTCCATTTTTAGAGTATACTTCATTTCATCTGAAATTTCTGCATCATCGATTTGAGTCTTTGCCAATGGTGCGACATCTTCTAGTGCTGTTCCCTTATATTGTTTTGTTATTGCTTTGTCTGCACCAGTCATTAATGCTTTTCTAGTTGCGCCCTCTGATTCTTTAAAATTCTTTTGAATGTCTTGTACAAGTATAGCATTTTCCTCAAGCAATCTAACTTTGTCCTTAGCATATTGTGCTGAGAGTTCATCCATTTTGTTCTGATCTCCCTTAGCCTTAGCAATATCCATTTCTTTTTGATACTGCAACTCTACAGAATCTTGCATTTCTTGTTGTTGCTGAAGAGCAATTTTTTGCATAGCAACACTTGCTCCAGATGCCTCACCTATTCTTTTTTGTCTATCTTTTCTTCCATACATGTTTCCTGCAAAAGTGCCAATTCCAGTACCAACAACGGCTCCGATTTTTGTTCCAAGCGCTGCACCTGCAACCGTACCCGCTCCAGGAACAACAGATCCTAGAAACGCTCCAAGTCCTCCTCCAGCAATGGCCCCTGCAAGGGCTCCTGCTCCAGCCCCTGCTCCTGTGTATCCGCCAACAACACCAATGTCTTTAAAACCCCTACCACTCGACCAAGATCCTGCATCTTTTGCTTTATCTGTAGCAAGATTCATCTTATCTCTTGTTTCTTGAAGAAGTTTTACTCTAATACCTATTGGATCTTTTAATAGATTTTCTCCGTTTGGACCAAGCAATGCTATTAAATCTGCATTTACTTTAATGCCAAATGAATAATCTCCAAGTTCTTGTGCAAGATTTGCCACAATGCTTCGTGCCTGTGCTGGGGTAAGTGCTCCAGATGCAACTGCAGTTGCCATTTGATTTGCAACTTGGCTTTGTGCCATATCTTTGCCACCCAACTTCATGCTTTGTGAAACATTTTTTACCATGGCTTTACCTTGTTCTCCAGCCATGAATGATTGACCAAATGTTGTTTTTCCAGTTTGAATCTGAAAAGGAGAAAACTTTTCTTTTCTTTTTCTATCCATAATCTCACCAGCAGACACAGTGTTTGCAAATTTTGATAAACCTCTTATTGCTTGAGATCCAGAACCTAATGCTTCTGTAAGTTCTATTGCAGCATCCTGTGCCTTATCAAACTGTATTTTTTGATATGCGTATGCGGCTACTGCTATACCCACACCAACAGCAAGCGCTGAAAATTTGTTTTGAAGCATTGGCAAAATCATAGCAATACCCATTAAAGGCATCATTATTTTTTGTGAAATTTCTCCGACTTTGCCTGGCGCCAGTGACCCTATCATGGCCAAACCTGCTATTCCCATAGCAGCACCGCCCATGCCCATGCCGCCTTTAGGCTTTGGATTATTTGGGTCATCAGGCTTTGCTTTTGCTGCAAGTCTTGCTCTAAAAGATTGTAAAACTTTTGATGAGGTAGACTGTATCTTTGACTTAACCCCCGCTGCACCTAACCCCTGTTTAATATTTTGTGTCATATTGTCAGTTACAACTTTTTGTGTAACTGCAACATCTTTAGCAATAACATTTAATTGTTTACCAGAATTTTTTAATTTTTGTATTTGTCGTCTTAAGGATTTTTGTTCAGCATCTATTGGCCCACTTCCGTACAATGCGGTTCTAGATGCTGCTGCCATTGATTGAGTTTTTGCTTTTTCAATGCTAGTCTTTACATCTTGAGAGGAAAGGGAAGCGTCTGCTTTTCCAAGAAGTCTCACGCCTCTTGGTCCTTGTCTAACTGATGGGGCTATTGATGCTGGGGCAATTCGTGAGTCCTGTGGCCCTCCAGTAGACTTGAACTTTCTATTATTTGGCTCTGATTTTATTTCTTTAATTTTACCGTCTTCATCTTCAATAACTTCATCAGGCTTAACCAAAATAGAACTGTGCTTTTGATGTAGTGATTTCCAATCTACCTTTAATCCTTCTCTAAGTCTGTCAAGCATAGCAACATATTGTGACTTTAAAGGATGATCTGCAGCCATCTTTGCAACATATGGCTCTGCATTATTTAATTGCCTTTGAATTTCTGCTTTCATTTGACGATCATATTCGGCTGGAGTCAAATTTAAAGCAATATCTTTTGTTGCATTTGCAAACCAATTTGGAGAATTCTTTGCCTGTTTTCCTGGAACACCCTTTAAGTTTTCTTCTGCCATTTCAAGCAAAGATGGCATTTGAGTTGCTAATGTACCAACACCAGATGCTTTGCTTAATACTCCAGCACGACCAACATCTGGTACGGTATTGCCACCAAGATTACCCATCTTAAGATCATTGTCACCACGAAGATTTGCTGCTACAAGTTGTCTAAAGTATTGTTCCTGTGTAAATGATTTAGACATTAAGTCAGCATACTTAGGGTTATACTTAGACTCTAAAACAATAATCTTTCTCTTGCCTTCTGGATCTGTAGGATCAATCATTGTTGCTATTTTTTGTTTTGGCATATCTAATCCCTGAACTTTTCTACCAAAATCTGTTGCTTCTTTTTCTGCAAGAGCGTTTAGTTCGCTCATCATAGGCTTTACAAAAACTTTTTGACCGTTTGGTTTTTCAAAAACTCCACCAATTTCTCTTACATCAAAACTTCTTCCTGTAGTTTTTGATATCTGCTTTCCAAAATTTGTAGGTTTCTTTTGTCCAGTTTTTGTTTTTGCTGCTTCATCTGCTATAGACTTTAAGGTTGCTTCTTGACTTCTTGCCTTTTCCATATTCTCTTGAATTAGTTCTGGTGCTGTTACTGCTCCACCACTTGTAGGCTTTTGACTTATAACTGGAGTTGTTCCTGCTCCAAGTCGATTCATATTTACAGTTGTGCCATCATTAAGAGTAACTGTAGAAGATTTTGTTACAACCTTGTCAGTTCTTCCTTCTCCCGTTCCAAAACCCTCTTTGATATCAAAATCTTTTATAAAACCTTTATCTTTTGCATTTTGAAGTATTCTTCTGCTCTCTTCTGGAGTACTTCCAAGACCCTTACCCATGTTAAATCTTGAGTCAGTTTGATAAAGTTGCTTTGCTTTTTGATACGCTTTGTCTTCAGGGTTTATATATTTTGGAACCTCAGTTTTAAAAATATCATCTACTATTCTGTCATTTATATATGGGCTAGTGCTTAACTTAAATGAGTCTAGGAATGCTTTATCTAAGGCTGCAGCCTGTGTTGCATTCATTCCAGATGGTTTCCATTTTTCTGGACCTCTTCTTTCCCACTCATCTATAAATTCTTGAACTGGAACACCAGTAGTAAGGCTTGGCATTGCTTTGTTCATCCACTCAGGGAAGTCAAACACTAGGCCGTGCTTAGTTGTTGTAGTAGTAGGTATACCTTGAGATTTAAATATTTGTTCCATAGCAAGAAGTTTATTTTTTTGATCTTGCGTCATATATGGATTATTTTTTATAATGTCTTGTATTTCTTTTGGAGTGCTCTTTCCTCCAACATGTGTCTTGTTTGTTACATTGTTATCTTTTTTAATTTTAGGGGTTCCATTGTTAAACCCTGGAATTGTTCCGCCTGCAACCATGTGCCTAATGAATGGTTTGTTTGCTGGATCCTGTGCTGGTCCTGCTGGAATAACTGCCTCTCCAGGAGAAGCAAGAATTGGAACAATATCTCCTGCACCCTTTGGTCCTGGAATGCTCGTAATACCAGTAGAATACTTTTTGCTTTGTGGCATTCTGCCTTTACCAACTGGGCCAACAAATCCTAATTGAGAAGCAATTGCATTTTTATATGCTGCTGCTAACGCATTTACTGCTGCAGTCTCAGATGTAAATGTTTGTCTTAGTTTTTGATGAACCTGATCAAGAGATGCCGCTACGGCAGATGCTTCAAGTTGTTGTTTAGTTAAATAATCTGTTTGATTTCCAAGTATCTGTGTTGATGCTCCAGTCCTATTAAATGCAGACTTTAAGGTTGTAAATAACTTAATTATATTAGCAAGACCATTCATTAATAGACCAAATGACATTAGTGCGATAGGGCCAATTGCTCCAAGAGCAACTGTCATCACTGTCAAAAACCTTTTGCTGCCATCTCCTAGGTTATTAAACTTTTCTAAAATCTTTCCAACAAATTCAACAACAGGGGTAAGTGCTTTTAAGAACTGCTCTCCAACTGGCGCAAGAGTTACCTTTAAGTCTTCCATTGATTTCTTAAATTTATAAGTTGTTGACTCTTCTATTCTTGCCAATTCTCGCTCTGAAAGAATTGCAAGTTCTTCTGTAGTTGCTTTTGTTAATGTTAAAACACGACTTGCCTGATTGCCTTCTCTTACAACATTTTGAAACAGAGTTGATAATCTTGCAAACTGAAACTTACCAAACAACTGTTCAATTGCACGAGCACGATTAAGAGGATCTAAGGTATCTAGGGCATGTGCAAAACTTACTACTGTTGCTGCTACATCTCCTTGATTTGCCTCAACAATTCCCTTAATGTTGATGCCCATCTCGCCAAGCATTTTGGCTGCTTTATCAGATGGATTAATCAATGATGCTAAACCAGACTTAAGTGCGTTGGCACCTTCTGATGCATTGATACCGCCTTCTTTCATGGCAGTTAGGAAGAACGCTAAGTCTTCTACATCTCCACCAAGTTGCTGTACAACTGGTCCTGCTTTAGGAATAGCGATAGTTAAATCTTCAATAGATACAACGGTTTGGTTTTCAACTGCGTTAAGGAAGTCAATCTTTTTTGCTAAATCTTCTGCTGCTACACCAAACGCATTAGTTACAGATATTGTTGTTTCCAGGGCTTGCTCTTGCTCAACACCACCAAGAACAGCAAGCCTTGTTGCTTGGGAAACCTGTGCTGTAAGGTCTGTACCCATCTTGCCCATCGCTGCAGCGTTTGCTGCCATCTCCATGGTTTTTTCTACTGCAACTCCATATTTGGTATATTCCTTGGCAAGTAGTTGAATGTTTTTAACCATTTCATTTGTTTCTTCTTGAGTGGTAAACATTTCACCATAAACACGTTTAAATCTAATTGCTTGCTCTTCAAGTTTCATGAAGGTTTTTGCAGCGGTGGAACCAAGAAGCATTAAGGGGACTGTGAAACCAACCATTAACTGACGGCCAGCCCACTGAGTGTTCTTACCAAAATTTAATAGATTAGTTGAGCCTTGCTTTAATAATTGATTTAATAGTTGCTGTCTCTGTGCTGCTATTTGCGTTTGTGTAGCAAGATTTTTCATGTCCAGCGTAAGCGGTCTTACCGCAATGGCCTGAAGTGCTCCATTGGCACCACGACCCATTTTTATATATTGGGTCTGTATGTCTTTTACACGCTCTCGTGCAACTTTATTTATTGTTTCAAATTCAGACTTAAAAAGCCTACCAAAAGTTTTAGTGGCTGCCCCAGTATATCTAAAATATTCTCTGGAGGATAGTTTATTCTTTTCTAAAGCATTAGTAAAGTGCTCTGTGCTTGTAGCAACCGTTCTCATGGTTGCTTGGAACTTGCCAGTAGCATTTATGCTGTTCATCAAGTTTTGTGCTTGATTTGCTGCTACCGCTGACGCTGCTGCGCCAGACTTTGACATCTGTGTGTGGAAGGCTGATATCTGACGCTGAAGCAGTTTTAAACTTGCTAAAGCATCTGACGTATCAATATTTACATGAATATTGGATTGAACATCAGCCATCCATTAACACCTCTTTATTTAATTATTTACAAGATTGCCAAGTAACGATGCATCCTGAAGTCTAATTCCAGATGCCTCTTCAACGATCTTATATACTGTAGGAAGATCTATATTTTCTTCTAGGGCTTCCTTGTCTTCCGCCAATTCTGGCTTGTATTGCTGCATTGCGATTTGTACACACTCCATAAGCAAAGTCATGGATTTTTCATTGTCTTCTGCAACCTTAGCGATATCTTCAAACTTCTTCATAAACGGACGAAGTAGTGAGATCTTTAGTGGTCTTACCTTGATCTTTGTTCCATCGATGAGAGTTACTGTTTTTTCTTCTGTGGCAGTTGCCATCTATTCCTCCTTATAAGGTTAAAGTTAATTATACCATAGCGGAGTGTTATTTTTGGTTATTCAATAACCTCGTAATCAAGGCCAAAGCCAATTCCAAACCCAGCCTTTTCTGCATTCTTTCCTTGAAGGGCAAGAATATCTTTTCCATTTTCTGCCTTGCCTTTACTAAACACTCTAGCCTTCATGTCTTCCCAAGCATTGCTATTCCCTGAATTTTTATCAAGATCAACACCCTGCATCGCAGCAGCAAACTTCTTATCGCTATAATCCAAATCTCTTTTAACTTTAATAGTTGCCGTTAATTCTGGCATTGACAAAGATTCTTCAAGTTCTTCATAGTCTTTCCAAATACCTATAAGGAAAGCCTCTGCTTCTAGTTTAGCCAAGTCTAATGTTTCCCATGAAGACCCGCTATCTACTGCTTGAGATTTTACTGGCTCTTCTGATTTTTGATTAATTTTAATACCTGCTGCAATATCTATAACTTGATAAATTGTTGGCAAATCTAAATTGTCTTCAAGGTCTTCAATTGTTTTTATGTGTGGTGCATATTGTTTCATTGCTACAAGAGCACAAATGACTAAAATAGATATTGATTCATCATCTGTTTTAGCAGACTTTATTGTTTCAAATTTTGTTAAAAATTCTCTTAGATATTTTATTTTAAGTGGGGCAGCCTCAATGACCGTTCCATCAATAAAAGAAAAGTTTCTTTTTTCATATACGCTTGTTGCCATTATACAAGTATACCAAATGGAAAAGCCCAGACTTTCAAGGGTCTGGGCTAGTCCTATTAAGTTGTATTATGCTTCTAGTGAACGATCTACGATCTTACCGTATGATGCGTCATCGTTTGGAAGAAGACGGAATGAAACTTCAAACATTGAAGCCTCGTCACGCTTTGCCGATACTGTAACATTCTCAATTGAGAGTGCACGGTATGCAACATAGATTCTTTCTTTTGGCTCTGCAGATGAACCAGATCCTGGTCCTACTGCTACGAGTCCACGCTCTAGTGGAACGTCGCCAATATCTCCAGCAGACATCTTGAGTGTTGATACTCCTGAGTCTGTTGCTAGATCTGTGTCATCGGCTGCAATTGCAACTAGAAGATTTTCTAGTGTTGCCTCTGCGAATGATGTATTTAGATTAACTGTCATACCTTGCTTGAATAGACGAGCAACGTCGAGAAGTTGATCTACTGCCACTTCGCCGAAATCTGGCTGGAATGCTAGTTCCAAACCGTTCGATGTGTATCCTACGTTTGTAAAAGCGTCGTCAGTTGACAAAGTTTCCTTGTAGGAAGTTGCGGATGCTGTCATTGCTGGAAGATCTGATGTTGCTTGAGCGTCAGTAATCTTTCCAGTTGCTGATACGTATCCAATTGGACCTGCATCATGCGTAAAAAGTGCTGCTGCACCCACGATGATGTTACTACTTGAACCACGGCTATATGCCATATATTCTCACCTCTTTCATTTTATTAAAAGGGGGTTTGTTTCCTCAACCTAATTATACTACCTTTTTATTAGGGGTTTACTGGGTGCCAATCGTAGTCAATTATGATCTTATTCCCCGCATAAGTACGGGCCGTGCCAAAGTCTACGATATCTCTGGTTTCTTCTAGTTGATAAATCTTAAAGTTATGAAAGAAGCATGGCTTAGACTCTGCCCATAGGGATGGGTTGGCTGCTGCCCACTCATTAAGGAATTTTGCCGAATCATCTGCATAGTCTAAAAGATCTTGAATTTTTTGAGTTATTTTAATTAAATTTGGAACAGCGTCTTCTCTTAAAGCATTAAAGTAATAAAGTAGTTGTTCGCACTTTATATATGGAAATGGAACTCTTCTCATTTTAAACATTCTATCATATATAGCGGCATTTCCATTAAAAGAAAACACGGCCCCCTCTGTTAAATCATTTATAGTAAAACTTTCTGATAAAGACTCTATGTCTGTAGGTACTGTTGGAAACATAGGTATTGCTCCAAAGTCTGGGCCAAGTTTGTGTTGTAAATACTTATTAATAATTGTTGGTGGATGATGAATTACTGCTGTCATTGAATACCAACTCCTGCATTAGCAATCCAGCGATAGCCAGTAGACAAACCTTTTGATTTACCTATTCGCTTTCCTGCTGCCATGTCTTTCTTATAAACTATTGGATTTTCAAGATATCTAGCAATACCACTTACTCGTAAAAATGCTTGAGAAAAATATCTATTAAAGAACATATCAAATACCTTTTCAAACCCACCCTGCACTTCTGTTCCTCCAGGATTATCTACTCTTACTTCGTTTTTTGTAAACACCGTTTTTCCATTATCTTCAAACGCTAACGCCTGTGCAACTCTTGGTCTAATTGTAACAGGAATTCCTTCTTCCATAATTCTAGCCTTGTCATAGAATGGAGTTCTTGATCCATTCTTAATAGATGTAGACTGCCTAAAAGATGATCTAAATGACAAACCAAGGTTGCTCGTTGTATAGGATATGTCATATAGCCTTGCGCTAGGGCTACCTGTTTGATTCCATTCATACACATGATGTAGCATATCTGGATTAACTCTAGCGTTAGAATCTATAAACTCTTTCATTAATTCTACAGTCTCTAGTCCTACTGTTTTTAAGAATATGGTTTTGCCTTTTTGTATACCCTCCAAAAATCCCACAGAATAGTCAACTATATTGCTCATGTCCTTTTTAAATTGTACAGAATTGAATACGGCTCTCATACATCACCCGTCTGATTTTCTGACCTTCTGATAATTAATTTGAAAGACTCTACCGTTCCAAAAGGTCCAACAAATGGCTCATAGGTAGCAATCTCAAACAGAGTTCCTTTTCCTGATCTTGGACCAGAGGTCTCTAGGTAGATGAGATTTCCTTCTTGATCCTTTATGTCTGTTATAAGAATGTTGGTTAAAGAGTTTTTATTATCTCTTAAAGATAACCTTAAATCTGATTTTGCTCTTCCAACCAATATAGTGTTTTGTGTTATATTTACATTTGGCTTAACTTCTTCTTTAAATGCTGAACCTCCTGCTGAAAAACTACATGCAAATACTCTATCTAAAACCCATTGTTTTTTAATTGCTCCAAAATCACCTTGCTCAACAATTGGATGATATAAAGATGCTTGCATTGGAAACATGAAGTCTGGTGTTTCGCACACTGTCATTACAACACCCCAAGTTTTGTAATAGACCTAGTATACTTTGAAAGTATCTTGTCTACAAGTATATTTCCCGTTCCCTCGAAAAGACCTTTGTCAAACTGAATCTTATATTGATCTGTGTTGTACGAAGAAATGAATCTCTTATAATAATCTAACTTTCCACACTCTATGTCGTGAACAAGCATCTCTGTTGCTTTTACAATATCTGATGGAACATGTGAATAGCCATATTCAACTGTTATTCTGTAGTCCCAAGTTTTTCCAAAACCTCTATATAT
>Ga0172373_10008185_pt1 | contig 13324 bp, 12 predicted proteins | sample Lak10m_2_FD_114546 | JGI IMG/M metagenome (GOLD analysis project Ga0172373, IMG submission 114546) | Freshwater microbial communities from Kabuno Bay, South-Kivu, Congo - kab_092012_10m | ecosystem: Environmental > Aquatic > Freshwater > Lake | place: Democratic Republic of the Congo... | reverse complement strand
TATTTTGATGAATTTGATCAAATAAATTAGTGGTTGTTAATTGTGAGAATCGTATGGGAATTGACATATCCCCCCCCGACTCGACTCCCCCATGCTGGCTACCCAATACCGACGCATTTACCTGAAAATGGCTATCCAAATAAACCACTGATAGCCCGCCTAACCAACCAAAATTCTGACTGTACCCTAGTGTAAAAGCCCCATGCAAACGTGAAGACAATACATATTGAAGGGCCTGCCGGAGTGAAAACCCCTCAACTGGATTGGAGGTAAATTGGGGAAGTACCCCCGTCTGTGATTGCCTCACGGAGCCAACCCCCGTTATTAAAGTGGGTGTCCAAAAAACAGGAACACCCAATACACGAATCCAATTGTTAATCGACCATACCAACCCAGTATCCGCATAATAAATCATTGTGCTGGCGTTAACCTGATAATCGGGGGTGGCTAATTCACAGGTGGTAAAGGTGACATCAGACAACCGTAATTGCCGATTTTGATAGCGAAATGTAGAGGCATTAAACCGAAATGTTCCCACATACCCAATTAAATCGGTGCCTTCTGATTCTGTATTTCCCAAGTCAAGAACCAATGATTGGATGCTGTAAGACTGAGAGGGGGCCCTTACCATTGTATTACCCGAAGCAACCACTAGCTTGGGCCGTTGTTGGTATCTTAGGTAATCACTGGTTACGGTTAATCGCCCCGCCTTTAATACCACCTGATCCACTGCCTCAACCAAATTAGGCGACGAAGAAACCAAAATACGATCCGCCACAATATGAACCCCTAGGGCATGTATCGCAGTAGGAAGACAAAAGAGAATGGCCCACAACCAAGCAAAGATCCGTTTCATTGGGGAACAATATGTGCCGGAGCAGCCGGTAGAAACAAGGAGATGTCCCGACGAAATACCAGTCCAACTTCACCCGTAGGCCCATTTCTCTGTTTGGCAATAATTAATTTTGCTGCTGACGAATCGGCCCCACTCCCTTCATAATAGCCATCTCGGTGAATGAACATCACCAAATCAGCCGTTTGTTCAATTTCACCCGATTCACGCAAATCACTTAACTGGGGGCGTTTGTCTTGTCGCTTCTCAATATCCCGACTCAACTGGGATAAGGCGATAATGGGTATCCCAGATTCCTTTGCAAACCCCTTCACATCACGTACAATCTCGGAAATTTCTTGAAAACGACTTTCAGTTCGAGATTTTGAGCCACGCATTAATTGAAGATAATCAATAATAATCAATTTAATATCATGCTCAAGTTGCAACCGTCGGGTTTTGGCCCGCAACTCTAAAGGGGTGACACCAGAGCTATCATCAATAAAAATAGGCGTATCCGCCAATCGCCCAAATGCCTGATTTAAATCACGATATTCATGCTCTTTTAAATTAGCCGTTCTCAAGCGTTTGGAATCCAATTTGGCTTCCGAACACAACAAGCGAAGTGCCAATTGTTCCTTGGGCATTTCACAACTAAAAATAGCCACTGCTTGACGTTTTTGCATGGCAACATTGGCAGCTAAATTGAGTGCCAAAGTGGTTTTTCCCATCGATGGACGAGCTGCCAATATCACCAAATCCCCCCGTTGAAAGCCCGATGTCATACCATCCAAATCTTTATACCCACTGGAAACCCCCATGATATGGTCTTCATTCCCATAGGTTTGCTGAATATTATCGAACACCGTATTTAAAACCGATTTAATTTCAACAAAGTCATCTCGAACCATTTCTTTAGATAAATCGAGGACTTGCTTCTGAGCTTGCTCAACCGCTTCATTCGCCTCTTTTCCCTGATCAAATGCAGATGTAACAATTCCTGAGCCAACATCAATTAAACGACGCAATAAATATTTTTCTTCAACAATATCGGTATATTTTTCAATATTGGCCGCCGTAGGGACCGACTGCATCACCTCCGTAATGTATGTACGCCCACCCGCAAGATCCAATGAGGCCGTTTTTAATAATTCAGCCGATAATGTTACCAAGTCAATGGGCTCATTTCGCTCATACAAATGAATAATCGCTCTAAAAATAGCCACATGGGCGTCTTTATAAAAATATTCAGATTTAACGCGGCCCAATACCAACGCGGCCGCATTTTTTGATATTAAAACCGCACCCAATAGGGATTGCTCCGCCACCAAATCATGGGGGGGGACTTTGTATAATTGTGACTCCGCCATTTAAATCGCCTTATCTTGAATAACAGACTCCAGAGTGGGGTACTTGGTTGGCAACCCAAACGAACTGGGATTAACAGCACGATACGTAAAATAAGGATTTTCGATACAATAGCGTTCCCAATCACCAATACGAATACCAAACCAATCAGCCATGGTAATCAGTGATTTGGTTGGAATGGGACACTGAAACCAAGATCGAAATCCGGATTGATCCCGCAAGATGGACAATGCATCCTTTGCATGAATCATAGGGTTACCCAACACAACATGCGAATCAGAGATATCGGCTGTCATTAAATGAATGGTGGTAGTGGCAATATCATGAGCATGTAAAAAGTGAAATGCTCCTGAAATTGAAATGTAGCGAAGGTATTTCATATAATGCAAATAGTTGGGTAACCCAGCTGATATATGAGAATATGGGTGATGGTCATCCCCGCCAAATACCAACGTGGGGTACAACGTTACCATCCGATCATAAAAGTCGTGATCCGGCAAGCGAATTCGACTTTGGTACTTAGATCGAATATATCCCGGTCCCCATTTACCAGCAGCGTCAAGTGGCTCATGATTGGAATCTAGAATACTCGCCGTTGAAAAATACAAAATGCGACGCAATCGATTGGGATCTGCCATGGCAAATAAATCATGGGTACGGTCCACATTCAACAAGGTTGCATACGGGCCATCACTCCAATCTGTAAATACATGAATAATATAATCCATATTGGGGATAACGGAAGAAAGAGATGATAAATCTTCCATATTCCCATAATGCACCACGACATTGGAATGATTAGCTGGATTCCAACGCAATTGACTCGTAGGGCGTAACAACAAATGCAGCTCCATATCCGATCGATGAATCAACTGGCTGGTAAGATAATGACCCACACACCCCGATGCACCCGTTATAAAAACAGTGGATGTCATAAACAAATACTTTCATATTCTTTGGTAGCAAATGAATCGGTCATGCCCGCAATATAATCCGCTACTTTGCGAGGAATAGATCGAGAATCATTGATAAGGACACTCAAGTTTGGAATGAGTTTAGGATCTTGACTATACGTATTAAAGAGGGCGGTGATAATAGCTTGCCCTTTTTTATTCATTCGATAAATCGTAGGATGTGAATAAAGATTTGAAAACAAATAAGATCTAAGGGATTGATTCAATGGGCGCATGGTATCACTAAATCGAATTAAGGGGGATTGAATGGTCTGTAAAGAATCAAGGGTTAGATTGGAATGTGCCTGTAATTGCCGGGTGGATTCTTCATACACATCCATAATTTGAAGGGAAATCAATTCACTACCCGTTAAATGAATCCGCTGAATGGTCGTTAATGCCGGAAAACGACCTTGAACCAATTCGGTCGCCATTTTCCAAAGGGGAACATGCTCTAACAAATCTTGTTCAGATAAAATACCTGAACGAATACCATCATCAATATCATGGGTGTTGTAAGCAATTTCATCCGATAAATTACAAATTTGGGCCTCTAGTGTTACAAAACGAGGGTTTTCCAGATCTGTGGACGCCCCGTGTTTAATGAGCCCCTCACGCGTTTCAAAAGATAAATTTAACCCAGCAAAAAACGGATACTTTGATTCCAATGTATCCACCACGCGTCGACTTTGGCGATTATGCTCAAATCCCCCCTCGTCTTTCATTAACTGATGCAACACTCGTTCACCAGAGTGCCCGAATGGGGTATGCCCTAAATCATGGGCCAATGCAATGGTTTCAGCCAAGTCTTCATTTAATCTCAATAACCGTGCAAGATGCCTACTAATCTGGGCGACTTCCAACGTATGGGTTAACCTAGACCGATAATGGTCAGACTCTGTTGCCAAAAAGACTTGGGTTTTTTGCTTTAATCGACGGAATGCTTTTGAATGAATAATGCGATCACGATCTCGCTGAAAGCAAGTACGGGTTTCAGAGGGTGCCTCATCAAACAAACGCCCCTTGGAGCGAATGGAAAAACAAGCATAAGACGCAAGTCTGTGTTGCTCATCTTGTTCCAAACGCTCTCGAATCATCTAAGCAAACGAGTATCGGATAAATGACGTGACTGTAACACCAGCAGGCAACAGTGAAGAAATGGTTAGGGATGGGTCCTTAACAAATTCTTGCTCCAACAAACACTGCTCCTTATAAAATTTCCCCAGTTTACCTTCAACCAATTTGTCTAATATGGCTTCTGGCTTCCCCTCGTTACGAGCCTGTGTCTTAATAATTTCCATTTCTTGTTGCAAAGAATCAGTGGACACCTGGTCTCTGGACACCACGGCGGGATTAGATGCCGCAATGTGCATGGCAATATCTCGGGCCAAGCCATCCTGAACATCGGCACTAAACCCCACTAAAACACCAATCTTACCATTTGAATGGACATAATGACCCAAGGAAGCCGATGCCAAAGCATCCATTTTCTTAACGCCCACATTTTCACCCAACATCAGCACCATCTCTGAAACAGATTGCGACAACGAAGACCCATTAATCGTCATTCCCGACATTGCATCCAAGGTTCCCACACCTTGCTCTAGGGCAAGCTGAGTCAGCTTAATCCCGAATTCAGAAAAGGCGGTATTATTGGCCACAAAATCTGTTTCACAAGCCAACTGCAAAACAACCCCACGGCCTGAAGATACCGCAATAAAAATCTTGCCTTCAGTGGCATCTCGATCCGACTTCTTCGCGGCGGTGGCCAAGCCTTTTTCACGCAAATATTGAATCGCATCATCAAAATTACCTTGGGTGTGCTCAAGTGCTTTTTTGCAATCCATCATGCCAACACCCGTTTTTTCACGCAACTCTTTAACTACCAACGCCGAAATTGTCATCTGTTACTCCTCGCTCTCGTTTGCCTTACAAACCAGCATCTTCCGTTGCATCTTCTTCCAACACCGTAAAGGAGCCTGCAGCAGGGGCCACCTCAACATCCGAATCATCCTGAAAGTCTGGTAATGTTTGACCCGAATCTTCCAAACCATCCAATACCGCCTTGGCCATCACCGAACAAATCAATTTAATGGCACGCAACGCATCATCATTGGCTGGAATCGGATACTGTACTTCGTTGGGGTCCGCGTTGGTATCCACTACCCCAATGATAGGAATATTGAGTCGATTTGCTTCGCGAATGGCCAACGCTTCACGCTTGGTATCTACCACAAAAATCAAAGATGGCAATCGACTCATATCTTTAATACCATCTAAATAGTGTCGCAAACGATGCAACGTTTTACGCTTTGAAGCCGCCTCTTTTTTGCTTAATAAATCAAAGGTGCCATCTTGATTCAAGCGCTCATATTGTCGCAACTTATTAATGCTTTGCCGAATTGTAACACTATTGGTAAGGGTTCCACCCAACCAACGATGATGAACATATGGCATGCGACAACGCAAGGCCTCTGACTCAATGGCATCTTGCGCTTGCTTTTTGGTTCCCACAAATAAAATGGTGCCATTATTTTTTACCACTTCTCGAACCACTTGATAGGCTTTTTTGACCAATTTAATGGTTTGCTGTAAATCAATCACGTGAATACCATTCCGTGAGGTAAAAATATAGCGTTTCATTTTGGGATTCCAACGTTTGGTTTGGTGACCAAAATGAACGCCACATTCCAGCAATTGGCGCATGGTAACAACTTCATTTACTTTTGCGTCTGGCTGACGTTGTTCTTGCAACTCAGTATTTTGTGTATTCATATTACTTACCTCGAAATTCAGATTATCGTTAAACCACTGGTTTGATAATCTTGGGATTGTTAAAATAACCCGAATGGGTATTTTTTAATGTATCAGTATTTGGAGCAAAACACAAACCAAATTCGGCACCATAATAGCGTAAGTAGCCAAGGAATGAGGCGATCCCCCCCCATTTTACTCTTTACTTACGGATTTGCGGGGGCCGTTTTTTGGCTCGACACATCCGCACTATTCGCACCATCAAGCAGCACGTCTGTTTCCACTTTGGGAGCTTGGGTTCCTCGTTTAATAATCGTGGCCTTTACTATGACAATTGGCTCTATAGGCACATCATTATACACACCCACAGATCCCGTTTTGCTGGTGCGAATGGCATCAACCGTATCCATTCCATCAATCACTTTTCCAAATACAGCATACCCATATCCATCAGGGTTTTCAGACTTAAAATCAAGAAATGGGTTATCAACGACATTGACAAAAAATTGTGCCGTTGCACTATCCACCACATAGGTTCGGGCCATGGCAACCGTACCCCGGGTATTACTAATTCGATTAATCGCCTCATTTTTAATGGGGGGACGTGTTTTTTTGGGTTGAAGCGACTCGTCCATTCCACCCCCTTGAATCATAAAATTGGAAATAACCCGATGAAAAATCGTGTCACTATAAAAACCATCACTCACATACGACAAAAAGTTATTGGCACTTAAAGGTGCCTTATCATCAAAAATCTCTAGAACAATATCGCCTTTATTGGTGGTTAATTGCACCACTGAATTTTCTGCCACTACCTCTGTCATATAACATCCTCCAACTAGTAATACTGCACTAACCAATCCCCATTTGTTCATGATGGACCTCCGATACCAATGAAATAATACGAGAAAATGTGGTGACATCCAACGACGCCCCTCCTACCAATACCCCATTTACATCTAAATTATTCATCAATGCCGCAGTATTATTGGCCGTAACAGATCCACCATACAAAATTCGAACCAATGATGCAATATGAGACCCCGATAAGTCCGCCAAGGTTTCTCGAATCACCTGATGCATGGCTTGGGCATCGGATGGGGTGGCCGTTACACCAGTCCCAATCGCCCAAATGGGTTCATAGGCAATAGACAAGGCGCCCCAGTTTAAGGCTGATGCAATGGGTGCTAGGGTATCTTTTAGTTGTTGAGACACCACCTCGTAATGGGTATTTGAATCCCTCGCAACTTGATTTTCACCCACACAAAACACCACATTAATACCCGATTCAATGGCACGCTGTATCTTTTCCGTTAATTGAGTCGATTGTTGATGCTGATAAAGGCGGCATTCACTATGCCCCACAATCACCCAAGATACCCCTAACTCAGACAACATAGCACCCGATACTTGGGAGGTATATGCCCCGTGGACGTGGGCAGATATATCTTGAGCAGCGTAATGAATGGGTGAGTGCATGAGATGCTCTTTTGCAAGGTCGAGCATGGTATAAGGAACAGCCACACAAACATCCAGCGCACCGGAAACCGTTCGTTGGAGGTGAGTCATATATGGAATCACATCTTGTCGCAATAAATTCATTTTCCAGTTTGCCATTACCAATGGTTTCATACCTAACTCCTAACTAAATTGTGAAATAATCATCAATAATACAACCGCTAACATTAACATTGCTTTAATCATGGCGGTTGATGCAGGACTCAATACATCCCGATACACATTACCAGTTTGATCTAGTAAGAATAATGCCATTTCTTGATTGGGTCTTCCGCCCCCCATGTGCCCCGATTGTATAAATTGACGTGTGTGATGTAACGCATCCCCCATCGTCCACCATAAATAGGTAGAGGTAAACACCGAGGCAAAAACACCCGCGATTAAAGAAATGGCCAATAAGTTGCCCGCAAAAAATGCAAGGCCCAATAAGGGGCATACCAACAAACATCCCGGCAAAATTAATCCATCCATTATTCGTCTCGAAATACGATCAATTGCAAATGCGACATCTGGCATCGATTTATAGGTTAATAAATGAGGGATTTCACGAATTTGACGAACCATTTCAGCCATCACCAACTGGGTGGTTTTACGGGTCACCCGACTGATTAATGCCCCCATTAAATAAGGCATAACCAATCCTAATAGTGCAATTCCAACCACAACGGTCATGGTTTCAGAAATGGCATGAACGGGTGGTAAATACGACAACACATGAACCCCCATGGCCACCGATGATAACAAGGTTGCGCTAGCGGGAAACCCTCCACGAATGGCAATCGTGGTGGCCGCAATGCCTTCAATTCGTTTGGCATTTTGCTGAACAATGGTGGATTGATTATCAATTATCGCCATTTTGCTGACCAAAGAGGCCACAGGACCTGAAAAATTACTTGTCATAATGACCACAATCACACTCAGCATACCCAGCGCAGCCATTGAAACCCCCATCCAACCAGCCGACATGTAGGCCAAGGCCCCAAGCAAAACCAAACCTGAGCCCAACAAACTATTGCTGTAAAACCCGTTTTCCATTGCTCTTGCCATGGCTTGCGACCCAGCAATACTAAAATGATAGGCAATGTCACGACTAGGAAAAAATTGACTGGATGTTAACCATTCGGATAAAAAGCCCAATACAATCGCGCCCGCCAACCCAGTTAGATACGCTAAAAACAACGAGATAGGAGAATGGGTGGCAATGGCCCCCGTGTTCCACAATAGGACAAACACTCCCATCGCCACCAAGGTGGCCGCCATATAAATACCTTCCAAAAAAACATTTGAAAATTGACGACGACTAATTCGGTATTGACACCACAAATAAGCCGGAATAGCGGCCAAACAGCCCAATGCTACAATGTTAAGTGGCAAAAAAAACAGCTGATTGGTTGTTAAAAAAGGGAGAAATGACACCAATGTAAATGCGAGTGAACTTTTTAAGTCTGCCTGATAGCCAAGACCATTCCCTAAAAAACCACCTAACATTTCAATATACGAGGCCGGATTTCGAGAATCGATATGCGAAAAATCAGGGTGTGTGGTTACACCAATTTCATTACCGTTTTTAGATGCACATTTCAGAATCCCCCCACTAATTCGAATATAAAATGTTGCCAGTGTAACCCCCATTGCAATCCCCAATATGCTTTGGGGGCCCAAATAAGCAACACACCCCCATGTTAACAACATCATGACACCCCCATACAACGCAGAAAAAGAAGCAGAAATGCCAAATTGACGATTTAATCCCACCCACGGATAGGTATCACTGTTTTTTAAAATAGATTCAATCGCATAGGGTAATACCCATAATTGAATAACGCTTACCAATAATATTCCCCCTGCTCCAATGAAACCACAAACAATCTGAACCATTGGAATTTGTGAGAAAAAGAAGTAACTCAACCCAGCAATTGCGATTGATACATAAATGGATAATTGTAAAATATTGCTGATTAATCGCCATGAATAGGATTGAATGGCGTCTCTAAACAAGGGGATAATGGGTCTAACTGAGCTGGTTTTGCCCCCCAGTAAAACGGCCATTTTCCAAGCCCCCCACCCTACCAATACCAATGAAGCCCATAAGGGAAGTAGGTTCATATTCGATACCAATAAATAATAAAGATTGAACAGCGGACTCATCGCCGTCTAAAGATACTCGAGTGAATGGTAGCCATTAAGTTTGGATCCCCTAAAATACGCTGTGTGCCCACCGCCACACACAACAATGGATCAGGGGCCCTTGACACCCGAACACCCGTTTCTTGGGCGACATATTCACACAACCCATGTAATAACGCCCCCCCACCCATCATCACAATTCCGGTATCCATAATATCCGCAGCCAACTCGGGGGGTGTTTTCTCTAGGGTTAACTTGATACTTTCAATAATCGCGTGAACCGGCTCACTTAATGCATCTCGTATTTCGTAAGAAGATAGGGTAAAGGTGCGTGGTAAACCGCTTAATAAATCCCTGCCACGAACCGTGGTGGATCGTTCCTCATCAAATGGATACGCAGAACCAATTTCAATTTTAATGGATTCTGCCATCCGTTCGCCAATTAATAAGTTATAGTTTTTTCGACAATGACTCACGATGGTGTCATCCATCTCAATTCCCGCTATCCGTATTGATTTACAGGTGACAAGCCCTCCCATCGATATAACCGCCACTTCTGTGGTGCCCCCACCAATATCCACAATCATATGTCCTTTTGGTGAATCCACTGACAAACCGGCCCCAACGGCTGCTGCCATTGGCTCATCAATCAAATAGGTTTCCGTAGCACCGGCATTCGCGGATGCATCAAATACCGCTCGCTTTTCCAACTCCGTAATCCCCCATGGAATACCAACCAATATACGAGGCGAGGATAAACCAGATACCCGCATGGCTTTTTTAATAAATGAACGAATCATGTGTTCAGTCATGGTAAAATCGGCAATGACCCCATCCTTTAGGGGGCGAATGGCAATTAAGTTACTGGGGGTTCTGCCCACCATTAAATAAGCGTCATTCCCAATCGCCAACACTTCTTTAGTAGATGATTCAACCGCCACCACCGATGGCTCTTGAACCACGATTCCCCGATCATGAACGACAACCAATGTATTGGCCGTTCCAAGATCAATCCCCATATTCTGATAATCAGATTTTGAAAACCAATTGAACCAACGTTTCATAGCGTTCCTAGGCTCAATCCCAAGCATTCAGATAATTGTAAACACAATTGCTTAGACAATCCTAAAATCGTCGATTCCTCCCCTTCAAACCATGCAACCAATCCATCTTGTACCCCATACCCCCCTGCTTTATCAAATGGTGCACCCGTAGCAATATAGTGATTCCGTTCTTGCTCGGACAGAGTGGATAATTGAACCGTGGCAACCGCCACGCCACTTTGAATTCGATCGGATTTGGGGTGCCAAATACTCAATCCACTCATCACACCATGGGGAACCGATTCTAAAGTCATCAACATCTCACGCGCCTCATCAGCGGTGGTCGGCTTACCTAAAATACGAACCGTTTCAATCAAAACATCCTGCCAATTAAGTGGCCGAGTGGGTGAATCAATCACAACCGTATCACCGGAAATTACCCAACTATCATCTGTCAAGAGACCGTGTTCGTCCAATACATCGGGTAAGACAGAACGAGCCTTTGATTCACACAGGCTGGTCATGGCATGGGCTAACTGACCCGAAGATGGGTATACCTCTGAAAGCAAACGATGGGGTATGACCTGAGGAAATACGCCCAATTCAGTCAAAATAGTATAACGCCGTGGTGAATGAGAGGCTAAATAAATAGACATTTATTCAACCAACTGGGCCGAAAAGCCTTTTTTCTGCACAGCCTCCATCGTATCGGTTGCACTTTTTTTATCGACAAACGCCCCCAGTTGTAACCAAATTGCCGTATCATTCGATTTTATAATGCTATCAATTCCCAATGTATTCAACCGAACTCGGGTTTTAATGGCATCTGCCATACTCGAATGGGGCATCACAACACGAAAACGAATGGGTAAAGGAGAGGGTCGCTTTGCTGGCGAATGGGGCGATCTCGGCGAGGCAGACAAGCTAGAATCAGGTTTTGTGGCAGTGGGGGGCGGTGATGACTTAGCTGAAGGGACTGAAGGAGGCAACGTCACCTGATTTTTACTAACCGTTTTTGATTGTAATTTGACCATCGATTTCGATGGCTTTAATGAATGAGATGGTGTGGCAATAGAAGACAGTTGAGTGGGTGGTTTTGACATATCGCGAGATGGGTCAGTGGGTGGTTTTGACATATCGCGAGATGGGTCATGAGAGAGGGGTGGGAAATGATCAGGGGGCAATGTTAAGGGAGGCTCTGATTGTGCCAAGAGCAATTCCATTTCTTTTATAAGGTTATCATTTTGTTGTTGAATCAAGGTTTCGTTGAGTACCGAATCTGGAATCACCAGTCGGGGCTGACGAAAAAACTGGTTTAATACGACGCTAAAAACAAATGCAAAAGATAATAAAGAAAGAATTCCGACTAGTAACGAAACCCAAATAGGCTTAATAAAAGCCAATTTGGTCGGACGGGTTTCTTGTAAAATATCCCCGATACCATCATGAAAGTGTAGAAGTGGGTTTTGATTAAATTGAATAGACATGGTTACCTTTCAATGGAATATTACCTATGGTAACACAAAAAAAGTCGTGATTGCAAAACCACTAAGATTCCATTACTTGGGTTAAAACAATAGGGGAATCATCCGTAACAACCAATGTGTGCTCAAATTGAACCGTTAATTGTTTGGGTTTGGTTGCTAGCGTCCAACCATCGCCGGTTTCTTTTGCCAATGTGGCTCCCAATGATATAAATGGTTCAATCGTAATCACTTGATTGGGTTGTAATACCCGCTTATCGGCCGCATCGAAATATGATGCGATAAAAGCAGGTTCATCATGCAGGGTTTTACCGATACCATGAGACCCCAAATTACGAATAATGGTCAATCCATTTGATTGAGCGGTGGTTTGAATTGCTTTACCGATTAGATGGATCGGTTTACCTGCTTTTGCAACCGCCATAGCATTTACCAATGCCTGCTTACCGGTAGCCAAAAGTTTAGACAACTTGGGAGAGGGAACCCCCAATACCATTGAGGCACCCGTATCGGAAAAGTAGCCATTTTTAACAGCCGACACATCAATATTAATTAAATCCCCGTCTTTAAGAATACAGTTGGCAGAAGGAATACCATGGGCGGTTTGATGATTTACACAAATACAAGTTGCCCCAGGGAACTGATACACAACACGGGGAGCGGACAATGCCCCCCACTGGTGCAATATTGACTCACCGAATTGATCTAGTTCCAACGTAGAGATACCAGGCCTTGCGAAGTCCTGCATTTTTTGAAGTGTTAATGCCACAATATGACCAATTTCTTTCAAATGTAGCAAATCTGTTTCTGTACATATCATGTATGTATAGTAAGGCATTTAAAAATGCATCGTCAAACCATAATGTGTTGGGGATTTTTAGGGGCTTCGCCCCAAGGTGGCAGGCCCATTTTACGGGGGTTCAAAGGGGGCGCCCCCCCTTGTTCTGGGTTTCTAAGGGCAAAGCCCTTAGTCAAGGGGTCTGGGGACCGAAGGTCCCCAGAATCTAATCTATTATTCCCTCCCCTTTAGGGGAGGGCTAGGGCGGGGTTTTAATAGAGTGGGCACGCAGTGCCCACCACCTTAGGGGCGAAGCCCCTGGACCCCAAAACCAAGGGGCGGAGCCCCTTTAAAATCCCGAAGGGAACGCCTGGTTTACGGGGTTCAAAGGGGGCTTCGCCCCAAGGTGGTGGGCCCATTTTACGGGGGTTCAAAGGGGGCTTCGCCCCCTTGGCGGGGCTGGGCGC
>Ga0172373_10008183_pt1 | contig 13324 bp, 10 predicted proteins | sample Lak10m_2_FD_114546 | JGI IMG/M metagenome (GOLD analysis project Ga0172373, IMG submission 114546) | Freshwater microbial communities from Kabuno Bay, South-Kivu, Congo - kab_092012_10m | ecosystem: Environmental > Aquatic > Freshwater > Lake | place: Democratic Republic of the Congo... | reverse complement strand
GGTGGTCGGGGTCCCTGCCGAGTTCTGGACGGTCTGGCAGGCGGAAAGGGCCAGGGCGGACGAAGCCACAATCATCAGTCGACGCATGAGCGGAAAGCTCCTCACATAGGTGTTCCGGAACACATTGGCCATTCTTGTATTGGATGAAAAAGATAAATCAAGCCGCCGGCCTTTGCACCAGGGATTCTTCCCGGAACGGTCAAGAGTCCGGCACCGTCACCGTGGCCCGCAGCCCGCCTTCGGGGCGGTTGGCCAGAACGACGTCGCCGCCGTGGGCGCGGATGGCGGCACGGGCCACCGCCAGGCCCAGCCCGGTGCCGCCGGTGTCGCGGCTGCGGCTGCCTTCCAGGCGGACGAAGGGGGCGAACACCCGCTCCAGGTCGGCATCGGGGATGCCCGGCCCGTCATCCTCGACGGTCAGCACCACCAGTCCCGGTTGCCGGTCCAGGCGGGCACAGGCGGTGCCGCCATATTTGACGGCGTTGCCGATCAGGTTGGCCACCGCCCGCTTCAGCGCCATGTGGCGGGCCGGGATCACCATCCGCTCCGGCCCCCGGTAGCCGGCGCCCAGGTCGTCGGCCAGCCCCTGGACCAGGGCGGCGACGTCCACCGGCCGGCGATCCTCGCGGGCGGCGTCGTCGCGGGCGAAGGACAAGGTGGCGGCGATCATCCGTTCCATCTCGTCCAGGTCGGCCAGCAGGCGGGCGCGCTCGTCCTCGTCCTCGATGAATTCGGCGCGCAGTTTCAGGCGGGTGATGGGCGTGCGCAGGTCGTGGCTGATCGCCGCCAGCATCTGGGTGCGGTCGTCGACGAAACGGCGGATGCGTTCCTGCATGACGTTGAAGGCATGGGCGGCGCGGCGCACCTCGCGCGGGCCGGTTTCCGGCATCGGCGGGGCGGCGATCTCGACCCCCAGCCGCTCGGCGGCGGCGGCGAAGGTGTCGAACGGCCGGGTGGCGCGGCGCACCGCCCACAAGGCGGCCAGCGTCACCGCCAGCAGCGCCGCCAGCACCGGCGCCAGGAAACGCGGCCGCCACAGCGGCTCGCCCACGTCCAGCGGCGCGAAGACGTTCAGCCAGGTGCCGTCGCCCAGCCGCACCGACATGCGCAGGGCGTGGCCGCCCAGCCCGTGTCCCAGCCCGAAGCCGCCGCCCGGCCCCATCATCATGCCCATGCCCGGCGGATGGCCGGACGGCCCGGGAAACGGCCCGCCCCCCGGCGCGGGCGGCCCCATCGCCACCCGCACCTCGCGCCCGTCGAGATGGCGTCCGAGATCGCGGACCACCGCTTCCGCCAGCCCGTGCGCCTTCTCGCTGTCGGCGACCAGGGGATTGGCCCCCCAGCCGGCGCGGAAGGCGGCGCTGTCCATGCGGCGCAGGACGTGGCGCCGGGCCTCGGACGGGGTTTCCTCGAGCAGCGAGACCAGGGCGGCGACCCGTTCGGCGGCGTTGCGCCCGCCCAGGGCGGCCAGAGACTCGGACCGGCTGCCGGCGAAGACGAACAGCGCCGCCCCCAGCCCCAGCAGCAGCGCCGCCACCAGCACCAGGGCGGTCCGCGCCAGCATGCTGTCGGGAAGCCAGCGGGTCATGACGCCACCACCTCGGGAGTGAACAGGTAACCGCCGCCGCGCACGGTCTTGATCATCTGCGGTTCCTTGGGATCGTCGCCCAGCTTGCGGCGCAGCCGGCTGACCTGGATGTCGACGGAACGGTCGAAGGGCACCGCCTGACGGCCGCGGGCCAGATCCAGCAGCTGGTCGCGCGACAGCACCCGGCGCGGATGGTCGACGAAGGCCCGCAACAGGTCGAATTCGCCGGCCGACAGGGTCAGCACCACCCCTTCGGGACTGATCAGGTCGCGGGTGGCGGGATCCAGGCTCCAGCCGGCGAAGGACACCCGCCCGCCGGCGGCGGCCCCGGACGGTGCCGCCGGTCCGCCGGCCCGGCGCAGCACCGCCTTGATGCGGGCCAGCAGCTCGCGCGGGTTGAAGGGCTTGGGCAGGTAATCGTCGGCGCCGACCTCCAGCCCGACGATGCGGTCGGCGTCTTCCCCCATCGCCGTCAGCATGATGATCGGCAGGGCCGACCCCTGGCCGCGCAGGCGCCGGGTCAGCGCCAGACCGTCCTCGCCGGGCATCATCAGGTCCAGCACCACCAGATCGACGGGATGGCCGTCCAGCAGGCGCAGCATCTCGGCGCCGTCGCGGGCGACCGACACCTTCAGCCCATGCTTGACCAGAAAGCGGGCCAGCAGCTCGCGGATATCGCGGTCGTCGTCGACCACCAGGATGTGCGCCACCTTGTCCATGCCGCCACTATAGCCCGGCCGCCGCCGCAGGTCGGCGGAAAGATGGTAACGGATGGTAACCGACGATAGGATGCCGGCATGACCGCCTCGCTTTCCGCCGCAGCCAATCCGCCGCCCGCCATCGTCGTCGCCGGCCCCACCGCCTCGGGCAAGTCGGCCCTGGCCCTGGCCATCGCCCGCGCCTTCGGCGGCGTGGTCGTCAACGCCGATTCCATGCAGGTCTACGACGTGCTGCGGGTCGTCACCGCCCGCCCGTCCGAAGCCGACGAAGCCCAGGCCCCGCATCGCCTGTACGGCGTGCTGCCGCCCGCGATCGCCTGCTCCGCCGCCCGCTGGCGCGACCTGGCCGCCGCCGAGATGGAGCATGCCTGGGCGGCCGGCCGGGTGCCGGTAGTGGTCGGCGGCACCGGCCTGTACATCGCCACCCTGATGAAGGGCATCTCGCCGATCCCGGAAATTCCCGAAGCGGTGCGCGCCCAGGCCCGCGCCCGTCTGGCCGAACTGGGCAACGACCGCTTCCACCGCCTGCTGGCCGAACGCGACCCGGCGATGGCCGCCCGCCTGGATGCCGGCAACTCGCAGCGGCTGGCCCGCGCCTTCGAGGTGATCGAGGCCACCGGACGCTCGCTGGCCGACTGGCAGGCCGAACCGCGCCAGGGCGCCGTCGCCGCCCGCTGGCTGACATGGTCGCTGGCCCCCCCGCGCGCGGCCCTGCACGCCGCCTGCGACGGCCGCTTCCGCACGATGGTGGAAACCGGCGCCCTGGACGAGGTGGCCGCCCTGCTGGATCTGGGGCTGGATTCCGCCCTGCCGGCCATGAAGGCGCTGGGCGTGCCGGAACTGGCCGCCTTCCTGACCGGCCGCCGCGACCTGGAAACCGCCATCGCCGACGCCTCCCTGGCGACCCGCCGCTATGCCAAGCGGCAACTGACATGGTTCCGCCACCAGCTCGACGCCCCCAGGGTGATTGACGCGCAATTTTCGGAAAGCATTTTCGCCGAAATCTTTCCGATTATTCGCCACTTCCTATTGACCGGGACGGAATGAGCGGATAGTTTGACCCGCTCGCGGCCGCCCGGCGGACGCATGCGCCTTAGCGCGTGCGCCCCCACGTTTCTCGGCCGGCCAGGAACAGGAAAGGTGTGACGATGGCTCAGCATGGCGCATTGAACGGGGCGGAGATCCTCTTGAAAGCCTTGGTCGACCAGGGCGTAGAGGTGATTTTCGGCTATCCCGGCGGCGCGATCCTTCCCATCTATGACGAGTTGTTCAAGCAGAACCGCCTGCGGCACATCCTGGTGCGACACGAGCAGGCGGCGGTGCATGCCGCCGAAGGCTACGCCCGCTCGACCGGCAAGGTCGGCTGCGTGCTGGTCACCTCCGGCCCCGGCGCCACCAACACCGTCACCGGCCTGGCCGACGCCCTGTGCGACTCGATCCCGCTGGTGTGCCTGACCGGGCAGGTGCCGACCCACCTGATCGGCAACGACGCCTTCCAGGAAGCCGACATCACCGGCATCACCCGGCCCTGCACCAAGCACAATTATCTGGTCAAGGACGTCGCCGACCTGTCGCGCATCGTCCACGAGGCGTTCCACGTCGCCCGGTCCGGCCGGCCCGGCCCGGTGGTGGTCGACCTGCCCAAGGACGTCATCCAGGCGCACGGCGAATATCACGGCCCGACCCGGGTCAAGAGCAAGTACAAGCCGCAGGTCAAGGGCGACCTGAAGGCCATCGAGAAGGCGGTCGAGATGATCGCCCACGCCAAGCGGCCCATCGTCTATGTCGGCGGCGGCGTGGTCAATTCCGGCCCGGCGGCCTGCCAGCTGCTGACCCAGTTCGTGCGGATGACCGGCTTTCCCTGCACCCAGACCCTGATGGGCCTGGGCGCCTTCCCCGGTTCCGACCCGCTGAGCCTGGGCATGCTGGGCATGCACGGCACCTACGAAGCCAACCTGGCCATGCATGACTGCGACGTCATGATCAATGTCGGCGCCCGCTTCGACGACCGCGTCACCGGCCGCCTGAACGCCTTCTCGCCCAACTCGACGAAGATCCACATCGACGTCGACCCCAGCTCGATCAACAAGAACGTGGTGGTCGACCTGGCGGTGGTCGGCGATGCCGCCCATGTGCTGGAAGACCTGATCAAGGTGTGGAAGGCCCGCCAGATCCGCGTCGACGACAAGGCCCTGAAGGGCTGGTGGGCGCAGATCGAGCAGTGGCGGGGCAAGAACTGCCTGCGCTATCCGGCGTCCAACGCCATCATCAAGCCGCAATACGCCATCCAGCGCCTGTACGAGCTGACCAAGCACAAGAACCCCTTCATCTGCACCGAGGTCGGCCAGCACCAGATGTGGGCCGCCCAGCATTTCCGCTTCGAGCAGCCCAACCATTGGATGACGTCCGGCGGCCTGGGCACGATGGGCTATGGCCTGCCGTCGGCGATGGGCGTGCAGGTGGCCCATCCCGGCGCCCTGGTCATCGACATCGCCGGCGAATCCTCGATCCAGATGAATATCCAGGAACTGGCCACCCTGGCCCAGCACCGGCTGCCGGTGAAGGTGTTCATCCTGAACAACCAGTACATGGGCATGGTCCGCCAGTGGCAGGAACTGATCCACGGCGGCCGCTATTCGGAAAGCCACATGCACACCCACCCGGACTTCGTCAAGCTGGCCGAAGCCTTCGGCGCCGTCGGCCTGCGCGCCGAAAAGCCCGGCGAGGTCGACGACCTGATCAACGAGATGATCTCGGTCGACCGGCCGGTGGTGGCGGAACTGCGTACCGACGCCTCGGAAAACTGCTTCCCGATGATCATGCCCGGCATGGCCCACAACGAAATGGTGCTGGGGCCGGAGGACCGCTCGGTCGAGCATCCGGGCTCGGAAGAAGACGGCATGGTCCTGGTGTGAGACGGGGGATAGAACAATGACCAAGCATGAAGACATCCAGCGCCACACCATCGCCGTCCTGGTCGACAACGAATCGGGCGTGCTGGCCCGCGTCATCGGCCTGTTCTCGGGCCGCGGCTACAACATCGAAAGCCTGACGGTGGCCGAAGTGAACGCTTCCGAGAACCTGTCGCGCATCACCATCGTGACCAGCGGCACCCGCATGATCATCGAGCAGATCAAAAACCAGCTGCGCCGGCTGGTGCCGGTGCACAAGGTGTCGGACCTGACCATCGAAGGCCCCCATGTCGGGCGCGAGCTGGCCCTGGTCAAGGTCACCGGAACCGGCGAGAAGCGGGTGGAATCCCTGCGCATCGCCGACATCTTCCGCGCCCGCGCCATCGATTCCACCAACGAAAGCTTCGTCTTCGAAGTGGTCGGCGCCACCGAGAAGGTCGACGCCTTCATCAAGCTGATGGAGCCCCTGGGCCTGACCGACGTGTCGCGCACCGGCGTCGCCGCCATTGCACGCGGCGCTCAGGCGCTGTAAGGAAACCCCCACGAGACATCAGGCGGTTCATCCGGAACCGCGACGGAAAGGAAAGACCATGCGCGTTTATTATGACCGTGACGCCGACGTCAATCTGATCAAGGGCAAGAAGGTCGCCATCGTCGGCTATGGCAGCCAGGGCCATGCCCATGCGCTGAACCTGCGCGATTCGGGCGTCAAGGAAGTGGCGGTCGCGCTGCGTCCCGGCTCGGCCACCGTCAAGAAGGCCGAAGGCGAAGGCCTGAAGGTCATGAGCCCGGCCGATGCCGCCAAGTGGGCCGACGTGGTCATGATGCTGACCCCGGACGAGCTGCAGGGCGACATCTACAAGACCGATCTGGCCGACAACATGAAGCAGGGCGCCGCCCTGGTCTTCGCCCACGGCCTGAACGTGCATTTCGGCCTGATCGTGCCGCGCCCCGACCTGGACGTGTTCATGGTCGCCCCCAAGGGTCCCGGCCACACCGTGCGCGGCGAATACCTGAAGGGCGGCGGCGTTCCCTGTCTGGTCGCCGTGGCCCAGAACGCCACCGGCAACGCCCTGGAAATCGCCCTGTCCTATGCCTCGTCCATCGGCGGCGGCCGGTCCGGCATCATCGAGACCAACTTCCGCGAGGAATGCGAGACCGACCTGTTCGGCGAGCAGGTGGTGCTGTGCGGCGGCCTGACCAAGCTGATCCAGTACGGGTTCGAGACCCTGGTCGAAGCCGGCTACGCCCCGGAAATGGCCTATTTCGAATGCCTGCACGAGGTCAAGCTGATCGTCGACCTGATCTATGAGGGCGGCATCGCCAACATGCGCTACTCGATCTCGAACACCGCGGAATACGGCGACTATGTCACCGGCCCGCGCATCGTGACCGAAGAGACCAAGGCCGAGATGAAGCGCGTGCTGGAAGACATCCAGTCCGGCCGCTTCGTCCGCGACTGGATGCTGGAATGCAAGGCCGGCCAGCCCAGCTTCAAGGCGACCCGCCGCATCCAGTCCGAACACCCGATCGAACAGGTCGGCGAGCGCCTGCGCGGCATGATGCCGTGGATCGCCAAGAACAAGCTGGTGGACAAGGCCAAGAACTGATCCGCACGCTTCTTACGGTTGTAAACGCCGGTCCCGCCTGGGGCCGGCGTTTTCATTTTACCGCTCTTTTGATTCCCCCCCGGCTCTTCTATAGTGATCCAAGCAACCTTCGGGGTCACACATGCGGCTTGCACATTTCGGCAGCGACCGTCTATGGGTGCCGCTGATCGTCCTTCTGGCTTTGGCCGTCGCGGCCTGGGACGCCACCAATTCCTACGTCAACCGCCGGGCCAGCGCCCAGGAGCGGCTGACGGCGCTGGCCCGCGTCGTCGAGGCCCGCACCCGGCAGGTCTTCCTGGGCATCGACCGCATGCTGGCCGATGCCGGCCAGGAACTGGATGCCGCCGGCCCACCCGGGTCGCCCGCCTATCATCGCTATCTCACCGCCCGCGCCCGCTTCCAGATCGAGACACTGAGCATCTCCATCGTCAGCCCCGCCGGCGTCATCCTGCATTCGACCACGCCCGATCTGGTCGGCAAGTCGGTGGGCGACCGATCCTACCTGCACCATTTCCGCGCCATCCCGCACTCGCCCGAACTTTACATCGGCGAGCCCGTCGCCGGCCTGCTGAACCGCACCATCGTCTTCGCCGCCCGCGGCATCCAGAATGCCGACGGCAGCCTGAAGGCCATCGCCGTGTCGGCGGTTTCCCCCGACATCTTCACCGGCATGCTGGACGCGGCCCTGCCCTCGGAACCGTCCGGCGCCATCACCATTTCCAACCGCAACCACGTCATCCTGGCCCGCTCTCCCGATCCTGGCGGCAGCGCCATCGGCATGTCGCTGGCCCAGATGCCGATGATGGTCGCCCATGTTGCCAGCGGCCGGGCCAATTCCATCCAGCAGGGTGCCAGCGGCGTCGATGCTGTCCTGCGGATGCTGGCCATCCGCACCGTCGACCCCTGGGGCCTGACCATCGGGGTCTCGGCCTCGATGCGCGACATCCTGCGCCCGGTCGTGGTCCGTCTGACCGGCGACATCGTGGTCCTGACCCTGGTCTGCGCCATCGCCATCGCCCTGGTCCGGGTCAGCCGGTCGCGTGAACGGGCACGCCGCGCCGCCCATGACAGCCTGATGCAGGCCCGCGATTATTACATGCGGGTGCTGGACAGGTTCCCCACCCTGATCCGCCGCAGCGACTCCACCGGCCGCTGCGATTCCGTCAACCGCACCTGGCAGGACTTCACCGGCCGCGACGCCGTCGCCGAACTCAACGATGGCTGGCTGGCCGGCGTGCATCCGGAAGACCGCCACCTGCCGATGGCCGAGAAAGACTGCGAATACCGGCTGATGGGCGCCGACGGCACCTATCACTGGGTTCACCAGACCACCCGCCCGCTGCCGGACACAGAGGATAATCCGGGCGGGTTCCTGTCGGCCTGCATCGACGTCACCGAAGCCCGGCAGGTACAGGAGCAGTTGCGCCATTCCAACGAGGAACTGGAGCAGTTCGCCTATGTCGCCAGCCACGACCTGCGCGAACCGCTGCGCATGATCAGCAGCTACATCGCCCTGATCGAGCGCCGGCTGGGAACCGCCGCCGACCCCGAACTGATGGAATTCCTGGGCTATGCCCGGGACGGCGCCAACCGCATGGACCGGCTGGTGCTGGACCTGCTGCAACTGTCGCGCATCGGCCGCATGTCCGCCCCCAGGCGCATGGTCCCGGCGCAGGATGCCGCGGCGCGGGCGGTCCTGCAATTGAGCGTCGCCCTGACCGAAAGCGGCGGCAGCGTCGACGTGGCCCCCCTGCCCGAGGTCTATGCCAGCGAGGACGATCTGGTCCGCCTGTTCCAGAACCTGATCGGCAACGCCATCAAGTACGCCATCCCCGGCACGCCGCCGAAAGTGACCGTCTCGGCCGACCGCGAGGCCGGGGCCTGGCGCTTCACCGTGGCCGACAACGGCATCGGCATCGCCCACGAGCATTTCGACCGCGTCTTCCGCATTTTCCAGCGCCTGCACGGGCGGAACGAGTTCAAGGGGGGATCGGGCATCGGCCTGGCCATCTGCCGCAAGATCGTCGAAGGCCACGGCGGCCGGATCTGGGTGGATTCCGCCGGCGAGAATCGCGGCACATCTTTTATTTTCACCCTGCCGGCACAAGCGCCCAAGCCGGAGCAGAGCCCCACATCTTGATCTTGATCAAGAAGTATTCGTGCCACACGAATATTCGTGGCGGTTGACTGAAGTCAAAGTTCAACAGTCGATTATCGGGCACTTTGTCGTCATATCCTCGACGCTCTGCCGAACGCGCCGGGACCGGCCGGGTCCGATTCCCCCCTCAACCATCGGACCCGGCCAAATTCCTTGCTTCCCCGCCCGTCTTGATCTTTGTCACACCAATCCGACGAAATACTTGGCGAAATAAGCCTGGTTTGGGGCTGAACCGGGGATCGGGATCATGGGCGACACGGCGACCACATCCGTATTGAGGCGAAAATTGCGCGGCGACGATCTGGAGATCATGGCCCGGGTGCCGCTGTTTGCCGGGCTGACGCCCGAGGCGCTGGCCGACATCGCCGGCCAATCCAAGGTTTCCCGGGTGCCGCGCGGCGGCACGCTGTTCCATCAGGGCGACCCGGCGGCCGTGCTGCACGTTCTGCTGGACGGTCAGGTGGCGCTGATGGCGGCGGTCGAAGGCGGGGGCGAACAGACCATGCTGGAAATCCTGGATGCCGGCGAATCCTTCATCGCCGCCGCCCTGCTGACCGGCAAGCCCTATCTGATGAGCGCGGTCACCCTGACGCCGTGCCGCCTGATGGAAATCCCGCGCGATCCGCTGCTGTCGTCGCTGCGGTCCAATCCGGATCTGGCCCTGGCCATGCTGGCCTCGCTGTCGCGGCATTTCCGTCTGCTGATCCAGGAGGTCAAGGACCTCAAGCTGAAATCGGCCAGCCAGCGCCTGGCCCTGTACCTGATGGGGCTGACGCCGCGCCGGCGCGGCACCGTCACCTTGCGCCTGCCGCACAACAAAAGTCTGATCGCCGCCCGCATCGGCGTCCGCCCGGAAACGCTGTCGCGGGCATTCGCCCAACTGAAGACCCACGAAGTCGTGGTCGACGGCCACACCGTCTGCATCGGCGACCTGACCAAGCTGGGCCGCTATTGTCACGAGGGGCGCGAAGTGGTCTGATACGGAACCCGAATGATTCATTCGGGTTCCTGAGCCCTCGCCGGGCGGCCGCATCCGCGGCCTTGGCCGCGCCCAATGGGCGCTGGATAGGAAGCCCGAATGAATCATCCGGGCTTCCTATGACCGCACAGGGCAATCCCAGAAAACGATTAATCGCGGTTTGCATCCTCGCCCGTCCGTTTTATAGTCGGGCGGAAGCGATCCCGATCGGGAATCGAGGAGCCCGCCGTGAGCCTGCGCAACGTGCCCGATACCTTTGATATTCTGCTGGTCGAAGACAATCCCGGCGATGCCCGCCTGGCGCAGGAGGCCCTGAAGGAAGGGCGGATGTCCAGCCGGCTGAAGATCGTCGTCGACGGCGTCGAGGCCATGAGCTACCTGCGCCGCGAAGGCCCCTTCGCCGAGGCGCCGCGCCCGCATCTGGTCTTGCTTGATCTCAACCTGCCGCGCAAGGACGGCCGGCAAGTTCTGGCCGAAATGAAAGCCGACCCCGAATTGCGGCGCATTCCGGTGGTGGTGCTGACCACCTCGCAGGCCGAGCAGGACGTCAACCGCTCGTACGACCTGCACGCCAATTGCTATATCACCAAGCCGGTCGACCTGGATCGGTTCATCGCCGTCGTGCGCTCCATCGAGGAATATTGGTGCTCGGTGGTCACGCTGCCGCCGCGCTGAGCCACGCCGATGGGCAGAGGCCCGGACATCAAGACCGTTCTGGTTGTCGAAGACAATCCCGGCGATGCCCGTCTGGTCGAGCTTTTCCTGATCGAGGACCCGGCCCGGCCGTTCCGGGTGATCAAGGCCGACACCCTGGCCGCCGCCCTGGCCGCCCTGGCCGACCACCGCGTCGACGCCATCCTGCTGGACCTGTCCCTGCCGGATTCCTTCGGGCTGGAAACGCTGGCCCGCCTGCGGGCGGTGCAGCCGCTGATCCCCGTGGTGGTGCTGACCGGCACCGACAGCGAAGCCCTGGCCCTGGACGCCCTGCGCCAGGGGGCACAGGATTATCTGGTCAAGGGGCGCGGCGACGGCGACCTGCTGCGCCGGGCCATCGGCTACGCGATGGAGCGGTTCCGCGGCGAGATGGCGCTGCGCACGTCGGAAGCCCGCTTCCGGGCCGTCTTCGAAAGCGCCGGCATCGGGGTGGTGACCTGTTCCCCCGAGGGGCGGGTCATCGCCGCCAATCCCACCTTTTGCACCATGCTGGGCTATGACGAAGACGAATTGCAGTCCCGGCTGTTCTTCGACATCTCGCATCCCGAGGATATCGCCGCCAATCACACCCGGCTGGCCGAACTGGCGGACGGGACACGGGACCGCTTCAGCGGTGCCACCCGCTATCGGACCAAGGACGGCAGCGACGTCTGGGCGCACCTGACGGTGACCGCCGTGCGCCATCCCGGCGGCACCCTGAATTTCGCCGTCGCCGTCACCGAGGACATCACCGAACGCAAGCGCCTGGAAGACCACATGCGGCTGGCCGCCACCGTGTTCGAAAATTCCGGCGAGGGACTGTTCGTCACCGATGCGGCCAGCCGCATCGTCCAGGTCAACGCCGCCTTCACCGAAATCACCGGCTACCCGCCCGAGGAAGTGCTGGGCAGAACCCCGTCCCTGCTGGCATCGGGCCGCCACGCTCCGGAATTCTTCGCCCGCCTGCGCGAGACCCTGGCGCAGGCCGGCAAGTGGCAGGGCGAGATCTGGGACCGCCGCAAGGATGGCGAGATGTTCGCCGGCTGGCAGAACATCGCCGCCGTCCGCGACGCCGAGGGCAAGATCACCAATTACGTGGCGGTCATCAGCGACATCACCTCGCGCAAGCAGGTCGAGGAACGGCTGTCCTATGCGGCCAACCACGACCCCCTGACCCGCCTGCCCAACCGGACCCTGTTTCACGAACGCCTGGGCCGGGCGATGGCCCGCGCCCAGCGCAACCAGACGCTGGTCGCCTTGCTGTTCATCGATCTGGACCGCTTCAAACAGGTCAACGACAGCATGGGCCACCTGGCCGGCGACCTGCTGCTGCAGCAGGTCGCGGAACGGCTGAGCGGCTGCACCCGCCAGGGCGACACCGTGGCCCGGCTGGCCGGCGACGAATTCACCGTCATCCTGGAAGACGTCGAGCAGCCGCGCGACGCCGCCATCGTCGCCCACAAGATCCTGCACCGGCTGGCGGAATCCTTCGATCTGGCGGGAACCCGGGCACAGATCAGCTCGTCCATCGGCGTCGCCATCTACCCCGCCGACGGACAGGATGCCCAGACCCTGATCCGTCTGGCCGACGAATCGATGTACCAGGCCAAGCATATGGGCCGCAACCGCTGCCAGTTCCATTCCGAGCAGGTCAACGCCCAGGCCTTCGAGCGGCTGGCCCTGGAAACGTCACTGCGCCACGCCTCGGAACGCGGCGAGTTCGACGTCCATTACCAGCCCATCTTCGACATCGCCTCGGGCCGGGTCGCCGCCGTCGAGGCCCTGCTGCGCTGGCACCATCCGGAAGTGGGGGCGCTGGTCCCCAGCCAGTTCCTGCCCCTGGCGGAAGAAACCGGCCAGATCGTCGAAATCGGCCGCTGGATCGTCGACCGCGCCTGCGCCGACATCGCCGCATGGCGGCTGACGGGATGCCCCGACCTGGAACTGCACATCAACCTGTCGGGGCGGCAATTGCGCGAACCGGACCTGCTGGACGGCATCGCCACCGCCCTGGAGCGGTCGGGTCTGCCGCCGGCCCGTCTGGTTCTGGAAGTCCCCGAGGCCCAGGTCATCGACCGCGGCCCCGAGCCGGCGCCGGTCTTCCAGCGCATCGCCGCCCTGGGACTGGGCCTGTCCATCGACGAGTTCGGGTCCGGCTATTCCTCGTTCGCCTTCCTGCGCCGGCTGCCGGCCAGTTCCATCAAGGTGGCGCAATCCTTCGTGCGCAACGCCAGCACCGTCGCCGACGACGCCGAAATCGTCTCGGCCATCGCCGCCCTGGCCCGCGGCCTGCACATGTCGGTGGTGGCGCCGGGCATCGAAACGGCCGAACAGCTTGAGTTCGCCGCCCGCTCGGGCTGCGACCGCGTCCAGGGCTTCCTGCTGGGACCGCCGGTGACCGCCGCCGAAATGGGCGAGTTCCTGGGCCGGACCGGCATTCCGGCATTGCTGGCCGCCCGTCTGCCGCAGCAGGGCTCCGAATCCAGGTTAAGAAGTGGCTAATTTCCCCTGGTACATACTCGTCATGCCCGCGCAGGCGGGAATCCATACGACGGTTGGGCGAGACGCAGCTGCGACTCATGAAAACACCATGCGTCTATATTTTGGCGAGCCGGCAAAATGGAACGCTATATATTGGCGTCACCAGCGATATTGCTCGCCGGAT
>Ga0172373_10008181_pt1 | contig 13325 bp, 25 predicted proteins | sample Lak10m_2_FD_114546 | JGI IMG/M metagenome (GOLD analysis project Ga0172373, IMG submission 114546) | Freshwater microbial communities from Kabuno Bay, South-Kivu, Congo - kab_092012_10m | ecosystem: Environmental > Aquatic > Freshwater > Lake | place: Democratic Republic of the Congo... | reverse complement strand
GTTAAAATTAATAACAGTCCAGCCAGTTTAGAAGTTAAAGGTAAAATTGTTCATAACGGTAGAGTCCTGGGAGAGAGATTGGAAACTATTGAAAGGGTATTAATGATACCTGAGCGTGACCCAGAGTTGGAAAAAGAATTTCCCAAACTGAAAAAAGCCTATGATGCTTATATAAATCAACTTGAGCGATATCGAACTTGGAAGAGGTTAAAAGATGGATCCTGATGCAGTCAAACGTAGAATGGCAGAACTAATGCAGCCCGTGGATCAACAGATTATGATGTGCGATGACACACAAGAATTATTAATGATAGCCTGCGCTATGCTACAACGTGTTACTGAAATTTTTGAAGATACTTTAGGTGAAGAAGGACGTAAAAAAATGTTTAAGGATCTAGTATGACTGACTTAGAAAGGGCATTAGAAGATGGAACAGCACCGTGGAGAGAAATTGAATACAGAACCCGTAACTTCTGGGTATTCAGAGATGCATATCCAGTTACCCAAGGGCATTTGCTATTTGTGCCTACCAGCCAAACATCGGATGCGCTATTTGAATGCTACAGGGGTGCCTATAGGTTCGGCTACAATGGCGTCGAAAATGGCGAATGGGACGCATTCAACATTGGTCAAAACTGTGGGGAGGCTGCTGGTCAAACCATAATGTATCCACACGTTCATATGATTCCACGCAGAGTAGGAGATATGGCTGATCCTAGAGGTGGTGTCAGGCACGTGATACCAGAACGTGGCAATTATCGAAAAGAAAAGTTAGAACAGTATCAAGAATCAGTAAATTACTAGGAGTTACTAATGTCTTATCAAGAAAAGATTAAACATCTAAAAGAAACACACAGAGTATTAGACGATGAAATCCATAATTTAGAAATGCTAAATGGAGACCAATTCCGCATACAAGAACTTAAAAGACGTAAGCTACATTTTAAAGACGAAATTACAAGACTTGAGCAACTAGAATATGAACAATCCAATAAATCCTGAAGATTTTACTCACATAGTTCAAGTCGATTGGCAAGACTATCAAGGAACTATTTGGTGGAATGAAACCGTTGCTCTAGTATTAGAAGTATTTGGACTTCCTGGACATAGGTTTATATATAAGCCTAGCATAGACCATATGCTATTTAAATTTAAATCGGTAAAAGATAAGTCACTTTGTGAGTTATTATTAAGTGAAAGACTGTAGACAGAGCCTAAATAATGCTGTATAATAAGTATACAGGAGTAATTATGCAATACACAAAAGAACTAGTTGAACAAGCACCTTATCATCCTGGCTATGAAGGTGCTGTTTTTACAGATATAGGACGTCCACTTAGTCAAGTGATTCGCGAGCGTATGCAAGCTACCCAGAAAAGATTCTGGGCTGGCGACAATATTAGCGAATACGTAACACAAGCGGACAAAGAAATCCTTATTGACGAAGCCACTCAAGCATTTGAATGTGTATTAGATACACTATTAATTGACAGGCACAATGATCCTAACTCGAAAGGCACTGCTCGTAGATTAGCTAAAATGTATTTCAACGAGATTATGGCAGGTAGATATGACCCTAGACCAGATGCTACAGCATTTCCTAATGACACTACGGACCGTTATGAAGGTATGCTTGTTGTTCGTAGCGAGCTTCGCAGTATATGTAGCCATCATCATCAGCCCGTTAGTGGTGTTGCCTATATTGGTATCATTGCGGCTAATAGACTTATTGGTCTTAGTAAGTATACTCGTATTGCTCAATGGTGTGCTCGTAGAGGAACACTACAGGAAGAACTAGCCAATGACATTGCTAGAGAAATTGAACGTGCTACCGGAGCACAGGATTTAGGTGTTTATATACAGGCCACTCACGGATGCTGCGAAAACAGAGGTATTATGGCACATAGCAGTCTTACACAGACCACAGTGCTAAAGGGTGCTTTTAAAAATGACGCAGGCACTAAGAAAGAGTTTATGGACAATATTAAACTACAGCAAGAATTTGCTCCACGATAAGGAAAAACTATGCCACCACGTAAAAAGAAATATCCCAAGGACGATGGTCCTTTAACAGACAGTCAATTAGAACAAATACAAGGTAGACCTTTAGTTCAATTTGATATTGACTGGGATAAAATTGCTGCTAATGTAAAGGAAGCAGCATTGTTAGTAGAAGCAGCACCTATGTCAGAAAATAAACCTAAACGCACACGGAAAAAATAATGGCTATTTGGCGAATAACAAACTATCATAAAAAATCAGCGAACGAAATTCAAACCTGGCGTAAAGCCAAGAACGAATTTCAAAAAACTGAAACGTTCCGATGGGGTATTTGGGAATGTGAAAGCGATGAACAACCCGAAGTAGATTTAGATAACCCAGATGGTTGGAGTCCTGATAATGCTGACCAAGAAGATTATGCTTGGGAATTTATCGAGATGATTGATGGCTGCTATGTAGATTGGGATTTTACTGGCTGTCCAGATATGGATGAAGAAGAACAGGAACGTATCCAAGAACTTTGGAATGAAGAATATTACGAAGGTCTCGAAGGTGAAGATTGGATTAATGATGAAACAGAGTATTGGCTACACGGTCCTTTACAATTGACCAATATAGATACTGGTGAAGAGTTCCATGGAGAGGATGAGTAATGACATATAATTGGCGTGCTGAGTCAAGCACTGTAAAACATTACTACAGAGAATCAGACGGTAAAATTCTAGGCACAGTTTGGCAATATGTTAATAATCATATTGTTTGGGTCAGTAAAATATTAGAGGATGAATTTCCTTTTACTAATTCAAGTGAGAAATTTATAGGGCATTATGTTGATCACGATTCTGCTTGTCGTTCAGTCGAACGATTTTGGGACATACAAGATAATACATTAATAGAGAATAAAAAATGAGATGGCTTAAACGCAAATTAGCCAAGTGGGTCAATGATTATAATAATGAACCTAAACTTGCTAGAGAAGGTATGCTTTTAACTGCTGATAGTGAAAGTGTTGGTTCTGAGCCAGTACTAAATTTTAAGGTATTCCCTGCTATTGGTGGTCGAGTGGTGGAGTTTAGGTATTATGATCGTAAGATGGATCGTAGTCATACTACTACCTACATTATTACTAACGAACAAGACTTTGGCGAACGTATTAGCAAAATTGCCACATTGGAAGTTATGAAAACATGAGTAAATTAAAAATAAGTGAATTGTTTTATAGCATACAGGGTGAAGGGCGTTATATGGGCGTGCCTAGTGTGTTCCTTCGCGTGTTTGGTTGTAATTTTACATGCGACTCTTTCGGAATGCCTAGAGGAGAAAAGACCGATGAACGAAACGAAATTGCAGTACGTATTGGAGAGTTTAAAGACTATAGAGATCTTCCACTTGTTCATACCGGTTGCGATTCTTATGCTAGTTGGGATCCTAGGTTCAAAGACTTTAGTCCAGTACTTACAACAGAAGCGATTGTCGAACGTATCAAAGAAATCTTACCATTCAACAGATGGGCGAGAGAACACCTAGTTATTACTGGTGGAGAACCACTACTAGGTTGGCAAAAACAATATCCCAAACTTTTAGATCATCCTTTTATGAAGGATCTAAAAGAGATTACTTTTGAAACTAATGGCACTCAACCTTTAAGTCCTGCATTTAAAAAATATCTGCAAAAATGGATTGAAAATAGAGAATCTAATACCAATATCATCACCTTCAGTGTTAGTGCCAAACTACCGGGTAGTGGTGAGCTTTGGAAAGATGCTATCAAACCAGAGGTAGTTTGTGGTTATGAAGAAGTAGGATATACCTATCTCAAGCTAGTAGTATCTACAGAGCAAGATTTAGGTGATGCTTTAAAAGCCGCAGTAGAATATAGAAATGCTGGATTTGAAGGTGAGGTCTATATTATGCCCGTAGGCGGAGTTGAAAGTGTATATTCGTTAAATAACCGTCGTGTAGCTGAATTTGCAATGAAATATGGACTAAGATATAGCGATAGGCTACAAGTACCGTTATTTAAGAATGAATGGGGAACCTAATGAAAAATATTTTGAAGAAAGTTTTCGGTATTACTGAAATGGAGAGAGCTATAGAAGAAACTCGTCTTCAAATCGAAAAGGCCGAGGAAGCTAAAAAAGCCGCAGAGCTAGCAGTAGAACAGGCTGTAAAAGATGCTGAAGAGGCCAAGCTTACTCCAAAAGAACGTGCAACTGCTAGAAAAGAACCTTGGGTAGCTGTTTTGGACACTAAAGTCAATAAAGATAATGTAAGAAATGGCTTTTTTGAACTTGACTGGAACGAGTATTTTATTGTACAATTAAGACAAGCTGGATACGGCTTTGAAGGTGATCCTGAAGAAGAAATAGTAGATCGTTGGTTTAGAGACATTGTAAGAAATATGCTTAGTGATGAAGGGCTAGACCCTGCAAGAGGGTCTGGATTTATTAATGTAGTTCCAATTTCAAAAGGCAAATCTGAAGTATCATGAATTATATCCTTGTAGATACTGCTAATACTTTTTTCCGTAGCAGACACGTAGTCCGTGGTGATGCCGATATTAAAGTTGGTATGGCATTACATATTATGTTTAACAGTATCAAAAAGGCCTGGAATGATTTTAATGGCAACCACGTAGTATTTTGCCTCGAAGGTCGTAGCTGGCGTAAAGATGTTTACAAACCTTACAAACGTAATCGCCAAGAAACTCGAGATGCTATGACTCCAAAAGAACAAGAAGAAGATAAACTTTTTTGGGAAACGTTTGATAAGTTTAAAGAGTTTATCATAGATAAAACCAACTGTACTGTATTACACAATCCTGTTCTAGAAGCAGACGATCTTATCGCTGGCTTCATTCAGTCACATCCTAATGATCATCACATCATTATCAGCACTGACAGCGACTTTCATCAATTGATTGCACCAAATGTTGTGCAATACAACGGTGTAATGGAAACAACTACTACACACAAAGGAATATTTGATAAAAAAAATAAACCTGTAATTGATAAAAAAACTAAAGAACAGATTGCAGCACCAAACCCAGAATGGATTCTTTTTGAAAAATGTATGCGTGGTGATAGCGGAGATAATGTGTTTAGCGCATATCCTGGAGTAAGAACTAAAGGTACTAAAAATAAGGTAGGATTATTGGAAGCTTTTGAAGACAGAAATAAGCAAGGATACAATTGGAATAATCTTATGCTACAAAGATGGGTTGATCATGAAGGTCAAGAACACCGAGTTAAAGATGACTATGAACGCAATCGTATGCTAATTGATTTGGCAGCTCAACCAGAAAAAATAAAATATGAAATAGTTAATACTATCAAACAGGCTACTACAGAAGACAAGAATATTAGTCAGGTTGGAATTAGACTATTGAAATTCTGTAATTTATACGATATGAAAAAAATTAGTGATAGTATCCAATTATATGCTGAGCCGTTTCAGGCTAAATATCCTAAATCTTTAAACACAGACTTAATGGAACTAAAATGAATATTAAAGCTAAACCCATAGTTGACGGTAAATTTTGGTTTGTAGAAAATGATGGAGCGAAAGTCGGTCTTTTACACAAATTAGATAGAAACAAATATGTAATTAGCAGTAAACAAGGAGAAGCTCATCTTAAAAAAGACGAGCTAATAAAAACCTTTGGTCAAGAATTTTTCCAAGTAAATGACAATGTAAAAATTAACAATACAGAGTCAAAAGAAATGTATGGGTACCCAACTAGCTGTCACCCGTATAATCCAGTTTATGATGTTAGGCGTAAACTTCCCTTGTTTACTAAAAGTCCTGCAAGCAAAAGCCTTTATTGTGCAGGATACTATACAATAAAATTTAATAAAGGGTGGGTTAAAAGTTTTTGCCCTAAACTAATCACTATTGAACGATACGAAAATCGAGGTCCATTTAAAACTGAAATTGAACTTAAACAGGCAATGTCTAATGTCAAATCCGATTAATACCATCCCTATCCAACAATTTATACAACAGGTAAAAAGTGCCGAACTGAGCAATCAACGTGAGATAAAATTAGATATTAAGGCAGCTAAAATATTGGTATTTTGTTTGGCTGAATTAAACTCTAGGCTAGTACAAGACTATGAAGAGCTGTTAAATAGAATAAATGTTAATTCTAGTTCAGATAACATAACAGTTCAAATGGATGGTGGAAATTTTAATCAAAGGTAATAATGGCAAATATTAATTCATACTTAAATATATGGGCCAACCCATTATATATAGAAAAACAAGAATCTTTATTTAAAAATATTGACAACTACTTGGTTAATCCACCGCAACGGATTTTAGATATAGGATGCGGTTTAGCTTATATTAGCGAACTTTTTTACAAAAAATATAATTCTGAAATTTGGTTACTTGACGGCGATAGAAATAATAATAACCCTAACGGTAAAAGAAGTAATAAATGGGGTGAAACTAACGATTTCCTATTTTATAACACTAAAGAAAATTTAGAAAAGAGCTGGAAAGAAAGAGATTTAAAATATAGATTTATAGATGCATCTAATATTGATATACCTAATGATATAAAATTTGACCTAGTTTATAGTTGGCTAAGTTGTGGATATCATTATCCTTTAAGTAGTTATAGTGAATTGATTAAAAATCATACCAACGAACAAAGCATTGTGATTATGGACTTAAGAAAAAAGACTTTAACTCCAGAAAAACAAGAAACTAATTTCCAAATAATAAAAGAATTTCCAAAAAACGGTAAGGCTCATAAGGTGCATATTAAACTCTTATAGTTAGTATAAATATATGCGTACTAAATGGAACGCATATGTCGAGACCAAAGCCTAAAATTTTACTTGAATATATTAACAAAAAGAACTATAAAAGTGAGCAGGTACTAGAAGCCGATGCTATCTGGGCAGTATTCTACAAAGGCAGTCCATTTAATCTTAAAAGTTCAAACAGCCTTACTAGCTATCCTGGACCAAAATATAAAAAGGTAAGCTTTTCAAATCCAGGTCACGCACATAATCTAGCCAAAAAACTTAATCAAATGTTCAATTGCAAAGACTTTGAAGTAGTGGAATTGACACAGGGCAAAGTTCTTAAATGATTTCAAAAGAGACTTATACCAAAATATTCCTCCAACAAAAAGATCGCTCTATTGACAAGGCCAATGTCAAACATCATCTATATAAATGGTGGCAGAGTCATCGTTCAAAAGAAGTGGGCGGACTGAGACTAAACTACGAAGGGTTCAAATTTCTTACAGAAGAATTGGAACTACGGTGTTTTGAAATACCATTTACCGAACCAATTGACCTTAGTCCTCAAACCATAATATTCTTTGACCGCCATATGGACAGTCCCTACTATCTTACTAACCAAATGATTGTAGTATTTTCGGAAAAGAAAAGTTTTGAACTGATGTTGTTTTCCGACGACATTCGAAAATTTGGATTAGTAAAAGCAATGAACGCACAAAACAAATCTAACCAAACTGACGAAGATGAGTAGAAAACTCATTGACGCAGATGTCTAAATAGCATATAATACTCACATAGCAACTAATTATTAACGTTCATTTTAACAACAGGAGTATATATGAGCGAGATTTCGAGCCGTACAGTAGGTCCCAAGTCAGCAAAGAACAGCCTTCGTCGTGCGTTCAAAGCCAAGCGTCCTTTGTTTTTGTGGGGACCCCCGGGTATTGGCAAGTCGGACATTGTTAAACAAATGGGTGAAGAGCTAGGTGCTCACGTTATTGACATCCGTTTGAGCTTGTGGGAGCCCACTGACATCAAAGGTATCCCTTACTTTGACTCTAACGAGAGCAAAATGGTTTGGGCACCTCCTATTGAGCTACCTGATGCTGAGATGGCCGCCAAACACAAGACTATCATCCTCTTTATGGATGAGATGAACTCTGCGGCTCCTGCTGTTCAGGCTGCTGCCTATCAGCTGGTTTTGAATCGCCGTGTTGGCACTTATCGTTTGCCAGATAATGTTCATATTGTGGCGGCGGGTAACCGTGAAACTGACAAGGGCGTTACTTATCGTATGCCTGCTCCGTTGGCTAACCGTTTCGTGCATTTGGAGATGAAGGTAGATTGGGAAGATTGGTTCCAGTGGGCTGTGGATAACCGTATCCACAAGGACGTAGTTGGCTTTTTGACTTTTAGCAAAAAAGACCTATACGACTTTGATCCAAAGTCAGCGTCACGTGCTTTTGCTACTCCTCGTAGCTGGGCTTTTGTCAGCGAACTTTTGTTTGATGACGATGAGGCAGAAGATACTCTTACCGATTTGACTGCGGGTGCGGTAGGTGAGGGTTTGGCAATTAAGTTTATGGCACACCGCAAGGTAGCCAGCAAGTTGCCCAATCCTACAGACATCCTTAAGGGCAAGGTTAAGAAAATGGACACTAAGGAAATCTCAGCAATGTATTCCTTAACTGTGAGCCTGTGCTATGAGCTTAAGGACTCTTGTGACAAAAATGCCAAAGATTGGAATAGCCAGGTCAATCACTTCTTTGAGTTTATGATGTCTAATTTTGAAACTGAGTTGGTAGTTATGGGCACTAAACTTGCTCTTACCCAATACCAGTTGCCTTTGGATCCGGACGAAATCAAATGCTTTGATGACTTCCACGCCAAATATGGCAAGTATATTGCGGCCGCTACTGACAAGCGATAGTTTGGTAATCGGCACAATTGACAGGGACTTAGGTCCCTGTTATACTATATACTAGATAAACAGGAGCAAATTATGAGTCATTTAGATCCTATTGTAGATAAGATTATTGTAGCCCGTGTAGGACTGCTACTGCGTCATCCATTTTTTGGCAATATGGCTACTCGTCTTAAAATTGTAGATGCCACAGATTGGTGCAAGACTGCGGCCACAGATGGACGCCATCTTTTTTACAGCCGAGAGTTCTTTGAGAACCTCACTACTAAACAGGTAGAGTTTGTTGTAGCACACGAGATCCTACATAACGTCTATGAGCATATGCTTCGCGTAGAAGGCCGTGATCGAGCTATTTGGAACGCTGCCGCAGACTACTCAGTAAATGGCACCTTGGTTCGTGACCGGATTGGTGAAGTTCCGCCAAAGATTCAAATCTTTCACGATACCAAGCACTATGGCAAAAGCACTGAGCAGATCTATGACGAGATCTATGATGAAAGAGACTGTCAGTCTTTAGAAGCTCTAGGCCAATTATTGGACGAGCATATTGATTGGGAAAAGGATGGCAACGGTAAAAGGCCGCAATATACCAAGGAAGAGCTCAAGCAGATCCGTGATGAAATCAAAGAACAGATGATGCAGGCTGCTCAGGCAGCGGGTGCGGGAAATACCCCTGCTGAGATCCAACGTATGATTAAGGCGCTTACTGAGCCCAAGATGAATTGGCGAGAAATTTTGCGCCAGCAAATCCAAAGCACCATTAAGAATGACTATACTTTTGTACGTCCAAATCGTAAGGGCTGGCATATGAACGCCATCCTTCCAGGCACTAACTACGAGGAGACTATTGATATCTGTGTAGGTTTAGATATGTCAGGTAGTATCGGCGACGAACAGAGTAAAGACTTTGTAAGTGAAGTCAAAGGTATTATGGACGAATACAAAGAATACAAGATTAAAATATGGTGTTTTGACACTAAGGTCTATAATGAGCAGGACTTTGATGGGTATGGTGAGGACATTACGGAATATAAGATTATGGGTGGTGGTGGCACTGACTTTATGTGTAACTGGGAGTATATGAAGGAAAATGATATTCAGCCAAAAAAGTTCATTATGTTTACTGATGGTTATCCATATGGTAGCTGGGGTGACGAGAACTATTGTGATACCTTCTTTGTAATCCACGGTAATAACACCGTTGTTCCACCGTTTGGCGCTCACGCTTATTATGAATTCAAACAATGAGTCTTAGAGCAGGAAAGGTAAATCCTCTTAATGTGCTGAGACTGCGGCGGGTGCAGTTTCCGGCACATCATTTCCATTATACTGTAATAGAAAAATATAATCCTTCTTTGGTTAGGTCCTTATCCGATTGGATATTGACCAATATGAATAGCAGATATTATGTTGGGCAAGGAATAGCATTAATCAACAATCAATTTTCTTATATAACCAAAGTAGGATTTGAACAGGATAAAGAGCTAAGTTATTTCAAACTTGCCTGCCCTTTTTCCTAATAATAGATAATTATTGTATCAATTATCTTTTATGGAGGCATTATGATTGAAGATACAAAACAAGCAGAAGCACCAGTTAATGGAGCTGAAAGCGGTGCAGCACCTGCTCAAGAAGGAGCAGATTTAACAATTACAGACTTAAGCAACATTAAACAAATTATAGACCTTGCAAGTACAAGAGGTGCATTTAGACCTGGAGAAATGGTAGCTATTGGCACAGTTTATAATAAATTACAAAACTTTTTAAACAGCATTCCTAAGCCACCTACTGGAGTTTAATATGGCAAATATAAAACACGTAGGTAGATTTGTGGACACAGGTCGAAAGTGTCTTATTGCCTACAGAACTATTCCAAATGATGCTTATAATTGTCTAGCTATTCCAACAGAAAGACTGGAGCCAGATCAGCACGATTCTCTTATTAACCTAGTTGAATCTAATGCTGCCCAAAGTGCATATGAATTCGCAGAAGTATTAGCTAGAAATTTATTTCCTGATGGAACTAATATGCTTTCAACTCTGCATCGCAAGGGACTGCTTTTAAAAACTCCTACCGATAAAGTTGATATGATTCCTAATATGCAGGCAAGGGTCAATTTAGCTCAACTCAATCAAGTCATTGCTGAGCAACGAGGAGTGAGTGTCCAGGATCTGGCTTTACAAGATAATACTAAAGAAATTGCAACTGCTAAAGAAATCCCAGCAGCCAGGGCAGACGACCCTAGTAAAACTACAAGTCAAAGTGTCACACCGATGGAGGCCAGTAGTCCTGAAGAACAGGCAAAACACTTTCGTAGCGAAGCAGATCGTTTAAGTAAACAAGCAGCTGAATTGCGAAGAAAGGCTGAAGAATTAGTTCCTACTAAAAGGGCAACGAGATCGAAGTGATTCATGGGAAAAAATTTCCCAGAGATGTAATTGACCATTGGCCTGAAGTATTCGGTGAAATAACTCTAAATGTAATTCCTTTAAAATATTTAGATAGAATACAGATAAGATTTAAAAATGGTAAACTTTGGGAAATAGATATGCGTTCAAAAAGGAACGAATCTGATTGGGTATCTGTAGAAAAAAGCTTAAAAGAAATGCTTGCCTCTTACGAATCTGAAATAGATAATATAGACTTTAAAATCGACACCGAACGTATCAAAAAAGATATGATTAAGAATACTAACAGATTTTTAAAAAGAAGAAAACTACTATGAACGTTAAACTAATTTCTTCCAGTGAACCTACAGAAGAATTGAAACAAATTGGCATAGAAGATGCACTAGACCTAGTGGCGTTTTGTGCTAGAGTTAGTAATCCTAGTAATCAATTAAACACTGAAACTAGTGAAAAGCTCATTCGATATTTGATCAAGCATAAGCACTGGTCTCCTTTAGAAATGGTGTCAGCCTGTTTAGAAATTACTACCACAAGAGATATTGCTAGACAAATACTACGCCATCGCAGTTTCAGTTTTCAAGAGTTCAGCCAACGCTATGCTGATCCAACAAAGGATCTTAATTTTGTCTATCGTGAAGCTAGGTTGCAGGATCCTAAAAATAGACAAAACAGTATAGAGACTGATGATGAAATGCTGAAAGCTAAATGGGAAAACATCCAAGCCTCTGTTATACAGGCAAGTAGATCGGCATACGAATGGGCGATCGAGCATGGTATAGCTAAAGAACAGGCTCGTGCAGTCCTTCCAGAAGGGCTGATGGAAAGTAAGTTGTATATGAACGGAACCATACGTAGTTGGGTTCATTATATTGAACTACGTAGTGCAAATGGTACACAATTAGAGCATCAAGAAATAGCTTTATCTTGTGCAAAAGTTATAGCTAAAATTTTTCCGTTGCAACTATTTTAATTAAAGGAAGAAAAATGCAGGATATTATAGAATTACGTACAAAATTTAAAAATACTGCACATCTTAATCAAATATTTGAGAGCGGATCTCCAATTCCTAATATTGTTTTAGATAATTTTTTAAATATTGATACAGCTAAAAAACTTCAACAAGAGTGCGAGTCAGTTGATTCTAGATTCTGGACAGAATTTACAAGACGCGGAAGTTATATGAAAGAATGCAAAAAACTAGAATTTTGTCCGCAGGCCTTTAACTTTGTTAACCAATTAAATAGTGCATTAGGATTAGAATGGCTTTGTCAAATTACAGGAATTCCTACACTTATTCCAGATCCATACCTTACAGGAGCAGGTTATAGTAAAAGCTATGCAGGTGACGAGCTTAAAATGCATACAGACTTTAACTGGAACGACCAACTTAAACTTCATCGTGCATTATCTGTAATTCTTTACCTAAATGAAGACTGGAAAGAAGAATATGACGGCGCATTAAAATTTAACGACTTTGATAATACTCATACTATAACTTCAACTTTTCCCAAATTTAATCGTGTTATAATATGGAAATATCATAAACGAGGATTTCACGGATATAGCATTTCTGACAAAGTGCCAGAAGGTATCAGTCGGAACACATTTCGTTTATTTTATTATGTCAGCGACGCTGTTTACCATAGCGACGATCGGCCTCATCGTAGCTTATATTGGTATGATAAAGAACAAGGGGAACCCTATGATATCCCAACTCATAAATAAAGGCTATACTATTAATGACCCTTGGGACGCAGTAACAATATTTGAAAATAAATTAGCAAAGTATGCAGGATCAAAATATGCAATATGCACTGATAGTTGTAGTAATGCTCTTTTCCTATGTTTAAAATATCTAAATATAACCAATAAAATTATAGAGATTCCAAAAAATACTTACGCTAGCACGCCAATGCAATGTATCCATGCAGGCAATAAAATTAGATTTACCGACTTAAACTGGAGCGGATATTATTTTCTAGGAAATACTCCAATTGTCGATGCTGCAACAAGATTTAAAAAATCGATGTATATAGAAGATACTTATTTTTGCGTAAGCTTTCATCACCGAAAAACTCTTAAAATAGGTCGAGGAGGAGCTATATTTACGAATGATGATAAATTTAATAACTGGGCTAGACCAATGATTTATGATGGGAGACATAAGTACGTTATGCATATCGACGACACATATGAATGTATAGGATATCATATGATGATGACTCCAGAAGAAG
>Ga0172373_10008180_pt1 | contig 13325 bp, 22 predicted proteins | sample Lak10m_2_FD_114546 | JGI IMG/M metagenome (GOLD analysis project Ga0172373, IMG submission 114546) | Freshwater microbial communities from Kabuno Bay, South-Kivu, Congo - kab_092012_10m | ecosystem: Environmental > Aquatic > Freshwater > Lake | place: Democratic Republic of the Congo... | reverse complement strand
TTGCGTTTGTTAATAATCTAAAAATCATTTTCTTAAATCATCATTACATAATTTGTTTTTGATTTCAATCGCACTATTGATAATATCATTATTTAATTTATGTTTTTTCAATAATTCTATTGCTATTATTTGTTTTGAACCTCCTTTATTAATTTTATAATCAAATAAATATTTATTATTTTTTTTATGAGCATTTACGGATAAATTAATAAATCTATCAATATAATTTTCTTCTAATTCTATTAATTTATGAAAATGTGTTGTTATTATAATTGTTATTCCATTCATTTTTCCTAAATATTCGGCAATCGAATAAGCTACCGACATACCTTCTATGGGAGGGGTAGAATGCATTGGTTCATCTAAAATAAATAAACCTCTTTTATTATTTTTCTTTATATCTTCGGCAATATCAATCATTTTACTACAACAATTTATTTCAGCTTCAAAATAAGATTTTTCACCTACTTCATCGCTTATTCTCATAAATGAAACAACAGCGTCATATAAAAACATTTCGCCTTTAAGGGCATTAATAATACCGAATGTTTGTGCTAAAATAATATTTGAAGCAATTGATTTAACATAAGTTGTTTTGCCACCAGCATTAACGCCTGTAATAATCATATTTTTATTTAAATTAACAGGATTAGTAACTTGTTCATTAGAAAGTAAAGGATTACGAATTCCCCATATTTTTAGATGATTATTATTAAAAGTAGGGATAGACCAATATTTATTTCTTTTAAGTTTAGAAATAACATTTATTACATCTAATGTATAAACAACTTTTAAAATAGTTATAATATAACTTTTATAATTATCATTTTTCCATAATTTATAGATGGTTGATAAATCATAAGTTATTTTATCTAAATAATAAATACTTTCATTAATATTATCTATTGTAACTTCATTATTATAAAGAAAATACGGTTTCCATATAAAATTAGAGCGTTTAATTAGAACAAGAGAAGTTTTAATAAAATCTACAAGTCCTTTAATTTTAGTTAATAATTTTTCTCTTGTTTTAATGATTATATAGGATAATACAAATGTTTGATAAATGCTATAAATATAAATTGCTATATAAAAACAAAAACTGATAATTTTGGTTAAATCCTTTTTTAAGTTACCAGATGATTTAAAAATAATTTTAATTAATTCAAATAAAATTTGAAAGTATTTATTGATGGTAATATTTAACCCCATATATTTATTTAAATAATAATAAGGAGCAAAAACAATAGTTAATGGATAAATAAGACAAGACATTGGCATAAATACAGTTTTATATAAATGATAACTATCTAAAAATAAACGATAATTATTTAGATTATTTATAATATAAGTTGATGGAAAAAGAAGATTAATACTTGTATCTTCATCAATTTCTTTTTTTAATGTCATAATCCATAGTAAATCTTTTTCTTTATTTTTAAGGGTTTCTAATTGATAATTAAAAATCTGATAATTAACTTTTTGTCTTTCTAATAATAATTGTAAATCATTTGTAGGATTTTTAATTATTTTATCAATTAAAATACTGCCCCCTTTTGTTATTGTTTTAGTTTTAATCCATTCATTTATTTTTGTATCAGTGTATATACTATCGCTAACATTTATTTTATGAATTGGGTCAATATTATCTAAAATAGATGTTAAAATAGATGTTACATTTTGTTCTGTTAGTTCTAAAAAATTATCAATATCCTTTAAATCCATATTTATAATTAAAAAAATAAAAAATAATAATGTTTTTAATCTCACTATAAATATCTTTAAAATCTAAATTTAAATATAAAAAATGATTGTTATATTATATTAAAAGTAATATAAAAAATATGAGTAACAGTATAGTTATTATCCATGATAATAATATATATGATATAGAAAAAAACGATTATGAAACTGATGAGAATACATATAAACGAGGTTGGTTTATTATTAAAAATCAATATATTTTTAAGAATATAAATGAACTTATTTCAAAATCATTTATGTTCTTAAATGAAAATAAATATAATATGAAATATGATAATGATATTGTTTAATTATTATTCTTTAAGGATTTAGATTTAGAATTTGATTTAGATTTAGAGATTGATTTATAAACACTGGCGCTTCCAAGATTTTTTTCAATTTTTGTTTTTATACCTTTATCATTTAAAGCACGTAATCCTAATAATGCTAATGAAGCAACAAAAGGGGCAAGTTCAACAGAACCGCCTTTTTTACATTTTTTACAACCACCATGTTGTAATGAAATAGAAGATGCTATATTAGTTAAATTAGCTCCAAAACTATCTAATGGCGTTGGCATACCGCCTTTTTTATTTGAATTTCTCGACATACTTAATTATATTATAGAATATTATTTTTTGTTATTTTAATATAATAAACCAAAAAAACGGCAAGAATAGTTGTAATAAAATTTAATAATAAAAATAATACAATAAAGGGGATTATATAATATAATAGATAAATAATAGTTGGACGAACTATTTTATCTTTTACATCAGGTTTTTTTAATTCTTCTTTAATAAAATCGATAAGTATATTAATCATTTTATTGTTATGCGTCATTATAATTATTATGATTACCTTAATATTAATAAGAATGAAAGAATTGTTTAATTTTCCGCAAAAAAGGGGTAAGAATTATATTTCTCATACTGATGAAAAAATATTTATAGATTTAAATGAAATTAAAATAAAAAAATTTCAAGAATTAAATGATAATAATGGTTATTTTTTAGATTGTAATATACCGATTAATAACAATGAATATAATATAAAAAAATTAAAAGAAATTGATAATAATGCTAAACAAGCATTAATTGAAAATTATGATGAATGGTTTAATGATAATGAGGATAATGATAAAAATAATGATGAAAATATGGAATATATAAATAGTTTATATATTGATAGTTATAATGATGATTCGCAAATGACATTAATATTAAGCAATAAAATAGAAACAGAAATTATAATAGATGGTAATGAAAAAGATAAGGAAGATTTAATTTTATTTTTAAATAATAATAAAAAAAATAAGAATTATATTATAAATATAAATATTGTATTTTTAGGATTATATATTGGTAAAAATAATATAGTAAATAAATGGGCAATTAAATATATTAATATAGAAAATATTGGAGATAATAATGTATATTGGAATAAAAAAGAAATTGAAAATGAATGGAAATATGATTTAATTGATTTTGAAGAAGAAATTAATAATAAAATAATTAATCTAACTAATAGTATTAATAATGCTAAAACCCTTTATAATGAAATATTAAATGAACATAATATAAAAATTTGGGAAAATAAACTTCAAAAATTAAAAACTATTATTTTTAAAAAATAATATTTTATCTATATATGATAATAGATAAACATTTATAATATGGCTTCAAGTAGTTCTTCTGTGGTAATTTCATTCTCAATTGCTATATTACTTCTTTTAATATTCTTATTATTACTGTCTTATAATACTAAATGTAAAAATGATAAGGTTGAACGTTTTGAAGGTTTAGGAGGGATAAACCCCTATAATTCACTTATAGGTAGTGGTATAAATAGTTTAACAAATCTTGCTTCTAAAAAAGAAAAGTTTTCAAAAATGTATGAAGGTTCTCCTATAAGTGATGATAATTCATTATTTTCAAATATACAAGGTGCTGAATGTCCAACTAATGGAGCATCATTAGAAAATGCTTATAATTCTGGCAAAGATTTTCAAGATTCGGCAACTTGTTTTAATCGAAAACAAGTAGAAAATAAAGAAAAGTTTTCAAATATGTATGAAGGTTCTCCTATTAGTAATAATTATTCATTATTAGCAAATACTACTGGCACTGAATGTCCCACCAATGGTTCAGCAATTGATGTTGCTTATACTACTGGTGAATTTCAAGATCCAACAACTTGTTTTAAGCGTGATAGATTAACTAAAACTGATTTATTACCTGCCGAAGCAACTGATAAATGGTCACAAATCAATCCATCAAGTTCTGGCGACATTGCTGATAAAAACTTTTTAACCGCCGGATATCATATTGGAATAAATACTGTTGGTCAATCAATGAGAAATGCTAATTTACAATTACGTTCAGAAATACCAAATCCACAAGTCGCTGTTAGCCCCTGGTTGATATCTACAATAGAACCAGATATTCGCCCTGTTAGTTTTGAAATAGGAAGCGCCCCTTCAACATCTGCATAAAAATAATTAATCAAAGGATACATAGCATTTTGTTATTAATATATCTTGCTTTGGTATCAATGAGTTTTTTTTCTTTTTTATAATTTTCTTATAAGAATTTTTGGACATATTTTCATAAATAATTGTTTGATTATCGATTGCGTAATTAATTACTTTATTTGTAAAAGCCCATTTAAAAAAATTTAATTGTCCAATAGTTGTTTCGATGGTAGTATTACTATCTAAAATAAATGTAATTCTATCGTGACGTCTAAAAGAATCAAAATTAATTTTTTTAAATGATTTTAATTGTGCTCTATAATCTAAATAAAGATTTATTTTTTTAAATTTATTTAAATTATCATCGGGCAAATTATGATAAATATTATTATCATTAACCGAAGTCCAATATATTATATTATTATTTTTTGCATAAATTGTTACTAACCAATCTATCATTCTTAATGATAAACAATGCTTACCTTCAATAATTGATTTTAATATGTACTTATATGTGGTATCTTTATTATAGAATGATGTTAAAGAAGATAATAACAGTTCTTTGCCACAATCGCACATTAATTTAATTTATTGTCATTTTTCTTATATCATTATTAATTAGTAAATTGAATCATATCAAAAATTAGGGCAATAATCCCTAAACATAATAAAACTCCAAGTTTTTTATCCCATAAATAAATATAAAAATTAGCAATTATCAGTATTAATAATAACCATGTATTTTCATAAAATTCTAATATACTTGTGGGATATGGTACTGACGGTCTTAAACCATAGATTAATAAATAAGCACTAAAAATACCTATTAATATATATCTTATTAATAAATCCATTCTATAATAAATAATTTTTTTCTTTTCAATAATAATTATAGAAAATGATTAACTTTTCACTATTAGATGAAGCATATCCAAATGACGATAAAATACAACAAAAAAAACAAAAAAAAAATAAGAATAATAACGAAGAGCCCGTTGTTAAAAATGAATGTTCGATTCAAGCTCCAATGTATACAATTCCAATGACCTGTGATTCAAATAAATTATATCAAGATGCTATACATGTATCGTTAGGTGATAATACAACTACAAATAATTATAAAAAAGATGGTATTAAATCATATGATTTTGATGAAATGGATGCTTATTTAAATATAAGTGATATTAATAATAAAAATAATATCGATAAAAAAGAAGAATTTAAAACTACCCCATTAATAAGTGAATATTTAAAAACATTTAAGGATAATTTTAAAAATAACGGGGATAAAATAAATATAGAGCAATTTACAAATAATAATAGTTTAAAGGTAGATGTAAATCTATATAATTTATTTTTATTTATCTTTTTAGGTATTATTATTATTATGCTTATTGATCAAATTACTAAATTAGTTATTATATCACAATAATTTTTACGATTTAAGGGCTATTATTAATAATAATTTATAAATGAAACACATAACACATTTAGTTTTTTCTGGTAATGCTCTCAAATCTATATTTTTATGTGGAGTATTGCGATATTTGTATTGTTATAATTTGGATAGAAATATTCACGATGTTGCTGGCACATCAATGGGAGCTTTTTTTGCTTTGGCATTTGCTCTTAAAATAACAATAGATAAATTAGAAAATATGTGTTATAGAATGACGAAAGATGAATCAATAACAAAATTTAAACCAATTGATATAATAAATATTATAGAAAATTATGGTTTATGTTGTTCTATTGATTATTTAAAAGAATTTAGAAATTATATAAAAGAAATTTATGATCAAGATGATTTAAGTTTTTTAGAATTATCAAAAAAAACAGGTGTTAATATTTATATTAGCACAACACGTGTTGATTCGGGAGATAATGTTATTTTTAATGTAAATGATACACCTAATGTATCTGTTCTGGACGCAGTTGCAGCATCAATGTGTCTTCCATTAATAAGTAAGCCTATTATTATAGATGGTTATTATTATATTGATGGATATTTAACAAATAATTTTCCATATGATATTTTTACAAATATAAATGTTCCAATTGAAAATATTTTGGGTATTGCTTGTAATTTAACAAATGGTATTAAAATGAAAACATTTAATAAAGGTGATGAATTATCTATAATAGAATATTATATTAATATAGGTATTATTTATAATGAAAATACATTTAAATTATGTTATTTAAATAAAATTAATAATTTTAAGGATATATTAATAGTAGATACGAATAATATTAAAAATATTTATAATTATGATTTTGATAATAATTGTATTGATATTAGTTTAACTGAAACAGAATTAAATAATTTATTTTTAACTGGATATAAAGCAATTCATGATTATATGAATAATCATTTAGAAAAAAAAGAAGAATTACAACAATAATTTAGTTTTAGCTTTTTCAGATATATCTGTTATTTTCCAAGATATATATATATAATTATTATTAGGATGAGGCACTTTTGAAACAAATAGACCTGATTTTTGTAAATCTTTAATTATATAATCCATACAACTATCATAATTATATAATGGATAACCAATTACTATTGGTGGGACTTTATAATATAATGACATTTTACCATATTCGGCAGTTTGTTTTATTTTTTTATGACACAATTCTAATAAATGATTAAATACAACAACATTTTTAATTTCTTTTGTTCTTTTAATTTGATATAAATCATATAAACTAATCTTATTTGTTTTCATCATTATTTATATATTTATATTTTTTATTGTGTATTTGTAACGGTTGGTATTGTTATACTTTGTTTTGATACCCAATCTAATATATCTTTGGATGTACGAGTATTACCATTATATTCAATTGTTTTTGAAGAAATAAATAATATAGCAGGAGCATATTCTATATTATTATCTTTTGCATATTTTTGTCCTACTGGTTCATTTAAATTATATTTTTCAAGAATTAAATCTTCCATTTTTTTATCATTTTTAACTGCTGTTTCAATAGCTGTCCATTCTTTATCAAATGTTTTACAATGGGGACAATTTTCCATATATAAATATACTAATTTTTTACTATTGCTAAATAATTCACGATTTCTATAAGAAGTGCCTATAATAGTTCCGGCAATTATAGCAATTAAAAATATGCCTAATACTACATATAAGCGAGTATTATTACTACTGTTAGATTTAAAACTTGAAGAACGAACCATATATTTCTATTATTATTATAGAAATAATTATAATTTTCAATATACAGCAATAAAATTATAGTATTCTTTATTAAAATTATTTAATAACATTAAATCCTTTATTATAAATAATCTATAATCATAATTAATATCTCTATAATTATTAACAATAATAGGATTATGATTTTTCTTTTTTAATTGTTCTTGTAATAATAATAATTCATTATCGTTAAGGTTATTAATGATAATAATGGCTCTATAAATATTAATTAGTGAATATTCATTATCAAAATATTCAACAAATCTTTTAATATCTAAATGAGTCATATTATAAAAATAATATCAAATATTTATTTATATCAATTAATAATTATTTTTAAATTATAAAAATATAAATATGATAAGAATAATATTAAAAAAGAAAAAAATATAAAATTAAAATAAATTATATATTTAATAATTTTATCATTAATATTTGTTATTTTTTTATTTTTAATCCAGATAATAGAATTGAATATTAAAAATAAAAAAATTATAATTGCGAAAATTACGATTAATAACATTTTTTATTATTTAAATTATAAAAATAAAAAAAAATGAATAATTGCAATTAATAATCATTATTAATGATTTCAAAAATTGGTTTTATCTTATCTATTCGCAATTCTATTATTTATAGTTCAAATACGCCTGATATATATAATATTAAATTTAGTAAATATGATAATAGTCCTTCTACAATAGAACATATATTTCCAAAATGTTATATGAATAAAAAGAGTTTTAAAGATATGCATAATCTTTTTAGGTGTAATAAAGAAATTAATAATAATCGTTCTAATTATAAATTCGTTGATGAAGATTGGTTTTATAAATATCCACACGATTTCAAACAAGTTTATGATAATTATATATCACATAAACATAAGGTATTTATACCAGAAATAGAAAGTAGAGGGATTATAGCAAGAACCATAATGTATATGACTTATGAATATAAATATAGATATCATAAGATAATTGATAATGAATTACTAATTGATTGGTGTTTATCATATCCACCGACAAAAGAAGAAATAAATCATAATAATTTAGCCTTTAAGGTTCAATATACACGTAATAAGTTTATTGATTTATATTATAAAAAGAATTATAAAAATTATATAACTAAAATATTTTAGTTATAAAAAAAATGAATAATAATTAATATTTTTGGTTTTTAACGATTAAAATTGATTATTAATGTATACTAAACGGAGGCAAGAGCAAACCGAAAGTAAAAATGAAGATTTAAATGATATCAAAATTATTAATAGAAAACATGATTTATTTTTATCAAAGGCTGCGAAAATAGCTGAAAAATCAACAATGCTACAAAAACATGGTGCTATTATTGTATATAAAAATAATATTATTGCTTCTGGTTATAATTACATTTGTTCTTATATGAATAATAATTATAGTATTCATGCCGAAGTTGCTGCTATTAGCAATTTATTTCATAATAAAAAATTATTACCTTTATGTGATATTTATGTAGTTAGAATTGCTCCATCGAGTTTTAATAATTGTTTAAAAAATTCAAAACCATGTTCATCATGTACCAATTTTATATTAAAATATAATCTTAAAAATATTTATTATTCGACTAATTTTAAATATGAAACTATGTTGTTAAATATCCAATGATAATGAAACTTTTGGAATAACTCGTTTAATTACTTTTTTTGTCATAACTGGTCTATCTTCTTTATTAAAAATTAAACTAATTAATTCTGTTCCATTTAAATCTTTATTATTTTCAATAATTGTTTTTATTTCTTTAATATTAATTGGTTTATGAACTGTTTTAATTGTTGCTCTAATTCTTCCATTTTGTGTATTTAAATCATTATATTTATATTTAAACATAAAATCTTCAATTTTATTATTTAAAGCTCTTTGAATTGTTTTTCTTTCTTTCAAAGCAACTTCTAATTTTCTTATAATATCATCATATTTAAACCATTCACTAACAAGATTTTTAAATGTATCTAATTCTTCGTTTGTTGGTTCAATATTAGTTTCATTAATAATATCATCAACAATTTTTTCATTATCCATTTTTTATTAATAATTATAAGATTTTTTTATATCAGTATTTTTTTTACTACTTTTTAATAATCTAATTTTTGGTGTTTTTGATTGAATTTTTGTTTGAGATCTTGAATGAGTTCTTGAACTATTATCTTCAATAAATTTTTTAATAGTGCTTTCATCGCGTTGTCCTGAAAATTCTTTATCTACTTTTCCATTATTATAAGAAATAATATATGGAAATGCTGAAACATTTCGTAACATAGGATTTAATAAATGTAAATTATCATATTCGACTTTATATATATTTGCTCTATTTAATATATTTTGATAATTATCCATTAATTCATCAAATGTTTCCATAAGAGTATGACAATGAGGACAACTATTCCAATAATAAATAATTATAACTCTATCATTATTAAAATTTTTTTCAAAAATATTACAATCTTTTTGACAAGTAATTTCCATAACTGGCATTTTTTAATATATATTTATAAATATCTATAATATAATTAATAAAAAAATATTAATAAAAAATAGTAATAATGAATTTAAAAGAATTATCCGAATCTATATCTTGTAATCATATAACTTTTTTAAATAAAAAATATGATGTTTGTAATAATGAATTATTTAAAAAACAAATGAAATGTAATTATGATTTAGATTATAATCGTAATAGATTTGCTGGTTTAAAATCTATTAACGTTACAAAAAAAAGTTGTTTTTATAAACCTCCAACTATTTATAATAATGAATTGAATAATAATTATGATATTATAAATATTAATAATAAAAATAATATTGATATAATGTTTAATATGAATACAAGAATTAAAACTTCAAAAGACTAAATTATAATTGTCCATAATAAATAAGTGCTTCTTTACTAACATTATTTTCTGCATCTTTTTTAGAATATCCTGTTGATGTTGCTATAATTGTATTTGTTCTATCTTTAATACAATAACTGAAAATCTTAACTGAATCTTTGGTAATTATATTTATTTCATAAAATTTTGGTGTATGTTGAAATGTTTGTTGCATATAATTAACAAGCATATCTTTATAATTTGTTTTTTGTAATATTAATTCAGTAAAATCAATATAATTCTCAATTATGTAAATAATCCATTGTTCAGCTACGAAATATCCTGATCCTGTTAATGGTAATAATTTAATTTTATCTGGTAATATTACAGCGTCTTCTGTTGTTTGAAAATCTATATAAATAGCACCAATAAATGCTTCAAAAATATCCTCCATAATTTTATAATTTTTTCTACCATTCGCTTCTTCAACTTGTTTTGATATAATTGCGTATTTATTGAATCCTATTTTTTCAGCTAAATAACCGAGCATTTTACCATTTACTATTCTTGTTCTAATTTTTGATAAAAATCCTTCATTTTGGTCTGGAAATCTCATATATAAATAATTTGCTACAATAAAATTTAATATAGAATCTCCTAAAAACTCTAATCTTTCATATGACATATCTTGTAATGGAATACAATCGCTGGGGCATTTTAAATTACCACTTGTAAAATCGGCATTTTTCATTGTACAATATGATTTATGTAAAAATGCATTTCTGTATAAATTAATATTATTAATTTTAATATCATTTAAACCATTATTATCAAATAATTCTCTTAAATCACTTTCTTGAAGAATGATGTTTTTATTATTATAAGGAAGTTCGTTATTAGCAATTTCTTTTGTTTTATTATGAATACTTTCTATTTTTTTCATTGTTATTTTTAATTATAATTAAAATAATATCAATTTTTATTTATATATTTATAAATAAATGATGAATAATAGTGATAAAAAACCATTAACTATTTCAATAAATGGAAGTTTAGGTAATCAATTATTTATATTATTTGCCGGTATATCAAAAGCAATTAATGAAAATAGAGATTATTATATATATATAGAAGACAATAAATACAATTATTATTTCAATAATTTTTTACATATATTATATGATAAAGTCATTAATTATAATAATATAGAAACAGATATAATAACTGTTTATAATGAGCCTAATTTAAATTATAATGAAATACCTGATAATTATGATTTAATTAAAGGTCATTATTTATCATATAAATATTTCGATAATTATTCAAATATAATTATAAATAATTTAAATATAAATATAATCAAAAATAATTATAAAATTAATTTAAAATCTATTGCTATTTATTTTAATTTTAATGTTGAATCTATTTATAATAATCGTATTTTATCATTTGTTTATTATTTAAAGGCTATTTTATATTTAAACCAACAATTAAATGATTTTGATGAATATATATTTATAATATATGGTGAAAAAAAGAATGATAATAAAATAAATGAATATATAAATCAAATTAATTTTAATTTAAATAAAACAATAACATTCATTAAGATTTATGATAGATATCCAAATATTAATGATTATGAAGAGTTTTTATATATGAGTGATTGTAATCATTTTATAATTGACAATTCAGCTTTCTCATGGTTTTCAGCTTTTCTTTCTAATAATAACAATAAAATTATTATTCATCCATCACAACAAAAATTATTTATAAACGATAATTTTAATTTTAAAGATTATTTTATAAATGATTGGATTGAAATTGATTATTAATTATTTAAAGATTTATTATTATTTTTATGTAAATGAGTTTATGTATAGTTCTTGATGCTGGTTTAGGTAACCAATTATTTATGCTATTTACTGGTATTTCAAAAGCAATTGATGAAAATAGAGATTTTACTGTATATCCAATTTATAATACTTTTAGAAAGTTTTATTTTACAAACTTATTAAAATCTTTAATTTTCAAGGTAAAACCAAGTATTAATAATATAAATAAGAATGATTTTTATGAAGAACCATTTTTTCATTATAATCCAATACCTAATAATAGACGATTAATAAAAGGTTATTTTCAATCACCAAAATATTTTAATCATAATAAAAATAAAATAATAGAAATATTAAAGATTGATAATTATATTAAAAATAATAAGCTTGATTTTAAAGCAATTGCTGTTCATTTACGTTTTGGTGATATGTCATTTAATCAAGGCAATCACGTTATTTTAACACCTAATTATTTTATAAATGCCATTAAAAAAATGAAAGAACTTATTGTTGATTGGAAGGATTATAAGTTTGTTATATTTGCTGAAAGAAATGACAATGATATAATTGACGATTATATTAATATTATTAATAATAGTCTTGTTGAACCAATTGTTTTTATTAAGTTTTATGAACAATATCCAAATATAACTGATTATCAAGAACTTTTTTATATGAGTAGTTGCGAACATTTTATAATTGCCAATTCAACATTTTCGTGGTTTGGAGCATATTTTAATAATAATCCTAATAAAAAAGTATTATATCCTTCACAATGGTTTGGAATAAATCAAATAAATAATTCAACAAAAGATTTATTTATGGACGATTGGATTAAAATTGATTGTTAATTATTTTTATTTAATTATTTAATTGATATTTAAAGAACTAAATGATATTTAAAGAACTCAATGGTATTTAAAGAACTCAATGGTATTTAAAGAACTAAATGATATTTAAAGAACTAAATGATATTTAAAGAACTCAATGGTATTTAAAGAACTAAATGATATTTAAAGAACTAAATGGTATTTAAAGAACTAAATGATATTTAAAGAACTAAATGATATTTAAAGAACTAAATGATATTTAAAGAACTAAATGGTATTTAAAGAACTTAATGATATTTAAAGAACTTAATGATATTTAAAAAACTAAATGATATTTAAAGAACTTAATGATATTTAAAGAACTTAATG